>Ga0302326_10003166_pt1 | contig 39007 bp, 36 predicted proteins | sample Palsa_T0_3_FD_202264 | JGI IMG/M metagenome (GOLD analysis project Ga0302326, IMG submission 202264) | Peat permafrost microbial communities from Stordalen Mire near Abisko, Sweden - Palsa_T0_3 | ecosystem: Environmental > Terrestrial > Soil > Palsa > Peat permafrost | place: Sweden: Abisko... | reverse complement strand
GCGCTGAGCTGATCCTCAACCTGGGCCAGCCGTATGAATCCCGGGCCGACGGGGCATGGAACCCCCAGCCTCAATGCTTCCTCGTCGGGCAGATCACCGGCCCCCTGGTGGTTCGGTCAGCGGGTCCGGTGCGAATGATCGGCATCAGGTTTCATCCTCACACGGCAGGCCAGCTTCTGAAACTTCCCATGTGCGAGCTGACCGATGCGGCCGTCTCTGTTGACGACATCTCGGGACGGTTGTTTCGGGAACTCCAGGAGCTCGAAGAACTGCGCCCGCCGCTTAAGCGGTTCGCGGCTCTGGACCGTATCGTGCTTGCCCTCGGGAAGCGCGCCGGCGGGGACGACGGGCTCCTCTCGGCAGCGGTGACGGAGCTGGAGGCAGCGGGCGGATCGATTGGTGTCGGGGGCAGCGTCGGGGTAGTGGCCGATCACGCCGGCTTGAGCGCGCGCCAATTCGAGAGGCGCTTCCGGCAGGCGGTCGGTATCTCGCCGAAGCTCTTTAGCCGGATGCAGCGGTTCCAGCGTGTCTTTCCAGCCCTGGAAAGCGCGAATGTGGGGTGGGCGGACGCCGCGGTGCGCTGCGGATATTACGATCAGGCGCACCTGATTCGGGACTTCCGGGAATTCGCCGGGAAACCGCCTGCCGCGCTGGTGGCAGAGGACACCGATCTCGCAAAGCATTTTTGTGCAATGCGCGCGCATGTCGCATTTTTCCAAGACATGCGTGGACACTTCTCGCTAAACTGCGGCGAAGTCGTGAAGGGAGAAGCTATGAAAAATTCCGGATTGTCGAGAGGCGTTTTGCTTGTTTTGCTAGCGGTTGGCCTCGGCCCTGCCCAGCAAGCCCAGCCAGCGCAAACGCTGCAGGAAGAGGTTGTCGCCCAGGAACGCGCCGGGCTGGATGCGCTCAAGATCGGAGATCTGACAGCGTTCGCCAATTCTCTGCCGGATGACGCCGTCTTCGTCGACGCCCACGGCGCCGCCGGCAAGGAGGAGGTGGTCAAGAATGTAGCCGGCTTTCGGCTGACCGAATTCACCATGACGGACGTCAGGTTCGTTGCGCTTTCGGCGGATTCCGGCCTGATCGTTTACCGGCTGGCAGAGAGCGGAACGAGCCACGGGAAGGAATTCGCCGCGAAGGTCCACGTCTCCTCCCTTTGGCTCAGGCGGGGCGGCAGATGGATGTGCGTCTTCAGTCAGGAAACGGCGGCGAAATAGAGGCTGGCCGCACGATCACCGCACGATGGTGATCTTCGTGAAACCTTCCGCCATCTCCGGCGGCGCAAGTTTCATAGCCATGCGCTCCATGGCTTCCTCGGGCACTACGCGCTCGCGGCGTAGGTTTCTTGCGCGGCACACTTCCAGCCGGACGTCAAAGTACAACGCTTCCGCGTCGCACCCGTACCATTGCGCGAGCTGAATATAGGGACGGCGCTCCTCGGGCGTCAGGTGCGTCGCGTCCACGTAACTCACCGGCCTGCCGATTGCCAACCGATGCCGCAGCAGGTACCGCACTGTCAGGAATACGCGCGCGTGAATGGTCTGGTCGGTTGCGTCGTCGGCCAACACTTGGCGGATCCAATCGGATGAGACGGCTCCGATCCCGTGCCGCGCGAGCCATGTCGACTTGCCCGATCCGGGTAAGCCTACCAGCACTACGATTCTCTGTCGTTCTGCGGCCAATCAGGACCAATATCGCATGTGGCATTTCGGAATGCTGCTCGGAATGCTGTATTGTGAAACGTTGGAGGGCTGCCATGAACCGGAAAGTCCGTTGGGGGGTGCTGGGCGCTGCCAACATCGCCGTGGAGAAAGTGATCCCCGCCATGCAGCGGGGCGAGTGGTGCGAGATCGCCGCCATCGCTTCCCGCGACGCGAACAAGGCCGAGCAGGCCGCCGGCGACCTCGACATTCCAAAAGCCTACGGCTCGTACGAGGATCTGCTTGCCGATCCGGAAGTCGAGGCGATTTACAATCCGCTGCCCAATCACTTGCACGTGCCCTGGTCCATACGCGCTGCCGAAGCCGGCAAGCACGTGCTCTGCGAGAAGCCCGTGGCCCTCGATGCCAGCCAGGCACGCAAGCTGTTCGAGGCCCAGGCACGCACCGGCGTGAAGATCGGCGAGGCGTTCATGGTGCGCACGCATCCGCAATGGCTGCGCGCGAGAGAGCTGGTTCGGGCCGGGCGCCTCGGCGAGTTGCGCGCCATCATGGGTTTCTTCAGTTACTTCAATCGCGACGCCGCCAATATCCGCAATGTGCACGCCTGGGGCGGCGGTGGGCTCATGGATATCGGCTGCTACCCCATCAACACGTCCCGCTTCATCTTCGGAGAGGAGCCGCGCCGAGTGATGGCCCTGCTCGAACGCGACCCTGAAATGCAGACGGACCGCCTCACTTCCGGCATGCTGGATTTCCCCTCCGGCCAGTCGGTTTTCACCTGCTCGACCCAACTGGTCCCCTATCAGCGCATGCAGTTGTTTGGAACAGCCGGCCGCATCGAAATTGAAATCCCGTTCAACGCGCCCAATCACCGGCCCTGCCGCATCTTTGTGGACGACGGCTCGGACTTGTTCGGAGCGGGCGTCGAAACCGAATCGTTCCCGGTTTGCGATCAGTACACCATTCAGGGCGATCTCTTCTCGCGGGCGATACGCGGGGAAGGGGAAGTGCCGGTACCCCTGGAAGATGCCATACGCAATATGGCAGTGATCGATGCTCTGGTGAAGTCGGCGGAATCGGGACGCTGGGAGACGCCCTGAGCATTTGGTTCCGCGGTCACGGCCCGGTAGCCAGGGCCTCGGGATTCAGCAGGTTCGGCGGACGCCGTCCCTCGATCGCGGCGACTGCGTTCTCGGCAGCCATCATGGACATTTGGCGGCGCGTGTCCACCGAAGCGCTGGCGATGTGCGGCGCCAGCACCACGTTTTCGAGCTTGAGCAGCAGTGGCTCGACCTGTGGCTCGCGCTCGAAGACGTCGATACCCGCGCCGGCGATGACGCGCTGGTCAAGCGCCTCCGCCAGCGCCGCCTCGTCCACCACGGGACCGCGCGAGGTGTTCACCAGGATGGCCGTGGGCTTCATCATACGAAGCTGTTGAGCCCCTATCAAGTGGCGCGTTTCCGGCAGCAGCGGCACGTGCAGGCTTACGAAATCGGCCTCTCGCAGCAAGCGCTCGGCGCCCACCAGTTCCAGCCCCAGCTCTTTCTCGATCGATTCCGGCGCCGGCTGCGCATCGTGATAGAGGATGCGCATCGAAAAGCCGCGCGCGCGCCAGGCCACGGCCTGACCGATACGGCCCATGCCGAAAATGCCCAGCGTACGGTGATGTATGTCCTGCCCCACCAGCAGATCGATGCGCCATTTGGTCCACTGGCCGGAATGCACGTACTGATGGCCTTCGACCACGCGGCGCGCGGCGGCCAGCAGCAGTGTGAAGGCGAAATCGGCAGTGGTATCGGTGAGCACTTCCGGCGTGTTGGTGACCAGGATGCCTCGTCGCGTCGCCGCCGCAACGTCGATGTTGTCGTAGCCCACGGCCACGTTGGCGATGACCCGTATGCCTGCCAGGCCTTCGATCACTTCGGCCGGGAACTTATCGGTGAGCTGGCTGACTATGCCCTGCTTGCCGCCTATCCGCGCGGCGAGCTGCGGGGCGCTCAAGCCATCGTCCGATTCCTCGTAGTCCACCTCGGCCCGCTGCCTCAAGTACTCGATCGCCTCGGGATATATACGCTTGGTCACCAATATGACGGGCTTCATCGGAACGCAATTGTCGCACATGCCGCCCTCGGCGTACAATCCTCACATGGCTAAATTGGGCTTTTTAGGACTTGGAATCATGGGCTATCCGATGGCCCGGAATCTGCTGCGCGCCGGTCACGAAGTGGCGCTGTGGTCGCATAGCGCCGGTAAAGCGCGGGAACTGGCCGGAGCGGAAAAGGGGCGTTTCTGCGCGACCCCCAAAGAGGTCGCCGAAAATGCCGACTGCACCTTCCTGTGCGTGGGCGACACAGCGATGTCACAGGAGTTGATCCTGGGGCCGGATGGCATCATCGAAGGCGCCCGGCCGGGCACGGTGGTGGCTGACGCCAGCACGATATCCCCCAGCGAAAGCCGCAAGATCGGCCAGGCGCTGGCGGCCAAGGGTGTAGATTATCTGGACGCTCCGTGCACCGGCTCGAAGCCCGGCGCCGAGGGCGGTACGCTCACTTTCATGATCGGAGGCAGCCGCGAGGTGTTCGAGCGCGTACGGCCGTACCTGGAGGCGCTAGGTAAGCGCTTCTATTATTGCGGGGGCCCGGGCCTGGGACTGCACGCCAAACTCTCCCAAAACCTCATTCTTTCCAACTTGTTGCAGGGTTTCAACGAGGGCATGGTGCTGGCGGCCAAGGCCGGCGTGGACCCGGACCTGATGCTGGACATCCTGAACAACAGCGCTGCCAAGTCGGGACTGATCTCCGCCAAAGCGCCCCTCATGCTGCGCCGCGAGTTCGACCCGGCCTTCTCCGTAAAGTGGATGCATAAGGACATTGGGCTGATGCTGGACTCAGCCAATGAGCTGGGGGTACCTGTGCCGCTGACCGCTCTTACGCGCCAGATGTTCATGGCGGCGATTGCCAAAGGCTATGGGGAAGAGGATATCTGCGCCACGATCAAAGTACTGGAAGATCTGGTAGGTGTGGAGGTCAAAGGCGCTGCTTGAGGCGGGGTTTGTGTTGGCTTTGTAGTAGTAACCCATTAGTACACAAGGTGATACGGGGATTTGGCTTCAGTTCGTAAAATTCGGTACAGGGCCCCCACGTTCTGTAACGTTTAGCACGTCAGATGGACGTGCTTCAAAAAAAATCAAGAAACTATTGCTTTTTGGAGACGGATATTCTAATATTGGAATCAAGCCGGGGAGGCAACTCCCACCAAAGCGAGACTAACCTCTAAATAAAGACCCCTGAAGCAATCCTCCCCGGCGCCCGAAAGGGTTAGGGTCTTTCAAAAAGTAAACAGAGGTTCCCAACTCTGGATTTCGAACCGAACCGCACGGTAACAATGCTATGATAGCTGTAGCCGCGCAACTGCTTGAAATGAAAAGCCTCACATTGCTCGGTTCCACGGGATCGATCGGAACCAATACGTTAGACGTAGTCCGGCAGAACCGCCCTTTATATGGCGTTTACGGACTCGTCGCGGGCCATAATACCACAGCTATCATCCAACAGATCATAGAGTTCCAGCCCAAAGTGGCGGTGCTCGCCACCTCCCGCGGAATGGACCAGGTGGCGGCTGAGCTACCGAACTCCGGTTTGCCGCGTCCAAACTGGCCTGAGCTGTCTTTCGGACCAGTCGCCATGGTAGAGGCGGCCACGGCCCACGAGGTGGATATAGTGGTTTCGGCGATCGTCGGCGTGGCTGGCCTGGAAGCCACTTTTGAGGCGGTGCGCCGCGGCAAGCGGGTTGGCCTCGCGAATAAAGAAGTGCTGGTTTCCGGCGGGCGGTTGGTGATGGATGCGGTGCGGGAAAGCGGCGCCGAGCTGCTGCCCATCGATAGCGAACACAATGGCGTACACCAGTGCCTGCGGGCCGGTAATCGCGACCAGGTTTCCAAATTGATTCTGACGGCGTCCGGCGGACCGTTCCGCAATACACCGAAAGCAGCGCTCGCATCGGTGACGCCGAGCGAGGCTTTGAATCATCCAACTTGGAAGATGGGCCGGCGCATCACGATCGACTCGGCAACATTAATGAACAAAGGTTTCGAGGTGATCGAGGCGTGCTGGCTGTTCGGCTTTGCGCCCTCACAGGTGGATGTGGTGATCCACCCACAATCGACGGTACACGCCATGATTGAGTACAGCGATGGCAGCATTCTTGCCCAGATCTCGGCGACGGATATGCGTATGCCCATACAGTACGCGCTGACGTGGCCCGAGCGGTGGCAGGCGCCGGTACCGAAGATCGACTGGAGCCAGGCGCGCCATTGGGAATTTGCGCCTCCGGATTTCGACCGGTTCCCGCTGCTGAAGCTGGCCTACCGGTGCCAGGAGGCGGGGGGCTCCGCGACCTGTACGTTGAATGCGGCGGACGAAATCGCCGTGGAAGCTTTCTTGAAGGGCGAAATCGGGTTTCCCGGCATCGCGGCCGTGGTGGAAGAGACTCTTTGCCGAATGCCGAACCGGCAGCCCCGCAGTATCGGCGACATTATCGAGATTGACGAGGAATCGCGTTCGCTGGCCCGCGAGCTGGCGGCGGCCGGCGCGCACCCGGTTCCGGCAAGGGTTAGCTGATATGGCATTTTTCCAAAGCGTATTCTGGCTCCTGGTTCTGATTGGGGTGATGATCCTGATTCATGAGCTGGGGCATTTCTGGGCGGCACGCTTCTTCGACGTGCGCGTGGAAGCCTTCAGCTTCGGTTTTGGACCACGCCTGTTCGGTATCCGCAAAGGCGAGACCGACTACCGCTTCTCCCTGGTTCTTTTTGGCGGCTATGTAAAGATGGCCGGCGAACAGCCTGGGGACGAAAACAGCAACGATCCGCGCGGCTTTCTGGCCAAGCCGCGCTGGCAGCGGTTGATCATCGCATTTGCCGGTCCGTTCATGAATGTGGTGCTGGCCGTGGCACTGCTGACCGGCCTCTACATGGTCAAGTATCCGCAGATCGTGGGTGGAGCGGTAATCGGCAATGTGGCGCCCGGCTCCGCCGCGGCCAAGGCCGGCCTTCAGGAAGGCGACAAGATCGTAGACCTCGATGGGCACAAAGATCCTGCTTGGGATGACATCATTCCACAGGAATGGGCCAGCGCCTCCCGCCCCTTGCATCTCATCATCGAACGAAATGGCAAGGACTTCGCTGCTACCGTGACTCCCGTGACCGATGAGCGCTCCGGGCTGGGCAGCGCCGGTTGGGTCTGGCGCGGCGACGTCCAGTTGGGCCAATTGTCGCCCAAAATGCCTGCGCAGAAAGCCGGACTTGAGGAAGGCGATCTAATCCTGAGCGTCGATGGACATCCCGTCCATTCGGTTACCGGGTTCCAGAATATCATTCGCAGCGGCGGCGGGAAGCCATTGGAGATCCAGTTTCGCCGCGGCGACCAGACCCGTCATGTAACTGTTCAACCCGTATTCTCGAACCAGGACAGTCACTTTGTGATAGGAGCGGCCATCATACCCAAGCCCGACATCCGGATTACGCGGCTCTCCTTACCCGATGCGCTGCGGGAATCCGTGCGCGCCAACCGGCAAAACGCGGGGTTGATCTTCCAGGTCCTGAGCGGCATTGTTGAGCGCCGCATTTCGCCCAAGACCCTCACTGGTCCCATCGGTATCGGACAGATGTCCGGCCAGGCTGCCAAGGAAGGCCCTTATATGTTCTTCGGCCTCATGTCGGAAGTCAGCCTCAACCTGGCCATCTTCAATCTGCTTCCGATTCCCATCCTGGACGGCGGGGTGATCGTCATGCTGTTCATCGAGATGCTCATGCGCAGAGACTTGAGCCTGTCGGTGAAGGAGGCCGTTTTCAAAGTGGGCTTCGTGTTCATCATGATGTTGGTAGCCTTCGTGCTTTACAACGATATCTCGAAGATTCTGCCCGGCTGAATCTTTTGAAGAAAGTAATCATCTCTAGGTTCGGCCCATGGAATGTTCCTGTATCCGCTACACGGATTTGCCGCACACCAGCAAGCTGTTCGCAGATCTGGTCTACAATCCCGAGCGGGTTCGGCCGTTTTACTCTCACGTAGCTGGCGATCCGGGCATTTACGAAGCGATTGCCGGGGAAATACGCTTTCCGCCCGAGCGGCGGGCAGCCCTGGTTGCGGCGCTACGGCAGCAGAACGGGGATAGCGAGTCTCTGGAGCTGCTGGCGCGCGAAGGCACTGTAGCAGTTGTTACGGGCCAGCAGGTGGGGCTCTTCTCGGGTCCGGCATACACAATTTACAAGGCTCTCACGGCGGTGAAGCTGACGCGCGACCTGGCGGCGCGGGGCATTGCGGCCGTGCCGGTTTTCTGGCTGGCGACTGAAGACCATGACTTTGGGGAAGTCAACCATGCTTGGGTCTTCGACGAGGAGCATCGTCCCGTCAAGCTTGAAATAGATGGATCGCCCGCATCCAGCCAGCCCGTGGGCCAGTTCGTGCTGGCCGCGCCGCCCACCGCGGAATTGCGCCGGGCGCTGGGCGGGTTGCCATTTGGAGACGAAGTCGCGGCGCTGGTGGAAGAGGCGTATCGGCCGGGCAGGACTCTGGGCGAGGGGTTCAGCGCACTGCTGAAACGGCTGCTGGCGCAATACGGGCTTTTGCACGTCGATCCGATTTCGCCGGCTATGCGCGAGCTGGCCGCGCCGGCGATTCGTTCCGTGCTGGCCGAAGCGCCCCAGTTGACCGCGGCGCTGCTGGAGCGGAATCGCGAGCTTGTGGCGGCAGGCTATCATGCGCAGGTGCACGTGGAGGATCACACTTCGCTGGTCTTCCTGCTGGAGAACGGCCGCCGCTACACGCTACGGCGTCACGGGCGCGATTATCAGTTGAATGGCCGGCGCTTCACAACGGAAGAATTGATGGACCGCGCGGCCGAGCTTTCGCCCAACGCGCTGCTGCGTCCGGTGGTGCAGGATTCCATGCTGCCCACGCTGGCGTATATCGGGGGTCCGGCGGAGCTCGCATATCTGGCGCAATCCGAGGTGATCTATCGCTCCATACTGGGACGCATGCCCGCGCCGCTGCCCCGCTCCGGTTTTACGCTGCTCGATCAGCGCGGCCGCAAGCTGATGGCGCGCTACCGGCTGACGCTCGCGGATTGCGAGCGCGGCGAAGAATTTGTGCGGGAGCGTATGGCCGCGCAGTTGATTCCACCGGCGCTGGCCGAGACGCTGGCGCGCACCAAGGCGACGGTGGAGGAAGCGGCCGATGGCCTCGGCAGGGAGCTGGCCGGATTCGACGCCAGCCTGGGCGCCGCGCTCGACAAGAGCCGCAAGAAGATGGTGTACCAGATCGCCAAAATGGAGCGCAAGATCGGCCGAGAAACCATGTCGCGGGATGCGCGGGTGGCGCGCGATGCGGCGTATCTTTCGAACCTGGTCTACCCGCAGCGGCACTTGCAAGAGCGGCTGTATTCGATCCTGCCGTTCCTGGCGGAGCACGGGATGGGGCTGATCGACGAGTTGTATGGTTCGTTGAGTTTGGGATGTCCGGACCATCAGTTGGCGGTGGTCTGATACACTGACGGATGGCACTGTGCGCCCGTAGCTCAGCTGGATAGAGCGGCTGGCTTCGAACCAGTAGGCCGGGGGTTCGAGTCCCTCCGGGCGCACCAATGCTTTCATCAGCTTGCAGCCTAATTCATCTCTCACCGAGCAGCTTCGATCGGCGCTCGGGTTCCCGTGGAACCATGTGTTCACTTCGAAGGTCGGCACACCTTTGGATGAGCGTGCTGGCGAAACGCGGCAACATATGAGTCGTCGGCCCGCCATTTTCGGAAGTCCGCAACCTTAAGATGGGCAACAGACATTGGAAGTGGGCAGTGGTCAATTCTGACTGGTAGAGTCTTGCATCCCTGTCTTGGCAGGCTCCGTACTTTCGCAATCGATAGCTCCTCCTCGACCCATCTCGATTTCCTGGAATGTTTCGACATGATATAAATCATGTGCGTCGCTCTCTTGATCGCCGCAGTTATCTGACTAGGGATATTGCCCCCGACCCTGAGATTACGTTGGTCAAAAAACATCGGGACGGCATAGAGTGAAAGGGATTACACAGCTGTGAGGCGAACCGGCTATCACTCGACGAATAAGAGATAAAGACGGGCACTCAAAGGGCTCCTAGCAGCCATGGCGTTGGTTTCGGGCGTTGACAGAACTCTGTCGCATAGCTTAGGCGATGTCATTTCGGACTCAAGCTTCTAAGGGTTCCGCCTCTGCGAATCCATTTGGACGCGCGTGGCCGCCTTTGTTGAGTAGTGGTCCCGCTCGCTATTCCTATACGTCCTCTCTCCGATGACGCGTTGAGGCGCGAGTCAGATTCGTTCCTGCAAGTGAACGATGACGGTATCGCCTTCCTGCTTGCCGATCCGTTTTCGGAGATCCGATTTGACGGGCAGCTTATGGGTGCCGTCTCCCAAAGCCATGAACGAGCTGCGGAATGGATGGCCGTCGATGGTGCCGCTTACCTTCACCAGGCCCCGAGTGCCGAAGAATGCAGCCGAGTCCGGCATCACTACATATGTCCAGCCTCCTTTGGCAGGGGACTTCTGCAGAGGTGCCTGGAAGCGCTTGTCTAAGGATCCCGAGACTTTTGCCATTTGATTTCTCCCGATTATCTTGTAGTCAGTGAACCAGCGCGGCGAGGATGGTCGCGTCGTCGGTTTGATTGTCGCCTGAAAATTCGTCGAGGGCCGCAAATGCAGCTTCGACAATGCTCTCCGGCTGCCGCGTCCGGCAACGTTTTACGGCGGCAAGAAGACCCTCGACGCCCCACTCTTCGCTGGCTGTGTTGGTAGCTTCGACGAAGCCGTCGGTGTAGGCCACTATGAGATCTCCCGGATACAACTGAATCGCCTGCGCCTGGTAGACGGTTTCGGCAAAGAGTCCGACGGGCGGCGCGGAGGCTTCGAGCCAGGCGACAGCGCCGCCGCGGCGGATCACCACAGCGGAATTGTGGCCTGCATTTACATAGTGCAGTGTTCGCGTATTTTCGTCGAAGACGCCGTAGAATAAGGTCGCGTATCGATCGACTGGCGAGCATGCGTGCAACTGACGGTTCACCGCGCTAACGACTGCCGCCGGTTCTTGGGGGGCGAATAAAGCGGCAGTGCGAAGAGAGGACTGGACGTTCGCTACAATGAGCGCTGCGGGAAGTCCTTTACCGGACGCATCGGCGACGGCGAGCCCAACGCGGCGGCCGGGCAGGGGTACGAAGTGGAAGCAATCACCGCCGAGCGCGCGCATCTGCCGGCAGCGGGCATGGGAGATGAGCCTTTCTGCTTTAGCGCACGGAATTTCCATGAATCGTTCCTGCAGGCCGCATGCTGCCACCCAGTCCTGGCTGACGTCCACTACTACGGATTCGGTAATCATCTTTTTTGCGCCTCCGTAGATAGGTCGGCGCAGGAGGCTTCAAATCGACATCGGACTGCCAACTTTTCTTGTACAAGGAATTTGCCGGAGCATGTCGAGAACCGGCAGGGCGGCTGCGACTACCCTATGAACGCGCCAAAAGGTAGCGTTAAAGGAGCAAGAGACATGAAATACATTTTGCTGATGTCAGGAAACAAAGCAGGAATGGACGCATACCGGGCGTGGTCCGGGAAAGACATCGATGCCCATATGGCCGTCTTGACGAGCCTCAACCGGGAGCTTACAGAATCGGGTGAGTTCGTCGCAACACAAGGTTTGGCGGCTCCGCATGAGGCGAAGGTCGTGCGCGGCTTGAAGGAAGGGATGCCAATCACGGACGGCATTTTCCCCGAATCCAAGGAGTTTCTGCTCGGCTACTGGATTGTAGACGTAGCGACGCCGGAGCGTGCCTACGAAATTGCCGGCCGCATTTCAGCAGCGCCGGGTCCCGGCGGAGTACCGACCAACATGCCGATCGAAGTCCGGCAGCTGGCGATCCACACCCCGCAATCGTAGAGAGAGCACAGAGTTCAGTGACGGAGGAGACTTATGAAATACATTCTGATGATGCACGGCCAAAAGGGCTCCTGGGATGAGTACGCCAGGTGGTCGAAAGAAGATCTGCAGCGCAACGTCGAGTTTATGCAGGGCTTCAACAAGGAGCTTCACGATTCGGGTGTTTTTGTGGACACAAAGGGGCTGGCCTGGCCCCTGGAGGCGAAGATCGTTCGCGCGGGGAATAACGGAGAGCCAGTTACCGACGGCGTGTTCCCGGAATCGAAGGAGTTCCTTGCCGGATACTGGGTTATCGACGTAGAGAGTCCCGAGCAGGCGTACAAGATTGCTGCCCGTGCATCGGCCGCGCCCGGGCCGGGCGGGAAACCGGGTAATATGCCGATTGAAGTACGGCAGGTGCTCGGCAGCCATAACGACTTGGGATTGTGAGGCTGAGACGCGAATCGTGGATTGGCGGGAACCATCATCCGATCTTCCGATCGGAGAGCTGTTGCGAGAACTGACGCCACAGGTGCTCGGGCTTGTGGTCCGAAGATTTCGTGATTTCGACGCGGCCGAGGACGCCGTTCAGGAAGCGTCGATTGCGGCAGTGATGCAATGGCCGCGCGACGGAGTTCCCGACAATCCGCGCGCCTGGCTGGCGCAGGTTGCATTTCGAAAGATGACGGACCTTATCCGCCGCGAATCTGCACGGAGGCGTCGCGAGACGGAACTCGTGGAGGAGACGGCGCGTGTGTCGGAGACCAGCCTGGATGCGCCGGTCGACGACGACGCGCTGGTGCTTCTCTTTATGTGCTGCCATCCGGCACTTACGCCTTCCTCCGCTATTGCTTTGACGCTGCGCGCCGTTGGCGGTCTAACCACGGCTGAAATCGCCAGTGCTTTTCTGGTTCCGGAAGCAACCATGGCGCAGCGAATCTCCCGGGCGAAGCAGACCATCAAGGTATCTGGCATTCCATTCCGAATGCCTGATGCCGAAGAGCGCGGCGGGCGTCTGGGCTCGGTGCTCCACGTTTTGTACTTGATCTTCAACGAGGGATATACGGCTACTTCAGGACCACACCTGCGGCGAGCCGATCTATCACGGGAGGGGATACGCCTGACGCGAATGGCCCTGCGGCTGCGGCCCGAAAATACGGAGATCGCCGGCCTGCTTGCGCTGATGCTGTTGACCGACGCGCGGCGACATGCCCGAACCGGCCCAAACGATGAATTAATTCCGCTCGCGCAACAAAATCGGGCGCTTTGGGACCGGGAACAGATCGCGGACGGCATCGCACTGCTTTCGGCCGCACTGCCGAAAGGCTCCATCGGACCGTATCAATTGCAAGCGGCGATAGCCGCTGTTCACGATGAAGCCGAGCGCCCCGAAGATACGGATTGGCCTCAGATCCTGGCGCTATACGAGTTGCTGAAACGTATGTCGGACAATCCGATGGTGATCTTGAACCACACAATCGCGGCAGCGATGGTCGATGGCCCGAAAGAGGGTTTGAATCTGCTGGACGCGCTTAAAGAGGACCGGCGAATTGCGGAACACTACCGTATGGATGCCGTTCGCGCACATCTGTTGGAGATGGCTGGCGATTCGCAGGAAGCCGCGAAATACTACCGCGCGGCTGCGGGCAAAACAGTGAATATCCCTGAGCGCAATTACCTTCTGATGCAAGCTGCTCGACTAACTACGATGATGGCCCGATCGTGACAAACGTCAGGAATTGAGCGTTGGCCGTGCGGACGATTCGCTGTTCAGAAACGACGCCAGGTTGCGATGCCTTCCCAGTGAGAGGTCACCCGGGATGCTGAGCGGATCACCTTCGCCGATGCAGGACTGGGCCGCATTCCGGCCCCAGCTCTGCCTGTGGGCAGCGCTGGCCAACCGCGCACCTACGAAGAACCCGTCGCGGCCGCGTGCCGAGGCTGATCCGCACACGGACGGACCGCTGAACGGCGTTTTGAAAACGGCATCATCGCACTTTTGACGACCGCGAACGGATGCCGCAAAGTGCCATCAAAGGCTTCTCGTCGACCGCGCTCGCGCGGCTCCAGCGCAAACTGCTGCACGCGGTGATCTACCGGGTCACGTTCGCCGATGCAGAGCTGGCCGCATTCCCGGCCCAGCTCTGCCTGTGAGTAGCGCCGGCCAGGCGCGCACGATGAATCCGGTGCGGCCGCGGATCGTGCCGAGGCGTAGTCCGCACACGGACGGACCGCGGAACGCCGCTTGAAAAGGGCATCATCGCACTTGTGGCGGCCGCAAAACGGATGCCGCAACGTGCCGCACATCTCGGTGGCGGCTTTAGTTGGCTTGGCCATCCCATTCTGATTTGACAAGTTACACGATGAAGGCGTCAAGCAGCATTTTCGCAGAGACCGAAACATGCGACATTATGTGACAGAAGGCGGCGAGTAAGGTGAAGGGCCCTCGTCAAGCAGTCAGTCAAGCCGAAACGGAGGGGTACTCGATGCGATCGAACTATGTTTTGAGAGCGATTACTGGGATACTAGGCGCTGCCACCATGCTCTGGTCGCAGGCTGTGCAGACGACCGCAATACGGGCGGGCAAACTGTTTGATCCGAAGTCGGGCCAGATGTTGGCGAACCAAGTGGTGCTGATCCAGGGCGAGCGAATCGCGAGTGTCGGCCCGGCCGCCAGTGTGTCGATTCCGGCGGGCGCGAAGGTCTTGGATCTGAGCCGGGCCACCGTGCTGCCGGGCTTGATTGACGGCCACGTTCACTTGACGGATGCGGTGGGAGGCCTGCAACACCAGATGATGGTGGCGCTGCACAGCGCGACGGAAAGCTTGAAGGCCGGCTACACCACCCAGGTCGTCCAGGGGTCGCACGGGGGCGGGTTCGCCGATGTGGAGTTGAAGAGAGCCATCGAACAAGGCTTAGTACAGGGGCCGCGGCTGCTGCCGGCCGGACCGATTCTGGCGATCACGGCTCCGGGCAATGGACCCTTTCCCTTGGCGTTCACACCGTTCGAAGTGGAAATTGTCAAGGATGGCGTAGACGCCCTGCGCGCGGGCGTCCGCGAATTGGCCCATTATGGCGCGGATCACGTGAAGATACACACCACCGGGCCGTTTTACTTCAAGCAGAATGGGGAGATGGTGAACCAGGCGCTTCCCAGTCTGGAGGAACTCAAGGCTGTCGTAGACGAGGCCCATCGCCGGGGGATGTTCGTCGCCAGTCATACTTACGGCGGTGACGGACTGAAATGGGCAATTGAAGCTGGGGTCGAAGATATCCAACATGCCGTGGCGGCGACCGACGAGGATATTCAAATGATCCTCCAGAAAAATCTTCCCATTACTTCGACGATCCTCGATCTTCGTCAGGATGAATCTGGGGATTTGAAACAATGGGCGCCTTACAGCCGCTTTCGTCTGATGGAACAAACGTGGAAGAAGATGCTGAAGGCCGGTGTAAGACTCGGATATGGGAGCGGCGCTACCCCGGTTTCCGACGGGCAGGGCAGAATCTTCAACGCCGTCTGCGACTGTTCCCATGGCGTGCAGAGCGAGATGTTTCCCATCTTCGTCAGTTGGGGAGCGACGCCTCTCTACACGCTACGTATGGCGACCACGGTGAATGCCGAGATCATCCATTGGCAGGACAAAGTCGGCGCCATCGAAAAGGGCAAGTTCGCCGACCTTATCGCCACCTCTGGAGACCCGCTCCAGGACATCACCGAGATGCAGCACGTCAAATTCGTGATGAAAGGGGGAACGGTGATCAAGGACGACTTAGGCGCTCAAAGCGACGAAACTCGGAGAAGCGGGGCGAAATAAGGATTTACGATGAGCCATCCAACCGGCAGACATTTTCTTCAAATACCTGGTCCGTCCAATGTTCCGGACCGGGTTCTGCGCGCCATGGACAATCCGACCATTGACCATCGCGGAGCGGGTTTCGCTGAACTAGCTAAAGCTTGCCTGGAAGGCATGAAAGCCGTCTTCCAGACTGAGCATTCCGTGATCATCTTCCCGGCGTCCGGTACGGGCGCGTGGGAAGCCGCCCTGGTCAACACCCTGAGTCCTGGAGACCGGGTGCTTGCGTTCGACACCGGGCACTTCGCCACACTATGGTCGAAAATGGCGGCAAACCTCGGCCTGCGGGTGGACTTTGTGCCATCCGACTGGAGGAACGGCGTGAATCCGGCGGCGGTCGCGGCGAAATTGAGTGCCGACCGGGAACATGAGATTCAGGCCGTAATGGCGATCCACAACGAGACTTCGACAGGTGTCACGAGCAATATCGCCGCCCTGCGCCGCGCGATCGACGACGCGAAGCACCCAGCCTTGTTGTTGGTGGACACCATTTCTTCCCTGGCGTCGATCGATTACCGGCATGATGAGTGGAGCGTGGACGTCGCGGTGGGCGGCTCGCAAAAGGGTATGATGTTGCCACCCGGTCTCTCCTTCAACGCGGTGAGTCCGAAAGCCATGGAGGCCAGCAAGACTTCCAAACTCCCCAAGAGCTACTGGCGATGGGAAGAAATGCTGGCGAACAACGCCAGAGGATTCTTCCCTTACACTCCCGCGACGAACCTGCTCTACGGCCTGCGGGAAGCCTTGAAAATACTCCTGGAGGAAGAGTTGGCCAACGTCTTTCGCCGGCACGATCGCCTGGCCGAGGCAACGCGCCGCGCGGTACGCGCCTGGGATCTGGAGATCTGGGCCTGCAATCCCGCCGAATACAGCAGTACGTGCACGGCGGTCCTGCTGCCGGACGGCTTCAGCGAATCCGCATTCCGGGCGCTGGTGCTGGACCGGTTCAATATGTCGCTCGGAGCGGGGCTAGGAAAGACCGCGGGCAAGGTCTTTCGCATTGGTCACCTGGGCGATTTCAACGAGCTCATGCTGGCTGGTACGCTGGCCGGTATCGAGATGGGACTGGATCTTGTGGGCATCCCCCATCGGAAGGGCGGAATCAACGCCGCTCTCGATTACCTGACCGGGCAGAAACCATGATGCCAGAGCCGCCGACGCATGCCGTGCCAGGCTCCCTCGAGAACCGATGGGTGCAACTTACCATCATGGTCTTGTCTACGGTCACCCTGTCCAACATGCAATACGGCTGGACGCTGTTCGTCAACCCGATGCACATTGAGACCCACTGGCCAACGGTAGGGATCCAGCTCGCTTTCACCATTCTCATCTTCCTGAACACGTGGCTGGCGCCGCTGGAAGGCTGGGTGGCGGACCGCTGCGGGCCACGGTATGTCGTCATGCTGGGTGGTCTGGCGGCCGGGACTTCATGGGTCCTGAATTCGCGCACGCACTCACTCCAGACACTCTACATGGCGGCGGCCATCGGCGGGCTGGGCATCGGTTGCGTGTTCGGCACGTGCATGGGTACGGCGCTCAAGTGGTTCCCGGAAAGACGGGGATTCGCATCAGGCATGATCGCAGCCGGCTATGGGCTAGGCGCGGCGATCACCGTGATTCCCACGTCCCGGATGATCCTGGCGAGCGGCTACCGCCATACATTTCTCTTTTTCGGGCTGCTCCAGGGAGTGTCGATTTTCTGCCTGGGAGCGTTTCTGGTGAAGCCCGCCGTCCGGGTATATCGGCCCGCGCAAACGGGAAAGATCCGTCAAGGCCAGGAGTTTGCTCCATCCCAGACAGTGCGAACGAAAGTGTTCTGGCTCATTTATCTGGTCTACTTGATGATTGGCTCCGGCGGCATGATCGTGACCGCGCAGCTTGGACCCATCGCGCGGGATTTCGGTGTGGACAAACAGATGGTCACGCTGCTTGGCTTCTCCATGCCCCTCTTGGCGCTGGCCGTGACGATCGACAACGTGGCTAACGGCGTCACCAGGCCCTTTTCCGGATTCCTCTCAGACAAGATCGGGCGCGAAAACACCATGCTGCTGATGTTCTGTGCGGATGGGATCGCCTTCCTGGGCATGGCCGTATTCGGACGACAGCCGGGCGCTTTCCTAGTGTTCGCGGCCTTGATCTTCCTGTTCTGGGGTGAGATCTTCGCCATCTTCCCGGCGATTTGCGGAGACACTTTCGGCGTCCGGAATGCGACCGCCAACAATGGGCTCCTCTATACCGCGAAGGGCACATCGGCCTTGGTGGTTCCCCTCGCCAATCTCATGGTCACGGCAACGGGGACCTGGACGGCAGTGTTGTTGGTTATGGCGGTTTCCAGCCTCGGAGCGGGGGTTCTGGCAAAGCTGGCGGTCGAACCGATGCGGCGCAGGATGCCGGCTGCCGAAGCCTTGCCGGTGAAAAAGGCGGGTACCATTGCAGCCGAAGCGATCTAGCGTCGTTCAGATCCAGGCCGGAACTGCCGCGCCAGTGCTGGACGCAGACACGCTCCGACGGGATTTGGAGGACCAAATTGAAGGCGAAGTGCGCTTCGATCCGGTTTCTCGCGCGCTCTATTCCACCGACGCGAGCGTTTATGAAATCAAGCCGGCAGGCGTGGTCATTCCAAGGAATCGCGAAGACATTCTGCGCAGCCTGGAGATCTGCCGGCGTCACCGCTGTCCGATCACGATGCGCGGAGGTGGCACATCCCAGTGCGGCCAGTCGATCGGGCCCGGCTTGCAGATCGACATCTCGAAATACTACAACCGGGTGCTGGAAGTGAATGAGGAGCAGCAGTGGGTCCGGGTGGAACCCGGTATCGTGCTGGATGAATTGAATACGCACCTGGCGCCGCTTGGCCTGCGTTTTGCGCCCGATATTTCCACGGCGAGCCGAGCCACGGTCGGCGGCATGCTGGCGAACAACGCGGCAGGCGCGCGGAGTGTGTGGTGGGGCAGGACGATCGACCACGTTCTGGAAACGGTGGTCGCCCTGTCCGATTCGAGCGTCGTTCATTTCCGCGAAATTCCACGCTGCGAAGTGCCGGAGGGAGACACGCTGGAGGCCGCCTGTTATCGCACGGTGCTGGCGCTGGCAAGCGAGCACGTCGCCGAGATCGACCGCCGCTATCCGAAGATCCTGCGCCACGTGGGCGGCTACAACCTGGATGAGTTTATCGACGCTTCGAAGCCGGTCAATCTGGCCAGGATCATGGTCGGCTCCGAGGGGACTTTGGGCATCGTGCTCGAAGCGAAACTACGGCTGGTACCGCTGCCGAAGGCGAAAGGCCTAATGGTAATCATGTTCGGCGACCTGTTGGAATCGCTGGCCGCCGCCCCCGCGATCCTGCGGCATAAACCATCGGCCGTCGAGGTGATGGACAAGTCTATTCTGGATTACACTCGCCAGAATGCCGTCCTCGAGCGCATTCGCAACACGTTTATCGAAGGCGACCCGGCTTCCATTTTGTGCGTGGAGTTCTATGCGGACCGGAAAGAGGACCTGCCGCCGCGGCTCAAGGCGCTCGAAGACGATCTGCGATCGCGGAAGTTCGGTTACGCGTACCGCGCCGAAACCGATCCGGCAGCGCAGGCGAAAATCTGGAGCCTTCGCGAGAACTCGCTGGGCCTCTCGATGGCCATGAAGGGCGACGCCAAATCGATCTCCTTCGTGGAAGACACCGCGGTTGCACCCGAAAAGCTGCGCGACTATATCGACCGGTTCCTGGAAATTATCCGCCGCCACGGAACCACTGCTGGAATCTACGCGCATGCCTCGGTCGGGTGCCTGCATGTGAGGCCGGTGATCAACCTTAAGACCGCGGAAGGGATTCGGAAGTTCGAGACCATGGCCCAGGAGGTAGCGGATCTGGTGCTGGAATTCGGTGGCTCGCTTTCCTCCGAACACGGCGATGGCCTCACGCGCAGCCCGTTCAACCTGCAGATGTTCGGTCCAGTGCTGTATGAGGCATTCCGGCAGGTAAAACGTACCTTCGATCCCATAAGCATACTGAATCCCGGCAAAATTGTGGACGCGCCACCGATCACATCGAATCTGCGGTTCGGGACGGAGTATCAGACACCCAATCCGGCGACCTGGTTCGACTACTCGGAATTCGGCGGAATGGGCGGCGCGGTGGAAATGTGCAGCGGCATCGGCGCCTGCCGGAAGCAACTCTCGGGTACGATGTGTCCTTCCTACATGGCCACGCGGGACGAGGCACATTCTACCCGCGGCCGCGCCAACGTATTGCGGCTGGCAATGACGGGGCGTCTCGGAGAGGCGGGACTTGGGGATAAGGGCGCATACGACGTGCTCGATCTGTGCCTGCAGTGCCGGGCCTGCAAAGCGGAATGCCCGATCGGTGTAGACATGGCGCGGTTCAAGAGCGAGTTCCTGGCGGACTACTGGAAGCGCCACGGGACGCCGCTGCGGGCGCGCGCGCTCGGCAATATCCACCGGCTTTCCGTTTGGGGTAGCCGGTTCGCTCCGGTGTCCAACTGGATGGTTGCCGGACGGCCCGTGCGCTGGATCATGGAAAAGCTGCTGGGCATCGACCGCCGACGCGTCCTGCCGGCCTGGAAACGGCAGACCTTCGAGCGGCGGCTCGCCCGCAACCCGCCACGGAGTTCCGCGGCCGGCACTCGGGTGACGCTATTCAACGATACGTTCCTGAATCATTACGATCCCGAGATTGGAATCGCGAGCTTGGCGATCCTGGAGAAGGGCGGCTGCCAGGTCAGCGTGGTCCGGCCCGGTTGCTGCGGACGCCCGCTGATTTCGCAAGGGCTGCTGGCTGAAGCCCGGGCGCAGGCTGCCCACGCCGTGGAAGCGCTGTTCCCGATTGCCGAGCGCGGTGAGAAGATCCTGTTTTGCGAGCCTAGTTGTCTGTCGGTCTTCAAAGACGACGCAGTGGCGCTCTTGCGGGGCGAACCGCAGAATCGGGCGCAGACGGTAGCGAACGCTTGCATGCTGTTCGATGAATTCGCGGTGAATTTAGACCTGCCGCTCGAACCCGGACCCGCACGGATTCTCGTGCACGGCCACTGTCACCAGAAGTCGCTGGGGCTATTGCCGGCCACGATGGCGCTGCTCAGCCGCATTCCCTCGGCGAAAGTGATGGATCTGGATGCCGGCTGTTGCGGCATGGCAGGATCGTTCGGTTATTACAAGGAGCATTACGAGATTTCCGTAGCCATCGCCAATCGACGCTTGCTGGCGGAGGTACAGAGGATGGGGCCGGGTGACGTGCTGGTGGCACCAGGAACCTCCTGCCGCCATCAGGTGGCGGAACTCAACGGGGCCAAGGCGCAACATCCAGCGGTGCTGATCCGCGATCTCTTGAAGTGATTGACGTGACCCCCTCCCGACGCGCGCGACCTTCTGCCGGCCACGACGCGGCGCTCATGGGCGACCGCGCCGCCACGCGCGGGCGTAGCGCGATGGAACGTGGCGATGATCACGCATCAATTCGAACGCCAATCTCGCGAACCGGATCGTCGCCAAGCGTTCCACAACAGCACGCCCGCACTGAGCGATGCGACCAGCGGCGCGCACCGAAGTCCGCGACGGCTGATCGTCGATCGCGCTCCCGCAGCTTCAGCGCAAACCGCAGCTCCCGGCGATCTACCGGATCACGTTGCCGATGCAGGGCTGGGCCAGGCGCAGCTCGGTCTGGGGGTAGCGCCGGCCAAACGCTCGCTCACGAAGAATCCGGCGCGGCCGCGGATCTTGCCACGGCCTGGGTCCGCACACACCGGCCTACTTCAGATCGAAACACGCCAGCGACCGCTCATTCCGCACGTAGAGTCTTCCATCGGCGAGAGCCGGGTAGGATCGTACAGTCGCCGGCATCAGTTGAGCACGTGAAAGCGGCCGGAACTCCTTCGGAGTCGCAAACGCCACGATCAGCTCGCCGTTTTCCCGGATCAGCAAAAGCTTGTCACCGACCAATGTGACCGTACCAGCACCGAAGCGGTCGACGTTCCACTGCACCTTCCCGGTCTTCAGCTCGATCGCTCGCAAGCTCTGGCCGAATTCCTGCCTGCCGTGATAGCCATATACATAGCCATCGCGGTACACGCTGGTTGCGTAGTGGTTCGAGAGCGCATCATCGGAATCCCAAAGTTGTTTCACTGACGAGCCAGCGATTTGTAACAATATCGCGCCTGTGCCATAGCTGGCGGAAAGAAACACCAAGTCGCCGGCAACAAGAGGCGCGGCAGCGTTGACCGAAGCGTGGCTGCGCGAGCGCCGGGGGAACTGGAACCGGATTTTCCCGGTTGCGGGATCGACGTCCACCAAACCAGCCCGCGTCCAAAACAACGCGTGACGAGCGCCGCCAATGGTAGCTACAACGGGCGCAGAGTAGCCGGCCTCGTCGTTGGTCGCTGTCCAGAGTACCTTGCCGGTAGCCGCATCGAACGCCCCGATACCTGCGCCATTTGGCCCGCCGATATTCATGAGCACGCGGCCGTCATCTACTAACGGCGAACAGGCGGCTCCGAAGAAGCCCTTTGGCGCGTCGAACTTCTGGCGCGTATCCACGCTCCAGACGCGCTTGCCAGTCGAGAAATCGAGAGCTTGCAACACGCCCTCCGCTCCAAACGTGTAAATTCTGTCACCCGCCACAGCCGGCGTCGCTCGGGGCCCTTCATCGAAGCCAAAATCATCGCGATAATCGGTTGGATAACCTGCCGACCAGATGCCCTTCCCAGTGTTCGCATCGAGCGCTTCCACGATCGCCTGATTGCCTCGCCGATGGAACAGAATGACCCGCCCGCGCGCCACTACAGGAGCGCTGAAACCCTGGCCAACCTCCAGTTTCCACACCGCTGCGATCCCGGGTTTCGGCCACTCAGCCGCCAATTGGCCGACATAAACGCCATTGCGCCCCGGTCCCAAGAATTGCGGCCAATCCGCACCTCGCGCGGCTGGGCACGTCAGAAGGAGAAATATCAAAACAAGAAACATTTGCCGTCAAGCTATAGTATCGCCGCTGAAGGGTCTTCGCGACCGCGCCATAATCGCGTGCTTCTCGGCTGCGCTCTGGACCCCGCAGGGCGGGGCGAGTGGCTCCTGCTGCGGGATGGTCTTCAAAATCACCCCGAGCGGCACGCTGACGACGTTATACCGCTTCTGCTCAGCAACGGGGCTTCGATGGTGCCGCGACAACGGCACCTGGCCATTTCTTGCGGCCAGGGCTGTTTTCTGCTCCGTGAGGCACGATTACTGGACTTAACGCCGATGTGGACGGAGCCACTCCTCCCGCGATTCCGGCATGGTAACCTTTTCTTCCTGTTCACGGTCCATTGGCGGTTCGAGAAATGAAACGACGCCATTGTGGGAAACACGTGCATGCTCGAACAGCTTTCCAAAACGGCGACTCATAGGCCGCCCGCTTCGGTATCGAGCGCGGAAACGAACATTTCCACCGCGCGGCGCACTTGGCATTATGCAGAATGATCAATGGCGGTAGAATAAATCGGACCATGCCCGATTGCGGGGCGCTCCGGAATGACCCGGAACTTGTGAACTGTCACATGACGACAGGAATTCATCGCAGCGAGTACCGGTCAAGAGAGAGGAAGAAGGAGATTCAAATGACATTTGGCGCAGTTTCCCGTTCGCTTCGTTTCTTTGGTATCTGGAAGCTGTCGTTCGTAGCAGTTCTGTTCGCTTCCAATTCGCTGCTCGCACAGAGCGGGCCCACCTACTATGTATCGACAAGCGGCAATGACAGCAATCCCGGCACGCTCGCCGAGCCATGGTTGACGATCCAGCACGCCGCAAATACAGCCACGGCAGGCGCTACGGTGTATGTGTTCGGGGGCGTGTACAACCAGTCTATCAACTTTCCCAATTCGGGAACGGCATCGGCGCCTATTACTTTCGAGAGCTATCCCGGTCAGACTGCGGCAATCGACGGGACCGGCCTGAGCGCATCGGGCATTCAGGGCCTCGTCAATATAATTAACCAGAGCTACGTCACCATTAGTGGATTTGAGATTCGTAACTATACTACCAGCAACTCCAACGCGACTCCGTCTGGCATATGGATCACAGGCTATGGCGCTGGCGTCAGGATTCTGAACAATCTGGTGCACAACATTACAACGACTTCGGAAGCAAACGGCAATGCGTTCGGCATTTCCGCTTACGGCACATCGCAGACTCCCATCACCCAACTGGTCATCAGTGGTAACGAGGTCTACCAGCTAAAGACTGGGCAAAGCGAATCCGTGAACGTGGATGGAAACGTTACCCATTTTAGGATTACCAACAATCTCATTCACGATAATGACAACATCGGCATTGACGCGATTGGATACGAAGGGGTAGGTCCCGTCGGCTATGACGAGGCTATGTATGGGGAGATCAGTGGGAACACGATCTATAACATCAGCGGGATAGCGAATGCGGGTGAGGGCAATGAATACGATGCCGATGGACTTTATTGTGACGGGTGCGCATATGTCACATTCGAAAGGAACGTGATCTTTCAGGTCGACTACGGCATCGAGACCACTAGTGAGAATCAGGTCTGTCAGGAGAATGGGACTGAGTGGTCTGGCGGAAATACGGGATCCGGAACCGCTGGCACCGGCAAGCATCCGTGTTACGGCAGGTATGCCACGGTGCGCAACAATCTCTTCTACAAAGCAAATTCCTGCGGTAACTCCATCGGCGGGTACGCCGCCGCCACCAGCAGGGGAGGCGGGAGCAATGGAGGAGGCAGCAGCTACCACGATGTCTTCGTCAACAACACTCTTTACGACAACGGCACGCAACCGGGCAACGCAAGTGAAGGCACACCAAGCGGAGAATTCCAGATTCAGTACCAGGTGGGCAAGGATCAGGGGAACATTTACGAAAACAACCTTGTCTACGCCGGTTCACCTAATATCTGGATCCACAGCTACGTTCCTTGCGGCTCGAGTTACCCATGCCCCCCAGCCACGCTCAATTGGAACCTTTACTACTCGGTTGCGGGTTACCAGGAAGGAACGTCAATCTTGTGGGGTGACGTGAGTAGATACACGAGTTTTGCAAACTGGCAGAGCGCCACCGGGGAAGACGCAGAATCTCTGAATGCGGATCCTCTCTTCGTGGATCTGGGCGACACGCCTCCGAACTTTGACACCACGCCGTCTTCGCCGGCCGTCGGCGCGGGCGGCGCCAGCCTCACGTGCAGCGTTGGGTGGTGTGATCCCAAGGGCAGTTCTCCCAACTCGATTTACGGGAGTACGGACTTGCTTGGAGACCCCCGGATGACCAACGGAAGCATTGATATTGGCGCCTACCAACGCACTGGAATCAGCAACACATTGACAGTGAATTTGACCGCGGGCACTGACATTCTCGAGCCCAATCAGGCGACCACTTTGAGGGTCGCGGTGTCCGCCATTCCCGGGGGCGCCGGTGTGCCGAGCGGTACGGTGGACTTCATGCTCGGTTCGAACTTGCTGGCAAAGCAAACGCTGCTGCCGACCAGCGCCACGACCTCGGCGGCAAGTATGCCGATCAGCGCATCTCAGCTTGCGCAAGGCGCTAACACGATAACAGCGGTCTACTCGGGAAATTCGATCGCGCCGTGTTGTAGTCCATCAGAACCACCAGGAGGGGGAATACCCGTTCCGGTATATCCAAGTGCAACCTCGGCACCCATCACGGTGACGGTAACCCAATGATGCTGACCGGCCGCCTTCATCGCTACAAGGCTACGGCAGCGCGCGCTCGATGCGAAGCGATCGGGCGGCGCCGAAATTGAGATCAAGACGGACCACTCGCAGCCTCCGATGGGCACCTGGTGGTTGTCTTCCAACTCTTTGAGCGTGGACGGCCGGCTCTTATTTCCGCTCCAGCCGGGAGATTCCTGGTTTAGCCCTCCTGGTCTCATCGGCACGGCCACCGGCCGCGTCACACGCATGGCCTCCGATGACGTGAGCGACTATCACTCCATGGCCTGGCTGCCCGACGGCCGGATTCCGGCGCTGCGCATCGGCCTGCGCTCCACCCGTGGAAATTTCAGCCTCGGAGAGATACGATTGCACCGAGCATCCAGCGCTTGGAAGAGCACCGCGTGAAGCGTTTGAAACCGGGCTTGGTCAAACCGGCCACCGAGCCAGCCGCCTCATCCCGTACGACCGGGAATTCATCATCTATACCCTCCCGACCACGCGGGACGTCCGATATGATCCGTTCGATGCTTCCCGCGCCTCCGCTGTCGTGAATGGGCAATGGCTGGATTGTTGGTCTGAATACCGCCATGCCTTTCAAGGGCGCTCGGAACGGGAGATCATTCTCGCGACGCAGGAACTCCGGAAACAATCGCGGAATTGTTGGTAACCGCTGAAGGGCAGGAGGCGTTCTTAGCCCAGCGCTTGAAGGATCAGGAAGTACGGAAAGACTGTTCAGCAGCGAGTGTTGTTTCGATCGCGATTTCAGGCCAAAGCGGAACAATGCCACATCTGCATAAAGTCGAAGACGAACCTCTCGAGAGTAGGCTCCCCGATTCCGGCATCACCGAGAATATCCCAGGAGTTCTGATGTCATCAGCAAACGCGCATTCGAGCCCGATACATCCCGCCCCCGGGTGTACAGGTCGGGAACTGGGTCCGTGAGCATCGCGGTTTCTATCGACTCACTCTGTTTCCAACGACAGACCGGCCCGAACTTGTCCTTTGGGCGCTGTGGTCCCGGAACCGCAATGAGGAAGTCGAGGGTGTATACAGCCACCATACGGTGCTCAGCCTCCACAATCTGTCGGATCTGAATCCGTCGAAGCTCCATATGACAGTGCCGATGGATTTCCGCCGCAACAGCGAGATCCCCGGCATCCTCGTGCTGCACTACGCCGATCGACCGGAGCGGTGGACTGTTGAGCAGAAGCGTTCAGGTCTTGGGTATCGGTTTACGTCTGTTACGCTCCGAGTTTCGACGCAAGATCCAGCATGTCCGTGGACACCACGTCGAAATCGAAGGGGTTGGCCTCGTCTGCCCTGCGCATGGATCCGAATTCGTCGGGCCGATGGATAAAGCCGGTGCGTAGACCGCAGTCGCGCGCGGCGATCAGATCGATTGAGTGGGCCGCGCACATCATCACTTCTTTAGGCTTCAGTTCCAGTAGGCTGACCGCAGTGAGGTAGGCTTCACGATCAGGTTTGTAATGCCTGGCTAGTTCGGCCGAAAGAATGAGGTCCCACGGAATACCGGCCTGCTTGGCCATGTCGGTGAGCAGCGCGACGTTGCCGTTCGAGAGCGGTGCAATCGTGTACTTCTTCTTGAGGCGCGTGAGGCCGGCGACGGAGTCGGGCCATGGCTTCAGGCGATGCCAGACGCGGTTCCAGTGGTCCTTCTCTTCCTCGGAAAGCCCTTCGATGTGAAATTCCTGGAGCAGGTCTTCCAGCAGCGCGCGATGCAGGTGGTCGAGGTTGGTCCAGGGCATTTCGCCCTTTCGCACCTTGTTCATGGAAGGCATATAGCCGTCCCGCCAATGATCCGCAAACCGAGCCCAATCGACGCTGATGCCCTTGGTATTTCCCCAGGCCTTGCCCTCTTCGATGATCGATCCACGCCAGTCTACCACGGTGCCGAAGACGTCAAAGACGAGTGACTTCACCGAAGCCGCTGCGTGCGCGGGATCCTGCCCGCGCAACGCGACCGCCAGAGCACCGATCCCAGCAGCCTTCACAATTTGCCTCCTCGCCATGACCCAATCAGTATACTGAAGCCGCTCTCCGAGATGGGCTCGCGTGAACGCATCGGGAACAAGATTCACTCGCCACATCCCGCCTAAGATAGACGGGTCTTCAGGCGGCTGGCTGAGCGGCAGAATCGGAATTCGCGTCGTGGTAATCGGTGCTGTTGCTCATCGAACACCTCCAGCGTTTTGCGCATGCGGTAGTCAGCGCGCGAGTGGTTCAGCGATAAGAACGCAGTTCGGACGTGGCTGGGAACGGTGGGAACGTGCTGGAGTCCGATGGAACGGCAGCGGGGCTTATAATCACGCGATGGGCACCGATCGAAAGAACCCCTACCTAAGCGTTCACGCGGTTAACATTTTCGTTCGAGATCAGGATCGAAGCGTGCGATTCTACCCGCTGTTGAATCTTCGGCGGCGCGAAGAGGCGCGCGGCGCCGAGCTCGCGGATCTCGGGGGCGGCCGATCCCGCTTAGGTGGACGCGGGGTAGAAGTGCGCGATGGCTTCCTGGAGCCAGGGCAGGATTTCGGCCGCGCGGAGGCGAGGGTTTCGGCGGCCAGGTAGCCATTGACGTCGTCGCCGAGCCGCACCTCGATGCCGCCGTCCCAGAGCCAGCCGATCCGAACATTGATTTCGCTGTCGTATATCCTCTGAAGCTCCGCCGCGAGGTCCATACTCCCATTTTCATGCCGCGGAGCCCGATGCAGCAGAATATAGAGGACTAAGGCAATGATGTGCATGCCGCTGACAATTCCGGTCATTCAAGACAACGATTTATTGGACGCCGTCAGCGCTCTGACATGGGCAGCCCGTGTCATGTGCGCCCTCGGCATCGACGCCGGGAGAATCTCATCACCGAAGGGAGAATCCACCGGGGGCCAACTCATTTGAGCGGCGTCGCTGCTTTCCGCCGGTTGTTATACTGGCATCAGATCCTAAGTAGTCCGCAAAATGAAGCGTTGTAATATTTGTCACGCCACGTATCCCGCAACGTTCACGCATTGTCCGCATGATGGTTCCCTGCTGATGGAAGCCAATGAGTGGATAGATGGCGCGATAATTCGCGGCAAATATCGGGTTTTGGGCAAGCTGGGCGCGGGCGGGATGGCCACCGTCTACAAGGCGCTGCACATGGGTTTTGACGAGGTGTGCGCGTTGAAGGTGATCCATCCGGAATTGGCGGGCGATCCGTCGTTCGTGAAGCGCTTCGGGCAGGAAGCCGCTCTCACGCGCAAGCTGCAGCATCCCAACGCGGTGCGGGTGGAAGACATCGACCAGGCGGACGACGGGCGTCCGTTCATGGTGATGGAGTTCATCGAAGGGGAGAGCCTGAAAGATGTGATCCAACGGCAGGCGCCACTCGCGGTTCCCCGCGTATGCCGGATCGCCAAACAGGTAGCCGGGGCGCTCGAAGCGGCGCACCAGCTGGGGATGATTCACCGCGACATCAAGCCGGCGAACATTCTGTTGACGCGTCCCTCGGGAGGCGGTGAGGCGGAAGAAGTGGCCAAAGTCCTCGATTTCGGCATTGCCAAGATAATGGAAGTGCACTTGGCAGTGGACGCGGCGACGCTTACGCGCACGGGCACGTCGATCGGCACGCCCGCCTACATGTCGCCGGAACAGGCCATGGGCACGGCCGGCGCGGCGCTGGATGGCCGCGCTGACCTCTACTCGCTGGGTGTGGTTATGTATGAAATGCTAGCCGGCGAGCTGCCCATTAAAGCGGAGTCGGAATTACAGATGCTGATCGGGCAGATCAACACGGCGCCGCAACCGATTCGGGCGCGGCGGCCGGAACTACGCGAGGGAATTGGCGCGGTCGTGATGCAATGCCTGGAGAAGGACCCTGCGCGCCGGCCGGCGAGCGGGGCGGCAGTGATCTCACTGATTGAGGCCGCCGAGAGAGGCGTGGGGGTGGGCGCTGCGCCGGACGAAATGCCGACCATGGCGACGCCGCGGCCTGCGCCGGTCCAGACCGCGAAGGCGGTTCCGGCGCGCCGGACATCCCGTTGGGTTTGGGCGGCTCTGTTGGCGGCTCTCGTGCTGAGCGCCCGCGGCGTCTGGCATTTCGGATCGCGGCGGAAACCTGTGGCGAACCCGTCATCGGTTAGCGCGCCGCCGGTGGTGAAGTCACGGCCATCGCCCGAAGCCGCGCCAAGCATGCCGCCTCCTCCCCAAACACCGGCGCCGCAAGAGGTTCCGTCTAAGCCTTCGTCAGAGCCAGCGAAGGCAGAAAGTCCTGCAGTGCCGCAGCCCGCCGAAGAACCGGTGTCGAATCCCGCGGACGATATTCAGGGGGCGCTCAACGCCTTGCCCTTTAACGCCGCGACAAACAAAGAAGTCAGGGATATCTGGCGCCAGGCGAGCGAGCTGATGAAGAAGGGTGATTTCGACGGCGCGGCCGCGCAATACCGGCGGCTTGCCCAGTTGCGCCCGGGCTGGGGGCCGGCAGTGGCGGCTTTGACCAAGCTGGCGGCCCAAAGCGCTTCGGCGGGAGTCGCCGCGCAGAAGCGTTCCCGGACCGGTGAACTGGCGGGCGTAGTGGCGCATTACAGCTTGGAGGCCAGTCTTCACCCGGAAGTGGCCAGCAACCACTATAAGCTGGGCGCTGCGCTCGGCAAGATCGGCGACCTGGATGGGGACCAGCGCGAACAGGAGCAAGCCCTGCAGCGCGAGCCCAGCATGGCCGCGGCGCACGCCGAACTCGGCTCGGTCCAGGCGCGCAAGGAGAGTTGGGACGACGCCGCACGCGAGTACCGCGAAGCGATCCGGTTGAAGCCGGGCTCGGCGGAGGCGCACAGCGGCCTCGGCGATGCGCTCGGGCATTTGGGCGACTGGCGAGGGGAGATCGCCGAAGAACAAACGGCCCTTCGACGAATGCCGGGCTTGGCGATAGCGCATTTCCGGCTTGGCATGGCGCTGGAGAAGGAAGGCGAAACCGCGGAGGCGTTGCAGGAATACGCCCGTGCGGCGGAGCTGGCGCCTGGCGAGGTGCAGTTCCAGGCCAATTACCAGCGGCTGTCGCGTGACAGCAAGACTAAGTAGATAGGTGGCTGTAAGCTAGGGTGACAAGTCGAGAATTGGCCGAGCGAGCGCCGGGCTCAGATTCGAGATTCGCACCGCCGCAAAGCCCGACGTGCCAATGTCGATTCCGCGATAGTGGTGGATTCTCTGGCTTGATCGCGCCGCAACTCCCGCTTGTGCTGGCGCCCGTGCAGCTAGCTGATCGAGCCATAGGGCTGCGCGTACGCGACTCAGCAGAGTGAGCTTGATGAGGCCATCGGGATGCTCGAGTTCCCTGAAGCGCGCTGGCGCGTTGATTGCCAGAATGTAACTTTTGAAAGCTCTTTTCAAATGTCAGGAACGAGAAGTCCAGCCGATGACTTGGCTCTCGGGCGAGCCCGTTGTGGTTACATTTCGGGTCGCAGCTGGTGATTGGTTAATCATTGAGAGGCTCGGCCTGAAAACAGAAAGGGCCCGCCACGGCAAAGTCGGCGGGCCAGGAACGAGCGGTGCTTGATGCTACTTGTCGACGGTAACAAGCCAGCGCTGAAATCCAGAAATGCTGTCAGGATGGCGATAGACGTGCACTTTTTTTAGCGCGGCCGTTTCTTGCCGCCAGGGCGCTCGGGAGAAGCCTTCGCTCGCCCCCGTTCTGCCCGTTGGCGGTCTGCGTGGCGTCAAACTTGTTGATGTGCCGGCTTAGTCACCAAGCACATCCAGCCGAGTATCGACTTCTTCCTTACTGAGCAGGCGGTTGCGAAGATCGGCGGGAATGCGTTTTATGTGCCGCCAGTTGAGTGGCCGGTCCACGACCCCGCCACCGGGATTGATGTTGAGATCAGAGGCGCGCTGAATTGCGGTGAGGAAGCCATGGCGTCGTACAATGGCGGCCCAGGAATTCATATCCAGTTGCGAAGCTGAGGTAGAACCAGCGGGCTTTCTGCTGGCGCTCCTCGGCGATCAGAAGGGCACGGCGGGCTCCTTCGGCTCGCAGCATGCGCTCCCCGAGGGTATAGCCATGTGGGTTGGGCCTGTCCAAGAGGGCGAATTGCCCAGGGGAAGTAGCCATTCGACGACGCGCTATGTCGCCAGAGCTTAGCTGCTCGAATCGCCGTAGAGCAGCATCTGCGCATCGTTCGCCAGCGAGGCCGTTCCGTTCGCATACGAAATCACCCAGACGCGGTCGAATACCGACCCCGGCCACGCCGGCGGATTTGACACGCCCAGCGCCGTCGCCAAATTCGGAATATTGCCGTGGTGCCAGCACAACAGAACCACCTGCCCCGCGTATTTCGAATCAGTCAGAATGTCGCTGGCGACTTTGGCATAGTCGCCGTCGGCGTGCTTATCGTCGTAGGCAAGATTAAGCGCAGCCGATAGTGGAGTAATCGTTTCCACCGGCCGGTTGCTGCTTTTGGACGCCTGAGTGGCAAACAAAAAGCCGGGCGTGGAGAACCTTGGCGCTGTCCCCTGAATCTGCACGGCTACATAGTCGCCAGTGAAGTCTTGGTCTGTTCCAATACTCAGCGCGCAACCGTAACGTGGCTGCGCGGGCGCAAAAAGCTGCGGCAGCGCCGTAGCGCGCGCCGATCCGCGGGTGGAAAGATCCGGCCCGCCGTCTTTATCGCTGGAGGAATCGCCCAGTTTTTCGCCGTGCCGGATGATCATCACCTGGCTCGGTCCGCTTTTTGAACTACTTGAAGTCATGGCAAGGTATATTAACCGAAATCCATTCTGTCCGGCAATCCACGCCGCGGCAGTGTCGGCGGGCCGGGAACGAGGAGGCGCTTGATGCTACTGGTTGCGGCAGTGCAAGCCAGCGCGGAGACGCACAGATGCAGTCTCTCCGGACTTGCTGGTGACTTTTCCAAACAGCAGCGCTGATCGCAGTTTTGACTTCGGTCCGCGTTGCCGCGATCGGCAAAGCGGCCACGCTCATCTCGCGGGTGCTTGCTTTCATCGAAGTCCTGGGCCGGCTTGGCGCTCGGGTCAACCTGATTGTCGTCGCCGCTGAAAACCATTACGAAACTTTCTGCACAAAGATGATGTTTATCGCCGCTGCGTACGTACCGGCATTCCGTGGCACTAATTTCCGCAGCGCCGACCGCAAGACGCTGGCCTACGTCGATGACGGCTACACGCGGCACGAGAAACTGGCGCTCGACTATCTGCGCGACCACGCTGGATTCAACATTGTCAAACTCGCATGACCGCCACGAAAAGACCGACAGAGCACCGAAACAAAAGACCCTGCTCCAAGATGTGCTATTCTTCTCGACGGTCTGCCAAGCGAAATCGCGTTTCCTTCGCCGCGCTTCAGCTTGCGTCTTGCCGCGCCGGCGCGTTCGTGCCGGATGGACGCATTTTTCTGCTACGCTTGCCGGACGGGGATATCGAGCAGCGCGGACTCTTTTTCGAGCGACTATGCGCATCCGGAAAAGAGCCTTGCACAACAGATGGCCGACAAATTCAAAGTCGAACTACATGCGTTTCTGTGTCGCAGCAATTACGAGGCTGTGATTCGTAAGAAGAACTTCGTTGGCGGTAAGGATGTAGCTTCGGAAGCCATCGCGTCTCCCCTGAAGAGCGCCCGCGTAACCCGGGAAGGGAAGGCGAAAGAGGAAGGAACCAACGCCTACGCCCTTTGGCGCAAACAGGGCGGGATCGATATGCCTGTCGCCGGCGAAACACCTAAAGGCTTGACGCCGGGATATGGTCGTCTTCCGGCAAAGTACGACATGATCCGCCGATCCATACTCTTGTGCGCGGCGTTGGCCATTGTTTATTGCCGGTCAGCGGGGGAGAGACTTTGTATGAGTTGCGGGAAAATCGACGCCAAGCAATGGAAAGCGGTAGGCGATCGCTTCGAACGGGAGCCCCTGTTCGTTCCGGCCAAACAAACCGGCGCAGTCCACTTCCGGATCAAGCCGCCCAACGGCATCCAATCTAGCGGCACCTTGATGATCTACTCGCACCGGGTAAACGCGGCAGTTTACCGCGGCCCGGTTGAACCAGAGATATCCTTTCACTTCGATGAGCGGCTCTTGTCGACAAAGGGTACGATACGATGGAGTTCCGGCTGTTGCAGAAGGACCAGTCTGCGTATGGATCAATGATCGCGGCGAGCCCTACTGGAGCAGGAGCCAACGTAGCCATCGAACTTCTGCCGGATCAGATGGAAGACGAAAACGGCCGGCCAAAGTGGTTCAACGTCGTGATCCGCTGATGCCTCATACGACGTCCGAAGCTATCCTGCGGCAGCGGATATCAGGCCTGGGTAGCGGCGTCGAGAGGCTTCGGCCAGGCGATGCACAGGATGTGTGGCAATACGCGAGAGCGCATCGCGGAACCAAGGGGTCGCGCTCGGAGATCTCACGACCAGCTAGACGCTGGTGTTCTGCTCGGACCGTGACGCCAAAGAACCCTATGAGTTCATGCGACCCTGCCATCAAATGGATTACGGCATCGCGCGGGCTTCGTTCATCCCAGCCTGAGTGCTTTCAACGATGGCAAGCCGGTAGACGAATAAAGCCGTTCCGTTGCGTTATATCTGTCATTTTTGGAGGTATGCCGGAAGCACGGCTCTGGCGCAAACGCGGCCACATTCGGCAATGATGGACGGATGCCACGATTCGTACCGGTCGAAGAACTGTTCAAAGGTCGGCACTTCGATCGGGAGATCGTGGTTCTGTGCGTCCGCTGGTATTTGAGCTTTAAGCTCAGTTATCGAGATTTGGTCGCTATAATGGGCGAACGGGGCGTAGGCATAGCGCACACGACCATTCTGAGGTGGGGGCAACATTACACGCCGGAATTCGAGAAGCGCTGGAGCCGGTTCGCTCGCACCGTCGGCGGATCTTGGCGGATGGACGAGACCTATATAAAGGTACGCGGTGAATGGATGTACCTGTATCGGGCAGTGGACAAAGCCGGGAAGACGGTCGATTTCCATCTGAGCAGGAAGTGAAGGGTCAGCGGACCCCCACGAAAATCACCCTGGACGCCTATGCCGCCTCCCACCGGGCGGTGGCGGAATGGAAGGGTAATGGCGAGTTACCGAAGCGCGTGCCAGTACGAACCAACAAACCTCATCGAACAAGACCACCGGCGCGTCAAACAACGGCTGCGCCCGATGCTGGGACTGAAGAGCTTGCGGACGGCGGCGGTGGTAATCAGTGGCATCGAGCTGGCAGAGAAGAAGAAACAGTTTCAGATGAGCAAGCTTGGCGGACTCACGGCAACGATGCCGGAGATCTGTCAAGCGGCCCTGGCTGCATAACCGGCACTTTCCCACCAACAGAGCAAGCCGGCAAACCTAACTTTCCTCGGGCGGAGTCGTCCTATTGTTTTAAGTCCGATGCCGCTGGCTAACCGGTGTGTTTTTCCACCGAGCGCCGGTAAGCTGATCCCTACGATCTGTGATGACTCATGCCCACCTCTGCTTCACCTAGTCCCGAAGATCGCTTGGATTCCTGGAAAGAGATCGCCGGTTACCTGAAGCGCGGTGTGCGAACTGTACAGCGCTGGGAACGCGTCAGGGGTTTGCCGGTTCATCGGCTGGACCGGCAGGGTTCGGTGTTTGCCTATAAGGCCGAGCTGGATGCCTGGTGGGCCGGCAGCCGGCAGACCGATGCGCCCGCGGAAGAACTGGAGCGAAGTGGTCCGGCGCCTAGAGCGCGTTCCCGCTGGATTGGAGCGGTCACCCTATTGGTAATGCTCGTCGCCATCGTAGGGGTTGCTCTGGCACGCTGGGTTGTCTTCCGGCGTTCGGACTTGACCGTTCTGGACCCGGTTCCGTTGACTTCAGATTTGGGGTCCGAAAGCGATCCGACCTTTTCGCCGGATGGCAATCAGGTGGCATACGCCTGGGACGGACCCTCACAGGACCGATGGGACATCTACGTGAAAATGGTCGGCTCGGATTCGTCCCTCCGGCTAACCAAAGGCCCTGCACAGAATGTATCGCCGGCTTGGTCGCCCGACGGCCGATTCATAGCTTTCCGCCGCTTCCCGGCTAAGGGTAAGACGCAGATCTTGTTGATTCCGCCGATTGGAGGGCACGAAAAAGTCATCTCCGAGGACCCGCGCACGATGGACTCCCTGGCCTGGTCGCCGGACAACCGCTGGATTGTGACTTCAGCTTATGAAAGCGTGTCGGGACCTGTTGGGCTCACGGCCATCGATGTGAATACCGGAGAAATGCGCCTCCTGACCAAGCCCCCTCGCGAAAACTGGGGCGACTTCGAACCGACCGTTTCGCCCGATGGCGCGAGCGTTGTATTCTCGCGCGATCTTGGCAGCACGTCCGAACTCTACCAGCTGAAGCTGAAGAGCGATCTTCAACCCGATGGCGAGCCACAGCCGCTCACCGCGCACCATCGCTGGACCGGTATGCCAGCGTTTACTCCCGACGGAAAGGACGTCGTGTATTCGTCCGGGATAAAAGATGATGTTGCCAGTCTGTGGCTCCTGCCCCTATGCGTCGCCGGGCAGCCGCGCCCAGTGTTTCGTTCCACCAACTCGTGTTATCATCCCGCTCTCTCGCGCAAGCGAAACCGATTGGCGTTTTCAGTCGGCAGGATTTTTCGTGTGGATACCTGGCGGCTGGATCTTACGCCTGACTTCAAACCCGCGGGACCACCTGTGCGTCTGATCTCCTCTACTCACACTGATTACAACGCTCAATACTCACCCGATGGCAAACGCATCGTATTCCACTCCACGCGTTCGGGCGCATCCGAGATTTGGATGTCGGAAGCGGATGGCTCGAACGCCGTGCGCCTCACTACGTTCAATGCGCCCATCACCGGTAGCCCACGTTGGTCGCCGGATGGGCGGTGGATCGTTTTCGATTCCAACAAAGAGGGCCAATTCGAGGTGTACCGGGTGCCCGCCGAGGGCGGTGTTCCCGAGCGTCTCACACGCGATCCAGCTACCGATGGTGTTCCGAGTTACTCGCGCGACGGGCGGGCGATATACTTCATGTCGAACCGCAGTGGCAGCAACCAGGTTTGGAAGATGGATGCTAATGGCAGGAATACCCGACAAATCACCCGGCATGGCGGCTACCTCGCGTTCGAGTCGTATGACGGCCAATGGGTGTTCTATTCCCGCGAGGATGGCGACAGCCCGCTTTACCGCGTACCGGCAGATGGCGGGGCGGAAACGCAGGTGTTGCCGAGGGTCTACGAATTTGGATTCAGTGTCACGCCCAGGGGCGTGTTGTTCGCAGGAGGCGAGAACTCGGCCGGAATAGAGTTTCTGAATTTCGAGACGGGTAAGGTTTTCGCATTCTTTCGTCCGGATCGGCAAATGACCGTTGGGCTAAGCTTGTCGCCCGATCAGCGGCATCTTCTCTACCCGCAGCGGGAGTCCTCGGGGAGCGACCTGATGCTGGTGGAGAATTTTCCGGAAAATCCGTAACACTTTCTCCGATAGAAGACCCGGGTCCGCCGGGGCCGTTGTTGGGCATGTCTGTTCTGGGTTCACCCCTTCAGCGTCCCATCGGCGTCAAGCGGACAGATCACGTGCTAATTGAGTCGGACAATTCACATGCTAACAACAGATGCATTCTTGACCGATTGCGTTCTTAATCGAGCTTGCGGTATACTCACCGCGTGCGCTCCGTGGCGAGAGAATGGGCTGCACAAGCCGCCGGTGGGTCGAGTCATTGAATCATGACGCACTTGATTCAGAGCGCCTTGACGATGCTCCGCGCCGGGGAATGGATGCCGATGACTGCGGCCCGCGTCCTGATCGGCATCTTTTTCTGTATTTCCGGCGGGACCAAGCTGTTCGTGCCAGCCCAGTTCGGCGTGCTTGAGCAGACCATGGTCCAATCACACATCCCGTTCCCGCACGCCAATGCGCTCTTCGTCTCCATGGTGGAATTCGCGTGCGGGGCGGGCCTGGCACTAGGGCTGCTGACGCCGCTGTGCGCCGCAGTGCTCGTGGGAGACATGATCGTCGCGATCGCCACCAATCGAATCCACAGCATCCAGGTGAGCGGTGTCCTCGCCTGGCTCGACGACTTTCTGTACCTCCCCGAGGTGCTGTACACGTTGATTCTCGTTTGGCTGATCTTCTCTGGGCCGGGTCGATACAGCGTCGATGGCCTCATCGCCTGGCGAGCCGGGTTGTTCGGCGTCGAGCGCTAGTGTCCCGAGTTCTGCCAGGCATCCAGTTCTGATAATGGTTAGCGTAGACGTACCGGTGCGCATTGATCACGCAAATCTGATTGAGATACCTTACTTCCTCCGCGGGCAGTGTCCTCGAGCCTGGAAGTTAAAATTGGGCGGGTGCCCTGTTGTGCGGAAGGAGTTCCGCGATGCGATTAATCGGATGGGAGGCGACTCGCGGCAGCACGTCTTGGAACGAAGCGAAGGGCCCGACGCCGCCCGCTCGCAGGAAGCCACGAAGCTCCGCAGAACCGGGACGCGTGCGACTTGGCCTCGACGGGATTCTTGAGGCGGTAGCCTCTCAGTATGGCGATCATGACCGGATCGGCGATTGGAACAGCCGTGTTGGCTTATACGTGCCCGGAATCCTCAAACATAAAGGCGGCGGAGAAAATGTAAGCTTTTGAAAGATTTAGTGTCACGCGTGAATCCGGCTGGAAACGGCCCGTGCCGTAGCTCCTCCTCCGGCATATGCGCGGCTTTCTCGTGCCAGACCGTTGACTCATTGCCGATCTCATAGGGAGCGGGGGCACGTTGGGCGGAGGCCGGCACCGCTAAAACAGGCGTCACTGAATTGTCACATTGACTGTGTTGGCGGCCTGCCCGTCCGCGGTAATCACGATGTTCACGCTTCCTGTACCCGCCAACACCTGCGGCAGCGGGCCTATGTTCACCTGATCCTCTCCGACGAACTGCGACGTCGCGGCCGCCCCCAGTACCGGCACGGCCAAGCCGCCTACCGTCGCGGTGAAGTTCTTGGCGTTGCGGAAGCCCGTGCCGTAAAGCTCAAGATAAACCTGTTCCGTGGATGGTCCGAGACTGACCGGCAATGCAATCACGTTCCCGGATGCCAACTGGTAGACCGGCTGCAGCGCTTGCTGCGATCCGGAAACCACAGGCAGAACCCAGGCCGCAACCAACCCCGAGCCGTTTAACGTGAAGATCCCCGGCGAAACGCCGCCGATTGAGATGGTTGTGGACTGAACAGTCCCATTCTGATTCTGGATCGTCACCGTCGCAGTTCCCGGGGCGGTGCCTGCCGGAATCTCGAAATTGATCTGCCCCGGCGAGACGAAGTACAGGGGAGCCGGACGCGTTACGCCGGCTGAGTCTGTGACCGTCAATGAGTTGCCATCAAGCGATGTCGGCAGCGGCAGGGTCAGCGCCGAGGCTGTTCCGGTGGCCAAATCCATGCCATATACGGACATGATGGACTGCGCCGCGAAGGCTTCGACTTGTCCAGCCGGGGCTAGTGTGACCACGGGGCCGGTTGGCGAAATCTTGGCGATCAAGCCGTCTCCGTAAGCGCCTGAGCCTCCGTGGTACGAAGGCTGGACCACGCCGGGCGTCGTTGGGAGGGTAGCGCCAATCATGTTGCCCGCCACATAAATGTTCCCCTGCGCGTCCACCGCCAGGCCCGATAGAGATGAACCGCCGTTAACGCCAACGCCGGCAGCTCCCACCAGCGTAGAAAACAACAAGGTGGCTCCCGTCGGGTCGAGTTTCGAGACGAACCCCCCGGAGACCAGACCAGGTTGCAGTGCATTGACGCTCTGGAAAAACTCGCTGCTGTAACCCGTCACGTATACATTCCCTTGAGCATCGAGTTGAATGGCTCCGAAGTAGTCGGCGACTTCAACAAACGTGGACCAGACCAGACCGGTTCCCT
>Ga0302326_10003164_pt1 | contig 39022 bp, 31 predicted proteins | sample Palsa_T0_3_FD_202264 | JGI IMG/M metagenome (GOLD analysis project Ga0302326, IMG submission 202264) | Peat permafrost microbial communities from Stordalen Mire near Abisko, Sweden - Palsa_T0_3 | ecosystem: Environmental > Terrestrial > Soil > Palsa > Peat permafrost | place: Sweden: Abisko... | reverse complement strand
TTTGTATAAGTGTGGGGGGGTCCGGGCGGGTACATTTTGGGGTGGGGGGGGGGTGGGGGGGGGGGGGCGTGGGGGCGAGCGGGCGACTGGATCGAGAGCGATGTATAGTTTAGCCCAAACCAGCATGGAGCGCCTTGTGTAATAGATCAGTAGTAAGACCCTGCAACATTAACCAAGCCGGAGCGAGGACCAGTGGTGTCGCCGCTCGCCCCCTCGCCCCCTCGCCCACTCGCCCCCTCAGTCCCCCGGTCTCCTCTTGACTCCCCACCGCCCTTCCTCTAATCTCTAGTAGGAGACGGGAGATTACCCCGGGGATGACCATTTCCGTGAAAGGTGAATATGCGCTGCAGGCCCTGTTCGACCTGGCCTCGCAACCTCCCGCAACGCCGGTCAAGATCGGCGCCATCGCCAAGCGGCAGAAGATCCCGCAGAAGTTCCTCGAGCTGATCCTGGCCGGGCTGAAGCAGGGCGGGTTTGTCGAATCACGGCGTGGCGCGGAAGGCGGATACCTGCTGACGCGTCCCGCCGAAACCCTTACCGTGGGCGAGGTGCTGCGGTTTGTGGAAGGTCCGCAACCGGGCCGCTCGCGCTCGCGGCGCAAGGGTGAGTCGCCGTTCGCCGAGATGTGGGCGCGCGTGGACCTGGCCGTCTCCGACGTCCTGGACCATACCACGTTTGCCGAATTGCGCCAAGCCTGGGCGGAACGCCACGGCAGGTTCATACACAATTGGGAGATATAGCGATTGTTCTACACGGATAATTCTTTGAGCATCGGGCGAACGCCCCTAGTGCGGGTCAACCGGATTACGGACGGCGCGCCAGTGACCATGCTCGCGAAAATCGAGAGCCGCAACCCGGCCGGCTCGGTCAAGGACCGCATCGGCGCCGCCATGGTGTGGGATGCGGAGCAGCGCGGCCTGCTCAGGCCGGGCAAGGAGATCATCGAGCCCACCAGCGGAAACACCGGGATCGCGTTAGCTTATGTGGCGGCGGCGCGCGGCTATGCCATCACCCTGACCATGCCCGAGACTATGTCGATCGAACGGCGCAAAGTCCTCCAGGCGCTGGGAGCAAAACTGTTGTTGACAGACGGCGAACAAGGCATGGCGGGCTCCATCTCCAAGGCGCTCGAGCTGGTGTCCTCCGACCCGGCGCACTACGTGCTGTTGCAGCAGTTCGAGAACCCGGCCAATCCGCGGGTTCACTTCGAGACCACTGGCCCCGAGATCTGGAAAGATTCGAGCGGGGCCATCGACGTGTTAGTGGCGGGCATCGGCACCGGGGGAACCATCAGCGGCATCTCGCGCTACATTAAGCGGACGCAGGGCAAGCAGATTCTTTCGGTGGGAGTGGAACCGGCCCGTAGCGCGGTGATCACGCAGACTCTCAAGAAGGAGCCGGTAAGGCCCGGATCGTCGAAGATTCAGGGGTTGGGCGCCGGCTTTATCCCGGACACGTTGGACTTGGGCATGGTGGACCGTGTCGAGACGGTGAGTGACGAGGAAGCCCTGGAAATCGCGCGCAGAATGGCCCGTGAGGAGGGCATCCTATGTGGCATCTCCTGCGGCGCGGCCATGGCGGCGGCTCTGCGCCTGGCGCGCGAAGAGCAGTTCCACGGCAAGACGTTCGTAGTGGTTCTTCCGGATTCCGCCGAGCGTTACCTGAGCACCCCGCTCTTCGATGCCGCTGCAGAGGAATGAAGCTGATGCTGGGAACCTCCTTGTGTGAAAAGCGGGCGCGTTTGGGTGAAAGGGGTGAGTGCGCCCGCTATCGTAACGGGGATTTGGCGGAAGAGACGAGGCGCTTTCGGGCAAGGTTACGAGTCCTGGGTGTCTTTGTGAATTTTAGGACATAATGGCGATACAATTAGGGACCATGAGGGGCATTGCGCTGGGAGCGTGCGCGCTGGGAGCGTGCTTGCTGTTCACCTTGTCCGCGCAGGCCCCGCAGGCTTCGCAAGCTCCTTCGCCGGCCGCCGAGCAACCAGCCGAAAGGCCGCCGCTGCGGAACACGGGCAAGCCCATGGTGCTGGAATACGGCTGCAGCCTCGAGGACATCCAATTCGCCGGGCTGAGCTGCACGCTGGACGATCCATGCCCGATGTACCTGGAACTTTCCGCGGTCGAAGCTGTCGGCAACCGGATTTTCCTGGCAGGCAATCTACACTCGCCCTCCACGACGCTTTATTCAGTGCTGCTGGCTAGCGACGACGCCGGCAAGACCTGGAGGGAGCCATTCGGGCGCATTCGCGGCGTCGGCCTGGATCGCATTCAGTTCGTCGATTTCGAAAACGGCTGGATCAGCGGCGAGGAGCAGCATCCCCTGCCGCGGGAGCCATTCCTGCTGGCCACCTCCGATGGCGGCAGGCAGTGGCATCTGGAGCCGGTTTTCGGTGAGCCGCGCTTCGGCTCGATCCTGCAGTTCTGGTTCAGCTCGCGCAGCACCGGCAGCCTGCTGGTCGACCTGGGCCAGTCTGGCGAAGGCGGGCGCTATGCCTTGTACGAGACTCCCAACGGGGGCGAGACCTGGCACCTGCGGGAACTAAACGAGCGGCCGATCCTGATCAAACACGCGCCTGCCGCGGGGAACGCGGACTGGCGGATTCGCGCGGATCGACCGACCAAGTCGTTCCACATCGAGCGCCACGCGGGCGAGCGGTGGCAGAGTATCGCTGGTTTTTCGGTGTCGATCGGCAATTGTAAACCGCCCGAACCCCCGCCGCCGCCCGTCGAACCAGCGCCTCCGCCCGACGGGTCTACGCCTTCCCCTCAACCATCGCGACCACTTGGTTAGCTTTTACGCCCTTCCGCCGGTCGACCTGGCCGCCGGGCCAGTGGATTTCCAGGTCCGCGTTCCGGGCGGCGCCCAGGCCGAAATGCACGCGCAGGTCGTTTTGCGAAAGGTAACCGCCGCCGCTGCGCACCTCATCCATCAGCCTGCGGCCGCCCTCGGGCGTGCAGTAGATCCGCGCACCGATTCCCGAACGATTCGACTGCACGCCGATCGCCTTGACCTTCAGCCAGTTGTTCTTGGCATCGTGATTGCCACCGGCGTCGCAGCGCAAGAGTTGGGGGACGTCGTTAACGCAGTTGATCAGCACATCCAGGTCGCCGTCGTTATCGAAATCCCCGAATGCGCAGCCGCGGCCGGAAGCCGGCTCCAGAATCCCCGGACCGGCGTCTAGCGACACATCCGCGAACCGGCCGTTGCCCAGATTGCGATAGAGCACCTTCCGCTCGCGGTAGCCTTGCTCGTCGTTGAGCTGCCCGACTTCGGGGTACACGTGACCGTTCACCGCCAGGATATCCGGCCAGCCGTCGCTGTCAAAGTCGAAGAACCCGACGCCCCATCCCATGAAGCGTGTGTTGCGGCCCAGGCCGGCCTGAAAGGTCATGTCTTCGAAGAAGTTCTTACCCAGGTTGTGATAGAGACTGGAGGTGTCGCCGGCAAAGTTGGTCTTGACGATATCGAAGTTTCCGTCTCCGTCGTAATCCGCTACCGATACACCCATGCCGGCCTGCGGCTTGCCGTCCGGACTGTAGGCCACGCCTGCTTCAATGGCGATCTCCGAGAAAGTGCCGTCGTGATTGTTCCTGTACAATGCCGAAGAAGTGGAATCGTCGGCCACGTAGATATCCGGCCAGCCATCGTTGTCAAAGTCGGAAACCACCACGCCCAGACCGTAAGTGCCCTGGGTGCGCAGGATACCCGCCTTTTCGCTGACATCGGTGAAGGTGCCGTCGCCATTGTTATGGAAAAGTATATTCTTGCCACCCTGGAGACCTGGCGGACCGCAGGCCACCATGATCCCTTTATAAAGGCACGGACCGGATTCCGGAAGCGGCGTGGTCTTCGGATCGAAATCGATGTAGTTGGCGACGAAGAGGTCGAGATGGCCATCCTTGTCATAATCCACGAACGCGCAGCCCGTATTCCAGCGCAGTCGCCCGCTGCCCGGATTAGTGGTGAGGCCCGCCGTTTTTGCAACATCGGTGAACTTGCCGTTGCCCTGGTTGTGCCAGAGGACACAATCGCCCCAATAGGTGACGAAGAGATCGTCGTGACCATCGTTATTGTAATCTCCGACACAACAGCCCTGGCCCCAGCCCGTACGTGCTACACCCGCTTGGGCGGTAACGTCTGTAAACGTACCGTCGCGATTGTTCTTATAGAGCCGGCTCACGGGAGTCTCGGCCGGCGCCCAGTCGGCCTCGAAGCGCGTGCCGTTCACCAGGAAGATGTCAAGCCAGCCATCGTTGTCATAATCGAAAAAAGCGCAGCCGCAGCCGGTGGTTTCCAGAAGGAATTTGTTCTTCTGCTCGCCTCCGAAGACGGTCTTGGCGCGCAGGCCCGCTTCGCGCGCGACGTTCACAAACTGGACCCCGAGCGGAAGCCCGGCCATGAGCTGATCGAAGGAGAATACGGGCACCGACGCGCAAAGAGATCGTATGAACTGCCTTCGGCGCATGGGAATCATCATTGTACTCGATAAGTCCTGGTCACGGCGAAATCAATGCGGCCGTTTGCCGAGCAGGGCCGGAGAACACCCGTCAGGCGGGCCTCCCCGTACCGTGTAACAGCCTGACAAACAACGCGTAACAGATGGCCAAGTAGTTGTACTATATAGCCTTACAAAACTTAACGGTAACAAACCGTTTGAGACTTGCTCCGGAACTAACCAAGAACTATTATGCAGAGACAGGGTTCAGTGACCGGTGCTGGGTCGCCCGTCGGCCAGCATCTTTAATAGGGTTAGGCTTTTGGCTTTTCAAAAGGGGAATGGAGAAAATATGCCCAGTTTACGCAAATTGGCCGTGTGCGCCGTGTGCCTTTCTTTCGCGCTGCTGTTCTGCTTCGATGGGACCCTCAGCGCCCAGCAGGTTTTTGGCAGCATTTTTGGAACCGTGACGGACCCTTCCGGCGCGCCCGTGAATGGTGCGAAGGTGACCATCACCGACACGCAAAAGGGTACCAGGTCCGAGGTGACGACGAACGAGTCGGGCAACTATACAAAAGGCCAGCTCATTCTGGGCGAGTATCAGGTCACCATTGAGGCCAGCGGGTTTCAAAAGGTCGTCTCCACCCCGCTTTCGGTTACGGTCGATAACGCCGCCCGCTTCGACGTAGCACTGCAGGTCGGCGCGGTGACCCAGGAGGTGGACGTTACGGCTGCGGCGCCCTTGCTGCAATCAGACCGCGCCGACGTGGCGCAAACCTTTACCTCCAAGCAGATTGAGGAGTTGCCCAGCATCGGACGCAACGCTCAGTCCATGGAACTGCTGAATCCGGGAACCATACGCCTCGGCTGGGCGCATGCTTCGGACGAAAACCCGCAGGGCAGCGTTCAGATGGAGGTGAACGGCCAATTGTTCAGCGCCATGGGCTATGAGTTGGACGGGACCACCAACCAGGATCCCATCCTGGGGATCATCGTAATCAACCCGACCTTCGATTCGCTGGCCGAGTTAAAGCAGTCCAACCAGAACTTCGATGCGGAATTTGAGTACGTGGGCGGGGGAATCGCGACGTACTCGACCAAATCGGGCTCCAACGACTTCCATGGCGATGCGTTCGAGTACATGCAAACCAACACTCCCGGCTTCACCGACTTCGCCCGGAACCCCTTCACCAACTTCAGCCCGACCTACCATCAGAATCAATATGGTGGCTCGATCGGAGGGCGCATCCTCAAAGATAAGCTCTTCTTCTTCGGCGACGCGCAGTTGAACCGGCAATCGCAAGGCGGCTCCGTGCTGACAACTGTGCCCACGGCCGCCGAGCGAGCCGGGAATTTGAGCGACTGGCTGGCTGCCAGTTCCAACTATCAGGTCTACGATCCGAACACGGGGAATCCGACCACGGGCGTCGGCCGCATGCCGTTTGCGGGCAATATAATCCCCACCAGCCGTCTGAGCCCGCAAGCTTTGGCGATTATGGCCTATTTCCCGCAGCCGAACACTAACGTCGAGGGCACCACATACACCAATAATTACGCTGCCAGCGGTGCCGTCGCCATCACGGGAAACCTTTGGAACACCCGCTGGGACTATTATTTGAATCCGAAGAACTCCATTTTTGGACGGTACAGTTATGCCTCATACACCGAGCAGGCTCCGGGCGCTTTCGGCCTGGAAGCCGGCGGCCCCACGATCGGAAACTATGCCGGTGACTCGCAAGCATTGAATCAGAGTCTGGCTGTGGGATGGACCAGTACGATCAGTGCCACCCTGATCAATGAGTTCCGCATCGGCTACATGCGGTACCACGTTTTCGATGTGCCAAATGGTTATGGGACCGACCCTGCCACCCAAGCGGGTATTCCCGGCCTCAACCTCGACAAGACCTACACCTCCGGAATGCCGGCGTTCTACATTAATAACCCGACGGGCCCCGCGGAGGAACTGGGCTATGCACTTGGCGTCAACCAATGCAACTGCCCACTGACCCAGACCGAGAGGCAGATTCAATTTGTTGACAACCTGAATAAGATCCATGGCAACCACAGCTTTAAGTTCGGCGTCGACCTGCGCTACGCCGAGAATCTTCGGGTTCCGAGCGACACCCATCGGGCAGGTGAGTTGAACTTTAACGACACCAGCACGGGCGTCGTACAGACCGCCGGCGGCAACACCGTAGATGGCCTCGGCCTCGCGAGCTTCCTATTAGGCGACGTGACGACTTTTGGCCGCTATGTCAGCTCCAGCACCAACGCGCAGGAACGTCAAAAGCGCTTCTTCTGGTATGGACAGGACGAATGGCGGGTGAGTCCGAAATTGACCGTTACTCTCGGCCTGAGATGGGAAATGATCTTCCCGGAGAGTGTCAATGCGGCTGGTAACGGAGCCACTTTGGATCTGGCCAACGGCCTGATGTACGTGTTCGGCGAGGGTGGCGTTTCCTCCCACGGCATTCAGACTATGAACTGGCACCTGTTGGCGCCCCGCGCCGGTATCGCCTACCAAATCGATAAAAAGACTGTAATCCGATCTGGTTACGGCTGGTCGTACAACTTGGGTACATTCGGTTCCACTTTCGGTCACAACGTGACGCAAAACCCTCCCGTGCTGACCTATCAGAACCCCACCACGCCGAACAACTTTACTCCCGTATTTACGCTGGATCAGGGCCCTCCGTCTCCGCCAACGATCGCGGTCAGCTCGAACGGGACCTTCGCTCTACCGGCCGGCGTCAGCCCCAAGTTCCGTTCGCCCGAACTCACGGTGCCGACGATCTACCAATATAACCTCACGATCGAGCGCCAATTGACCAACAAAATCGTGGTTTCAGGTGGTTATGTTGGAAATGCCAGCCGGCACCAATTCATCGGCACCGGTCAGACCGTTAACCCGAACGAGCCCATCTTCTTTCCAGGACAGACCAATACCAATCTGGACAGACCATATTATGCCCTGTACGGATGGACCCAGGATCTTCAGTATTATTGCAACTGCTCCAACGAAAACTACAATTCGTTCCAGTCGACTCTGAAGGTGAACGCCCTGTCGGGCTGGACCGTGCAGGGGAACTACACCTACCAACGCCAGTTTGGCGACGGCTGGGGCTACGATTCCAACTATTATTTCCTCTACGGGGGGATCGGGCCTGTGCCGGTAACGCGCGCCGAAGGTCAGGGGTATGATTCCCTGCTGCCTCGTAACCAGTTCACCCTCGCGCAGAACTACACCATCCCCTTCGGCCACGGGCAAAAGTACGGATCTAGTTCGAGCAGGGCCGTAGATGCTGTGTTGGGAGGCTGGACTATCAGCGGCATCACCACGTTTTATAGCGGTCTGCCCATCGAACCGACACTGGAAAACTATGGATCGAACACGCAGCCGAACGTAGGACCCAATAATCGTCCGATGGTCGGGAGCGGCAGCGTATATTCTTCGCAGGACAACCGTAATCAGTGGATTGTGGGGTGCCCATCTGGCGCTTGTACGTCGGGCGCGTATTTGTTCCCGGCCTCGAACACCTTCGGCAACTACCCGATCAACACGCTGTTCGGTCCGCATTTTATCAATGAGGACTTCGCCCTGATGAAATCGTTCCGCATCACGGAACGAGTTTCGTTCGCCTTCCGCATGGATTCGACGAACTTCTTTAACCACACTAATCTGAGTACACCCAATACCGACGTCCAGAGCCCGCAGGTTGGCCAGATCACCAGCATTGCATTTGGCGGCAATAACGGCGTCGGAATGCGCAGGCTGCAGCTCTCCGGCACGATTAAGTTCTGAGCCGCGCGCAAAGTAAGCAAGCTGGATAGGCCGGCGGGGCAGACGCTCTGTCGGCCTTTTTCATTCTGCGATAATGTTTCCATGCACCGGGTGCGTTCGGTGGTGCTGGTCGCGGCCATGTGGCCCGCGCGGGCCGAAACGATCACTTTCTACAAGCACATCGCGCCGATCGTTTTCGAGTCATGCGCGCCGTGCCATCGTCCGGGTGAAACCGGCCCCTTCCCGCTGCTCACCTACGACGATGTGAAGAAGCGCGCCGCGCAAATTGTAGCCGTGACCAAGCGGCGCTACATGCCGCCCTGGCTGCCTGAAGCGGGCCACGGCGATTTCCAGGACGAGCGGCGGCTCTCAGACAACCAGATCCGGACCATAGAGCAGTGGGTGCGGCAAGGCGCACAGGCGGGCTCGCCGGCCGATGCTCCCCCCATGCCGAAATTCGTTCCCGGATGGCAGCTTGGCGCTCCTGACTTGGTGATCGAGGCATCCGCTCCTTATCATTTGCGCGCGGACGGCCCCGATGATTACTGGAATTTTGTGTTGCCCGTAAAGCTGGCAGGCGCGCGCTGGGTGAAGGCCATCGAAATCCGTCCCGGCAATGCCCGCGCCGTGCATCATGCCAACGTGCTCGTGGATCGCAGCCGCTCCGCGCGTATGCAGGAGAAGACACGCGGCGCGGGCTTTGGTGGCATGGACCTGAATATCGAGGCGGACACCTTCGATCCCGACAGCCATTTCCTGTTCTGGAAACCCGGCGGAACTCCCTGGGTGGAGCCGGACGGCATGGCCTGGCTGGTGGATTCCTCGACCGACATGGTGCTCAACGTACACATGCAGCCGACCGGAAAGCCCGAATTAGTGCAGCCGTCTATCGGATTGTATTTTACGGATCGCCCCGGCACCGAGTTTCCCATGCTGGTGCAGCTCGAGCACGATGGCGCACTGGATATTCCCGCCGGCGACCGGGATTTCCCCGTCAGCGACGACTTCGTAGTGCCGATGGACATGGACGTCCTGGCGGTCTACCCGCACGCCCACTATCTGGGGCGCCTTCTGGAGGGCTACGCCACGCTTCCCGACGGCAGCCGCAAGTGGCTGATCCGCATTCCGGATTGGGACGTGAACTGGCAGGCCGTATACCGCTACCGGGCGCCGGTTTTCCTGCCGAAGGGAACCGTCATATCCATGCGCTTCCATTACGACAACTCGGACGGCAACCCGCGCAATCCGAATCACCCCGCGCGGCGCGTGCGCGGCGGCAATCGGGCAACCGACGAGATGGGGCATCTGTGGCTGCAAGTTCTACCGCGAGGCGCTGAGGACCGCCGCATGGAATTGCAGGAAGCCATCATGCGCCACCGGCTCGACAAGTATCCCGGGGATTTCTCCGCGCAATTCAATCTGGGAGCGCTCCGGCTTGCTCGCGGAGATGCCGCGGGCGCCGTCACTTACCTGCGTGAGGCGGTTGCAGCGCAGCCGGATCAGCCGGTGGCGCTGAACACGTTGGGCGCGGCCTGGCTGTCGATGGGAAACGCCGGCGATGCCGCTGGAGTGTTCGAGCGGGCACTGTTATCGAATCCGCGGTACACCAACGCGCGCTACAACCTTGCGAACGCGCTCGCCGAACAAAAGCAGTGGGAGCGCGCCGCGGTCGAGTTCCGAAAGGTTCTGGAAGAAAGCCCGCGGGATGAAGGCGCGAGCCGGCATCTGCGCGAGCTGCTGCGGATCTGGGCGGACGAGGCCGTAGCGGCGGGCAGGCTGGAGGAGGCGGTCGCGCACTTTCGAGAGTCGCTGGGCCTCCGCCAGGACGACGCGGCGATCCACAGCGATCTTGGCACCGTGCTGGCGCGGCTCGGCCGGATCCGGGAAGCAGTGCCGGAATTCGAAACCGCGCTACGCCTGGATCCCCATCTCAACGCAGCGAAGCATAATCTGCAAGCGGCCAGGGCCAGGCTGGGGAACCAGTAACGGTATGGGGCCGCTGCTCCTCTTCTTCTTCCAGGCGGGGGCCCATCAGGCCGCCATGCAGGCATTCAATGAGCATCGCTATGCGGACGCGGCGCAACAGTTCGTCGCGGCGCTGAAGACAGAAGCGGAGGGCAGCGCGCAATACCAGGAGTCGGTCCTGTCGCTGGGCGAGAGCCTCTACTTTCAGAAGAACTTCGCGGAGGCCATTCCGTGGTTTGAGAAGGCCTCGGCCGGGCCGCGGTCATTGGTCGCCGAGTTCATGCTCGGAAACGCCTGCATACAGGGTCGCGCGGACGAGAAGGCGTTAGGCGCCTTCGCCTCGGTCTTTCAGGTGAAGCCCGAGTCGGCGGCGGCGCACCTGCTGCTGGCGGACATGATGCTGCGCGCGCAGATGACGCCGGGAGCGGACCGCGAGGCCCGCCGCGCGCTCGAAATCGACCCGCGCATCCCGCAAGGCCACTTCACTCTGGGCGAAGCGGCGCTCGCACGCGGAGATGCCGGGCAGGCCATCGGTGAATTCCGCAAGGAGCTTGAAATCAATCCGAACTTCGCCATGGCCTGGTACCGGCTGGGGGACGCGCTCTGCAAGCGGGGTGCATGGGAGGAAGCGATTTCGCAGCTCGAGCGCGCCATCTGGTTGAACCCGAATCACAGCGGACCCTACGTACTGTTGGGCAAGGCGTATCTCAGCCGGCAGGATCTCGGGAACGCCGAGAGCGCCTTGCGTCACGCGATCCAGATGGACCCGAGAGACCCGACGGCCCGTTCCCTGCTCGACCAGACGGTTCATAGCGCAGGCAAAAAAGAGGAGGCCCCAGCCGCGGATCTCGACTTCCTGCAGGGGCGCAGCGAGTATCTGGCCGGGCACATTCGGCCTGCCATCCAGTTGCTGGAGAAAGCGCGTGTAGCGGGATCCCCAAACATCGAATTACTCTACATGCTGGGCAACAGTTACCTGCAGACGCGCGATATTCCCAAGGGCAGAGCCGCGTTTGGCGGCCTGTTCGGCGTACCGCCGGATTCCGGGGCAGCCCATCTGTTCACGGCGCAGATGCTGATGCGCCAGGAGTTCGAAGACGATGCGCAGAGCGAGTTGCAGGAGGCTCTGGCACGCGAGCCGAAGCTTCCCGAGGCGCATTTCGTTTTGGGTGAAATCGCCATTTATCGGGCACAATTCGACAGCGCCATCGAGGAACTGACCAGGGAAATCTCCCTCAATCCCGATTTTGCAATGGCATACTACCGACTGGGCGACGCCTACACGCGCCGCGGGGAATGGGAGCATTGCATTCCCCCTTTGCAGAAGGCCGTATGGCTTAACCCCACTTACAGCGGGCCATACATCCTGCTGGGCAAAGCGTACTTCCAGACGGCGGATCTGGCCGACGCCGAGCGCATGCTGCGGAGGGCCTTACAGATGGACCCGCAAAACTCGTCGGCGCACTATTTCTTGGGCCGGACGCTGATCCAATCGGGACGCGCCGAGGAAGGCAAAAAACTGCTGCAACGCTCATTAGAATTGAAGCGGGAATCGGGCCAATCTCCCTAGCTAGGTTAGCGCAGGAATGGCAGATAGGCCGGCACCTTGGTTTTGTAATTCTCGAATTCTTTCCCGAAGCGCGATTGCAACAGCCCCTCCTCGGCCGCGATTCGAATCTCCGTGCCCGCGATGTAGAGCGCCACGGCAAGCAGCAAAAACGGCCACTGCGCGAACAACAGTCCGGTGGCCACCATCATGAGGAATAGTGACGCGTACACAGGGTGCCGCACGATGCTGTAAGGTCCCGTGCGGACCAGCTCGTGGTCAGGGTACAGCCCTGCCAGAATGCGAAGCTGCTTTCCCAGGTGCCGGACGGCCAGCCACCCAAACACGGTCGCGAGCGGTGCCAGAATCATGGAAGCAACCATGCGCGCCACGCCGGGCGGCATCGTTCCGGGCATCCAGAACCACGCCAGGAATATGCCCGCCGATTGCAGCAGCAGGCCCCACTTTCCGCGCGGCGCCATCACGTTCGATTCGCGCTTCGGGCCCGTGAACCGCTTGCGCAGAAACGGGTAGAGCCAGAAAACCCAGCTCGCCAACAGTACCAACAATGCCAGTCCAAACATGCCGCCTCCGACTGGACTAATATAGCAATCATGGCGAATAGACGAGACTTACTCAAGATGGCCGGCCTGGGCGCGGCGGCCGCCTTCGGCTTGCCCGCTGCCGACGACAAGCTGCCGAACGGTACCCGCGGCGCCGATCAGGTCAAACTGGACCAGCTGCCTTTTGGCGATCAGCGGACTTACTATGACGGCCCCACCGATCAACTGCATGCGATGACGGCCGGCAGCCTGCTGTTGAAACCCGGTATGAGCCCGCATCCGCCGCACCAACATCCCGAAGAGGAGTTCATGGTAATCAGCCAGGGCACCGGCGAAATCTCAGTCGAAGGCAAAGTGACCCAGGTTGGTCCAGGGTCCATGATGTACTGCGCCGGCGGCCACCTGCACGGCATCGTGAACACCGGCGCGACGCCTTTGCTGTTCTACTTCTATAAGTGGAAAGCATAGTCAGGAACCCGTCAGAAAAATGATGATCGCCGGAGTGCCTACCGGCGTGTACTGGCCGGTGAAAGCGAGGCTGCCGGTTTTTCGGTCGACGCGGAACGTGGCGATTGCGTCGCCTCTCTGATTGCAGGAGTAGAGGAAGTTGCCCGCCGGATCGATGTTGAAGCTGCGTGGATAATCTCCGCGGGTCCAGGTTTCCCCGGCAAATGTCAGCGTGCCCGTCGCGCCAATCGAAAACCAGGCGATGCTGTCATGCAGCCGGTTGGCCGCATAAACGAATTTCGCGTCGGCGGAGACCATGACTTCCGAAGTGTAGTTCGTGCCGCTGAAGCCCTTCGGCAGGCTGGAAATGGTCTGCTTTGACGTCAGCCTGCCACGCGCCGCGTCATAATCGAACGTCACCAGCGTGGAGCCCTCTTCCGTAAGCGCATACAACCAGCGGCCATTGGGATGAAACGTGAAATGTCGCGGCCCATCTCCTGGAGGCAGCACCGCTGCAGGATCGTTGGCAGCCAGCGTGCCATGCTCCCCATCGAATTTCCAAATGAAGATGCGGTCGAGCGCCAGATCGCTCGCCAGCACGAAGCGGCCGGCGGGATCGGACTGGATCATGTGCGCGTGCGGACTGTCGTGTCCGCTGATGGCAAAGCTCCCCGGCGGGGCGCTCGAGGCGTGCGCCGGCCCTACCGGACTTCCTACCTGAGCATGGTCCCGTTTCACGTCGGTGGCCGCGCCAAGCTTGCCGCCCGCCTGGATCGGCAGGACGGCCACAGTCCCGCCCGCATAGTTGGCCACCAGCACCCACTTACCGGAAGGATGCACGCTCAAGTGCGCGGGGCCGGCCCCTTCCGAGCTGACCGTGTTCAACAGCGTTAAGTGGCCGTTGGTCCGGTCGATCGAGTAAGCGCTCACAGAGCCGGATGAGCTTCCCGGAGATGTCGCGGTCTCGTTCGCTGCGTACAAATGCGTTCGAGATGGGTCGAATGCCAGCCAGGATGGGTTCGCATTGCTGGGAAACACTGCACGCTGCACCAGAGCTCCGGTCACAGGGTTCATCTCAAACAAATAAATCCCCTGTCCGTTACCGCGGCTGCCCTCCGGACCTTGCGGTGAGCTGTAAGTCCCCACGTATGCCAGAATAGGCGCGCTCTGTAATGCCTGCAGTGGCGCCGCCAGGGCCGCGGCGGTCTTCAGCAAAGCGCGACGCGAGATCATGAGAGATCGATTCCGGTATTATACATCGTACAATTCTTAAATATGCCTGAAACGACCACGGAACGCCAGATGGGCTTCAGCACCCGTTCGCTGCACGCCGGCCAGAAGCCCGATCCGGCTACCGGCGCGCGCGCGGTACCCATCTACCAGACGACCTCGTTTGTCTTCGAAGACAGTGATCACGCCGCCGCACTCTTCGCTCTCCAGCGCTTCGGAAACATCTACACCCGCATCATGAATCCGACGACTGCGGTGTTCGAAGAGCGCGTCGCTGCGCTAGAAGGCGGCATCGGCGCCCTGGCTACCGCGAGCGGACAGGCGGCCCAGTTCCTGGCGCTCAGCAGCCTGATGGAGCCGGGTGACGATCTGGTGGCCGCCAGCACGCTCTATGGCGGCACCTACACACAGTTCGATGTCAGCTTCCGCCGCCTGGGGTACAACGCCATCTTCGTCGAGCCGGACGATCCCGAGAACTTCCGCCGCGCCATTACGCCCCGCACCCGCGCGCTCTACGGCGAAACCATCGCCAACCCGCGCATGAACATCCTGGATATCCAGAAGGTTGCCGCCATCGCCCACGAGCACAATCTCCCGCTGATCATCGATAACACCATGGCCTCCCCTTACCTCTGCCGGCCGATCGAGTATGGCGCCGATATCGTGGTGCATTCGGCTACCAAGTTTCTGGGCGGCCACGGAAATTCCATAGGCGGCGTCATCGTCGATAGCGGCCGTTTTCCGTGGACCCAGGGCCACTTCCCGCAACTGAACGATCCCAGCCCCGGCTATCATGGCCTGCGCTTCACCGAAACTTTCGGCGAGCTGGCTTTCATCATCAAGGTGCGCGTCGAGGGGCTGCGCGACTTCGGCCCATGCCTGAGCCCGTTCAACGCGTTCCTGTTCCTGCAGGGCATCGAGACGCTGAAGCTGCGCATGGAAGTGCATAGCCGCAATGCCCTGGCCGTCGCGACCTTCCTCGAAAAGAGTCCCTTCGTCACCTGGGTGAAATATCCGGGCCTCGAGTCCAGCCCCTATCGCCAGTTGGCGCACAAGTATCTGCCGCTCGGCTGCGGGTCGGTCCTGACCTTCGGGATTGAGGGCGGACTGGAGGCCGGACGCCGGTTCATCGACTCGGTGCAGCTCCTCTCGCACCTAGCCAACCTGGGCGACGCCAAGAGCCTGGTGATCCATCCGGCCTCCACCACCCACCAGCAATTGAGCGACGAGCAGCAGCTTGCCGCCGGCATTCCCAAGGACCTGGTGCGGCTCTCGGTGGGCATCGAAGACGTCGACGACATCATTTGGGATCTCGATCAGGCCCTGCATGCCTCACGGAGCGTATGAGCGGCGAGGTTGGCAGCACGTCGCCCGTGGTTGGCACGCGCTTCGCCACCACGGCCCGGCAGCACCAACGCATTCTGCGGGACTACCGGCGTATCGCCATGGTGGGTCTCTCGGCGAACCCTTACCGTCCCAGCCATTTCGCGGCGTTATACATGCAGGCGGCCGGCTACCGGATCTTCCCTGTGAACCCTCGCGAACGGGAAATCCTAGGGCGGCAGTGTTATGCATCGCTGGCCGAAGTCCCGAAGCCGGTGGAAATTGTCGATATCTTCCGCGAGCCCTCCGCCGTGCCCGCCATTGTGGAGGAGGCCATCGCCGCGGGAGCGAAGGTCATCTGGATGCAGCTTGGCGTCATCCACGAGGAAGCCGCCGAACGAGCGCTCGAGGCGGGACTTGAAGTGGTGATGGACCGCTGCGTCAAAATTGAGCACGCGCGCTTCTTCGGCGGGTTGAGCACACTGGGCCTGAATGCGGGAGTGATTTCGTCGCGGAAACCGGTCGTGTAACTGGCCTCAGGGCGCCGACTGTACGTCGAGCCCGCACGCCATCGCGGCCCGCGCCTGTTGTTCGTCATGCGTCAGAAACACCAGCGCTACTTTGTGCTCCTCTACCCACAATAAAGCGCTGGCGAGGTGAATAGCACTCCGTGTGCCGACGACCGTCGGAAAGGCGGAAGCGGCTCTTTCTAGAACGAGCGGCCGAATCGGAACAATCTCGAACACTCTGGTCAGGCTGCGAAACACAGCCACCGCGTGGGCAACCTCTTCGTCCACCATCGAGCGCATAACCCGCAATCGATCGATCGCGCGATACGCCTCCACGCGCAGCAACTCGCTGCTCACCGCCCAGTCCCAATCCGACCAACGCTCAAACGCGCCGGGTTCGCGTAGCAGCCTCCTCAGGACCACCGACGAATCCACGTAGACGTTCATTTAAGCGAGCGGGTCAGGCGGTCGTGGCCCGTCTCGCGCAAAGCCTCATCTACATCGCCGGGCCGCAGTCCCTTCGGCCGGAGGAACGGCAGCTTATCCGCGTCTCTGAGCGACATGGTGGGAGGCACGGTCTCCAGACGTTTGCGCGGCTTCGCATAAGGCACCAGCCGCGCGATAGGAGTCTATTTGTCCACTTCCAAAAGTGCCCCCGCCGCCACGCTATACTATTCCGAGTGCAAAGAGAATATCACAAGTGGTTCAGCCCCCATCTGCAAAGAGACATGGAACTGCTGGCCTACGGGCATGCAGGGATGCCACTCATCGCTTTCCCCACGTCCATGGGCCGTTTCTACGATTACGAAGACCGCCAGATGATTGGCGCTGTCGGTTATCAGTACGACGCCGGCCGACTGCATGGCTTCTGCGTGGACAGCGTCGACAAAGAGAGCTGGTACAACCGCGGTATTCCGCCGCGCGACCGCGTGCTGCGCCATCTCCAGTACGAGAATTACCTGATCCACGAGGTGGCGCCGTTCATACGGTCGAAGAATCCCGCGGCGCGCCTCGCGGTCACAGGGTGCAGCTTCGGCGGCTATCACGCGGTCAACTTCGCGCTGCGCCACCCCGAGCTGATCGGCCCCTGCGTCAGCATGGGGGGCGCCTTCGATATCCATCAATTCCTGAACGGCTATTACGACGACAACTGCTATTTCAACTGCCCGCCGGATTTTCTGCCCAACTTGAATGACGAGCGCTACCTGAGCGAATACCGCAACGGGACGCGCCTGGTGCTGGCCACCGGCGAGACCGACATCTGCCTGGCCGACAACCTGCGCCTCGCCGGCATTATGAGCGGCAAACAGATTCCCCATTGGCTCGACGTCTGGGGCGACGGCACCGGCCACGACTGGCCGTGGTGGCAGCGCATGGCCATCAAGTTTTTCGGGTAGACTGTGAAGAACCCATGAGAAAGATCGGCATCCTCTACGGCATGGAGAATACCTTCCCGGGCGCTCTGGTCGACCGCATCAACTCGCTCGCTGTCGAAGACGTGCGGGCCGAAAGCATCCTGCTGGGCGGCGTCGTGATGGCCCAGCCGAGCGGTTACCACGTGATTGTGGACCGCATCTCGCACGACATTCCCTTCTATCGCGCCTATCTCAAGAACGCCACGCTCGGCGGCACGCTGGTGATCAACAATCCGTTCTGGTGGAGCGCCGACGACAAGTTCTTCAACTATGCCCTGGCCTCCCAAATCGGCGTGGCAGTGCCCCGCACCGTGCTCCTGCCGCATAAGCAGCATCCGCCCGGAACCACCGCGCAATCCATGCGCAACCTGCGCTACCCGCTCAATTGGGAAGAGATCTTCGATTACATCGGCTTCCCCGCGTTCCTCAAGCCGCACTCAGGCGGCGGGTGGAAGAACGTCTACAAGGTGGACAACCCGCAAGAGCTCTTCGCCGCCTACGATCAGACCGGCGATCTCTGCATGACGCTCCAAACAGCCGTGAACTTCACGGAATATTTCCGCTGCTACGTGATCGGCCAGGAGAAGGTCTGGGTCATGCGCTACGACCCGAAACAGCCCCACGCGGACCGTTACGTGAAAAACCCGCCACCCGTCGAGCCCGGCCTAAACGCGCGCGTGGTAGGCGATGCACTGAAGTTGTGCCGCGCGCTAGGCTACGATCTGAATACCGTCGAGTTCGCCGTGGAAGACGGCGTGCCGTACGCCATCGATTTTCTGAATCCCGCGCCGGATGCGGACCTGAACTCCGTGGGGCCCGAGAATTTCGAGTGGGTGGTCAACGCGGTGGCGGAGTTGGCCATCCGCAAAGCGCTGGGCTATGAGCCGCCGGCCCAGGAATTGCGCTGGGCAAAGTTCCTTGGATAGTGGAACCTTGGATAATAAGAGCAGGAGGACCGTATGAAGCCGAGTTTAACGATCGGCATTGAGGAAGAATATCAGACCATCGACCCGGAGACCCGCGACCTGCGCTCGCACATCGGCCTCGAAATCCTGGAGAAGGGCAAGGCCGTGCTTATCGAGCGGGTCAAACCCGAGATGCACCAGTCGGTCATCGAAGTGGGCACGCGGATCTGCCGCAATATTCAAGAGGCCAAGGAGGAAATCCGCCTGATCCGCCACCACATGGTGCGACTGGCCCATCAGAATGGCCTGCGGCTGGCGGCCGCCGCTTCCCACCCGTTCGCGGAGTGGAGTAAACAGGAGATCTATCCGGACCAGCGCTATCGGACCATCGTCGAAGACATGCAGATGGTGGCCCGTGCCAACCTCATCTTCGGCCTGCACGTCCACATCGGCATCGAGGACCCCGAAACCGCCATACACATCATGAATGCGGCGCGATACTTCCTTCCGCATATCCTGGCTCTTTCCACCAATTCGCCTTTCTGGCAGGGCATGGAGACCGGGCTGAAATCCTACCGCTGCAAGGTCTTCGATAAGTTCCCCCGCACGAATATCCCGGATTATTTTCCGAGTTACGGCGAATACGAGAGCTTCGTCAACCTTCTGATCAAGACCAACTGCATCGACAACGCTAAGAAAATCTGGTGGGATATACGGCCGCACCCGTATTTCAACACGCTGGAGTTCCGCGTCTGCGACATCCCCATGCGCGCCGACGAGACCATCGCTTTGGCCGCGTTAATCCAGGCCACCGTGGCCAAGCTGTACAAGCTGCACTCGATGAATCAGGGCTTCCGCCTGTATCGCCGGGCGCTCATCATGGAAAACAAGTGGCGCGCGCTGCGTTACGGAATCGACGGCAAACTGATCGATTTCGGCAAGGGCATTGAAGTGCCGCTGTACGATCTCATGCAGGAATACCTCGAGCTGATCGACGACGTAGTCGACGAACTGGGCAGCCGCGAGGAGATTAATTACATCCGCGAGATACTAAAGAATGGGACCGGCGCGGACCGGCAGTTGCGCGTCTGGAACGAAACGGGGGATTTGAAGAAGGTGGTCGACTACATTATTGAAGAAACCGAAGTGGGCCTCCACGATGCCGGGGTAAGGCAGGTAGCCGCGCAGTGACTCGAGTGTTGCGGGAGGTGGCCGTGGAGCCGGAACTGGTGGAAGGGGCGCGCAACGCCGTAAGCGTCTGCCTGCGCATCCAGCCTGAGGAAAAAGTCACGTTGATCACCGACGAGGCCAGCCTCGAAATCGCCGCGGCGCTGGCCGCGGAGCTTGATAAAGCCGGCGCAACCTATCGGGCCTGGACGCTCGAAGATGTTGCTCCGCGGCCGCTGGCGGACATGCCGCGCGCGGTGCTCGACGATCTCGAAACCAGCCAGGTGAGCATTTTCGCCGCGCAGGCCCAGGCCAACGAGCTGCCCTCGCGCATGCAGATGACCGAGGTCGTATCCAGGCGCAAGATCCGCCATGCCCACATGGTCAATATCACCAGGCAGATCATGCAGGACGGCATGCGCGCCGATTTCCACGAGGTGGATCGCATCAGCCTTCAGGTGATGGAGATCACGCAAGTGGCGGCTTTCGTGCGCGCCAAGACGCCCGCCGGAACCGACCTCACCGCAGAGATGCACCCGGATTACAAGTGGCTGAAGACCAGCGGCATCATCAGCGCCAACACCTGGGGCAACCTGCCGGGCGGCGAAGTCTGGACTACCCCCGGCGAGGTCAATGGCACGTTCGTTGTGGATGGCGTGGTGGGCGATTATCTGTGCGCCAAGTACGGCGACCTGTATCGCGAGCCGCTCACCATCCGCATCAGGCAAAACCGGCTGTCCGATGCGCATTGCGCCAACCGCGCGCTCGAAGACGAGTTCTGGCGCTACACCCACTCCGATGAGAACAGCGACCGGGTGGGCGAGTTCGCCATCGGCACCAATATCGGCGTCCACGACGTGATCGGGAACATTCTACAGGACGAAAAGATTCCGGGTGTGCACATCGCGTTCGGCGACCCCTACGGCGGCTATACAGGCGCGCCCTGGCGCTGTTCCACCCACATCGACGTGGTTGGCCGCAAGTTCGATATCTGGGCCGACGATCGCATTATCATGCGCGGCGGCGAGTTCGTGCTAAACGCGTGATCCCCGAGCAACGAGCGCGCTTCAATGCCGGCTTCACGCCGGAAAAGTATCGCAGCTTCCTCACCCGCCTGGAAGCCGCCTGCGGCATTCCCGTGGCCTTTCGGAACTGTGAAACGCCCTGCTTCTTTCCCGCCTCGCTGATCGATCGCATGTCCCGCGACGGCTGCGATCTGATCCGCCAACTGAACACGCCGGAATACCGTGCGATTTCGAGGCAGGCCGTGCCACCCAAATTCGATGTGCCCGGCGAACCCGACCATCCGCTCTTCCTGCAGGTGGATTTCGGGCTGGTCCGCGAGCCTTCCGGCGAGATCGCCCCGAAGCTGGTCGAGATCCAGGCGTTTCCATCCCTGTACGCCTATCAACCGACCCTCTCCAGTGTGTATGTGGACGCCTACGGCCTGGATGGCAATCTGCAGCACCTGCTGAGCGGACTCGACCCGGAAGGCTACCGCCGACTGCTGGGCCGAGCCATTCTGGGCGCGTACGATCCGGAAAACGTGATCCTGATGGAGATCGATCCGCTGCATCAGAAGACTCTGGCGGATTTCCTGCTCACCGAAAAGATGCTCGGCGTGCGCGCCATTTCGATCACTGCGATCCAGAAGGAGGGGCGGCGCCTCTACTACCAGCGCGACGGCCGCCGCGTTCCCATCCGGCGCATCTACAACCGCACCATCGTGGACGAACTCGAGCGCCGCAACATCGCGCCCCCATTTGATTTCCGCGAAGACCTGGATGTCGAATGGGCGGGCCACCCGAACGACTATTTCCGCATCAGCAAGTTTTCCATTCCGTACTTGCGCCACCCGTCGGTGCCGCAAACATGGTTCCTCGATCGGCTCGATAGCATCCCGCCGAATACCGAAAACTACGTGCTGAAGCCGTTGTTCTCATTCGCGGGGCTGGGAGTGCGCATCGGCCCCACCCGCGAAGAAGTTGCGGCCATCCCAGCGGAACAGCGCCACGACTATATCCTGCAGGAGCGCGTCGATTTCGAGCCGGTCATCGAAACTCCCTTCGGCAAGACGCGCGCCGAGATTCGCATCATGTATATCTGGCTGGAAGAATTGCGGCCTGTCTCGCTGTTGGTGCGTATGGGCCGCGGCGCCATGATGGGAGTCGATCACAACAAGAACATGGAGTGGGTCGGGGCGTCGGCGGGGCTGTGCGAGTAAGCCGGATCAGGACGCCTCCAGCGGATTCGCCCACTTCAATCCGGGAAAGCGGCTGAAATCGCGATCGTTTGTGAACAGGACGGCGCCATGCTCGATAGCCAGGGCCGCGAGGTAGGCATCCATCATCAGCGCGCCGCGCACCTGGGCTTTGCGGATAAGCTCTTTCAGGATCGGCCAGTGCCGCTCGGTGGGCCCGAGAATAGCAATGTTCGGCCGCTCCAGCCACTCTTGAACCACGGTAACCGCCTCCGCTGACGTGAACGGTTGGAAACGCATTCTCGGATTTGTCGTGATCCGTAGAAACGCCAGTATCGTCACCCAGGCCAATCCGACGGGCTCCGGCTTCGAAAAAGAAGCGGCCAGCCAGTCGCGCGCCGCCGCGTGTTGCTCCGAAGCCGAGTCGTAGGCATAGAGCAACAGGTTCGCGTCGATCAGCATCATTTGTGCAGCGGGCCTTCCAACTGTTCGATCAACTCCTCTACATGGTCATAGGAAAGGCCCGGCGGAAGGCCGAGCGGGCGCGCGCGGACCACGAAGGGCTTCACCGGCTTTACACGGGCCTCCACAGCCAAGCCCAGCCGCAGATAATCGTTCACCGCCGCCTTGAAAGACTTGCCGGTCTTCCGCATAGCCTGATCGAGCTTGGCTTCGACGTCTTCTTCGATCGTTATTGTTGTTCGCACATCATGATGATAGTCTACGAACATCATGATGTCAAGCGTTTTCTCTGCCGTCAGGAACAATCCCAGCGCGGCGGTGTCTCTAAGCCTATGCGCGGCTCCCTGCTCGACTTCGTCCATGTCTGGCGGCTGCTCCTCAAGTCTCCCGGCTTCACTTTCATCGCGGTTCTCTGCCTGGCTCTCGGCATCGGCGTCAATACGTCGATCTTCAGCCTGCTCAACTTCCTTTACCTGCGCCCCTTGCCGGTTCAAGCGCCGGACCGCCTGCTGGTCCTCAGCCGCGGCGACAGCCCTTTGATCTCCTATCCGGACTATCGCGATTTGCGCGACCGAAGCCAATTACTCGAAGGCATGGCGGTATCCAACCCCACCGAATCAAGCCTCGATTTCGATGGACAAAGCCATGCCGCGGCCGCCGAGGCTGTCTCGCTCAGCTATCCGCGCGTGATTGGCGTGCGTCCCTACCTGGGTCGCTGGTTCGAGCGCGAAGACGAGCAGACCGCGGTCATCAGCTTCCGCACCTGGCAGCGGCTGTTCCACGGCGATCCGAACATCCTGGGCAAACGGGTCCGCTCCGAGACGCAATGGTACACCATCGTCGGCGTGGCTCCCAGGGAGTTCGCCGGCATCTACCTTCCACTGAACATGGATCTCTGGGTCCCCTTCCAGACGTGGGCGAGGCAATACCCGGACAGAGTCGGTGAGTTGGAGGACCGCACTCGCCCGCGGGTGTTCGTTTTTGGCAGGTTGAAACCGGGCATTGAGGTGTCGCAGGCGACGGCGGAACTGAACGCCATAGCGGCCCAAATGCAAAAGGAGCAGCCGCGCAGCGAAGTGAAACCAATGCCTCTGGTTGCCGAGCGCGTGCGTGGCGTCCCGAACATCCAAAGCCGGAAGGCCGCGGCGCCCTTGTCCGTCGTCCTGATGACGGTGGTTGGAATGGTGCTGTTGATCGCTTGCGTCAACGTCGGCAATCTGCTGCTCGCCCGAGGCGCCGCTCGAGAACGCGAGATTTCAACGCGCATCGCGCTGGGCGCCGGCCGGGCCCGGATCCTGCGCCAACTGCTGACCGAAAGCCTTCTCCTGGCAGCCGGCGGCGGCCTGCTCGGATTCATTCTGGGAGTCTGGACCAGCCGCTGGTTCGAAACCATCCTGCCCACCACGGCGTTCGGCGAGTCGTTGCGGCTGGATCTCGCGCCCGACCTGCGTGTCGTCATCTTCAGCGCCGCTCTCGCCTTGCTTACCACTCTCTTGTTCGGACTCGCGCCGGCTTGGCGGGCAAGCCGCACGGATATAGTCCGCAGGCTCAAAGGAGATGCCCCCACCGCCCGCTTCCGCCTGCGCAGAATCTCGCTGGCCGGCCAGGTGTCCGTGTCGCTGGTTCTCCTGCTCACCGCAGGGCTGTTCCTGCGCGTACTGCTTTCCTTTCAAGCTTCCGACCCGGGCTTCGCCGTGAACAATCGCCTGTACGTGACCGCCTACGTGTCGGCCCCGGAGTTTACCCCTGAAACAGGACGCCAGTTCTATGCCCAAATCCTCGATCGCCTGCGGGCACTGCCGGATGTGAAAAACGCCGCCATCACGGACCTGCTCCCCTTGACGCCGATCCGCCCGGACTGCGCATCCGAATCCGGCTGGGACGCCCTCCCCGCCACTACCAGCGCGATCGGCCCCGGTTATCTGCAAACGATGCGCATTCCGCTGGTTGCCGGGCGCGATTTCGGCCCCGGCGACCTGCCGGACGGTCTGCCCGTCGCCATCGTCAACGAGGCGCTGGCCCGACGCTGGTGGCCAGGTCGCACCCCCATCGGCAAACACGTGCTGCTCGGCTGCCACGGAACCAGTTCCTTCGAGGTAGTTGGCGTCGCGCGCGACACCCGCTTCGTATCGCTCGGCGAACCACCCCAGCCGCATGTCTACCGCCCGTTTTCCCAAAACTACGGCGGCATCGAGACCATCCTGGTAGAAACGGCCTCCAGCCCCGGGGCGATGTTGGAGACTGTGCGCAAGGCAGTCGCACCCTTGTCCGCGGGAAATGCGGGCGTCCGGATTTATGGCGTCACGGCATTAAGCGAATGGGTGGGCCGGTCCTATTGGCAGGTGCGCTGGGAAGCGTCCATGCTGGGCGCCTTTGGTTGCCTGGCTCTGCTGCTCGCGGCGGTGGGCCTTTATGGCGTGGTCGCTTACCATGTCACCCTGCGCACGCGCGAGATCGGCATCCGTATGGCCGTCGGCGCGCAGCCGGCCGATGTGCTCCGCCTGATCCTCGGCCAAGGGCTGAGCTGCGCACTCTTCGGCGTGGGCATCGGCCTGCTCGCCTCGATGGCACTCGCGCGCGTTATGGCCCGGCTCCTGTACGGCGTCAGTCCGACGGATGTGCCCACCTATGCGGCCGTGTCGGTGCTGTGGCTTTCGGTTGCTTTGACCGCTTGCTACATCCCGGCCCGGCGCGCGGCGCGCGTAGATCCCACGGTCGCCCTGCGCTATGAATAAGCGTGACGCCCCTACGTGATAGGCGGGAAATACATGCTGCTCACCTGCCAGGCGCGGTAGTGTTCCGGACCTTCCAGGTCCAGCAGCACGCCAGGCAGGTCCGTAGCCGGAACGGGAGCCACTTCCATGGAGTAGCCGACGGTGGTCAGTTGTGGGGTCAACACGATAGCCGGCTCGAAGAAGTAGTCGCCGTTGGACAGTAATTGCGCGCTCCCCATCGCCGCAGAGAAGTATCCCAGATCCGAGCTGAGGACCGCCGTCACCGTACAGGCGGTCGAATCCGAGCAGGCCGTGGGCGGGGCCGACTCGGTGAAGGTCAGCGCCATGCCCCGGCTGTTGCAGTCGTAAGGCAGGCAGCCGGGACTGCCCCCCAGCCCGATGGGCGGCGGCGCTATGCGCGTATTCCCGTTGTCGAAGACCGTCATCACCCCGGAACCGTTGTCTTCAATACCCACGTCGTGCTGGTGCGAGAACCAGGGCCACGGATCGGCAGGGCCAACCCAGGTGAAGTCGCCCTGGTTGCCCATACGCCATAGGATCTCTCCGGTGGCACTGGGCGAGCCGTTCTCATAATCGACCTTCATGACCCAGTCCTGGTGTCGCGAGGACCAGATGATATCTTGAGAGGCGCCCCCGAAAGTGTCGGTCGGCCAATAGTAGAGGCTGTTGGCGTGCAGCCAGTCGTTGGCCAGCGGCGCGATCCCCGGCCCTAACAGTAAGCCCTCCGGGCAGCCCGCTGTGTTGCCACCACAGGTTTCACCCAGGACCGCCGGCCGCTTGATATCCAATTGACAGGGCCCCGTGGCGGGGGCCACTGGACACCCGCCATCGTGTTGAAACGCGTCGAAATACCAAACCACATTCCAGTTCGAATCCAGCACGATGATCATGTCTCCGATAATATCGACAGGGAGGCCGGTGTTGTTGCCCTGCGTTCCAGGCGGAAAGATTTTTTCAATGTCGACTAAGACCGCGGTAAAGGGGCCCGGCAGAGTACTACCCACTATAGGCGGCAGAGCCTGGATAGCATCATGGTGAAACTGGCCGATACAGGCCGAGCCGACCGGCGCCGGTGAGGGAACTACGTTACACGCCTGCGCGTCGGTGGCGCCCATGGCCAGCAGTTCCTGCTGCATTATGCCCATGTTGGTCTCCCGTATAACGTTGCCCGCCAAGTCCACCTGGCGCAGGAATTGGCCGGCCGAAGTGGTCGGATTCCAGGCCATGTCGTCTTCTATCGATAGGAAGGTGCCGTTCTGGAGAGGGCGTGTGAGAACATCACTATGGAACTGGGCATTCGGATAGTAGTACCAGATAATATTGCCTGCCAGGTCGGTCGCTACATCCGGGTAAATCGTGCCGCCTCCGAGCTGGATCAGATTGTGGATGATGACGGGCAAGGCAGTATCGGCGTTCGAGTTCTTCAAGAGCGTGAAGGTGGGAAAAGGAATGGATGTCGGAAGAACTCCGGTCTGATAAGTCAGAGTGGGACCATTCACGACTTTGCCCCCGGTGGTGGTCTGCGCAAAGATCTTATAAGTCGTATTGGGATACACCCCGGCAATTTCGAAGTTCGAGGTGAGGGTGGGGTGGCAGGGCAACCAATTCGTGGTAGTCGCCGGCGGAGCGCCAGAGATGGTTTCCTGAAAGCTGACCCGCACGGAACTCCCCGTCGCGCAGGCCGGCGTGCTGAAGAGGGACACCAGGGGGTTCGCGGTCGGCGCCACCACGGGCGCGCTCCCGGTCGCCAGCGGCGTCACCTGAAACTTCACCGTCTTGGTAGCACTCTCGCCGGAGGTGAAGTCCTTCGCCACAACCTCGATGGAATAGACGCCTTCGATCGGCTCGCAGGTGAACGCATCCACGCCGGCGGACATCATGTTGGTACACGCGGCTGGCAGCCAGGTGAACGGCACTGACGTCCAGGTGCTGGATTTAAGCGTACCCGGCAGGAAGTCCCGCACCATAAGCGCAGTGCCTCCAGGAGGGGTGATGTAAGTTCGGAAGGTCAGAGGTCCCGCATTCGTGTCGGATGCGGTCGCAGTCCAGGTGATGGTGGTCCCGATCACTTGCGGCGATCTAGGCGACGGCGTCATGGACAGAATCTGCACCGTGGCGGAAGCCGGCACGGACAACGCGGCCAGCAGCCCAATGAGATACAAGGAATTAGCACTTGGAATCTTCATGGAATTTTGATGCTCATCTCTACGTGATAGGGGGGAAATACATGTTGGTCATCGCCCAGCCGCGGTAGTGTTCCGGACCTTCCAGGTCCAGCAGCACGCCAGGCAGGTCCGTAGCCGGAATCGGAGCAACTTCCATGGAGTAGGCGGATGGTGTCAGATTGGTGTTAAGCACGCTGGCCGGCTGGAAGAAGTAGTCGCCGTTGGACAGTAATTGCGCGCTTCCCATCGCCCAGGAAAAGTATCCCAGATCCGAGTTGAGGACCGCCGTAACCGTACAGGCGGTCGAATTCGTGCAGGCCGTGGGCGGCGGCGACTCGGTGAAGGTCAGGGCCATGCCGCGGCTGTTGCAGTCGTAGGGCAGGCAGGCGGGACTGCCCCCCAGCCCGAGGGGTGGCGGCGATATACGCGTATTCCCGTTGTCGAAGACCGTCATCACCCCGGCGCCACTGTCTTCGATACCCGCGTCGTGCTGGTGCGAGAACCATGGCCATGGATCGGCAGGGCCGACCCAGGTGAAGTCGCCCTGGTTGCCCATACGCCACAAGATCTCTCCGGTCGCACTGGGCGCGCCGTTCTCATAATCGATCTTCATGACCCAGTCCTGGTGTCTCGAGGACCAGATGATATCGTTTGGGGCGGCGCCCCCGAAAGTGTCGGTCGGCCAATAGTAGAGGCTGTTGGCGTGCAGCCAATCGTTGGCCAGCGGCGCGATCCCGGGCCCCAACAGTAGAATCGGCGGGCAGATCGATTGGCCGACAATGCAGGTCTCACCCAGGACCGCCGGCCGGTTGATATCCAATTGACAGGGCCCCGTGGCGGGGGACACGGGACAGCCGCCATCGTGTTGAAAAGAGTCGAAATACCAAACCACATTCCAGTTCGAATCCAGCACGATAATCATGTCTCCGATAATATCGACGGGGAGACCGGTGGTATTGCCCTGCGTTCCAGGCGGAAAGATTTTTTCAATGTCGACTAATACTGCGGTAAAGGGACCCGGCAGAGTACTACCTACTATAGGCGGCAGCGTCTGGATAGCATCATGGTGAAACGAGCCGAGACAGGCCGCGCCGACCGGCGCCGGTGAGGGAACCGCATTGCACGCCTGCGCGTCGGTGGCTCCCAGCGCCAGCAGCTCCTGCTGGAGCACGCCCGTGTTGGTTTCCCGTATGACGTTACCCGCCAGGTCCACCTGGCGCAGGTATTGGCTCTTCGTCACAGCTGGGTTCCAGGCCACGCCCTCTTCTATCGATAGAAAAGTGCCGTTCTGGAGGGGGCGCGTGAGCAGGTCGGTATTCCCCGGGTCATTCGCGTAGTAGTACCAGATAACATTACCTGCCAGGTCGCTCGCTACATCCGGGTAAATCGCGCCTCCCCCGAGCTGGACCAGATTGTGGAGGATGATGGGCTGGGCAGTATCGGGGTTCGAGTTCGTCAGGGTCGTGAAGGTGGGAAAAGAAATTGATGTCGGAAGAGCGCCGGTCTGATAAGTCAGAGCGGGGCCGTTCACGACTTTGCTCCCGGTAGCGGTCTGCGCAAAGATCTTATACATCGTCTTGGGATACACCCCGGCAATTTCGAAGTTCGAGGTGAGGGTAGGGTGGCAGGGCAACCAATTCGTCGTGGTTGCCGGCGGAGCGCCAGCGGTATCTTCTTGAAAGCTGACCCGTACGGAACTCCCCGTAGCGCAGGCCGGCGTGCCGAAGATAGACACCAGGGGGTTCGCGGTGGGCGCCACCACGGGCGCGCTCCCGGTCACCAGCGGCGTCACCTGAAACTTCACCGTCTTCGTAGCAGTCTCGCCGGACGTGAAGTCCTTCGCCACAACCTCGACGGAATAGACGCCTTCGATCGGCTCGCAGGTGAACGCATCCACGCCGGCGGACATGATGTTGGTACACGCGGCTGGCAGCCAGGTGAACGGCACGGAGGTCCAGATGCTGGAGCTAAGCGTACCCGGGAGGAAGTCCCGCACCATAAGCGCGGTGCCCCCAGGGGCGGTAATGTAGGTCTGGAAGGTCAAAGGTCCCGCATTCGTGTCGGATGCGGTCGCGGTCCAGGTGATGGTGGTCCCGATCACTTGCGGCGATTTAGGCGACGGCGTAATGGACAGAATCTGCACCGTGGCGGAAGCCGGCACGGACAACGCGGCCAGCAGCCCAATGAGGTGCAAGGTATTGGCGCTCGGAATCTTCATGGAGTCTTGACACTAATATCGCAGATGCAAGGTACACCGCGCTGCAAGCTGCGGTCAAGTAGGGGCTTAGCCCTCGAGATCGACATGCGTATGGCCGTCGCCCCTCGCGCGCGTGACGGCCCGGCCCCCGCGTCGACCCCTACGTGATAGGGGGGAAATACATGCTGGTCATCGCCCAGCCGCGGTAGTGTTCCGGACCTTCCAGGTCCAGCAGCACGCTAGGCAGGTCCGTAGCCGGAACTGGAGCCACCTCCATGGAGTAGCCCACTGTTGTCAGTTGTGGGGTGAGCACAATGGCCGGCTGGAAGAAGTAGTCGCCGTTGGACAGTAATTGCGCGCTCCCCATGGCCGCGGAGAAGTATCCCAGATCCGAGTTGAGGACCGCCGTAACCAAACAGGAGGTCGCCGTGCAGGCTGCGGGCGGGGTCGGCTCGGTGAAGGTCACGGCCACGCCACGGCTGTTGCAGTCGTAAGGCAGGCAGCCGGGACTGCCGCCCAGCCCGATGGGCGGCGGCGCTATGCGCGTATTCCCGTTGTCGAAGATGGTCATGACCCCGGCGCCACTGTCTTCGATACCCACGTCGTGTTGGTGCGAGAACCAGGGCCATCGATCGGCAGGGCCAACCCAGGTGAAGTCGCCCTGGTTGCCCATGCGCCACAAGATCTCTCCGGTCGCACTGGGCGAGCCGTTCTCATAATCGATCTTCATGACCCAGTCCTGGTGTCGCGAGGACCAAATGAGATCGTTGGAGGCGCCCCCGAAAGTGTCGGTCGGCCAATAGTAGAGGCTGTTGGCGTGCAGCCAGTCGTTCGCATATTCCGCGATTCCGGGCCCTAACAGTAGAACCGGCGGGCAGCCCGATTGGCCGTTATAGCAGGTTTCACCCAGGACCGCCGGCCGGTTGATATCCAATTGACAGGGCCCCGTGGCGGGGGACACGGGACAGCCGCCATCGTGTTGAAACGCGTCGAAATACCAAACCACATTCCAGTTCGAATCCAGCACGATAATTATGTCTCCGATAATATCGACGGGCAGACCGGTGGTATTGCCCTGCGTTCCGGGTGGAAAGATCTTTTCAATGTCGGCTATGACCGCGGTAAAAGGACCCGGTAGAGTACTACCCACTATAGGCGGCAGAGTCTGGATAGCATCATGGTGAAACGCGCCGAGACAGGCCGAGCCTATCGGCGGCGGTGAGGGAACCGCATTGCATGCCTGCGCGTCGGTGGCTCCCAGCGCCAGCAACTCCTGCTGGAGCACACCCGTGTTGGTTTCCCGTATGACGTTTCCCGCCAGGTCCACCTGGCGCAGGTATTGGCCGTTCGTCGCGGCTGGATTCCAGGCCGAACCGTTTTCTATCGATAGGAAGGTGCCGTTCTGGAGGGGGCGCGTGAGAAGGTCGGTATGCACCGTGTCATTCGCATAGTAGTACCAGATAATATTACCGGCGAGGTCGGTCGCTACATCCGGATAAATCGAGCCTCCCCCGAGTTGGATCAGATTGTGGAGGATGATGGGCTGGGCAGTATCGGGGTTCGGGTTCGTCACGAGCGTGAAGGTGGGAAAAGGAATGGATGTCGGAAGAACTCCGGTCTGATAAGTCAGAGTGGGGCCATTCACGACTTTGCTCCCGGTAGTGGTCTGCGCAAAGATCTTATACATCGTCTTGGGATACACCCCGGCAATTTCGAAGTTCGAGGTGAGGGTGGGGTGGCAGTTCACCCAATTCGTCATAATTGCCGGCGGAGCGCCAGTGACGTCTTCCTGAAAACTGACCCGTACGGAACTCCCCGTGGCGCAGGCCGGCGTGCCGAAGATAGACACCAGGGGGTTCGCGGTCGGCGCCAGCACGGGCGCGCTCCCGGTCACCAGCGGCGTCACCTGAAACTTCACCGTCTTCGTAGCAGTCTCGCCGGAGGTGAAGTCCTTCGCCACAACCTCGATGGAATAGACGCCTTCGATCGGCTCGCAGGTGAACGCATCCACGCCGGCGGACATGACGTTGGTACACCCGGCTGGCAGCCAGGTGAACGGCACGGACGTCCAGGTGCTGGACTTAAGCGTACCCGGCAGGAAGTCCCGCACCATAAGCGCAGTGCCCCCAGGGGCCGTAACGTAGGTCCGGAAGGTCAGAGGTCCCGCATTCGTGTCGGATGCGGTCGCGGTCCAGGTGATAGTTGTCCCGATCACTTGCGGCGATTTAGGCGACGGCGTCATTGTTAGAATCTGCACCGCGGCGGAAGCTGGCACGGACAACGCTGCCAGCAGCCCAATGAGATACAAGGAATTAGTGCTTGGAGTTTTCATGGAATTTTTATACAAATATCACAGGGGGAGCCTGACACTTCGAATGCGCCCTCAATAGCTTTCGCTGTAAGGTACAACGCGCGGCAAGTTGCTGTCAAGTAAATCGGGCCGGTCCGGTACCTGGGCAGTACTGGCCTCCGGCGGTGCCGGGAAAAACCCTTACTCCTCCGCCACCTGAATCACCAGCTTGCCGGAGTTCTCCCCTCGGAACAGCATCAGCAGCGTTTCCGGGAAGGTCTCCAGACCCTTAACAATGTGCTCGCGCGCCTTCAACCTGCCCTGCATCGTCCATCCCGCCAGGGCCTGCATACCCTCGCCGTAACGCGCCTGGTAATCGAATACCACAAACCCCTCCATGCGCGCGCGATTCACCAGCAGCGACAGGTAGAATCGCGGACCCTGCAAGGATTCGAGGTTGTTGTATTGCGAAATGGCGCCGCACACGATGACGCGGGCCCTGCGCGCCAGCAACGACAGCGCGATATCCAGAATCTCGCCGCCGACGTTATCGAAATACACGTCGATGCCCTTCGGACAGTGTTGCGACAACCCCGCGCGCACGTCCTCGTTCTTATAGTCGATGGCGGCATCGAAGCCCAGTTCCCCGGTCAGGTAGAGGCACTTCTCGGGACCACCCGCAATGCCGACCACCCGGCAGCCCTTGATCCTGGCGATCTGCCCGACCACGGCGCCCACCGCGCCGGCCGCCGCCGAAACTACCACGGTCTCGCCTTCCTGCGGCTGGCCGATATCCAGCAGGCCGAAATAGGCGGTCAAGCCCGGCATGCCCAGCGCTCCCAGATAACGCGGCAACGGAGCCAGGCGCGGATCGACTTTGACGGCGTCTTTGGCTTTCACCACGGCGTAGTCCTGTACGCCGGTCATCGCAACCGCGAAATCACCCACCGCTAAGCCGGGGTCGTTCGAAGCAATCACCCGGCCAACGCCGCCGGCCCGCATCACTTCACCCAGGCCCACGGGCGCTATGTACGACTTGCCTTGGTTCATCCAGCCCCGCATGGCGGGGTCGAGCGACAGGTACAATACCTTGACCAGAACCTCGCCCGGACCCGGCTCGCCCGCCGGCGCGGTGGTGAATTCGAAATCGGTGCGCTTCACCATCCCCTTGGGTCGCGCGATCAACTTGAATTGGCGGTTCTCGACTGTGCTCACAGCTTCCAGCCTACACCAGCCTGACCGTCGTGGCTGACGGGGCTGGAGCGGCTGCAGTATGATGGGAGCCATGAGTACGACCACCAGCGGACTGATGACATTCGAGGAGTTTGAGCGCCTGCCCGACGAGCCGGGCAAGCTCGAGCTGCTGGAAGGAGAGTTGATCCGGATGCCGCCGCCAAAACGAAAGCACATGAATACCGCGCATCGGCTGTTCAGGTTGCTGGATCGCATCGTGGAAGACTTGCGCCGGGGGCGCCCGGAGCTCGGCCTCGGCGATGTTTATATAGAGATGGGCTACCGGATGGGGTTGGATCCGGGCACCTGGTTAGTGCCGGATGCAAGCATCACTCACATCGGCCAGACGGGCGACGATTACTATGAAGGCGCGCCGCTGGTGGCCATTGAAGTGGCTTCGGATTCGCAGAGCGCGGCCCACCTGGAGGCCAAGGCAGAGATGTATCTTTCGCGCGGCAGCCGGGAAGTGTGGCTCATTTTTCCGAAGACGCGCCGTGTCTGGATCTGCCGCGCCGGCGTATCCACGATCGAGGTACGCGACAGTGCGATTCGCTCAGAGGTTCTGCCCGGGGTGGAGATTCGCTTCGAGGACATTTTTTAGCGCGTTGTGACAGACTAGATAGTAGAGGCTTAACCGCCCCGCCGCTCTATGGTTGGCCAAACGATTTTGCACTACGAGATTCTGCAGAAGCTGGGCGCCGGCGGCATGGGCGAGATCTACAAGGCCCAGGATACCCGGCTGAACCGCATCGTCGCTATCAAAGTGCTTTCGGGCGGAAGCGCGGGCGACCCGGAGCGCCGCCGCCGGTTCATTCTCGAGGCACAGGCCGCCTCCAGCCTGAATCATCCCCACATCATCACCATCCATGACATTATTTCCCATGGCGACAAAGAGTTCATCGTTATGGAGTTCGTCTCCGGGACGACGCTTAGCGATCTGATTCCGGCCGGCGGGATGGGCGTGCCTGAGGCGCTGCGGTACGCCGTTCAAATTGCCGACGCTCTGGATGCCGCGCACGCCGTGGGCATCATTCATCGCGATCTTAAGCCGGGCAACATTATGGTGACCGACTCCGGACGGGTCAAAATCCTGGATTTCGGTCTCGCCAAACTGACCGGCTACAGCGCGGCCGCCTCACTCACGGACGCGACGCAAAGCGTCGGCCTTGCGCCCCTGACGGTGGAAGGATCGATCCTCGGAACTGTAAGTTACATGTCGCCGGAGCAGGCCGAAGGGAAAAAAGTGGACCCCCGGTCGGATGTCTTTTCATTTGGGGCGGTGCTGTACGAAATGGTAACCGGCCGCAAAGCCTTTGCAGGGGACTCCGCGACATCTACGCTCTCTGCGATTCTCCGTGACGAAGCTACTCCCATTTTCCAGATCGTGCCCGGTGTGCCGCCCGACCTGGATCGGATTATTCAGCGTGCCCTTCGAAAGGATCCCGACCAACGCTGGCAGTCCATGAAGGACATGCAAACGGAGTTAGTCGCGTTGCTGCAAATGTCGGACTCGGGCATGCTCGTCCTGCCGCCCGTCACGGTTCAGAAGAAGAGATCGCGGGCGGCGCTCGCCATCGTTTCGATCGTCCTGGCAACTGGGGCGTTGGCTGGAGCCTGGTGGTGGATGCGGCGCGTCCCCACCAGGCCGGCGCCGGCGCACGTGGTTAATGCTCCCGTACCGGGAGCCGAGGCACCTGAGAAGCCTGAGGCGCCTGAGAGACCTGAGACCAGGCCTTCACCACTGGCCGCCTCCATCCTCACCAACCAGAATATTCTCGACATGATTCAGGCGAAGGTGCCCGCCACTGTCATCATCAGCCAAATCGGATCGGCGAAGACGAGATTTGATTTGTCGACGGCAGAGATCATCCGGCTAACCCGCGCCGGCGTCCCTGCCACAGTCATCGAGGCGATGCGTAATCCCGGCGGCGGAACCCTCCCGGCACCGCCGGCTGCCCCATCGATTGCGGCACCGGCTGCCGGGCAGGCTCATACTGTCCAGGTTCTCGATGGTGTACCGTTCACCATCAGCGTGCTCGAGGCGGTTCCCGTCGACGTCCAGCCCGGCCAGGCGCTGCGTTTCCAGGTGAATAAAGACGTGCGCTTTGGCGATTCGGTGGTAGTTGCCAAAGGGGCCGAAGTCACCGGCGAAGTGGTGGAGGCGGCCAAGAAGAAGCTTCTGGTCCGAAGCGTCAAACCAACCTTTCGTCTACTGGAAGTCACCGCCGCTGACGGATCGAAATTGAAGGTTCGTGCCACGCCTCTGCGTCGCGGCGACTACAGGACGGATCGACCGCTTGAGCCTCTTATCCCCTGGCGAGAGAAGGATGTACTGGCTCCCGCGGGCGGCGAGTTTTTCGCTTACTTCGATGGAGATCAGAGTGTGACAGTGTGGCGGTGACGCAGCCGAATTGTTCACGCCGACCTTCGCCGTCGGGCGTGTCCTCGGCAGTCTAAGCGCTAGCCTGGGCCGCCTTGCGAGCCTCCGCGGAGTCGTAGCTTTCACCGTAGATAGCCGGCACTTTCGCTCCCATCGGGCGCAGATACATCGACAACTGCCCGCGATGGTGGATCGAGTGATGCAGCACGAAATTCAGGTACATCACCACGGGCAACTGGAACATGCCCCGGAAGTCTACGATCTTGAGTAGCTGCGCACTCGTCAGCTTCGTCAGCTTTTCGAAGTGCAGCTCGAAGTTGTCTGTGTACCAGACCGCCAGATCCGCCGAGTTCTTGATGGAGTCCGGGCGGGGATTAGGGCTTAAATCGAACTCGCCCGCCGACACAGCTCCCATGAACCGCATTTCCGTGGCGGCGATGTGCCAGGCAAGATCCAACGCGCTTTTCGAGATTTCGTCCGGACGATAGTCGCCCTTGTCCAGCGGAATCGCTTCGATAACAGTCTTCGTGAGGCGATACTCGCCCTTGAGTGCCGGGAGGTAAACACCGTTGAGCAGAAAATCAGCTTGATCGGGTAGGAGTGGTTGCATAAATATAGAATAGCTCAGGCTACCTGTTCGCCGCGGCAGCAGAAACACCGCCTTTCGCGGCAGCTCGCGCGAGTCCTTCCACCGACGCGGTTCGCTTGGGCGTTCGGAGCAACTCCTGTTGGAACGCCGCGGCAGCTTCAGCCGACCGGCCCGCGTCCAACAATACCTCGCCGTAAAACTCCAGTGCCGGTTTGATCGGGTCCGGCGGCCCGGAGGGCGCGGCCAAAGTCGCTTCGATATCGGCCGCCAGCTTGGCCAGGCGCACCGCCTCGGACGCCTGTCCACGCGCGAGCTGAACCGCCGAAGCGACCTCATTCTCCAGGATGGCGAGTGGTTTTGCGGCGTAAGCGTCGCCCTTTGATTCTACGCCTTGCCGCAGCGCGCTAAGCTTGGCGCGGGCCAGCTCGCCATAGTCCGGGTCGCCGAGCTTTGCTGCGCTCAGACCGGCGATGAAGATCCAGTCCTCGTCGCGCGAGTACCCCGCACTCATGCCGGGCATCGCCTGGTGATCGGTCTGCGCACTTGGTGCATCCTCCAGCGGGATCTTTTCCCACTTGCGGGTCTCGAGGATGTAACGCGCCCGCATAGTGTGATATTGCTGGCCGATGTTGGCGTTCTGCGGATTTCGCTCGGCCGCCTGCCTGGCCAGATCCACGTTTCTTCGCGCCTCGTCAAACTTGCCGAGCATCAGGTTGGCGTACTCCAGCCAGGACAGCGTATGAAAATCCTCGCGCCCCTCCGGACGGTGCATGCGCGCGATCAGGTCTTCGGCAGCCGCGTAAGCTACGGTGTTCGACGCCACCACGTCTTGCCACATGCCCAGTTGTACGAAGATGTGCGACGGCATGTGCAGCGCGTGCGGCGCCGCTGGCGCGATGCTGGCATACGCACGCGCCGCCGGCAGCGCTAGAATCGCGTGATCGGGATCGTCGAACGCGTGGATGACGAAGTGCGCGGCGCCGGGATGGTTCGGGTTTTCCTGAAATACCTTCAGGGCGATGGATGCCGCCAGCGCCTGGCGCCGGAACCCTTTGTCTACCGGCCGGACGGTGCCGAGCAGCGAGAGCGCATAAAAAATCGCGACTTCGTGATCGTCCGGCCACCGGCCGTACATCCGCGCCATCGCCTCGGAGTACGAGTTGTCACGCGCCAGCTTGTCTCCGGGAGCGTAGAAGAGCTGATTCGCCGCTTCCAGATAAGCCTTCTCCTTCTCCGTATGCGCTTTCGCCAGGCGAGCTTCGAGAGTTGGCGCCAGCCGCTCCAGCGCCTTCCTGGCGGCCGGCAGATCGAGCTGCGCCCACAGCGGATGGTTGTAACTCATGGCTTCGCCCCAGTAAGTCAACGCGAAGTCCGGATCGAGCTGCTGTGCCTGACGGAATGCTTCCGCCGCTTCATCAAACTCGAAGCTGTGAAGGTCTTTGACTCCCTCAATAAACTTCGGCTGCGCGGCCGCGGCGCCGGACGTCGGAAAACTGATGCTCCCCAGTTCCTGGGCGTTCAGACTCGCCGCACCCGAAACAATCAGCGCGCATGCGCAAAGCTGCAATATCCGCATAGCCTCCTCTTTCGGCGTTATCCATTATGTCGCAATTTCCGTCTCTTATTGGTGTTGTTCCGCTGTAAGTGCCATTGCAGGCGTTCCCGAAGCGAGAGCGGGAGTCGGGTCAAAGGCTTTAGTCCCCGAGTGAGGTAATGATCGCGTTAGCGGAATCGATCAGCGGCTGGCCCTGCGCGTGCTTCAGCACGCCGCCACTGATAAGGCCGTTCAAATCCCTAATGAGGCCTTGCAATTGGTTGATCGCTTGTTTCGTCCCTCCCGGGTTCAGGAAGGACTCGGCACGCTGTAACGGGCCCATCAAGGCGTTGCCTTGTTCCCCGTTCAGCGTACCGGCGTTGATCAGCGCCTGTACCGTGGCTATGAGCCCGTTAATCTGGCCCAGCGGAGTCCGAGGAGAGCCGAAAGCTGCTGCGACGGGAGAATTCCCCACCGGAATCGTGGCCACCACGGTGTTGCTGGCCGTGGCGATCACCGAGACGGCATTGCCGAGCTCGTTGGTCACATAGGCGCAGGCGCCATCCGGGGTGATGGATATCTGCACGGGGCCCCTTCCCACCGGAATCGTGGCTACCACGGTGTTACTGGCGGTGTCGATCACCGAAACGGTGTTATCGCCAAAGTTGGTCACATAGGCGTGGGCGCCATCCGGGGTGATGGATATCCGCTCGGGGAAGCCTCCGACCGGAACCCTGGCCACCACGGTGTTACTGGCGGTGTGGATCACCGAAACGGTGTTATCGCCAAAGTTGGTCACATAGGCGTGGGCGCCATCCGGGGTGATGGATATCCCAACGGGGAAGCCTCCGACCGGAATCGTGGCTACCACGGTGTTGCTGGCCGTGGCGATCACCGAGACGGTGTTGTCGCCGTCGTTGACCACATAGGCGTGGGCACCATCGGGGGTAATGGATATCCCCAAGCAGAAGCTTCCCACTGGAATAGTGGCCACCACGGTGTTGCTGGCCGTGGCGATCACCGAGACGGTGCTGCCGTTAGCGTTGGTCACATAGGCGTGGGCGCCATCCGGGGTGACGGCCATGCCCTCGGGGACGCCTCCGGCCGGAATTGTGGGCACCCGCAAGGCGCTTGGTCTCGTTGTAGATCTTGCAGTCATCGTGGTTCTCTTTTTCCATTCGCGCTCAATTCACGGGGAATTGTTTCAGTTCGATTTAATTGCCCGACGAGCGACGGTTTGCGGTGGTGCGGGCGATCCTTCGTGCCGGTTGCCCATACCACCGTCATGGTCTACCGGCAGAGCCTCGAACGTTGCGCACTGGGCCCTGGTTCGATCTGGCCGTGTTTCCTCCTCCCGTGATGGAGTGCGTCGTTCTGGCACTACAGGTTGTTGGTGACGATGTTGGTGACGATGTTGGTGACCACCTGCGTCGGCCCTCAGACGGTGACGTCGAAAAAGTTGGTCACGTAGCCGAAGGGCGCCGCCATGGCATTGGGCCAGACAGCGCGCAGCCGCAAAGACGCTGGCCGTCCAGATAGATGCTTTCAAAAGCCCGTTAGGGGCTCGGTCTCGTTGCAGATCCTGTAGTCGTCGTTGTTCTCCTTCTCAATTCACGGGAAATTTTTCAGTCGATTTAATTGTCTGGCGCGATCAGGCCGCCGTCGGGCGCGAAACTGCTTTAATCCCGTTGATTTCCAACCGCTCTGACCAGCTGGCTGGCGACAGGGTCAGCCGTGTTGTCCACTAGTCAGTGTGCTGGAATGTTGGTCGGCGCGCCAGTTGCATGATGTCGCATTTTGTTGCAGAGGACGTTGCATTTTGAGCATATTCTCATCCAAGGATGAGCCTGGAGGCGGGAGCGAAGCGACCCGCCGCCAAGACTCCTTTCTGACCTGATTTTGCGCAGTCTCGCTGCCGACCATCGGGAGGCCCTGCAGAGCTCCAACC
>Ga0302326_10003163_pt1 | contig 39023 bp, 34 predicted proteins | sample Palsa_T0_3_FD_202264 | JGI IMG/M metagenome (GOLD analysis project Ga0302326, IMG submission 202264) | Peat permafrost microbial communities from Stordalen Mire near Abisko, Sweden - Palsa_T0_3 | ecosystem: Environmental > Terrestrial > Soil > Palsa > Peat permafrost | place: Sweden: Abisko... | reverse complement strand
AGTAGACGCGGAGAACGTTGCCGGAGACCGCGGCGGCATCCAGGTTGCCATCGTTGTGGAAGTCGCCCGGTATCAGAAAACAATCTGCGCACGCCGTGGGAAACGAACGCGGAGCCAGGAAGGCCCCAGCGCCGTCGTTTACATAAAAATCGCCTGCCACCACCAAGTCCGGGCGCCCGAGATGCCGAAAGTCGCCGGCGAGGCCGCCCCCACCCAATTGGTTCTGATACCATACGGCCGGCGCGAATACGCCGCCACCCTGATTCAGTGCGACACCCATGCCGGACATCACCAGGTCCGGTTGGCCATCGCCGTTGAGATCGGCGGCCAGCAAGATTGCGCTTGCTGCGCCCGCAGTCACGGGTCCGGGAGAAAAGGCGCCGTCGCCGTTCCCTTCGAGGACATAGATATCGTTAGCGCCAAAGCCGCTCAGGGCCACGCCGGGCAGTCCGTTGCCGGTGAAGTCCGCCACAGCGAAGGTTGGCGGGACGCTCGGAATCGGCGTGTCGATGGGTGGTCCGAAAGTGCCCTCTCCATTGCCGAGGGTAACTTGGAGCGTGTAGGTAAATTGGATGATGGCGACGGAGATCACATCGGGGATGCCGTCCCCGTTGAAGTCGGCGACAGCGATGTTTGTAAAGTTTGCGGCGCTCGCCCCGGTGGTCACGGGCGTTTGAAACGTGCCGTCGCCGTTGCCCAGAAGCGCCTCAACCGTTCCCGAGTCGTCCCCTGCCGGAAGCACGGCGACGACCAAGTCCAGCCGGCCATTCCGAGTCAAGTCGGCGGCGGCCAGCGCGGTGAAATTGGAGGAAGGCAAGTCGACGATCGTGATTGGTGCGCCAAAGGCGCCATCGCCGCGGCCCGGCAGCAGGACTAACTGATTACGTCCCCCGACGATGGTACTGGCAACCACCAGGTCGGGGATGCCATCGCCGTTGAAGTCGCCGGCCACGATCCACGGGTTTGCCGCGGCCAGCGTTTGGGGAGTCTGGTGGAAATGGCCGTGGCCATCGCCCAGCCATACTGTGATGGTGGTTCCGGCGCAGGCCAGGTCGAGGTTGCCGTCGCCGTTGAAGTCCGCAGCCGCGAGGCTCGTGCAACTGCCGAAGCTCTCGGGCTGCAGAAAGGTCACTGGAGTTTGCGCAGCACCTACGAAGGCAAGGACCAATAGGGCAAGTGCAAACACAGTTGAGCGCCTGGCCGTCATTGGAACCCTCCGTAGTGGCCTTGGATACTCGCCCCAGCGCGCTCCCGGAACTTAAAGCTTAGAAACCGTGCCGAGTTGAGTGTTGGCCACCCAGACGCTGGCGCCGTCGAACGAGATCCCGTATGGGCCGCCACCCACCGTGTAGGTGGCGACGGGCGCGCCAGTGCTGGCCTGCAGCCTGACCACGGAGCCCGCGCAAGATACCCATATATCCAGTCCGTCAAAAACCACGCCGCTGGCCTGTGTACCGGCGGAAAAGGTTCCCAGCACGGCGCCATCGCCGACTCGAACTTCGGTCACGGTGTTGCTGATCCGGTTCGCCACCCAGATGTTGGCTCCGTCGAAGGCCGCCCCTTGCGGCGCGTTACCCACGGGAACCGTTCTCAGCGTGGAACCATTGGTGCCGCTCAACTCGGTAACGGTATTGCCGGTGGTGTCCGTCACCCAAATGTTGGAACCGTCGAACAACACGGCGTTCGGTCCGGTTCCTGCCGGAAAAGTTCCCAACAACGTGGCTGTCCCGACCTGGTATTCCGAGACTGTGTTGCCGTTGAAGTTCGCGACCCACATGTTGGTTCCATCAAAGGCAATGCCCTTGGGAGTGGTTCCGGCCGGAAGTGTTGCCAGCACCGCGCCGGTGCTGCCTTGGAGTTTGGTGATGCTATTGCTGCCGGAGTTGCCTACCCACAAGTTAGCACCGTCATAAGCTACCGAGGTGGGGTTCGTACCTACCGGAAAGACGCCCAGGATGTTGCCGGTGGAGACATCCAGCTTACTCACCGTACTGTCCCCATAATTTGCCACCCAGAGGCTCGCGCCGTCAAAGGCCATGTCGAGGGGATTGCCGCCGACGACCACGCTGGCGGTCTGGTTGGCGCCGTACCAGTGCAGCATGCCGATGTCCAGCGTATGGGGTCCTACCGGACCCGGCAGGCCCGGCGCGCCAACGGGACCTCCAATGCCCGGGGGCCCTGGAGGTCCCTGCGCTCCGGGCGGTCCCGCCAACCCTGGCGCACCTTGCGCTCCCGGCGGTCCCTGTGGCCCTTGCGGTCCCGCCGGTCCTGGGGCGCCCAGAGTAACGCTGAACGTTCCGCGCAGACCGGTGCTGTTGGTGATCGCCAGGTCGTACGAACCGAGCAGCCCGCATGGAAAACTGGCAACTATGGAATTGTTGGTGAGGGATGTGATCGCCAGGGTGGAGGTGCCGAGTGTTACACTCGGCGCTGCATTACCGGGGTTGAAGTTCGCGCCGTTGATGGTAATCTGGCACGCGCCAGAATTCGTCACGCCATAAATAACGGGCGTGGCGGCCCAGCCCATAGCGGTTGAAAACAACGCCAGAAAAGGGGCCGCCAAACCCGTTCTGAAAAACCTGTTTGTCATTTCGATTTCCTCCGCGCGATCCAGCCCGTTACCCTGGTCATAGCTTCGACACCGTGTTGCTGAGATTATTAGTCACCCAAATGTTAGCCCCGTCGAAGGCCACGCCAAATGGAGAACTTCCCACGGCGATGGTGGCTAAGACGCCCCGGTCAGCCCTTAACTCAGTTACGGTATTGCTTCCGGAGTTAGCCACCCATATGTTTGTTCCGTCGGAAGCAATGCCCATGGGGCCGACTCCCACGCTAAAAACGGCGAGGGTAGCTCCGCTGTCTTGCAGTTCGGTTACCGTGTTGCTTCCGGAGTTAGCAACCCACATATTGGTCCCGTCGAACGCCAGGCCGCGCGGGTTCTCGCCCACCGCGAACGTTCCCAACGTGGCTCCCGAAGTGGAAAGCTTCGTCACTGTATTGTTGCCGGCGTTGGCGACCCAGATGTTTGTGCGATCGAACGCTACGGCTACCGGCGTGACGCCGACCGCGAACGTTCCCAGCACCGAACCGTCTCCGACCTGCAACTTGCTCACTGTGCCGCTGCCCGAGCTTGTGACCCAGATGTAAGTCCCATCGAAAGCCACGCCGTACGGATTGGGACCTACCGACGTGGTCGCCAGTACCTTGCCGTCGCTGGCCCGCAGCTTGGTGACCGTATTGCCGGAGTAGTTGGCGATCCACAAATTGAAACCGTCATAGGCAATTCCCTCCGGAGCCGCCCCGGCCGCATACGTAGCTCGCACTGTGCCGTCGTTCGCCGCGAGTTGACTGACCGTGCCGCTGCCGGTGTTCGCCACCCAGATGTTGAGCCTGTCAAACAGCACGCCGGCCGGATTGGCGCCCACACTGAAACCAATTCCCGACCGGTTAGCGCCGTACCAGCGCTGAAGGGCTATGTCCAGGCAGTTGGGCCCGGTTGAGCCGGTGGCCCCCGTCGCGCCGGCCGGCCCTTGCGGCCCCTGCGGTCCTTGCGCGCCTTGCGGTCCTTGCGGTCCGGTGGCTCCCTGCGCGCCCGGCAGCCCTGGCGCCCCTTGCGCTCCCGTGGGCCCCTGCGGACCAATTGCTCCGAAGCAAACATAGAAAGTGACTCTTGCAAGAGCGCTGTTGGTAACGGTTAGCGTGTCGCAGCCATTCAGCCCGGCGGGTACCGTAGCCACCAGCATTGCGTTGTTGTAGGACGACAACACCAGACTGGAGCCGCCTAGGGCTACTCCGGGGGCCGATCCGGTGGGGCTGAAATCCGTTCCCGTGATGGTGATACTGGTGGCCGAGGTCACCACCACGCTATAGATAGTCAAGGTAGGGGATGGCGGTTGGGCCGCCAGGAGCGCCCCGAGCGAGAGCAGCCCCACGCACTTCAACGCGGCAAATATTCTGAGAGATTTGGTGGTCATGTGGATTCTTCTTTTCAAGTTCTCCGGTTGCTCACATCGTTGCTCACATCGTTGCTCACATTTTGGATACCGAGCCGCTGGCCGAGTTCGTTACCCAGATATTGGCGCCGTCAAATGTCATGGCCGCGGGTTCACTGCCCACGTTGAAGGTGCCGAGGACCGCTCCGTCACTGGCGCGAAGCTTGGTGACACTGGCGGCGGCGAAATTCGACACCCAGACGTTTGTGCCGTCGAAGACCAAGCCTTGCGGGCTGCTTCCCACGGTAAACGTTCCCAGAGTCGATCCGCTGTTGGCCAGCAGCTTGGTGACGGTATTGTTGCCGGAATTTGCGATCCAGATGTTGGTGCCGTCGAAAACCACGCCGTACGGGTTGCTCAACCCGCCAAACGTTCCAAGGACCGTGCCGTCGCTCGCGCGCAGCTTGGTGACGTTGTTACTGTCTACGTTGGTGACCCATATGTTGGCGCCGTCGAATGCCACGCCAAACGGTAGGGTCCCTGTTGGAAAACTGCCGAGATGCGCGCCGTTGCTCGCCTGCAGCTTGGTGACTGTGTCGCTGGTTCCATTCGTCACCCATATGTTCGCGCCGTCAAAAACAGCATTGGCAGGATTACTGCCCACGGAAAAAACACCCAGCACTGAGCCGTCGGTGGCGCGCAGCTTGGTAATACTGCCGCTGCCTTGGTCCACCACCCAGACGTTGGCGCCGTCGAAGGCCGCCCCGTACGGCGTGGAGACAGAATAGGAAGCTAAAGTTGAGCCGTCGGCGGCTTTCAACTTGGTCACAGTGCCGCTGTTGATTGCGGTGACCCAGATGTTCGCCCCGTCGAAGACCATGCCATAAGGACTTTCGCCCACGCCGAAGCTGGCCGTGGTGTTCGCCCCATACCAGCGCAGTTGCGCAATCGCCAGTTGATTGGGCCCAGGGTTGCCCGGCGGTCCGCTTGGCCCAGCCGGCCCAGTCGATCCAGCCGGGCCTGTCGCGCCGGGCCCTCCCGCGGGACCCTGCGCGCCGGCCGGTCCAGCCGGTCCCGTTGGCCCTGTTGCACCAGGTGGCCCGGACGGCCCATTCGCGCCCACGCTGATATCGAGTGTCGCCGTCAGGTTGAGGCTATTGGTCACCGTGAGGCTGTAGGTACCCGCCGGAAGACCAGCCGGCAGGGCGGCTGCAATAGCAAGGTTACTGTACGATTCCAGTGTGAGGCTGATGTTGTCCAGCACCACACTCGGAATCGAGCCGTTCGGGCTGAAGTTGGTGCCGGCGATCGCAATCTGAGTAGCAGTCATGGTAGTGCTGTAGATAACGGGAGTTGTGGCAGCCCAAGCCGTCACGGCCAGCAATCCGGTCGGCAGTAACGCAAATCGCGATTTGAGAGATCGGGTCATCATTTCGAATTCGTCCTTCTTGCGGTGCAACTAACTCACCGGGCACAGAACCAGCGCACTTAGGCCTGTCTGTTTCCTGACCGCCAACCAGTGTAGATGACGGATTAGTGAGCTTTCCAGGGACGTTTCTCGTATAAGTTTCTTCGAGATGAAACCGTCCGCAGATAGTTATAGCGTTTACGGCCGTCGTTGTCAATGGAAAAATTCGTAATTAAGGAAATAAGTCGCGCGACCGGCTGCCGCCCGCGGCGCCGCCCCTTACCGTACCGGTGCTGTTACTCCGACCGGCCGGAAGCGCGCGCTGAAATGCCGCAGGAAAGGGGGCTCCTGGGCGATCTCGAGCCCGCGGATTTCCGCCTTCCGCGCGTTCACTTCCAGGATCGCTTCCACGACATAGTCGATATGGCTCTGCGTATAGACGCGCCGCGGGATGGCCAGACGCAGCAGTTCATGCTGCGCCCGGTCGCCGAACATGACCGATCCGATCTCCACCGAGCGTATGCCGGCGTGCCGGTACAATTCGACGGACAGCGCCTGCCCCGGAAATTGCGCGCGCGGAATGTGCGGCAGCATGCGGGCCGCATCGATGTAGATGGCGTGGCCGCCGGGCGGCTCGACGATGGGGACGCCGCGATCCGCGATGTGCCGCCCCAGGTAGCTGGTGGAGACGATGCGGTAATTCAGGTAGGCCGGGTCGAGCACCTCCTGCAGCCCCACCGCGATGGCCTCCAGGTCGCGCCCAGCGAGGCCGCCGTAAGTGGGAAAACCTTCCGTCAGGATGAGGAGGTTGGTCTCCTGCACCGCCAGGCGGTCGTCATTCGTCGACAGGAAGCCGCCAATGTTGGCGAAGGCGTCTTTCTTCGCGGAGAAAGTGCAGCCGTCCGCCAGGGAGAACATTTTCTGCGCGATCTGTTTGGGCGTCCAGGTGGCGTAACCCGGCTCCCGCTGGCGGATGAACCAGGCGTTTTCGGCGAAACGGCAGGCGTCGAGATAGAACGGGATCCCGTAGCGCGAGGTGACCCGGCGGACGGCTGCGATATTGGCCATGGAGACGGGCTGGCCGCCGCCCGAATTGTTGGTAACGGTGAGCATCGCCAGCGGGATATGTTCGGCGCCGGTTTCCTGGATCAGGCGCTCGAGGGCGTCCACGTCCATATTGCCCTTGAAATCGAGGCGGGCCTGCGTGTCGGCGGCTTCGGGAATGGGCAAGTCCACGGCCCGCGCGCCGGTGAATTCGATGTTGGCGCGGGTGGTATCGAAGTGCGTGTTGTTGGGCACCACGTGTCCGGGCTGGCACATCACGGTGAACAGGATGCGCTCGGCGGCGCGGCCCTGGTGGGTAGGGATCATGTGCCGGAAGCCGGTGAGATCGTCGACCACGCTCTTCATGCGGAAGAAGCTTTCGCTTCCCGCGTAGGATTCGTCGCCGCGCATCAGGGCCGCCCACTGCGCATTAGACATGGCGCTGGTTCCCGAATCGGTGAGCAGGTCGATCAGAATATCCCTGGCTTCGAGCAGGAACAGGTTGTAGCCCGCGGCTTCGAGCAGACGCTCGCGTTCCTCGCGCGTGGTGTGGCGCAACGGCTCCACGCTCTTGATCCGGAATGGCTCTATGATGGTCTTCATCTTGATTCGTAATCTCCGCTGGTGGATTGGCGGTCTGCTGTTCGCCTCCACGGTCGTCAACTACATCGACCGGCAGACGCTCAGCGTGCTGGCGCCGACCCTCAAAGACCAGTATCACTGGACGAACACCGATTTCGCCACCGTGCTGATCGCGTTCCGGGTGGTTTACACGATCATGCAATCGGTTTCGGGCCGCTTGCTGGACCGGCTGGGCACGCGCAGGGGCCTTTCAATCAGCGTGGCATTCTACTCGACGGTGGCCGCCTGCACGGCGTTCGCGCAGGGATTGGGCAGCTTCCGGGTCTTCCGAGGACTGTTGGGCGCGGGCGAATCCGCGGGCTGGCCGGGCGCGGCGAAGGCCGTCTCCGAGTGGTTTCCGGATCGCGAGCGCGCCTGGGCCGTGGCCCTGTTCGATAGCGGATCGTCGATCGGCGGCGCGGTGGCCCCGTTCCTGGTCGTCTTCCTCTTTCATACTTTCGGCTCGTGGCGCCCAGCCTTCCTGATCACCGCCAGCCTGGGGTTCATCTGGCTGATGGTGTGGAAGCGGGTCTACCACACGCCGGAAACGCACCCGCGCATCACGCCGGAGGAGCTCAATTTGATCCGGTCGAGCAGACAGGCTGCGGCGGAAGGCTCCGCATCGCCGAACCCGGAGGGTGCGCACCGCGTAGCCGTTTCCCGGCTGCTCCGCTTCCGCCAAACCTGGGGCATCGTGGTGGGCCGCTCGCTCCTCGATCCCTACTGGTTCATGATGGCGGAGTGGTTCGCCATTTACCTGGCCAGCAAGGGATTCCGCATGGAAGAGAGCGCGCTGGGTTTTTGGGCGCCTTTCATGGCCGCGGATCTGGGCAACTTCTTTGGCGGCGGGCTGTCGAGCTATTGGATCCGGCGCGGCTGGTCCGTGGGCAAGTCGCGGCGCAGGGTGGTGGCCATTTTCGGGCCGGCCATGCTGCTGCTGATTCCGGCGGCGTTCAGCTCGCGCTACTGGCTGCTGGTGGGGTTGTTCGCCTTCGCCACGTTCTGTTACGCGGCTTGCTCCACGATGTTCATTTCGCTGCCGGCGGACGTGTTCCAATCGAGCGCGGTGGCGACGGTCAGCGGGATGAGCGGCACCGGCGCGGGACTCGTAACGCTGGTCTCCACGTACCTGATCGGGCGGGTGGCGGACCGCCTGTCGTTCCAGCCGATCATCATCGTAGCTTCCATTGTTCCTTGTTTGGCCGCGTTGGTGATGGTCACTCTGGTGCGGCCGGGGAGGCGCGCCGATCCGGACGGCATTCTGCGGACGTTTTGAGGGAATCGCCCACAACGGTGCACGGCTGTGCCACCGACAAGGGTGTCGAGACGAGTCTCGACACGGCACGCACGAGTGCGTGCGCCACAAATGCGCGCTAATATGCAGTGAGAGGAAACGATGACCAAGAGATTGTTTTTAGGGGTGTGCGCAGCCGCGACGATGCTGGCGAGCGGCCTGTTTGCGGCAGACGCCAGGCCCAAGACGGTGATCCATGTGATCTCGATCCAGTGGAAGGCCGGCGCCACGCCGGCGCAGATCGACAAGGCGATCAAGGCCGCCGAGGCGCTGCCTTCCGAATACCCAGGCATCATACGGGTGTGGACCAATCCGATCAAGAAGCAGCTTCCGGACGGTTATAGCCACGTGATCGTGATGGAGTTCTCGAGTGAGGACGCCCTCAAGAAGTACGCCGACAGCGCGGCGCAGAAGAAGTGGTACGAGATCTATATGCCGATCCGCGAGGAAAGCCGCACCAGCGATATCACAAATTAGCCCGGGCAGGTCAGAAGTCCAGCTCCACCTCGTCGATGTAGCACCAGCCCCAATTTTCGCCCGGCTCGATGGAGCGCATGATGGGGTGGTTGGTGCTATGGAAGTGTTTGGTGGCGTGCTTGTTCTTCGACGAGTCGCAACAGCCCACGTGGCCGCAAACGAGGCACAGCCGCAGATGGACCCAGGTATCGCCCATCTTGAGGCACTCCTCGCAACCGTGCGTGTGCGGCGTGACTTTGCGGATCTGATTGAGATGCATGCATTTCGTCATGGCGTGGCTTCCGACTGCAGCGGCAAACGAATCTGAAAACGGGTGTCTCCGGGAACAGACTGGACGGTAATTTCGCCGGAATGCTCCTGTAGGATGCGGCGGACCGTTTCGAGGCCCAGCCCGGTGCCTTGTCCGACGCCCTTAGTGGTGAAGAACGGCTCGAAAATATGGGATTGGACTTCCGGCGGGATGCCCGGTCCGTTGTCGGCAATCTCGACCAGGATGTGATCTAGCTCGCGGGCAGTGCGGATGCGCAGTTCGCCTTTTCCGTCCATAGCGTCAATGGCGTTGTCGATCAGGTTGGTCCAGACCTGATTCAGCTCACTGCCGCGCGCGCAGATCTTGGGTAAGGTGCGGTCGAAATCGAGCTTCAAGTCGATGCCGTGTTTGAGGCGGTGGCGCAGCATGAGAAGAGTGCTTTCGAGACCCTGGTGGATGTCCACTTCCTGGTCGGGCCCCTGGTCCATGTAGGTGTACTCCTTGATGGCGTGGACCAGATCGGAGATGCGGCCGGTGGAGTTTTCGATTTGATCGAGCAGGGCACCGATGGTGAGGGAGGCGGCGGCGCGGGCGAGGAAATCGGGCCACGCGCCGGCGGGGAATTGCGCGTAGACGCGATCAAACCAGGCGGCTTCGCAGCCGGCGTCCACGAGGGCGGGCGCCAGATCCCAGGCGTGCGAGACGCCGTGACGCAACAGGCAAGCGGCGATGGTCTCCTCGCAATCGCTGCGTTCGAGGGAATCCATGGGCGCGGGCGTGACGGCGCGCTGCGCCAGCTCGCGTTCGAGGGCCGGCACGGCGGCGCGCTGAACGGAGGAGAGCGGATGCGCGTCCAGGCGGGCGGCGGCATCGCGAAAGGTTTGAAAGGCTTCGCGGAGGCTGGAAACGGCGCGGCGCGCGGCAGCCGCAGGGTTGTTCAATTCGTGCGCCAGGCCGGCGGAGATTTTGCCTAGCGCGGCCATCTTTTCCTGATGGTCCTGCAGCCGTGTGAAATCGCGGATGCGATCGGAGAGCAAGGCCACCAGGCGCGGGCCCAGAACGGGGATGCGCGCGAGCATCTCCGGGAAAAGCTCGGCCGGCAAGGTAGCGCCGTGGGCCTGCGTCACAGCGCGGAAGGTTGCCGGAACATGGGTCATGCGCGAATACGGCAGCAGACCGCCAACCAAGGGGCCGCGCAAAATGCGGGTGGTGGTCTCGCCATTGCCGGATTCAATGCGCAGGCGCATCTCGCCGTCGAGTAAGACCACCATGCGGTCTGCGGGGCTGCCTTCACGAATGAAGATTTCGCCGGGCGCCAGGTCGACGGGGGTCATCTGCGAGGCCAGCCAATCTAGGTCGCCGGCCGGCAGATCGGCGAAGACGGGGACGGCGCGCAGTTCTTCGGCTAGGTTCATTTGGAAGACAGGTTTTCTGCCTGTGAGTTTAGCATGTCACGAGATGGCATCGCCTGGTGCGTGCGAGCGCAGGAAGAGTCGCGGTAGACTGGAAACACGCAAGCTCTGCGACAGCGCATCGAGGAACTGACGGTGGTGGCCGATATCGCGTCGGCCATGCTGTCGCCTCTGGAATTAAGCCAGTTGCTGGAGGTTGCGCTCGAAAAGGCCAGCCGCGCCGTGGGTGCGCCGTTCGGATCCATTACGCTGCTCTCCGCCGACAAGACCCGTCTGGAGTTCGCCGCGGTGTACGGTTTATCCGCCGATTATGGGGAAAAGTTCCGCGAGATCGGGCTCCTGCCGGCGGACGATTCGTCGCCCTCGGGCCGCGCGGTTTCGACCGGGAAGCCGTATTGGGTGGCGGACATCACGCGGCATCCGCTGTGCGCAAGCTGGAAACACATCAGCCTGGGCGAGGGTGTGCGGGCGCTGATCTGTGTGCCGCTGGTGGTGGGGGGCGAGCCGGCCGGCACGCTGAACCAATACCTGGCAGAGCCGCACCGCTTCCGGGCGTACGAAGTCCGCCTGCTGGAGGTGGTGGCGCAGCAGGTATCGCTGGCGATCGAACGCGCCCGCTTGTATGAACGGCTGAAGCAGCAGCACGCGGCGGCGCTGGCGGCGAGCGAGCACAAGAGCCGTTTTCTGGCGACTATGAGCCACGAGCTGCGGTCGCCGATGACGGCCATCGTGGGCTTCGCCGATCTGCTGCGAGAGCAGATTCCGGGATCGCTGAACGCGGAGCAGATGCGCCAAGTGCGCATGATTTCGGCGAGCGCGCAGCACATCATGGCGGTGCTGAACGACGCGCAGGATGTGGCGCGCATAGAGGCCGGCCAGATGGAGTGCCTGATCGAGCCGGTGGACGTGACGGAAGTGATCGGCGAGGTAACGGCGATGATGGCGCCCCTGGCGCGGGCCAAGCGCCTGGAGTTGGGCATTGTCACTGTGCCGCGGGGGCCACGGGGGCGGCACGAACCGCTGATGGTGCGGTGCGACCGGCAGCGCTCCAAACAAATCCTGGTCAATCTGGTTTCAAACGCCATCAAGTTTACCGCGCGCGGCCAGATTCACGTGAGCGGCTTCCGCGACGCAGCGATTCCGCATTGCGCGCGCATCGCGGTATCGGACACCGGCATCGGGCTGCGCCCCGATCAGGTGCCGCTGTTGTTCCAGGAGTTTCAGCAACTGCCGACCCCTTACCAGCACCTGGGCTCGGGACTGGGACTGGCCATCAGCCTGAAGCTGGCGCGGCTGATGGGAGGCGATATCGAAGTGGAAAGCGACTTCGGCCGGGGCAGCACGTTCACGCTGAAGCTGGAGACCGCATGAGCGCGCACACGCTGCTGCTGGTGGACGACGATCCTGCCGTACACGAGCTGCTGGCAGTGGTTTTGCGCCCTCCGGAGTGGCGGATCGACAGCGCCTACGACGGCCTCGAAGGGCTGGCCCGCGCGAAGGAGCGCGCTTACGACGTGGTGCTGACCGACGTGCGCATGCCAGGCATGGACGGGCTGGAGCTATTGCATCAGATCCTGGAGATCCGACCCGAGGCGAAGGTGATGGTGATGACGGCGGAGAGTACGCCCGCCAACATCGTGCGCGCCATACGGGAGCATGCATTCAGCTATTTCAGCAAGCCGTTCTCGCCCAGCGCGGTGGCCGAGACGATTGCGCAGGCGGTGAACACGGGCCCCTGGCAGGACGATATCGAAGTGCTTTCGGCGAGTCCGGAATGGATCAGCCTGCGGCTGCGCTGCAAGTTGGATACGGCCGACCGGCTGATGCAGTTCGTGCGCGAAATGGAGATGGAGTTTCCGCCGCGCGAGCGGGACAACATCGCCGCGGCATTCCGTGAGTTGTTGATGAACGCCATCGAGCACGGCGGGGGATCGGACCCCAACAAGCGCGTGCAGGTGACCTACGTGCGCACGACGCGTGCGATCGTATACCTGATCCAGGATCCGGGGAAGGGGTTTTCGCTCGACGACATCGCGCACGCCGCGATCGCCAATCCGCCTGGGGAGCCGGCGCGCCACCTGGAGATCCGCGCGGAGCAGGGGGTGCGGCCGGGTGGGTTCGGGATTCTGCTGACGCGGAATCTGGTGGATGAGCTGATTTATAGCGAGAAGGGGAATGAAGTTTTGTTTATTAAGTATTTGAAGTAAGTTTGGGTTCGTTCGGTAGTTGGTTGTATGTCATTGTCGATCAGTGCGCGGGCGTTACTTGGCGAGTAACAATGTTACTTCACGGGCTTTGGTCGACTTCCCGAGTTTGGCTTCGTTTCGGTTATGTTGCGAAACGTTCCGAAAAACCGATCTGCGGTTGCATTGTGTTGCTTTTTGTCGTTTTTTGTGGTCGAATTGGCAGTAAGTCACTTCCAACCTCCAGCACGAGGGTAGGGTGGCGGGCGTGGCGGCCTGCGAGGCCGCCGCAGGCTACGAGCCTGCCCCACTGAAAGGGCAGAGTTAGTAAGTGCCTTATTCTGTTTGCGTATGAGGTTGGTTTTTCGAAGGACCGTGTTCCGGCGATTCACCTGGCGCGGGGTTGCCTGTCAGGTAACTCGAACGGCGAACTGCGCGCCACCGTCCACATCGGCCTGCGGGTCCTGGAGGACCCGCGCAGGACTGGAGTCCTGCCCCACTAATGGCAAATTTGTTTAGGAGCCGGACGTGGTGGCCTTGGCGTCCTTGCGCAGGGTGGCGATGCGGTTCTGCAGGGTCCGCAGGCTGATACCTAACATCTCGGCAGCCAGCTTGCGATTGCCACGCACGTGATCGAGAGTAAGTTTGATATATGCTTCCTCGATCTTCACCAGGGGCTGGCCGGGCTGGAGCATGATAGGACCCTCATATCCGCTGGGCGGACGCGAATAAGGGCCGGAGCCTTCCGTGAACGCAGGGGCGGGAAGGTGCGTCAGACGGATGGGACCCGCGCCGGCCATGATGGCGGCCCGCTCCAGGACATTGCGCAGCTCCCGCACGTTGCCGGGCCAATCGTACCGGTGCAGAAGATCCATCACTTCGCCATCGACCCCGGTTACGCGCGTGCCGTGTTTCCTGTTGAGATTCTGGAGCATGGCATCGGCGATCGCCGGTATGTCTTCTTTGTGCTCACGCAGCGGGGGAACGACAATCTGGAACACACTCAACCGATAGTAGAGCTCTTCGCGCAAATGCGTTCCGAGCTCCTGACTGGTGGCGGCGAGTATGCGGGCATCTACTGCGATTTCGTGTTTACCGCCGAGGCGCCGCACGCGCAGGTCTTCGAGAACGCGGAGCAGCTTGGGTTGCACCGACGACGGCATCTCGCCGATCTCGTCGAGAAACAGAGTGCCCCCGTGGGCCTGCTCAAAGCAGCCGGTGGAGCGTTCCATGGCGCCCGTAAACGCGCCTTTCTCGTGGCCGAATAACTCGCTCTCCACCAGGGTATCGGGTAATGCGGCGGCATTGATCGCGACGAAAGGCCCATCGCCGCGAGGGCTGGCCTTGTGGATTTCGCGGGCCACCAACTCCTTCCCGGTGCCACTCTCTCCGCGGATCAGTACGGGCGCGGATGTGGGGGCCACCTGCCGGATGAGGGAGAAAATCTGCTGCATCGCCGGGGAAATGCCTACCAGGTCGCCGAGCACGCCACGCAGGCTTAGATCGCGCTCCAACTCGTCGGTCTTCTGCAGGCTCCGGCGGTATTGAATCGCGCGTTCCAGAAGAGCCTTGAACGCGCGCGGTTCTACAGGCTTCTCCAGGTACCAAAAGGCTTTCAGGTCATGTACTGCGGAAAGCGCCTTTTCCATGCTGCCGAAGCCGGTGAGCGCGATCGCCGGCGTGAGATCGCCGCGATCCTTCAGGTGCCGCAGCAGTTCGAAGCCATCCATGCGCGGCATCACCAAGTCGGCCACGATGACGTCGGCGTTGAAGGCGGTGAGCCGTTCCAGGGCGTCCTGGCCGTCGCCGGCGAATTGCGTCTCATAGCCGCGATCCGAAATGATGGCGGCCAAGGCGGTACGCTGGCGTTCATCGTCGTCGACGATGAGGATCCGGCCCGAAACCGACGGCAGGCGAGGCATCTTCGTTTATTCTAGCAAGCCTCCGTAGTGTGTGCGGCCGTATCGGAATTGCGATCGTCCTTGTGCTGAACGAAATTGAGGATATCGAAGGCCTTCACCGCCCGATCTGGGAAGAAACTGTTGACCGCCTCTTGCACGTCGTCGAAGAATTCAAAAGCCATGGCCAGCCTGGTTAACAAGAAAAGTTCTATGTGCGACTGATTGAGGCTTACCAGCGCGAGCCGGCCGCCAGCCTTGCGCAGCCTGGCGAGCGCGAATACCAACGTGCCTAATCCGGTGCTGTCAACGTGGCTGACCTCTTTGAGGTTTAACACAATATTGACTTTCCCGGATTGATGCAATGCAGACAACCGGTCACGCAATTCCAAATCTCCCTGCCCAAAAGTCAGCGGGCCTTTCAGGTCGAGAATGACGATGCTCTCGCTTTCCGTCTCTTCGATGTGCAGGTTCATTGGCCCATACTAACTCTTCACGATCCTCAAGTGACGGCAGCGGCGGTTCCGAACAGCGCCCCGACGCCCGCAGTCACCGCCATGGCCAGAGCGCCCCAAAACGTGACGCGTAACGCGCCGATCGCCATGCCAGCGCCACCCGCGCGCGCAGCCAAGCCTCCCAGAAGCGCCAGGAATAAAAGGGAGCTGCCGGAGACAAGCGGGATCAGACCGGCCTGCGGGGTTATGGCTGTGACCGCCAGCGGCATTACCGCCCCGGCGACGAAGCTGCCGGCCGACGCCAGCGCAGCCTGAATCGGACGCGCACTGAAAGACGTGGAGATACCGAGTTCGTCGCGGGCATGCGCGCCTAGGGCGTCGTGGGCCATCAGTTGTTTCGAAACCTGTTTGGCGAGCGCAGGATCAAGCCCGCGAGCGACGTAGATCGCGGTCAGTTCCCGGTGCTCACCCGCGGAGTCCGTCTTCAGCTCGTTGCGTTCGAGCTTCAGGTCGGCCTGCTCGGTGTCCGCTTGTGAGTGCACGGACACGTACTCGCCCGCGGCCATCGACATGGCTCCCGCTACCATGCCAGACACTCCCGCAACCACTACGCTGCCGTGGGTGGCATGCGCGGCCGCGACACCAAGCACCAGACTGGCCGTCGAAAGGATTCCGTCGTTGGCGCCCAATACCGCCGCGCGCAACCAGCCGACCCGTCCGGTGCGGTGTTGTTCCCTTTGTGGTACAGGCAAGGCTTGTGACCACGGTTCGTCCGCTAGAGCGAGACGGTAATCGCTAGACTGACACCCGGATACGTGCGGTTGCAAAGGTAGTATCCGTTGTCATAGACGATATAAACGTCGTCGTTAGAGTACCAGTTTTCCGCCCAGGTTCCCGGCCACGGATCCACCATCATGAACCAAAAGCCGCCGTATGAGAAGCGCGGATACCCCTCGTAGATTGAAGGTTGGCCGTGCATCCGGAACCAGTGTTGGCTCCCGAAGCTGAGATTGTAGGTGTTCTGCGGAATATAATAACCGCCATAGCCTCCGCGCTGTGCCCAGGTGCGATGATCGGCGGCCCAATTTCGATCGCCATCCTGCTGCCATGAACTATGCGCCTGCCAACTGCCACCCTGTTTCCATGACTGCTGCTTTTGCCAGGCGACTGCCTGCGGCTTGGAAGGATGCCCGCCCTGTGCTTGCTGAGCCGGTTGCGCGGCCTGCCTGGGCTGCTGTTTCGCGGCCTGTTGGGTTCGCGCCTGATTGGGTTGTGCCTTAGCCGGCTGAGCGGCCCGCGCCTGCTTCGGTTGTTGCGCCCTCGCTGGTTGGGCGGCATGTGCCTGACTCGGTTGCGCCTTAGCCGGTTGGGCGGCCCGCGTCTGTTTCGGTTGTGCTTGCTTGGCTGGTTGGGCGGCCCGAGCCTGCGGCTGCTGTTTAGCGGGTTGCGCGGTCCGCGCCTGTTTCGGTTGTGGTGCTTGCCTGGCGGGCTGCGCGGCGCGCTGCTGGGGCTGTTGGCGAGCAGGTTGTGCATGCTGCGCTGGTTGTGCGTGCGGCTGGGCTGCTTGTGCGTGCGGCTGCGCCGCGGGCTTAGCCTCTTTTTCGCTCTCGTGTTGCGCGTATGCGGGGATCATCGTCCCAAAGAGCAGAAGCAGGGCTGCGGTACTAGTTGTTCGAAAAAACTGCATAGTGATCGTCTCCATCAAAGTCGCTGCTCGGACATGCACGCAGAACACCAGTCCCGTTGAACCACTTGGCACCGGCTCCGATTCGGGCCCGATCAGGCCTTAGGGTGGTCATGCCGCTATTTCCTGGTTTCGTGAACGACGTAATCTGTCGTCTGTGGTGCACACCCTTCGCCACGATTTGCGACAGTCGCGGGCGACCGATCCGTGGGCCTATCCGTGGCCCCATAGTCGGCAGCAGATTCCGCGGCGGAGGAGATATCCCGGGCGCCAGTGTCCTTTAGGGTTTTCTTCGCCCGTTCACACCACTCGGGGCTATCGCAGTGAACGGACAGTAAGATGCCACCGCGCCTGATTCTGCCCGCGTACCGTTTAGCGACGTATTCGGATAGAGGCAGGCCTGCCAGCAATCCCGCAATCCAACCCAGCGCCCCTCCGGCGCCGGCGCCCGCCAAAGCAGCGATCACCGGTCCAGCCGCGGCGAGCGCAGCCAGACTCGCGACGGGCACCGCTTGCACGGAAACGAGCCAGGCCAATACGGCGCCAATGGGCGCACCGACGGCGGCGCCTATCCCCGCTCCGGCGGGCGCCTTTGTATGCTTTTCGTGCGCGAAATCCTTCGAGCCTGGATTGTCGGACGAGAGAACCGAGATATCGGTGGCCCGATACCCCGTTTTCTGCAACGCCTCAATGACGTCGGCAACGGTTGTCCGACTTTCATAGATTCCAATTACCGATGTATTCTTTGCCATTTAGAGTTCCTCCTTTTAGGAATTGCCGTGGTTGTGTCAGTGCACGGGCCGGGCCAAGCCGGGAGTGAGCCGAGGTGCGGAGATACGGCTTAGCGCACGGCTTACAGATGCAGAATTTGCCGTTTGGAATGCAGACTTGACCGGCGGCAGACTCGTGAATTCAAACGGCGGTAAAACTGCGGCACGTTAAGCTAGGCCGGGAAACCGGAGAGAGGGAGAAAAAATGAATTGGGACCAGATTGAAGGCAAGTGGAAGCAGTTTACCGGCTCAGCGCGCGAGCGCAGGGGAAACTGACCGATAACGACTGGGAAACGATCGCCGGCAAGAAGGACCAGTTAGTCGGGCGGATTGAAGAGCGGTATGGAATAGCCAAAGCGGACGCCGAAAGGCAGGCCGACGAATGGTCGCTCATGCAGAAGGGCTCGCCGCACGAAAGCGATTACGCCACCCGGCTATAGCTCCGGCACTTCTACGGATGGTCGCTTTTGAGTGAGCCAAGTGTCCCGAAGAGTCGGGACACGGCACGCCGCGGGCGTGCGCCACGCACGCTTTGGCACGACTCTTGCTGTGGAGGGGTGCGAGTCAATAAGGAGCGCGACGACATGCTTTGGACAATTTGTATCATTCTGCTGGTATTGTGGGCCCTGGGAATGGTGACCTCATACACCATGGGTGGGCTCCTGCATATCCTGCTGGTTCTGGCAGTAATTATTCTGGTGTTCCGGCTGATCTCCGGGCGCAGGTCCGTAGTCTAGGCCGAGCATACAGGGAGGGCTTTCGATGTCCGATAAGATGCTGTATTCCTTTTCTATCTTTCTAACCGGCCTGGGGGCTGGCATTGCACTGGTAGCTTTCGTTGCGCCTCGCTCCCGATCCGGCCGCTCCAAGTCCGAAGAGCAGTTACGGAAGGTCAAGGCAGCTGCAGCTTCACACTAGTGCTGTGTCTTCGAAAGGCGGCTGCTGCCATGATTGGCCGCCCTCCAAGGAGCTCCGCGTGGCTGTCGGGTTGCTGAGGGATTGAATTAGCGAGAGAACCTTACAAACTTCCCTCTGCTGCAACCGGAAGGCGGAAAAAGTGTGGGCCGCAGCAACAGCGCGCTTGCTGGAGCCGGAGCCCGATGGCCTGTTACCGCTCACTTGTTTTCTTCTTATCTGTTGCCGCGGAGGGGTTTTTTTTGTGGGACGATCTCACGCTAGCAAGTCCTGCATTTCGTACGGCAACAACTGCATGAGCCGATAGTTCAACGGACAGCAATAACTTTGCAGGGTGGCCTAAATAGCCGCTACGTTGCGGGTTCTCAAGTTACGGCAAGCATGGCGATGAAACGGCCAAACGCCGCGCTCGGGCCACAGCGAGGCTACCGATGGACCTCCGAGTGCTCTCGTCCATCGCGTGCGGCCAGCCAGCCGAGGTCTTGCAGGGACGCTGCCCGATACAGAGCGCGGAGCCGATCGCACATGAAAATAGAACGCAAGGAGCGGAAACAGATGAGTATCTTGAGAGCAGTAACGACGAACGTGTTTTGCCTGGCGCTAATGGGCGCCGCATTCTCAACCGGCGCAAAGGCGGACCAGTGGAGCCAGAAAACCGTTCTGACTTTCAGTGGGCCAGTGGAGATCCCGGGAGTTCACTTGAAGGGATGGGGGATATTGCCGGCCGGAACCTATGTATTCAAACTTTTGGACTCACAGTCGGACCGTCACATTGTCCAGATCTTCAACAAGGACGAAACGCAGGTGATTGCTACAATCCTGGCGATTCCGAACTATCGCCTGAAAGCTACTGGTAAGACCGTAGTTACTTTTAGGGAGCGGCCGGCAGGTGAGCCGGAAGCAATCCGGGCATGGTTCTATCCCGGCGAGAATTTCGGTCAGGAATTCGTGTATCCGAAACTGAGAGCCATAGAGCTGGCTAAATCGGAGAATGCCCCAGTGCTCTTCACGGCTGCCGAAGTACCGGCGGAAGTCGAAGTTCCGATCAAGTCGGCGGACGAGGCAGTAGTCGTGCAACTGAAGCAGGCGCCGGTCATGGCGATTCAGCCCACCGGAGAAGAAGTGGAACTTGCCCAGGTGACGGCCCCGGTGCCGGAGCCGGTAGCGGAGCAACAAACGCTGCCAGCCACGGCTAGCGCATTGCCGCTCATCGCGCTACTCGGATTGCTCGCTTTAGGCGGAGCCTGGACACTCAGGCTGGCGCAAAAACGCGTACTGTAACTTCCTGACTCGCCATCCCTGACATGGCGTAGCCGGAAGGAGAACAGCTATGCGGAAGGGCCTATCGCGGCCGGGAGAGCGTGGCGTGGCGAAACGCGCCGCCCTCCCGGTGCTTCTTCTTAGTGCACTGACAGGCTATGCCGGACCGCAGGCTCCGGCAAGACAAGATCGCGACGCGGAACCTTTCCGCATCTCCGTGGATGTCGCACTGGTGGTGTTACAGGCTACGGTGACAGACCGGCGAGGCGGCTTTGTTTCCAATCTGGGGGAGAGTAATTTCGGAGTTTACGAGAACGGTGTAGCGCAAAGCATCCGGCTTTTTCGGAACGAAGACGTTCCGGTGACTGTGGGGCTGGTGGTCGACGAGAGCAGCAGCATGCAGTCGAAACTCGAGGAAGTATCCGCGGCAGCCCGGTCGTTCGCGCGCTCCAGCAATCCGAACGACGAGATGTTCGTGGTCAACTTCAACGAGAAAGTACGGCTGGGGTTGCCCGAGGCGATCCGGTTCACCCACAACACCGTGGAACTCGTTAATGCGATCAATACGGTACCTGCCGGAGGCCAGACGGCTCTTTACGACGCAATCGCCAAGGCTCTAGGGGAATTGCAGGCGGGCAGCCGGGACAAAAAAGTGTTGATCGTGGTCAGCGACGGCGGCGATAACGCCAGCAAGCACAACAGTCTGGCCCGAGTCATGACGCTGGCCGAAGAGTCCAGCGCAGTGATCTACACCATCGGTGTATTCGACCAAGACGATGAGGACCGCAATCCGGCTGTGCTGAAGCGCCTGGCGCAGTCCACGGGCGGCGAGGCCTTCTTCCCCAGGCAACTCAGCGAAGTGGTGCCCATCTGCGAGGGCATTGCGCAGGACATTCGCCATCAATACACGATCGGTTATGTTCCAACCAATATGGCTCGTGACGGGGCTTATCGCGGCATTCGGGTACGTGCTGAGGCGCAGGGCCATAAGCTGTCCGTCCGCACTCGCACCGGCTATATAGCCGGCAACGAAGCACCGGCTGGCGGCAAGGGCGCCAAGTGAGGCTGTTGGTCAGCAAAGAACCTCTCAGGCGAATTCTGAAGTGGATGCAACGCGCGCTCTTTGCCTGCGCCATCCTGCTATTGGGCTATTGCGCATTCGCCGTGATGGACGCCTGGAATTATCAGAGGCGCGCGAGCGCGGATCTCGACCGCCTACTGAGTGTTCCGCGCCCGGCGAGCGTGGGCACGCTAGAACCGCGGTCCTCCGGCTCCGCGAAGAGAGCGCCTGCTATGGCCGGCGGTTTGATCGGCCGTATGGAAATTCCGCGCCTGCGGCTTTCGGCGATGGTCGCGGAAGGGATCAGCAAAACCACTCTGCGCCGCGCGGTGGGACATATTCCCGGCACAGCGCTTCCCGGCCAATCCGGCAATGTGGGGCTGGCCGCGCATCGGGACACGTTTTTTCGCTCGTTGAAAGACTTGAGGATCAAGGACGAGATTGAATTTTCGACGCTGGGAGGCGATTTCAGGTACGAGGTCGAATCGCTCAAGGTGGTAGCGCCGGACAATGTTGCGGTACTCGCCCCGTCGCATGAGAACGTGCTGACCATGGTTACGTGTTATCCGTTTTTTTATATCGGGGCCGCGCCTCGGCGGTTCGTGGTAAGGGCCAGGCAGGTGTCGCCGCAAGCGGCGCCGCCATCGACTGTGGAATGATGTAGAAGGCCCGCCGGGCAGGATGGCATCCGGCGCGCTGTTCCGCAATGGGCGCTAACTTGCAGGGCGGATTGACCGAATGGGAGTGAGTTTGAAACGCGCAGTAGCTGTTCGCGCCGCCCGAATACTCGTTATTGAAGACAACGGCTCGGACGTCTTCCTTCTGGACCGCGCCCTGAAGAAACAAGACCTCCGATTCGAGTTGATTCACCTGCGGAGCGGGGCCGAAGCGGTCGCCTTCATCCGCAAGCAGGGGGCTTATGCGGATGCGGCAATTCCGAACCTGATCCTGCTGGACCTGAACCTGTCCAAGTATACGGGCGAAGATATCTTGCGCGAGATCCACGGCGCTGGGCACCTGGGCGGCGTTCCAGTGTGCGTTTGGAGTTCTTCCCGGTCGCGGCGGGACGAGGATTTGCTGAAAGATCTCGGCGTTTCCCGATTTATCACCAAGCCTGCGGGACTGGATCAATTCATGGAGATCGGCAAGAGCATCAAGGAGTTGCTGGCGGTTTCCGGAGGCGATTAGAGCGGGTCTGGAGACCCGCCGGAGGCGTGGACGCCCGCCCCACAGGCTTGGACGCCCGCCCCGCACGAGACTGGCACGGTACGTGCTGGGTCGCCTCTTGCTAGAAAGGTTAATGGTGGCGTTTGGCAAAGAAGGCTGCCCCGCCTGAGTCAAAGCGGCGAACGACCCAGGCTAGGAAGATCTCCGCGCCAACCCGCGCGGAAAGCGCCGACGACAGTTTTCCCCCTATTGTTGGCGTAGGCGCCTCGGCCGGCGGGCTGGAGGCGTTCACGGAGTTGCTCAGCCATGTGCCGGACGATACGGGCATGGCGTTCGTGTTGATCCAACACCTCGATCCCACGCACGAGAGCCATCTGACAGAGCTGCTTTCCAGAGTGAGCAAAATGCCCGTCTCTGAGGTGAAGGGCGAGACGCGGGCTGAGGCCAACCGCGTTTACGTGATTCCGCCGCGATGCAATTTGAGCATCTCCGACGGAATTCTGCATACCCCTCCCCGCCCGGACAGGGGCCGTAACATGCCGATCGACTCCTTCTTCCTGGCGCTGGCGGCAGATCGCGGAAGCCGGGCGCTGGGCGTGGTTCTGTCGGGAACGGCATCGGACGGGACGCTCGGCCTGCAGGCGATTGAGGCGGCGGGCGGCACCACCTTCGCGCAGGAAATGCAAACCGCAAAATTCGACAGTATGCCCGGAAGCGCCATCGCCGCCGGTGTGGTGGACTTCGTCCTGCCGCCGGCCGGTATCGCCCGGCAATTGGTGAGCATTGCGCGGAATTCGGATCTCCCGATCAAGCCTTGGAGGGGGGCCGAGCCGGCGGAAGGAACGGAACTGAACAAGATATTCCGGCACTTGCGCCGCGCCACCGGAGTGGACTTCACTTACTACAAGCACAGCACGCTCGAGCGGCGCATCAAGCGGCGCATGGACCTCCGCGGATTCGTCAAGTTGGCAGACTACCGCCGGGATCTGGAGCAGAACCGCGAGGAAGCGGACGCGTTGTGCGAGTGCTGTTTTATTACGGTCACGGCCTTCTTTCGGGAACCGGCGGTCTTCGAGGCGCTGAAAAAACGGGTGTTCCCAGTGATGGTTAAGGATAGAAGCGGCCAGGATCCCATTCGCGTCTGGGTACCTGGCTGCGCCACGGGAGAAGAGGCTTATTCGATCGCCATCTGCCTGGTGGAATTCCTGGAAGAGGCTAAATTGAGCCTGCCGTTCGAGATATTCGCCACCGACATCAGTGAAACGGCGGTCGAAAAGGCCCGCGCAGGCATATACACGGGTATGGCGTTGGCGCATGTCTCGCCGCGGCGATTGGCGCGGTTCTTCAGCAAAACGGAACGCGGGCACCAGATCGCGAAAGCCGTGCGCGATGTGTGCATTTTTGCGCGGCACAACGTGGCGCTGGACCCGCCTTTTTCCAAGCTGGATCTCATCAGTTGCTGTAACGTGCTGATTTACCTTGGAACCGCATTGCAGCGCAAGGTGTTGTCGACGTTGCATTACGCTTTGAAGCCAACGGGCTTCCTGGTACTCGGTCCATCGGAAAGCATCGGCACGCTTTCCGAGTCGTTCCAAGAAGTGGAAAAGAACCACAAGATCTATTCCATCCGGCCGGCCGCGGACAAGCCGGCGCCGCGCCTGAGCGAGGGCCGCAGCGCCGGTGGCGGGCGGGACCTGCGGGCGAGGGTTGCCGAGGGCCGCACTGGCCTCGACGTGCAGAGAGAGGCCGACCGTTTGGTGCTGGCCGAACATGGCCCCGCCGGCGCCGTGGTCGACAGTGAGATGAACATCGTTCAGGTGCGCGGGCACACGGCTCCGTACCTCGAGCTTTCTCCGGGCGAGCCCTCCCGCAACATTCTGAAACTGGCGCGCGAAGGCTTGATCGCGGGCCTGGGTAAGGCGATCCGCGCGGCCAAACATACGAACGCCGTGGCCAAAGGAGAAGGCATCCGGATTGAAGGCAGCGGCCGCGTCGCGGAGGTCGCCATCACGGTGACCCCGTTCACGGGCTCGTCCTCTCTGAAGGAAGAGTTTTTCCTGGTTTCGTTCGAAAACGCCGAGCCGAATGGCGGGCCTGGGGCCGTGGACGAACCATCCAAACAGGGCGGCCGGGAAACCGCCCGGTTGCGGCGCGAACTGGCCGCAACCAAAAGGTATCTGCAAACGATCGTCGACGACAAGGCCAGCACGCTCGAAGCGCTGCGCGCGGCGAACGAAGAGGCGCAGGCGGGCAACGAGGAATTGCGCACCGCGCAGGAAGAGCTGGAATCGACCAATGAAGAACTGAACACGCTCAATGAAAGCCTGAAGATTGGCAATACGGAATTGGCCCAGGTGAACCGGGATCTGAACAATCTTCTGGAGAGCATCAGCATACCCCTGGTGATGGTGGGGCGGGACCTGCGAATTCGCCGGTTTACGCGCGCCATGGAGCCTATGTTGAACCTGATCACCTCCGATGTGGGGCGGTCGATTACCGACCTTCAACCGCGAATCGAACTACCTGACCTGCGGCGGTTGCTCTCGGAGGCCATGGCGGGCGGCGACCGCGCGCCACGCGATATCCGCGACTCGCACGGCAGGTGGTATTCGCTGCGCATCCTGCCGTCGGTGGCGCCGGACGGCAAAGTCGACGGCGCCGTGCTGATGTTGATCGATATCGATGCCGCCAAGCGCGGTCTGGACTTCGCCGAAGCTATTGTGGAAACGGTGCGCGAGCCGCTGGTGATCCTGAACCAGCGCCTGCAGGTGGTGAAAGCGAACAAGACGTTCTACGAGACGTTTCAGGCGGTACGGGAAGAGACGGAAGGGCGTCTTATCTACGACCTGGGCGACGGCCAATGGGATATCCCGAGGCTGCGCGAGCTGCTGGAGAATATTCTGCCGGCAAACTCCACGCTACGCGACTTTGAGGTGACCCACGACTTTGAACACGTGGGACGGAAGGTGATGCTGCTCAACGCCAGCGAGATCTTCAATCCGAATGCGCAGGCGCGGACCATCCTGCTGGCGATCGAGGACGCCACGGAGCGCAAGCAGGCCGAGGAAGCCCTGCGCGCAACCAACGCCGAACTGCAGCATTTTGCCTATGCGCTGACGCACGACTTGCAGGAACCTTTGCGCATGGTGGTGAACTTTACGGAACTCCTGGGGCGGGAGTATGCAGGTAAGCTGGGCGGAGAAGCGGACAAATTCATCGCCTATTCCGTGGAGGGGGCCTTGCGGATCGAGGCCCTGCTGAAGGCCCTGCTGGCCTATTGGGAGGTTACCGAGCGGAAACAGGTCAGCCCCAAGGCGATCGATTGCGGCGCCGTGCTGGATAACGCCCTTTTGAATCTCGAGGCGGCGATCGCGCAAAGCGGAGCCGTGGTCACACACGGTGTATTGCCGACCGTGGTCGCCGAAGAGGTGATGCTGATGCAGGTCTTCCAGAACCTGGTTTCCAATTCGATCAAGTACAGACGTGAGGAAGCGCCCAGAATCCATGTGTCGGCGGTGAGAAGCGCAGAAGGGTGGCAGTTCGCGGTGCGCGACAACGGCATCGGCGTCGAGCCGCAAGACGCCGACCGGATGTTCGGCATGTTCAAACGTTTGCATGGGCGCGAAATCCCCGGTACGGGCATCGGTCTGGCACTTTGCAAGAAGCTGGTAGAGCGCCAGGGGGGGCGAATCTGGGTAGAATCGGAAGCAGGCCAGGGAGCTACGTTCAAGTTCACGATTCCCGGCGGCCCGAAGAGCCTGGACCCCGGTACGCGCGCTGAGAATGGGCAACTCTGACCAAAATCGCACGGAAGAAGAAATAGAGCGCTTACGCCAGGCGCTCGACGCGGAAACCCGGCGCTCGATTGAGGTCCAACGGCGGTTGGACGCCGCTGGTACGGAGTTTGAGGAGTTTATCTCGATGGCGGCCCACAACCTGCGCGAGTCTCTGCGGGACGTGTCCGCATTCAGCCAACTGCTATCCGAGACCGATGCCGGCCGCCTGAACGGCGATGCCGGCGTATTTCTCGCTCGCATCCGGGAAGGGGCGGCCAAAGCGCAGTCGCTGCTCGCCGACGTGGTGGACTACTGGGCGACGGGTTCGGGCGCCGGGCCGCCCGCCCGTACGGACATGGAAGCGGTACTGGGCCAGGCGCTGCTCTCGTTGGATGAGCGGATCGCGGAACGGAGCGCGATCGTTATGCATGACCCTTTACCGCCGGTGATGGGCGACTTCGAGGTACTGACCAAAGTGTTGCGCCACCTGATTGGAAACGCCATCGAATACTGCAGCACGCCGTCTCCGCGGGTTCACATTTCGTCCAAACGGGTGGATCGCGAATTGGTATTTTCGGTCACAGACAACGGGCCCGGTATAGATCCGGCGTTCCGGGACCGGCTGTTTGGGCCGTTTAAGCGCCTGCACGGAAACGAACACCCCGGCAATGGACTCGGGCTCGCATTCTGCAGGAGGGCCATCGAGTGGCATGGCGGCCGAATGTGGATGGAATCGACACCGGGGGGGGGATCTACGTTCTATTTCACACTGCCGCCGGCGGATTGACAATCCTGTTCATGACGATTCGGGTAATTCTTGCCTGACAAATGGCAGGAATTGCACCGAATCGCGGATCGGTTCGGAACGCCGGCATCTTGACAGCGCGTGTTCAGATGTATTCAGCTTTGGCTCGAAATCTGCTCACAGAAGGCCCGGCGAAGAAACAGAGTTAGGGACCTATAAGTCTCTAACATCGCGTTGGAAAGAATTGAAAAGAAGGAGAATACTTATGCCACAGACGAAAGACGCCAAAGGACGGTGGATGCAGAGCGTGCTGGCGGCTGACACACTTACCGGCGATAGGGTGGTGAACCGTCAAAAAGAGGATCTGGGAACGATTGAGCATTTGATGATCGACGTGGAGAGGGGCCGCGTCGCTTACGCCGTTCTTTCGTTCGGGGGATTCCTGGGTATGGGCGACAAATTGTTTGCCATTCCCTGGAGTGCCCTTAGTGTAGACACCGGCGAGAGGCAGTTTATTCTGGACGTCGACAAGAAGTTGCTGGAGCGCGCGCCCGGTTTCGACAAGGGTCACTGGCCAAACATGGCTGACCGCGTGTGGGGCGCCGAAGTCTCGACGTATTACGGCGCCAAGCCCTATTGGACCTAAAATTGCTTTTTCAAAAGGCGGACGCTGGAGAGATCCGAGTTTGCCAACCAGGCAAACTGCGATATCTAAAAAAGGAGAAAAAAGATGAAACCGAGCACGAAGGATCAGGTTGAAGGCAAGTTTCATGAGGTGAAGGGGAAAGTGAAGGAAAAAGCCGGCCAGGCCGCCGGCAATCCCAACGTAGAGGCCGATGGACAGACCGAGAATCTGGCGGGGAAAATTCAAAAAAAAGCCGGCCAGGTTGAAAAAGTCTTTGAGAAATAAGCAAGACTGGGCCCAGCGCGAAACATCGATCTTCTAAAAGGAGCAAGGATCCAAAATGTTGATATTGGTTGTTATTCTTCTGTTGCTGGTTTTCGGCGGCGGCGGGTACTACGGCTATGGCCGCTGGGGTTACGGCGGCGGTGCAGGTATAGGCTTGGGCGGCGTATTGTTGATTCTGCTCATATGCTACATGCTGGGGCTTTTCCACTAATGGACATCGCCGGACGTATGGTTTCGTCCATCGGAATCTGCGCGGTCTTACTAATCAGTGGATGCGGGACCGCGCAGAAACCGATTGACGATGCAGCCATCGCAAGCGGCGTGAAAGCCAGGTTAGTTAAGGCATTTGGGCCAATCGAAGCCAGACAGGTTAGTCAGTTCGATCGCGGCGCCGACGGGCAGACCATAACCTATATCTCGGTGACTTCGGCCGGCGGGGTGGTCACGCTGACCGGCGAAGTGGGCAGTAAGCTGGCGAAGACTAAGGCAGGTGAAATTGCGCGGGGAGTCCCGCACGTGGTGCGCGTGATCAATAACCTGTCGCTGGCACCCGGCTATTCAGACGACGCGGTGGGCGGCAATCGCTGACGATGAGGCCGCCGGCGGCAAACTTCAGACGGGATCCGTATCTACCGTAAACGTCCGGCGGCAGCCGGCACGGGCCACGCATTTACCAGGTTTGTCACATTGACGCTGCCGAGACCAGTCGCGAAATCCCAGCCGTGCGTGGCGCTAAATGCAATACTCTCCTGGGTCGTGGACGTGGATAGCACTCCATACTGATCGCCGCTGGCGCTATAGCAATCCCGCGTGCCCGCCTGGCAGGGAATGTCGTTGTCTCCCTCGGTGACGTCATTGAAGATGCAGTAGGTGCCGATGGTATTGCCATTGCTTGCGTTGCAACTGTGCAGGTTGCGGAAATTCGGAGTGCCGTTGCTGCCGTACTCTCCGGCCGCAAGTTGGTACAGTACCGGATTGGGATTGCCTTGCCGGGCCGCCACCTTCTGATCGATAAGGGCCTGAATACCGGCGAACGATGGCGCGCTACAGGAAGTGCCGCCGCCGCTACTATAATATGTATCCTTTGGTACCTTGTAGTCGCACGGTACGCCTCCCTCGGTAGTGTCCGACATACAACTGACTATGGACTGGTTGTATACTCCGGCCGAGGCGAATAGCGAAACGTCCGGAATATCTCGCCTACCGTCCGCGTAAATGCCCAAAACACCCGCCTGCCAGGATGGCTTGATGTAGACGTTGCTGGGACCGCCGCTGCCCGCGTCGGACACCTGCTGATAAGCCCCGCCTTCACCCACGGTGCTGTTACAGAATGCCAGGCCGCTTGAGTAGCCAAGGTACGCAGCCAGTATGTTACTGGCGCAGGTTCCGTTCCAGGGGATCTCCGGAATGTAAGACAGCGCGGATTCGCCCGTGGGGCTGTTGGTGGCGCTCCAATAAGTGCTGGCCGTGCCGCTGGCTACGTCAGAGAAATCGGTGCCGCCCACGGCCACGTCGTAAGGAGTCGAAGCCGTGCCGTCCACGCTGATTCCGGTGGTTGCATAGCGCTGCCCATAACCGCATTCGTCGGCGCCTTCGTCTCCCGCGGCCACGAATACGGAAACGCCTTCGGCGACGGCCTGCTGCCAGGTGCTATTGATCAGAGCCTGGTAACTCTTGGTGGTTTGCGCTTCGCAACCGCCATAACTGTCGCTGAAAACGTCCGGCGGGTTGGCCATATTCAGCAGGTTCGCGGCCGCCGTAATGTCTCCGTCCGTAGTCCTGGTGGATGGGCAGGCGGCTACCTGGACCGCCGCGCCGGGCGCGAATGTGCTGACCCCCTCCGCATCCACCGCTACCTCGATCTCGTCGCCGTTGGTGCCCGGATCGCTGCAATCCGGGTGGACCGTGGTGAACGTTCCGCCATAGCGCGCCAGGCCAAAGCTGGAGACAAAGGTCTGCCAGTCACTCATCAGCATGTCGGAGTCTTCGAGCACCGCCACGGTCTGGCCTTTGCCCGTGATGCCGGCCGCCCACAGCGGAGAGACATTGTAAATTTTTGCGAAATCCGCAGGCGTGAGGTAATACTGCGTCGCGCCGTCGAACGTCTGAGTCAGGTGCGGCCGATTCACATGGGCATGCCGCCGGAAGCTGTAAAGCGCAGCGGGGCCGTCCACGACCGGCTCCAGAGCGGCGGGGATCCGAGGGTCGGCGGCGTTGGCGGTGTACTCGACGCCATCCACGATGTAGCGGTGGATTTCGGTATGAAAAGCGTCACGCACCTGGGCGGCGGTACCGGCAAAGTCTATCAGCATGCCGCTCTTGTACACTGTACCGATCCGGAATCCATGCGTGCGCAGCCAGTTCACCACAGCTTCGATATCGCGCAGCGCGGGGCCAAACTCATTGCCGAATTCTTCCGCGGTGAGCCATTGATGAAAAGCCGGCGAATTGGGGTCGTGCAGCCGGTCGATGAACTCTTCGAGCGCCTGCTCCCGCGCGGGGCTGCGCTTGAGTTGCAGTTGGATGTGCCCCATGAAGAAATCGTCCGGCACGGCGCCCTGGTCGAACTCCGGACGGGCGGCAATATGCGTATTTCCGGGTAGCCGGACCAGTTTGCTCTCATCCACTTCTGGCACCGCTTGCGCGGCGGCGGTGAGGGGCAGGAGAGCGAAGAGGGCAATCAGTTGGCGACGGCGCACGCGGGAGTTTCTCATCGGACGAGGATAACACGGGGTACTTGGGCGGCTCCGGCAGGGCGGTCGCTCGGACCAAGATATCTGAAACCGGGCCGGGTTCGGTGGCGTTGGTACCATTGAAAGGAGGCAATATGCGACTGATGATTCTGGCGCCCGTGCTGGCCACGGGGATGTTATTCGCGCAAATGCCGGAAATGGTGATCCGCACCACTACGCGCCTGGTCCAGATCAACGCGATTGTGACCAAACACGGCGTGGCCGTGCCGGGGCTGAAGAAAGAGGACTTTCAGGTCTTCGACAATGGCAAGCGGCAGGAGATCCGGCAGTTTTCCGAGGAAACCCGGGCGATGCTGCCGTCCGCCGCCACCCCATTGCCGCAGGGTACGTTCACCAATCAGCTCGAAGAGCGGTCGGGAACGCCGGCGGCGGTTACTGCAATTCTGCTCGATGGCGTGAACACGCGCTTTTCCGACCAGGCCTATGCGCGCAAGCAGGTGGTCGAGTTCCTGAAACAGATCCAGCCGGCGGACCGGATTGCCATTTATACGCTGGACACGCGCGGCCTGAAGGTGCTGCACGACTACACCACAGACTCCTCGGACCTGGTGGCTAAACTGGCAAAGTATCAAGGAGACATTGCGCCGGAGGTGACCGGGGTGAGCGACTTGACCGATCCGCTGGGCGGATGGCTGGGAAGCGGTGGAAACAGCTATGAGCGGGCCTTCTATCTGAACAACCGGATTCAACAGACCCTGCAGGCCATCGAGTTCATCGCGCAAAACCTGTCGCCCCTGCCCGGCCGCAAAAACCTGATCTGGGTTTCGAGCGCGTTTCCTTTGCAGGTTGGATTTTTCGGCTCGGGAGGGGGCGGAGGGGGCGGAGGCGGAGGAGCGGCAGGCCGTGGGAGCGGCATGGGCGGGGGGTCCGGCCGCGGTGGCGGTGGGGGCATGGGCTCAGGTAATTTTCCGCGCCAGCAGCAGACCTGGACCGCTGAAACCGACAAGGCGATCCGCGCACTGAACGACGCCAACCTGGCGATCTATCCCGTGGACGCTCGCGGGCTGGTGGCATCCGCCTCGGCGCGCGTGGCCTCCCGCACCTATCGTAACGATGCCACCATGGAAGAACTCGCCAGCCGCACGGGAGGGCGCGCGTTCACCAATACGAACGACATAGCGGGCGCCATCCGCACTGCCGTGGAGGATTCCTCGGTCACGTACACGCTCGGCTTCTACCCGGAAAACGACAAGTTCGATAATTCGTTTCACAACTTGAAAGTAAAGTTGGTGGACTTTCCGCACCTGGATCTGCGATACCGGAAGGGCTACGTGGACCAGAGCACTCCGCCGCAAGACGAAGGGCTGCGGCGGCAGGCGCTGCGAGACGCGGTGCTGAGTCCGATGGACGCTAACGGCATCGGGCTGCGCGCCAACGTATACCAGACCAGTGCGGGCTTCGACCTGACCCTGCGCGTGGATCCGAAATCGATTCTGCTCGATCCGCAAGGCGGCCGATGGGCCGGGAAGTTGGACCTTCTGTTCGTGGAAACGGATACGCACGGCGCGCAGACCTTTGGTGTGGATGACACGCTGTCGCTCGAACTAAAACAAGAGAATTACGACCGGGTGCAGAAAGAAGGCCTGATGTACCACCGGGTTCTGCCGGGAACCGGCAAAGCCAGCGAAATACGGGTGGTGGTGCGCGACGCGTCTACGGGAGCGGTGGGCAGCATTACCGCATCGCTTAGCGCGATTCCGTCGCAACCGTGAAAAGAGGACATTTTCGCGCGTGGGGCAGTACTGGAAAACAGCGAACTACGCATTTCCCCCTATTCCCCCCGGAAGGTGGTACAATGCGTATGTCAGAGTGATTTTGGCATCTTCGCATCAGTCCGGTCCGCCGCCTTGTCCGATCCTGCCCGATTCCAACAACGTAAGCTAACAAAGGAAAAAAGTACATGAAGAATATTTTTGTAGGCAACCTCAACTTCGGGGCTACCGAAGCTGCGGTTCGATCGCTATTTGAAGCGTATGGCGCCGTGGAGCGCGTTAACATCGTCACCGACCGGGATACCGGCCAGGCAAGAGGGTTCGGATTTGTCGAAATGACCACTAATGCGGAAGCGGATCGCGCTATCGCCGAACTGAATGGCAGGGATCTCGACGGCAGAGCGCTGAACGTCAATGAAGCCCGTCCGAAAACGGACCGTGGATTTGCAGGCGGCGGGGGCGGCGGCAGGGGCCGCGGCCATAGCGGCGGCGGCGGCGGCCGTTACTAGCAGCTGTCAGAACTGAGAGGGGCTGCGCTGAAGGGCGCGCACCGCCCCTCTTTTCCTCGCGCCCCGCGAATACGTAGTACATTGCCGGACCAAGCGGCTCCGGCGGCCGCGGGTAAGTTCTGTAGGTCACTGGATATTAAGAGTCTTAGCTCTTATGCGAGAGGCCGGCAGGCATCCGATGCCGGCAGGGGGGCTGCTTGACAGCCCTGAGCGGATTAACCTATAATGGTGAAGTCTGAGCGCTTATGCCCACTCGCGGGTCATCTGAACTAAGTCAGACGATCTGATTCCCATTTCTTAGACTAACCCGGCTACCGGGGGAGGTTGTTATGTTTAATTCGAAGTCTACGGGAATCGGCCTCACCACGGCGGTAAGTATCCTCATCGCCGCCCTCATTGTAATTCTGACGGCATTGGATGGTTCGCGCGCATTTGGGTGTGCATTTTTTTTGCTGGCGATGGCGTGCATAACCGTGAGCATTCCGGCCCTTTCGCGATCGCCTCAGACCATAGGCAGAGTCGAATGACATCCATTACCGTAAAGTTTACCCCCGAGGAACTTGATCTGTTAACAGCATTGGCGTCGGATCAGCTATTTCGCAGACAGTACATCGATCCCCGCATGCCGGGCAATAAGTCCAACCCCGCCGAAGTGAGGCTTGGGAAGGAATTGGTGGAGCGCTTGCGGCAGATGGCGGACCAGGCCAAGGGTGGCCCGATCGCGAAGAGAAACGGCACCACTGCATGACGTGCCGTCCCAAGAGCTGCCGCGCGCTGCCTGCGCGCCGGCTGCACATGGCATCCAACCGGCATTCACAAAGGATACCGGATGCTTTTTAAGCATCCGATTCTGCGGCCGTTTGTTCCAGGCGAAGTCCAGACATACACGCCGAGGCGGTCATGATGCCCGCGGCGGTTACGGCCAAAGCCTTTAAGGAAAGCTCTGGAAGGAGCGCAAAGATGCAGTTTATTCTCACCGGCTTCACGCAGGATCTGGGATGCCGCGTGTTCGCATTCGAAGGCATCAACGTGGATCGAATTCGCACGCCATTTACGGTCAGGGCCGACCTCGCGCTGATTCGCAGATATGGCATTCAGATACAGGAATTGCCGCTATTGTGCAGAAGCGTTCTGGAGCGGCGTGACGAAGCCAGCGAGGCGCAAACCTTCACCTTCACCGAGGACGAAATGCGTACCTGGGCGACAGCGCGCGCCACGGCTAAGGACGAGGCTGCGCAACGGAGAAAGCCTCCACGGCGCCATTCCACAGAGGGCCTGGGAGCAGCCTGGCGAGCTCCGCAACCGTAGTATTCACGCGCTTGAGGTACTTCTGTGTTCTCTCCACAATGTCCCCATTGCCGATCCGTGCAGTTTAGAAGCGTAGGCGTCCGGAACGCCCTGGAACACGCACTTCACTGGATCCTGATACCTTACCGGTGCGCTCTGTGCGGCCACCACTTCTTCCTCCTGCGATGGTGCGCGCCCGCCGGTGGCACTGCCTGATTTGTCAGCACCATCACTTATTTTTCTGCTCAATGCGATTGAATGCGGGCGCAAACTTGGGGATACGGGTGATTGCGCCCGCCAGGTGTAACGGAGTTATCTATACAGACGCGCCAACCGGTGAAATGGTTAGCGTGTTTTTGTGAAAACCGGCGCGCACACAGGCAGAAGCCTGTGCTACCACTAGATTCTGGCCTCCTGCCACGCCAATGATCCAATCGTATCTGGGATTTCGCCTCATTCTGGTGGCCCTGCTGATCGGGCTGAACGGTTTTTTCGCGGCTGCGGAAGTCGCATTGCTTTCCGTGCGCGGGTCGCGCCTGCGCCAACTCGCCGAAGAGGGCCAAACCGGCGCGCAGACAGCGATCAACCTGCTCGCGAATCCGGCGCGACTGCTCTCCGTGACGCAGGTCGGCGTCACCCTCAGCAGCCTGGGGCTCGGGTGGGCCGGCGAAGAAACGGTGTTCCGCATCATCCAGTCGTGGTTCCATCCGGATTGGGGGCCTGCCGCCGCCAGCATCATTCACGGCGCCAGCCTGCTGGTGGCGTTCCTGGCCATCAGCTACCTGCATGTAGTGGTGGGCGAAGTGGTGCCCAAGAACCTGGCCATCGCCACCGCCGACCGTCTGGCCGTCACCATGGCGCCCGCCCTGCTAGTCTTCTACCGCATCTCCCTCCCCTTCGTGCTGGTGATGGAGAAATCCAGCAGCGCCATTACCAATATGCTGCGCATCGGCGGCCACCATCGCTCCGGCGGCCATTCCGCGGAGGAGTTAAAGCTGATCGTCACCTCCAGCCGCGGCCTCGGCTACCTGCCTGAGTCGCAGGAAGATATGATCCACCGGGTGTTGGATCTGAGTGAACTCTCGGTGCGCGAAATCATGGTGCCGCGCAACGATATCGTCTCGGTTTCGGTGGAAGCCACACTCGATCAGGTTTTGCACGCCATGATCGAACACCGGCACTCGCGCCTCCCGGTGTATGAGGACAAGCCCGAGCAGATCGTCGGCCTGCTGCACTACAAAGACCTGCTCCCGGTTTGGGAGGAGCGCCGGGAGGCCATCCGCGCGGGCCGCCCCAGCCGGGCGTTCCGCATCCGCCGTCTGCTGCGCAAGCACCTTGTGGTCCCGGAAACCAAGCCGGTCGGGCAAATGCTCGCCGAGTTCCAGGAGGGCCGTTCCCACATGGCTATGGTGGTGGACGAGTTCGGCACCATCGCCGGACTCCTCACCGTAGAAGATGTGCTGGAGCAGGTGGTGGGACCTATTCAGGACGAGTACGACGAGAAGACCGAGGCGGCCGCCGGCGGACCCGCCGGGTCGCCACCGAGCGAAGTGGAGCTCGACGGCGCTACCCGGATTCGCGACCTCGAAACCGAGCACGGCATCGAAATCCCATCCGAAGCCGGATTCGAAACGCTTGCCGGATTCCTGCTGTACCGTCTCGGCTACATCCCGCACGCCGGCGAACACGTGGAATATGACGGGCGGCGCTACACGGTCCTCGAGATGGAACGCAATCGCATCGCACGCGTGCGCGTCGAACTTGCCGTTCCGCCAAAATGAAGTGGCGCTTGCGCGCGCCGGCTTGCCGGAGCTAGCCCGCATTTCTCAATTGTCGCCCGACGAGGTGACGTACGCACTCGTGCGTGCCGTGTCGAGACTCGTCTCGACACCCTTGTCGGCCGGCACAGCCTGTTAAAGGCGGGCGTCGGCACGAGTGCCGACGCGGCACGCACAAGTGCGTGCGCCACGTCGCCGTCACCAAGCTCTGTGAGAAATACGGGCTAGAGTGCAGTGTCTTCGAAATAACTAGGTGCAGACGATCGTAGTTTGTCGTCTGCGCAGCGTGCTCGAACGGCTACTACACTAGAATGAAAAGCGCGCGGCGAACTGGAACGCGCGCGGACCGCCTGAACCGAAAACGTTGGATTCGCGCGCGGTCGGCTCACCGAATCCGGCGCTGTTCGAGGTCAAATTATAGCTGTACCCGGTCAGGTTGGCGATGTTAAAAACGTTGAAACACTCGCCGATGAGGGACAGCTTGGCGCGCTCCGTCCCCAGCTTGATAACTTTGGTCACGCGGATATCCTGGGAGTTGAAGCTGCGCGGGAACGTCCAGGTAGTGGGCAGCGAGAGAGTGGGAATCACACCCGTGGTGGTGGTTTTTCCGGCGTAGTCCTGATTGAACTGATTCACCAACTGAGTCAGCTCGCCCTTTCCGGCATTGATGCCGAACTGGTTGTAGCCGATGCCCGGAAGCGGCGACCCGCCGGTTTCTCCCGCTTCCACGGCGCCGTTCCCGTTGATGTCTACACCCGAAATGGTTGGCTCAATCGGCCCCACGCTGGCATAGGAGGTGATGCCGGAAACCATGATGCCCCAGGGCAGATTCACGACAATCGATCCGGTCAGGATCTGATGGCCGGCCTGCGGTCCCACGGAAGCGAACCAGTTGCTGTCGTCCACCAGGCCGTTGTAGCCGGTCTGGTCGGAGTACGCGTACGACAACTGGCCGCTGGTGCGGTGCGAGAAACGCTTGTTGGCTTTGAGCAGCAGTCCCTTGTAATTGGAGCGCGCGCCGCTGAGAATGCCCTGGATCACGCCCGTCGAGCACTCGGCGAGGGGGTTGGACGCTTCCGTTCCGGTGCACGCCGGAATCACGGGGCCCTCCGCGCTGTAGAAGTGATTGAGGTCCGTGTCGCGAATGATCTGGTGCAGGTATAGCCGGTACACGAAATCGGCGGAGATCACCAGGTCGGTATGCACTTCCCGCTGAACTCCGAGGCTGACGTGCTCGGAATAGGGCGGCCGGAAATCCGGGTTCAGCAACTCCTCGCCGGTCTTAAACACGTTGATGTTGCGAACCGCCAGATTCGTATTGCCGGGAGGGCCGAGCTCGGCTTGGGCGCCGGCATAGAACGCCGGGATCAGATTGACCAGTTCCTGCCCGGTGAAGGTGGTGGGTTCGCTCGAAAGCGCCGTGGGCTGCAGGGACGGGGGCAATTGACCGAAACCGTTCAACTGCGAGATGGTCGGAAAGAAGACGCTGTCGCCCAGCAATGCCCTGCCGGTGCCGTCGGGCCCCAGCATGGCGCGCTCGATCAGGCGCTCTTCGAGGTTGATGGTGTCATAGTAAATGCCGGCGCCGCCGCGGATCACGGTCTTGTTGTCGTTGCCCACGGTCCAGGCAAAGCCCAGCATGGGGCTGAAATTATACGGCTGGTGCTGTTCGTGTCCCAGACCGCCCGCGCCGTAGAGCGGCGCCAGGTATGCGGGCTTGGTCAGGTCGTAGTTAAGCGCATTGCTTTCGTAAGTCCAGGCCAGGCCAAAATTCAGGCTGAATTTCGGTTTCACGCGCCAGTTATCCTGCCAGAAGAAGTGAAAGGTATTGTCGTGGTCGGCATCGCTCTTGTCATAGAGCGGCGGCTGGTTGATATCGCCAACGCCCATCTCGAATCCAGCCACCGGAAGCTGCAGGAGGTTGGCGAGGGTGGTATACGAGGAGGGAACCGAGATTTGATAGGGCGCCGGCACCTCGGAATTGAACCCCTGCACAATTTCCGGCGAAAACAACTCGGCCGCCGCCGGAGCCGCGTACGCATAGGTTCCGGTGCCTTGCTGATACTCCCAATAGGCGCCGAACTTCATGGAGTGCTTGCCCTTCGTCTTGCTGATGTTGTCTTGAAAGATGTTCCGCCGCAAGACGCGGGTTTGCGGCGCATTGGTGGCATTGCCGATGGTGAAGTTCGATACGCCGTAGATGCTGAGGTTCGGCCCTCCCAACCCCAGGCAGGGCGCAGGGCATTGCGCCGCCGTGGGCGGCTCGTTGGAGTTCGACCAGTAGGTGTAGGAGTAGCGGAATTCGTTGGCCAGGCTGGGACTCAGCGCGCTGGTGAGCGAAAAGACGCCGGAATCCGCCCAGTTCTTATTTACGTCCCAATCCGACGGCAGGTCGCCGCCGCCTGACGGGGCATAGCCGTTATTGCCGTCGTGGGAATAGCGCAGTGATGCGGTGTGCTTGGCGCTGATCAGCCAGTCCAGCCGTTCATTGATTTCGTTTTCGTGGAAGGGACTGCCGGCGTACGACGCGAACTGTTGAAACAACGGATCGCTGGGGAACTCGCTGTAGACCCCCACCTGATTGGTGTGCTCCAGCGCGGAGAAGAAAAACAGCTTGTCCTTCTTGACCGGCCCCCCGATTTCGAAGCCCGACTGGCGCCGCGCAAAGAAAGGACTGGCCGGCTCGGTGGCGACGCGCTGCAGATACGGATACGCCGAGAAGTCGTGGTCCCGGTCGAAGAAGAAGGCGCTGCCGTGAAATTCGTTGGTGCCGCCGCGCGTCGCGATATTGATGGCGCCGCCCGCGCCGATGGCGTTGGACAGGTCCATGTTGGTCGAGGACAGTTGAAACTCCTGCACCACCTCCTGCGAGAAGTTCTGCTGGGTGCCGCCGGTCACCGAATCGGCAATGGTTGCGCCATCGACGGTGATGCGGATCGAGCCGTTGCTGGAATCCGCGCCCAGAATATTCACATCGAACAGCCGGTTGTACTGGCCGACGCTATTCGCCGAGACGCTCACGCCCGGCTCCAGCATGGCCAAATTCAGAAAGCTGCGGCCGTTGAGCGGGAGGTTCTCGATCTCCTCACGCGTGATCACGCCGCCGATGGTGTGGCTGTCGTAGTCGATCTGCGCGGCCTCGCCTTGCACGCTCACGACTTCGGCGGCCGCGCCCACCTGCATTGCCAATTCGATGGTGGTGACCTGGCCCACTTGCACCGTGGCCTCTTCGACCAGCGTCCGGAACCCCGACGCGGCGGCCTTCACGATGTAATTTCCCGGAAGCAATGGCGACACACGGAACGTCCCGTCGCCGGCCGAAACCACCTGGCGCTCCCGTCCCGTGTCCTTGTTGGTTAGCGTGACGGTGGCACCCTGCATCACGCCGCCGGTTTGGTCGTGCACGGTGCCGGCTAACGTTCCTATGGGCACCTGCGCCAGGCTAGGGATGGCTCCCAATGCTGCAATGCACAACAACGACGCACCGAGTCGCACTCGATTGAACATGTCTCCCTCCAAATCGTGGTGCGCCGCGAACGACGCACGTCGGGTTAGGTTAATCATGGTCGCGCCCCGTTGTCAAGGGGGTGTTAGGCGGGTGTCAGCGCAAAATGATAATGTCCTATTTGCGCAAAGTAGAAATGTCCTGTTGACGCCATCCAGGCTGGGGGGATGGAACAAGGACTACTACTGATGACACAAGCCGAACGGGACCGCCTGGT
>Ga0302326_10003162_pt1 | contig 39029 bp, 32 predicted proteins | sample Palsa_T0_3_FD_202264 | JGI IMG/M metagenome (GOLD analysis project Ga0302326, IMG submission 202264) | Peat permafrost microbial communities from Stordalen Mire near Abisko, Sweden - Palsa_T0_3 | ecosystem: Environmental > Terrestrial > Soil > Palsa > Peat permafrost | place: Sweden: Abisko... | reverse complement strand
CTAAGCGATTCCTACCCAGGTTCTTCGCCGTTGCGGTTGGCTTGCTCGCAATCGGTCTAGTATCTTTCGCCGTCCGCGCCAATGATGCCCTGGCCGGCAAATTTACGCTGCACCATCCCACCCAATTGGACAAAACGGTCCTTCCGGCCGGTGAATATACGTTCCAGGTGAGCCGCGTCCCGGGCCAAAATGTGGACCTGTTCGCGGTTCAAGGGGCAAATCAGAAGGTCCGTGTGCTCGTTCATGGCGATTGGGCTTGCGAAAGGTGCCAGAGCGGTTCGCTGAATCTCGCGGTGCAAGGCGATCGATACGCCGTCGCTTCCCTGGAAGTGGCGCGCTTTCACGCGAAATTTAAGGTTCTTCCGCCCGCGGGCGCAAAGGCAGAAGAGCTGGCCCAATTGCCCAAGTCGACCGAGCAAGTCGCGGTTCACGTGAATCCGAATTAGTTACACGGCGCTGTCCCGCGTCGCAGGAATCTAGCTTGCGTTCCGCCGGAAGCGCACCATAGAACTCGCGCACCGCCGTCCGGAAAGATGTTCTGAAGGACGGCGGTGCCAGTTCGTTTTCCTGCCTCGGAGGACGAAGAACCCCCCCACCCCGGATCTTCTGCCTCGAATGCCGCTTGAATTCGAATGCATCTCTCGACAAACATAAATATCGCCAACCGCGCATGGCCGACGCGAGCGCGGGAGGTTAGTATTGTGTGCGCGACGGAGGCGGGAAAGGTCGGCGATGTCCAACTTCACAAAGCAGAAAAATGCCGGGCCGCTCGAAGGCCTGAAGGTGATCGATCTTTCGCATATCATGGCCGGCCCCGCCTGCTCGATGTTGCTGGCCGACATGGGAGCCGACGTCATCAAGGTGGAAAAAATGCCAGGCGGCGACGATTCGCGGCGCATGCTACCGCCAGCCGTTGGCGATGAATCCGCAGCCTTCCTGATCATGAACCGAAACAAACGCGGCATCGCCTTGGACTTGAAGACGGAAGCGGGACGCGGCGTCCTGTCGCGCCTGCTGCAGGACGCCGACGTGCTCATCGAAAACTACCGCCGCGGCACAATGGAAAAGATGGGCTTCGGCTATGAAACCCTCCATGCGTTAAATCCGAAACTGATTTACTGCTCGATCTCCGGTTTCGGACGGACCGGGCCCTACGCCGATCGCGGCGGATTCGACCTGGTGGCCCAAGGCATGAGCGGATTGATGAGCATCACAGGAGAACGGCCAGGCGCGCCGCCCATGAAGGCAGGCGCTCCGGTGACCGACATCACCGCAGGCATTCTCGCCTGCGTGGGCGTGCTGGCCGCTTTGCACGCTCGCCAGTCCAGCGGACAGGGGCAGATGGTGGATACGTCGCTGTTTGAAGCGGGGATCACACACACGTATTGGCATTCGGCCATTTGTTTTGCCACCGGCCAAGCGCCCGGTCCCTTGGGCACAGCGCATCCCTTGAATGCGCCGTATCAGGCCTTCCCCGCGTCGGATGGCTGGATCACCGTCGGCGCGGCGAATCAGGAAAATTGGCTGCGTCTGCTTGGCGCGCTCGGAGCGCCTGAGCTGCGCGACGATCCGCGCTTTGCGAACAACGCGGAGCGAATGCGCAATCTGCCGGCGCTGACCGCGGTGTTGACGCCATTATTCCAGCGCCGCACCGTGGCCGAATGGTTGCAACTTCTCGAAAAATCCGGCGTCCCGGCCGGACCTGTGCTGGGCATCGCCCAGATGCACATCGATCCGCAAACGCTCGCGCGGGAAATGATCGTCGAAACGGCGCACCCCACGGCCGGAAATGTAAAAGCGATCGGCCTGCCCATCAAATTCTCGGAAACTCCGGGCGGAGTGCGCAGGGCCGCGCCGGTATTCGGCCAGCACACGCGCGAAGTGCTGCGCGAGCACGGTTTCTCCGACGCCGAGATCGACCGAATGGCGGAGCAAGGCGCCATCCAGTTGCCGGATTCCACCAAGAAAGGCGCGACACGATGAGCCAGGATATCCTCTACGAAGTTCATGAGGGCGTGGGCCGCATCACGTTCAATCGCCCGCAGGCCCGCAATGCGTTCACGTTCCGGATGTACGAGCAGCTTGCGGAAATCTGCCAGAAAGCGGCGGCCGATTCGTCCGTCAAAGTCTTGGTGCTTACTGGCGCGGATGAAAAAGCGTTCGCGGCGGGAACCGACATTTCCGAGTTCCGGAAATTTTCCACCGCTCAGGACGCGCTGGATTACGAAGCGCGCATCAACGGCCTGCTCGACGCCTTCGAGCGCGTCCCGATTCCGAGCATCGCGGCCATCGCCGGGGCCTGCACCGGCGGCGGCGCCACAATCGCCGCGTGCTGCGACCTCCGCATCGGCGCGGCCAACGCCCGCTTTGGCGTGCCCATCGGTCGCACGCTGGGCAATTGCCTATCGATGTCAAATTACGCCCGCCTCGCCGCTCTTCTGGGCGCGGCGCGCGTAAAGGAAATGATCTTCACTGCTCGATTGATCGACTCCGCCGAAGCGCGCGCGATAGGACTGCTGAGCGAAGTACTGCCCGATTACGCGGCCCTGCAAGTCCGCGCGGACGAACTCGCGCGCACGGTCGCCTCCCAGGCGCCCCTCACCCTGCGCGTCACCAAGGAAGCCTTGCGCCGCATTAAGGAAAAGATGATCCCCGAGGAAGATAACGATCTGATCCTCGCTTGTTACATGAGCCGCGATTTTCGCGAGGGCCTCGACGCCTTCCTGAATAAGCGCGCGCCGAAATGGACGGGCACGTAGCGGGTCTTTGGGCCGCATTTGAGAACTCAAAATTGAAGCTTTCGCTGCGCTGCTTTTTGGGGCGGGATGGCGCGGAATTCCTCGGGTGGATTTTAAATCCCTCAAGAAGCGCAATGCGGTCTGAAATCGAAACCGCGCGCGCCAAAAACGCCTAAGGCCAAGCCGGCTCGACATCGAGATGAATGCTAATGCCGGAGATGAGTTTGTTGTTGCCCCAAAGGTGGCAGGAGGAAACTGTTCTATAAATTTAGACGTTACCGTAGAGTATACGTAACCATGCGCGATCACCGACGCTCCACTACCGGATGCTGTACACGAAGCAACCGGCTTCCGAAATGTTGACTGTCACAGGCTTCTCGGCATTGTCGAATGTATCGTCCGAGGAAAGATAAACTGCAAGATGCCCAATTTCCCGGGTTCCTCTACGGATGGTTCTAGGATTGAACTGCCCACACCCGTGCACGAACTCTTCCAGAGATCTTGCCTTGCCGAGAACCATGACTTCCTTCCCGACAAGCTTGAATTTAGCAAAGGGATAAAATTCAACCAAGTGGTGGGTGGCCTCTTTGTCGTTCTGCGAAGCCTTGATTGAGGTCATTACTTCTAACAGGATTCCGCTGGCCCAGAACTTCTTGAGGGCCGCAGGCAATTCTCCCAGCGAAGCCAATTCTTTTACATCAACCTCCTGGGACTTCAATGATCCCAGAGATTTCAACGAAGCTCCGATGGAGTTCCGAGTCTCTGCGCTGAGTGCTATTACCATAAGCGTTTCATGCTCATGGATCGGTTTTAACAATTATAGCCTTTAGACTTCTCGGGAGAGGGGAGGGCGAACTGGACGAGAATCTTAGACGGGTTCGTTTTACGCCCACGGCTTGCGAATCTCGGAAATATTCTTGTATTCTCCAGGGAAATGAGGTCTCCATTGTGAGACACTCATAAGGGCGCTGTCTGAACCCCTAGTGCCGTTTTTGAAGTCAGAGGGAAAATTCCGGATGAACCGAATCGCCGTTTTCACGCTTCTGGTCACCTCGAGTCTTTCTTGGTCGATACCAGCCAAGGCTATAGACACCGGTGTAGCAAAATTTGCGCGCCAGTCCCAGAAGGCGAGCAAGCAGGCAGCCAAGGATCAGCGGAAACTAACCAAGCAATACCTGAAGGCGCAGCGGCAGTCGGTCAAAAACGCGAATCGTCAAACTAGGTATCGGACTCCCGCAAAGGCTCGTCTCCCCCACTGATATCTTTCGCGAAGCGCTCCAGTTGCAATTGCCCTCCCATCTGATAAACGACTTATCGGGACTTGGACCGGATCGAAGTGTGGCCAAGCAGCCGCATCATCTACCGTGTCGGACAAATAAACAGCGCTTATCGAGAGTGTGCTGTTTTGAACAGTGGCCCGAATTCTAGTTCGGTATCCTTTCCGCGCAGCCCTCTCTCCAGAGACTACACACCTGAAGAATTACGAAGAGCGCTGAAGTCCCGGGGAAAGGAGACTTTGTGGACTATGAGTTTGTCACCAGTTGTGCAACGTGCAGCAAAGAGTTCACGATTTTATGGGTTTTGGACCAGCGGCGGGTCGGTCCAGAGAGCGTCGCTAAGATTACTTGCCCGGCGTGTGGGGTAAGATTTCATCGAAAAATCAGCGAATTCATCCCACTTAAAGCCCGCGAGCTCGATCTCCTCACGGGTCGTCCCGTGCGGACCGTGGAACTCATCTACGATTGCCCTTCCTGCGGCTTGCGCGGAATCTTCATGAGCCTTGTGCACACGGATTTTTCTTGGGAGGATTTGGCTCAAGAAACGAACCAGACGGCAGTTTGCCACAACACCAGTTGTGCGCGTAAGGGCTTGCCACAGAAAATTACGCTCGGGCGCACAAGGCTCGGAGCGCTTAATCCCTCTTGCTCCTAGTTTGCTTCATCTTGGAGTGGGTTGGGAGAAGTACGACGCGCGATTTCCGCCTCTCTTTTTCTTCTTCGCATACCTAATTTGTCATGCTGGCAAACATAGATCTACCCTCGCGTGGCCAGTGAGCCAAGCCCAAAGAACAGGATCATCGGAATGTGGCCCAATCGGCTGCGATCACGGAATCACGACAAAATTGTTGAATCCGCGATTGGCGTCCTGCAGAGACGAGAGGCCCTCGTTCACGTTTTTTAGGGGGATTCGGCGGTGATCCAACACGGAGAGGTCCAGTGTTCCCGCGCCGGCCATCTCCGCCAGGTCTTGCCCCTCGCCGGTGTTGAACTAGCAGGAACCGATGAGTTGGATATTCATGCCCATCATCCGGTGCACGTTGAGGGGCAGGGGTTCGCCAACGCCGCCGATGTTGACGCCGCGGCCGCCGCGCCGAAGCGCGTTCAGCACGTCCTGCATGGCGCTGGAGGGAGAGCTGGGCGGCAGCGTGTCGATCACCGCATCGACACCTTCTTGCTCGGTTAAATCAAAGGCCCATTCCTGGACCCGGCGTTTTCCCACGGCCAGCACCCCGATCCGTGATGGCGCGAGGGCTTTCACGCGGTCCAGTAGCGCCTGGTTGCGTCCCGTCCCGAGGATCGCGGAGAGTTTCGGCAGCGGCAAATAAGGAAACCACTCCCGCCATTTCGTGAGCACGTTTTTCAGATTCGGCACCACGCCGCAGGCTTTCGCGGCCACCAGCACATCCGTTGGGCGCGGCTCCGGTATCGGAATCCGCTCGATCGACAGAGGCCCGCCGATTTCATGCAAACGAGCCGCCAGCATCGTTTTCATCCTCGACTCCCCTGGGCAAATTTTCTCCGGGTGCGGAGGGTGAATAGGCTGCGGAAAAATTCCCCCACACGCACGCCCACTATTTTGTCATTCCGAGCGGAGCGAGGAATCTCTCTTTCTTTTCATGGCCGGAGACCCGGAGAGATTCCTCGCTCCACTCGGAATGACAAAATTGACCACTCTTTCAGCAACGTGTGACGCGGGCCATTCGCGCGCCAGCCTATCACAACGCGTGCCCCGCATGGATGTTCGCGCGCACGGGCGAATCGAATAGAACTCCGAAATCGCGGGGCGCTTTGTTGTGAACTAAATGGATTGAGCTTTGAAGGATGCGTGGCCGCGTCGGCGCCTCTCCGGCGCCGCGAAGAACCGCGCTCATCCATTGCTAGCGCATCCTCTGTGCGTGCACAAACTGGTGGCGGCCCGTGCCGTTGAAAAATCCAGTAAGTTATTCCTTGACATATTTATACGAAGGGTTAAAAATCCCGCCCATAGCATTGTAATTGGGTCCCGCACCGGGAGGGTAATTGGGGGATGTGGATTCCCTCCCGCAAGTCAAATTTAGCGCCTAAAAATTCGGGGGGTGTCCATGAAGCCAGCCTCTGCTGTTTTCCATTCCTTGTGTCTCAGTGTGTTGCTATTCGCGAGCGTATCCGCCCACGCGCAGGGCGGAGATGTGGGCAGCATCGTCGGGGCCGTCTCCGACAAGTCCGGAGGCGCGCTTGCCGGCGCCACCGTCACCATCCTCGATACGCAGAGAGGCGTGACCAGAACATTGACGGCGGACGCCGCAGGTGAGTACAGCGCGCCCAACCTGACGCCCGGCACCTACACGGTGAAAGCCGAATACAAAGGTTTTGAATCCCTGGAGCGGCAAAACATCTTGATTCAGGTCGGCACGCAAATTCGCGTCGACCTCACCCTGCTTCCGGGCGAGCAATCCCAGACGATTACCGTCACGGAAGAGCTTCCACTCGTGGAAACCACGAACGCCGTGCTCGGCGGCGCGCTCAATAACGAGCTCATTACTGACCTGCCCCTTAATGGCCGCAATTTCAACCGCCTGCTAGACCTCCAACCCGGCCTTTACGTCCAACCCGGCAGCGGGAAATGGAGCCAAAGCTCCAACGGAATGCGCCCCGAACACAACGTCTATATCCTGAACGGTATCGATACCGTCGAAGGCTTTTCCTCGCAGAGTGTGCTGAACTCCTCGCCAGTTTTCGGCGACGCCACTTCGATCCTTCCGGTCGACTCCATCCAGGAATTCAATACCGAACAAAATCCCACGGCGGAATACGGCTGGAAGCCCGGCGCCATCGTAAACGTGGGCTTGAAGTCCGGCACCAACGCCATTCATGGCACGGCCAATGCATTCGGGCGCGATGCCGCGCTGGACGCCGAAAACCGCTTCATCCCGCCGGGAGATCCCAAGCAGCTGACGGCCATCGAGACCTATGGCGCCACCGTAGGCGGGCCGATCATCAAGGACAAACTATTCTTCTTCTTCGGCTACGAAGGGCAAAACAACCTGATCAGCGCCCCCACATCGGGGACGGACAGCCTGCCGACGGTCAACCCGTTGACGGGAGTCGCGAACGCGACCACCTATAGCGCTCTGACCGCTTGCAATGCTTTGACGAGCGCGCCGAACACACTCAGCCTCAAGCTCGCGGGCTTGAGCTATGGCGGGACGCCCGGAAGCTGCACCGTCACTACTCCTTACACGGGTGTCTTCCAGACTGCCTTGGTCAACAACGGCGCCGACATCGTGACGCCGATCGGCACCGATAAGGTGAACAACGGACTCGCCAAGGTCGATTACCATCTGAATAACAAGAACACCCTCAGTGGCGAATACTTTATGGGCAACTTCGATGGATTGGGATTTCAAGGCACTCCCGCCCAGCCTTATTGGGATGTCCACGCCCACGCCAAGTCCATGATTGTCGGCGCCCACTGGACGTATTTGCCGTCTTCCAACGTCGTGAACGAGGCTCACTTTGGCGTGAACCGCTTCTTCCAACCCAGCTACCCGGGTGACTGCGCCAACATTGGGCAGCCCGCGGGTGAGGAAGGCATCGACTGGGGCACCCAGTCGACGGTCATTCCCCAAACAGGGGAGCCTGCGAATTGCGGCATGCCCCCACTCACCATTTCAGGCTACACATTGAATGGAACAGGATGCTGCAGCAGTTTCCCCAAAATCCAGGGCCCCGACTACACCGTCCAGGGCATCGACAGCGTCTCCTACATTCGCGGCAAGCACTCGTTCAAATTCGGCGGCGAGGCGCGCCACATGAGCACTCAGGAAGGGACCTTTAGCGCCTCGCGGGGAAACATCACGTTTGCGCCCGGTGCCGTTGGACCGTGTCTGGTGTCCCCATGTACCGGACTGCAAGAGTTTCTGCTTGGCAACCTGTCCACAACGACGCTGCCTTCCGAACTGGTGGGCACCCCCGACGTTCACGTGACGGACAGGGGCTATTCGCTCTTTGCACAAGACGACTATCGTCTGACCCGCACGTTCACACTAAATCTGGGAGTGCGCTTCGAGCGCGTGACGCCCATTCAGGAGGCCAACAATCAGTTGGCGAACTTCGACCCCAACACGCCCTCTGGATTGGTACAACTTGGCCAAACCCATAGTCTTTATCCCGCTTGGAACAACTGGTCGCCGCGCATCGGATTTGCCTGGGATCTAACCGGCAATTCCAAATGGGTGCTGCGAGGCGGTTTCAATATCATCTACGTGCTGGAAGGCTTCAACACGTTTATCTCGCAGCAAGGCACCAGCCCGACCACCACAGGCCTGAACACCACTCCCACCGGGGCTTTACTGAATAGTACTGGCGTTCCCGTTCCGGGCCCAGGCAACATGGAAACGGCGATCCTCACCTTTTCTTCAGGAGTTACCTGGGGCCTTGGCGCACCCGTCTTTCCCAGCGTCGCGCCCACTCAACTCATTTGTGGTTCACCGTTGCTCACCAAAGCTGAAGGCAACAATCCCTGCCCGATCCTGGCGGTAAATCCCAACTTACGCCGACCCTACGCGCCAGCCTGGAACCTCAGTCTCCAGCACGCCTTCACCAACAATCTCTCCTTGCAGGTCGCCTACGTCGGCAGCCATGCCGAAAAGCTGCTCGGGTTGAATGACGCCAACCCACCGGCGCCGGGATCCGGATGGGAGACGTATAACGCCACCACCGGGACGTGCAGCCCTGGCGCCGGGCCGTCCAGTTCGATCAGCACGACTTGCGAGGATGTAACCAGGCCGTACTTCAGCAAATTCCCTTACCTTTCCGACATCAACCAAATCCAGAATCTGGACATCAGCAACTACAACTCGTTGCAGGTGACATTGACCGAACGGCCGTGGCACGGACTGAATTATTTGGTGGGCTACGTCTATGCGCACTGCCTCGAAATGGGATCGGGCGATTGGAACGGCGCCATTCTTCCCTCGGACGTTTACAATCCCAAGGCCGACTACGGGGATTGTTTGACCGACGTGCGGCACAGTTTGACCTGGTCGCTTACCTATGCTTTGCCCGGCAGAAAAGGGTTTGCGCAGATGCTCGAAGGGTGGAGCCTCAATTCCGTTGTGAAAGTCCAATCCGCGCTGCCTTGGAACGTGACCGACACGAAAAACAATGTCAGTGGCACGGGCGAGCTCGAGGATCGCTGGGATTTCTTTGGCAATCCCACTGCATTCAGCAACCAAAAAACCGTCGGAGATCCTTACTATACCAGCGCGTCGACCGGGGCCGGGGCCGCAGCTTATCAGGAATGCAAGACCCAGGCCGCAACCCTGGACGCAAACTACACGCAGGTTTTTTCGAGTTGGACCGACACGGTTCCGGGCGTACCGAATGGCGGATATCAGGCCGCCCTGGCCAAATTTGGCTGCTTCGTCAGCGGCAGCTCGGTCATGATTCCGCCGGCCTTCGGAACTTGGGGCAACGAGTCACGCAACGAATTCCGCGCCGAGCCGTTCCATGAGTGGGATTTATCCCTTTCGAAAGAGGTGCGGTTTACGGAGCGGCTCAGTGGGCAGTTCCGCCTGGAGTCTTTCAATATTCTAAACCAGGTGGACTATTTCACTAACCTTGGCACCGTCGGGGTGCCCGGCACGTTTGGCTCCTCCCACTCCACGCCGGATGTGGGCATCGTCAATCCCACTGTAGGCAGTGGCGGACCTCGCTCGATCCAAATCGGTCTCAGGCTGATGTTCTAAGGTAAGTCCATCGCGGCAAGAATCAGAAGAGGGCCGGGCAGAAGTCCGGCCCTCTTCGCATTTCGCAGGTGCTTTCGCGATTTCGAACCGTGCCGCTAGCGTGAGGGAGTGTATGGGCACGACATGCCGTGCCCCTACAATTGCGCCATCGCCTCACACGAGGGGCGCGCCGTATCGTGCCCCGACAGCGGCTTTGATATAAGCTAGGGTTCGCTGGGCTCGTTGCGACGAGCCAATCCCTTTGCCTCGGAGCCACGATTCCATGAAAAAATCTCTTGTCGTTCTCCTGCTTGGATTTTTGCCGGCAGTTACCGCCGCGGCCCAAACGGCCCAGCCAATTCCGGCCAATCCGGTGTCTACCTGGCTTCGAAACGGCTACACGAACAGTCGCAACAATATCGCACGTGCCGCGGAAAAAATGCCGGAAGAAAATTACGGCATGCGTCCTGGCCCGCAGGAGGAAGTGCGCACGTTTGGACAACAGGTCGGACACGTGGCCCGCTTCAATTACCTGTGGTGTTCGCAGGCCAAGGGCGAAAAGAATCCCAGCGCGGGCACCGATCTTGAGAAGCTGCCAACGAAAGCCGATTTATTGAAAGCGCTGAATGATGCCTTTACGTATTGCGACAGCGCCTATGCGGCCTTGACGGACGCCTCCGGTGCGGAAGTGATCGACATTACTCAGGAGAGTGGACGGCAGGCACGTGTTCCACGCATGGGTCTGCTTATGTTGAATTACGGCCACAACAATGAAATTTACGGGAATCTCGTCACCTATTTGCGGATCAAAAGCATCGTGCCGCCGTCCTCGGAGCCGCGCCCGCAACAGCCGCCGCCACAAAAATGAAATGACGCAGCAGCAGGGAATCTCACGGGGTCGCGCTCGCCGATGCGAATTGGGGGTGAGCGTCGCGCCGCTTATCGCGCAAGGTTAGCCGAGTTGTTGCCACCGCCGTAGAGCTTGGCCGTGATATCGAGGGCCTGCGGCAGCCACCAAGTCTTGCGGAGAAGGGGGTGGCTGGAGTGCTTCATCCAGTCACCGAGGAAGGCCACGACCCACACTTCGCCCACCGTCTCGACAGCCAGCGTGCCGGAATTGTGCACGAATGGGCGCATGAAGGGATCCCTCTCGAAGCCCCCGCGGTTAATCACCATGCGCGTCGCGATATCGTCCCACAAGGCCGCCCCGGCATTGATTTCCGCGAGCAACCTCACACGCTTGTCATAGAAAGGCCGGGTGACGATATTGCCCTGCGGGGAGGGCTTGTCAGGCAATTCTTGTTTGGCGAGAAGGTTTTGCGCCGGAACATCCTGTGCAGGGGCTTCCTGCGCCAGTTGATCCTGCGCAACGGCGGGTACAGCGAATAAGAACACGATGAACAGGAAACGGGCCGGGTGAGCCATATTCCCCCCTTTTCACTTCGCAATCTAACGAATCATTTCCACAATGGATGTACTGCGAATCGCTGATTCGTTTACGTGCGAGTCTGCATTTCAAATTGAGGCTTGCGGAGGCTGGCCAGGCCATGCCCATCGATCGCGTCGATCGCATCGGACCCGCAGGCGCCACACCGGCCATGGGTGTCCAACGCAGTCTGCGCCAGGCAGCTAACGCACCACCAATGCATCCTCATCGGTTCGCTCGATTGTCCACGGCCGTTTGGTTGGCGGAACATGAATTCGAAAGGGAGCAACGTCCGGGCCAAGGGCGAACGGGGAGCGGCTTTTCCTGACGCGCTGTGTTCTGTTGGTCACAGGCAATCCTGCCGCAAACACTGGACTTATCCCAAGGACGGTTTTCGATCGAGATGACCGATTTCGTGACTCACCGTAGCAGCACAGAGAATGGTAAATAGTTCCTTAAACGCACTCATTCTTACATTCCCGGCCACTCGAATCCCGTGCGGCGTCCTGTTATCGCTTAAGGCACTATCTCCGGACCACGACAGCAAACCGCGGCCTGGCTCGTATTGCTGGTGTACGCACTGCCGGTCAGGTTGGTGGCATGGAATGCGGGCGAGAACACGTGGGGCACCCATCCGTGGGCACAATCTATCCCTCGGAGCGAACTCTCTCTCTTTTCCAGCCGTTCGAATCTCCGAGCGAGCGGCGGCTCAGTAGCTCGCGATTCCAGCGGGAATCTCCTCGGTCTCCTTGCTGGTCTGCGCCGAAGACTGGGAGCGATTGATCTCGATATGCCCTTTGAAATAGGCGCCGTCTTCAATGCTGATGCGGCTGGTGGCGATATCGCCGATGACCTGGCCGTCCTTCTTGATCTCGACGCGGTCGCGTGCGTGCAAATTGCCTGTCGCAACGCCGTAAACGATCGCTTCGCGCGCCGTGATTTCGGACTTCAGCTGGGCCGTGCGCCCCACAATCAGACGATGCCCTTGAAGCGATATGGGGCCCTCGACCTTGCCGTCGATCTGCAAATCCTCGTCGCTGACGATTTCGCCCTTCACTACGATGGTTGCCCCCAGGCACGCCAGGACGCGCGCGGAAGGAGCGCTCGGGCGGATGCCGGCCGGGCCCGGGCTTAACGGCGGACCTGGAATTTTCGACTCTTTGGACGGGGTAGAACCGGGCACTTCGGGCTGCGTTTCCTTAGTCCACATACTCCCTCCACATTCCACTCAAAATTCGATTCGGCCGCAACGGGCCAATCTAGAATCACTTTAGGCGGTTGGGCCCAACGAGGCTACGGGAAAATGGCACAGGAATACCTTCTCCGCAACCTGTCCGTTGGGACAGGTCGCGGTGGAGCATTCCTTTCGGGACGAATCAGGCCGAGGCGGCCTTGGCAAACACGGGAACCTTCTTGCCCAAACCAACCTTTAAGAGCTTGATTTCCAGAACGCCGTTGCTTACTGTCGCGACTGCCTGGTCCGGATCGATTTCCGCCGGCAATTCCAGGGCGCGAAAGATCTGGTTGGAGCGCCGCTCTGCGTAGATGGTTTTCTCGTCATTCCGTTCCGATACTTCTTCTCGCTTTCCTGTAATGCACACCGAGCGGGGAGCGACTCGCACTTCCAAAACGTTTTCCGCGAAGCCCGGCACATCCGCGCGGATCGTTAGTCCAGCTTCCGTTTCCAGGATATCGACGGCGACGTTCAGGAGTATTTCCGACGTAGCCTGAAGCCAATCCTCGCGATCGTAGCCATCCACGGATCCTCGGAGTGTGAACAACTCGTACGCACGGCGAGTGATTTGATCCGCGAATTCCTGCGAGATCTCAAAGAACGCATCGCCCGGGCCAGGCAACCGTTTTTCGGGTGCGAGGAAACGCTCCAAATCGGATTCAGCTTTCATCTTTATTTTCTCCTTTTTGAGATTTTCTCTCCTCGAATGGTTTTCGATTCGAACAGGGGACATACTGGGCGTGGGCCACGGGACCTCGGAGCGAAACGCTAAACCAGATAAGCTGTGGATATCAAGTCGCAACACGAAGAAGTGGATTAGTAGCGCCAGCGTCCCGCCGGCGCTACCGAACGCCCTCGCATTATGCTTTCGACGCCACGATTTTCGGGCCTTCGATCCGCTTGGGAACGTGCCCCCGTTTGTAAATCATCACGGTTCGCTTGAATTCGATGACCACGGTCCCCTCTTGCGTGAAGCCTGTGGATTTAAAGCGCACAATCCCCACGTTCGGCCTGGACTTGGATTCCCGTTTCTCGAGAACTTCGCTTTGCGAATAAAGCGTGTCTCCCTCGAAGAGCGGATTCGGCAGCCGCACTTCATCCCAACCCAAATTGGCCATCGCATTTTGAGAAATGTCGGCGACGGATTGGCCCGTGACCACCGCCAGAGTGAACGTGGAATCGACGAGCGTCCGGCCGAATTCCGTCTTGGCCGCATAAGCATGATCGAAGTGGATGGGATTGGTATTCATGGTCAGCAGCGTGAACCAAATATTGTCGGTCGCGAGAACCGTGCGCCCCAGGCCGTGGCGATAAATATCGCCCACCTCGAAGTCCTCAAACACTCGTCCTGTCCAACTCTCTTTAATTGCCATCGTCGCCGTCCTTCCACGGTTTCCCGGGAATGCCAATCTCCCGATGGGCGTTTCTCGCGCCGCCAATCGGGAGATTGGCGTTCTCAGGTAAAATCAGATCATCTTTTCGCGCCGCCAGCCCGCAATCGTTTCCCCGTCAAAACCCAATTCGCCGAGGATCGCATCGGTTTGCTGCCCCAAAGCCGGCACGTCATTCATCACCGTTTCCACATTTTCCATAGTGACCGGCGGAAGAAGAGCCGGCAAAGGGCCCACGGGCGAACCCACCTCTCTCCAGCGCCCACGGGCTTTCAATTGCGGATGTTCCACAAACTCCTGCATGGTGTTCATCCTTGCATTGGCGATTTGCGCGGTTTCCAAACGCGCGATAATTTCGGCGCCCGTCAGGTTCTGGAAAATTTCCTGCATCGCCAGATCGAGCTGCGCGCGATTCTGGACGCGCCTCGTATTGGAATCAAAGCGAGGGTCGGCGAACAGTTCCGGCCTCTTCAAAACCAATTCGCAAAACTTTTTCCATTCGCGCTCGTTCTGCAGTCCTATGTATACCATTTGATTATCACCGCTGCGAACTGGCCCATAGGGCGCGATGGTGGCATGATTCGGACCGGAGCGCTGCGGCGCCGATCCTCCGAACGTGTAGTATGCGGGGTAGCTCATCCACTCCCCAAGCGCATCGAGAAGGGAAGTCTCCAGCGTCACGCCCTGGCCCGTTTTCGATCTCACCAGCAACGCGGTCAAAATACCCGAATAGGCATACATCCCGCAGGCGATGTCCGCGGCGGAAATGCCCACCTTGCACGGCGTTTCCTCCGTCCCGGTAATGGAAATCAAGCCTGCCTCGGCCTGGACGAGCATATCGTACGCTTTCTTGTCCCGGTACGGGCCCGAGGATCCGTAGCCGGAAAGATCGCAGACGATCAGGCGCGGATATTTTTTGCGCAGCACCTGCGTGCCAAAGCCGAGCCGCTCGGTGGCTCCGGGCGCCAGATTCTGCACGAAGACATCCGCCTTCTCGAGCAGGCGATGCAGGACCAGCTTGGCGTCCGCGTGTTTCAAATCCAGCGTCAAGGATTCCTTAGAGCGATTGAGCCACACGAAGTGGCTGGAAATCCCGCGCACGGCCTCATCGTAGCCACGCGCGAAATCTCCGCCGTCGGGCCGCTCGACCTTAATCACGCGCGCGCCCAAATCCGCCAGTTGCCGCGTGGCAAACGGCGCGGCGACGGCCTGCTCCAGCGACACCACCGTGATTCCTTCGAGCGGCAGCATCAATACGACCTGGGCAAGCCGAGAACGTGCTCCGCCAAATAGCTCAAAATTAAATTGGTGGAAATAGGCGCCACTTGATACAGCCGCGTCTCTCGGAATTTTCGTTCGATGTCGTACTCTTCGGCGAAGCCGAATCCGCCGTACGTTTGCACCGCTACGTTCGCCAGCTCCCAGGACACGTCGGCCGCCAGCAGCTTGGCCATATTCGCTTCCGGGCCGCACGGTTTGCCGCCATCGAAAAGGCTCGCCGCACGCGTAACCATCAGCCGGGCCGCCTCCAGGTTGGCGTACGCGCGGGCGATGGGGAATTGAACGCCCTGATTTTTCCCGATCGGTCTGCCGAAGACCACACGTTCGTTCGCGTAGCGGCAAGTGCGTTCCAGAAACCAGCGCGCGTCACCGATACATTCCGAAGCAATCAGGATTCGCTCCGCGTTCAAACTGTCCAGCAAGTAGCGGAATCCCTGGCCTTCTTCGCCCACCAAATTTTCAGCGGGGACTTCCAGATTATCGAAAAATAATTCCGTGGTGGCGTGGTTCATCATGGTGCGAATGGGCCGAATCCTCAACCCATGTCCCACGGCTTGGCGCATATCCACCAAGATCGTGGAGAGGCCCTCGGTGCGTTTCTTCACCTGGTCCACTGGCGTGGTACGGGCAATCAGCAGCATCAAGTCGGAATGTTCGGCACGTGAAATCCAGATTTTTTGCCCGTTGATCACATAGCGGTCCCCATTTTTAACCGCCATGGTTTTCATCTGCGTGGTATCGGTGCCCGTATTCGGTTCGCTCACTCCGAAGGCTTGCAATCGCAGAGAGCCGTCGGCGATCTTCGGCAAATATTCCCGCTTGTGCTTTTCCGATCCATGCCGCAAAAGCGTGCCCATGATGTACATCTGCGCGTGGCACGCCGCTGCATTTCCGCCCGAGTGATGGATCTCTTCGAGAATCGCGGAAGCTTCCGTGACGCCCAAGCCCGCGCCGCCGTACTCCTCGGGAATCAGCGTGGCCATATACCCGGCATCCGTCAGCGCTTGGACGAACGCCTCGGGATAGGATCGCGTTTCGTCGAGCTCGCGCCAGTATTTGTCCGGGTATTCGCGGCACAGTTCGCGAACGGCGGATATTAGTTCCTGGTGCGAATCTTCCACAAAGCGGTTCGTTGGATTCAAGGGAAAACCTCGTCCTACGGCGAGCGCTAGCGTAAACTCTGTGCCGACGGATACGCAATCGCTTAAATTCACAAACGGCAAGATGGCAGGATAGCAGAAAAGAATTTGTAAGGTATCTTGGGGAATGCCGGTACGCCGCGGGACGGAGAGATCATGGAACCCATAACTCGCACCCTCGTTTCTTTCTCTCACGCGCTCCACGCCAAGGATTTCCCCGGCGAAGTCGGAGAGCGCGTCAAGTATTTGCTGCTCGACTATCTTGGCGTGGCGTTGGCCGGCTCTCTCTCGGAATCCTCGCAGCCGATCTACCGGATGCTGGCGCATTCGCCATCGCCTGGCCCCTGTACGGTCGTCGGCACGACACGGCAAACTTCCGCGGAATCCGCCGCTCTGGCCAACGGCACCGCGGCTCACAGCCTGGAGCTGGATGACACGCACCAGGCCGGCTCCATCCATCTGGGCGTCGTGATCTTTTCGGCGGCCATCGCGCTGAGCGAAATTCAACCGGACGTTTCCGCCGATCAATTTGTGGCCGCTGTGGTCGCCGGATACGAAGTCGCCGCCCGTCTGGCCAAGGCCCTGCAACCCAAATTTCATTACGAATTGGGCTTCCATCCAACTTCCACTTGCGGTGTGTTCGGCGCCGCGGTCACCGCCGCCAAACTGCTGCGGCTCAGCGAAGAGCAAATGCTTTCCGCCGTCGGCATCGCCGGCAGCATGGCCGCGGGCTCCCTCGAATTCCTGGCCGACGGCGCGTGGACCAAGCGTCTGCATCCCGGCCTCGCCGCGCAAAACGGCATCCTGGCCGCCAAGCTGGCCGCCGAAGGTTTTCGAGGCCCCGCCACAATCCTCGAAGGCCGCGATGGATTTCTTTCCGCATACTCGCGCAAAACCGTGCCCGAACTCGTCACCGAAAACCTGGGACAAAATTTTGAAATCATGCGGACCAGCATCAAGCCCCATGCCTGCTGCCGCTACATGCAGGCGCCCATCGACGGCCTGATCGCACTAGCCGCCGAGCATGACATTGATCCCGAGCAGATCGAACGCGTCGAAGTGGCCGTCCTCGAAGCCGGATGGCCGCTGGTATGCGAGCCGCGGCAACGAAAATACGCGCCGGTCAATACGGTGGACGCGCAATTTTCCATGCCCTATGGCGCCGCCGTCGCGCTGACCGATCGAGCCGCCGGCCTCGATCAATTTAGCGGCGAGAGCATCCATTCTCCGCAAATCAAAAGCCTGATGGGCAAAGTGGTCCTGGAAAAAAACGACCGCATCGAAAAAAACTTCCCCGCGGAATGGCCGGCCCTGGTGTCGATTCAACTGAAGAGCGGCGTGCGGTTTGAAAAATACGTCCGCTATCCGAAGGGCGATCCGGAAAACCCGCTGAGCTGGCTGGAATTGTCAGCAAAGTTCCACGCATTGGCGGCGCGCGTCGTCCCGACCGCGCGCGCCGGCCAGATCGTCGATGCCGTCAGGGAAATAAATTCCTCGACGGACCTTCGCTCCATTTGGAAATTGACGGCTCGCTCGAGATCGCTTTCTCTGCCGGCCGATTGATTCTCGCGTCATTACCGCGGAAATCGGTAGCATTGACGGCGGAACGGCGGCGAAGGTGTAAGCGCCTCCGAAAAAATTCGGCGAGCCGGCCGGACGGGTGTAAAATGCCTGCACTTGTGAACGCGCCAAACGAACGTCTCAATTCAGGGAGAGCGAAATGAAAAAAGCATGGATCGGTGCGGTGGCGGCGGTTGCGATTTGGATGGCTATTCCGGGATCGGCGCACGCGCAATCGGCGCAAGCCCTGCCCATCCCCAGCGTCGATGCGGCCATCGATTTCCCCAACGAACACGAGATGCCCGATCCAAACCTGACCTACAAGATTGTGTTCGATATCGCCAAGGCGGCCCCGAAGATCGATGACGTGAATCCCGGGCTAATCGCCATCTCGCGGTATTTCAACACGCTCGCCAAAGGCGGCGTCCCGGCCGATCGCAGAAAATTCGTCGTGGTGTTTCATCAGGAAGGCACCGAACTGGCCCTGACCAACGCCGCCTATAAAGCCCTTAAGGATGGCCACGACAACCCCAACATCGCTTTGATTCGCAGCATGAAGCAGGCTGGAGTCGACTTCCGCGTTTGCGGCCAGGGAGTATTGAGCAGGAAAATCGACATGGCTACCATCCAGCCCGAAATCCAAATCGATCAGTGGGCCATGACCACGATTACCACTCTCCAGCTTCGCGGCTACGTCCGCGTGGCCATGTAAATCCCCCAGAAGCCAGGGCTACTCAAGCCTCGGGTGCCGCACCCTTGCGAAGTTTGCAAGGGTGCGGTTTTTCGGCCTTGCTTCGCTCTGCGCGTCCGGTCATCGCAACATTTAAACCCGCACCTTTTGAAACCCGCAAAGGGTGCGGCACCCGAAATCCACCCGAAATGCATCCAAAATGTGATGAACGCAAAAACAACTATTTCAGGTCCCTCACCAGATACAGTTCTGAAGCGTGATCGCTGTACGTAAAGGCGTAGGATTTTCCATCCGGTGTAATCACCAATCCATCGCACTTCGTTCCGGGTATTTCAGGCGGCAAAGAAACCTGTTTCCACAGCGAGCGACGTCCTGAGTCGATTTCAAAACGCGTGATCGTCGAGGGCGTATCCGATAACCGAACAAGATAAAGAAACTTGCCATCCGCAGTCCAAGCGCTGGGCACCTCCCCGTGCTCGAACTGGAACTCTTTTTCGGGCTTTTCGCTGGACTGGGAACTGTACAACAGCGCCCGTGAGTCCTCGGTGAACGCCAGAATGCGCCCGTCGGGCGAAACATTGCAGAGCAACATTCCTTCCGCGGTGATCGCGCGGGGCTTTCCGCCTTCGACGCTCTGCACGTAGCAGCGTGGGCCGTGGCCCGCTTCGTAGCCGACGAACACGATTTGACTGCCATCGGGGAACCAGTTCGCTCCCTTGTGCCCGTATTGCTCGATCGGGCCGCGCTCCAGTGTTTTTGCACTCCCCGCCCCGGTTGGCAGCAATACGATTCGCGCATTGGGGGGTGGCATGGCGGAAAGCGCCCACTTGCCGTCGGGCGACAGCGACTGCGCTCCACCCGCGCCAAGCATCACCGGAGCGGAGCCGTCCGTCGGCCGCAATCCCACTTGATATGAGAACCCGGAGTTCTCTCCCTCCGCGCCGAATAGGATTTCCTTTCCATCCGGAGAAATGTCCGTAACCAAGGACCAGTCTTCCCAGGACAGGTCGCGGGGTTTGCTATCACCGCCGCCCACGTACACGATGCCGACCCGGTCATTGTCGCGGGAAATCAGCACGCTCCCCCCGCGTGAGATGTCACGCAGGGACAGACCCCCGGCAACTGTCCAAACTCTTCGTTCGCGTCCGTTCAAGTTGGCAGCATAAAGAGCCCTGGCAAGGCCTGAGCGGGTCGCAGCAAACCAGATTTCATCCCCGTGAGGGCTCCAGGCTAGGCCGCGCATGCTTTCCCAGAATCCGGAGAGCGTCCTCTTATTGCCGCTCAAATCGACGACCGCAACCGAGCCGCGATCGTCGGGAACGATGGGATGATCCAGGAAAGCGATCGAATCTCCACTGGGCGAAAAACGCGGCGAGGCAATCCAGCCCGCGGTTTCGTAAAGCACCTTGCCCACGGGAAATTCGAGGCGGCTTTTGTCTCCAATTCGTCTCACTACGGCTAACTCGCCGCTGGGCGACCAATCGGCGGCTAATACCCCCGGAACGAGTTCGCGCGGCGCTCCTCCGTTGAGCGGAACACGGGCCAGTGTCCCAAGGATCCCCACATTGGAAATTGGCGGCTTGGAATCCGGGGCTTCGCCCAGGACGGCAAGCTCAGACTGGGGTGAAACAGACAGCAGCTCCGAGTTGCTAATCCCAAGCTGCTGAGGACCGGGAGCGCCCAGTCGCTGCGCAAAGATTTTCGCCTTTTTGGGATACTGGCCGGCCGTGTATACCACGGAGGCACCATCCGGCGTGAAGCGAGCTTCACCGAGGTCGGGCAGATCGAACGTCAGCCGCTGGAATTGCGGAGTTGTGGACGCGTCTTCACGCCAGGGAACAAACTTCCTTAAAAATCCAAAAAGAATCACAACGAGAATAGCAATGCCGAGGATGGCGAATAATCGGATATGCGTTGCTCGGACCGGAGGGCCCGATGCGGGAGGTGCCGGGGCGGGTGAAGAGGGCGACTCTTGTTCCACCGGCGCCACAAACCGATAGCCACGCCTTGGCGCCGTCTCGATATATCGGGGCGAGTCGGCGTCGTCATTCAATGCCGCGCGAATCTTCTTGATCGCTGTGTTCAGCGCGTGATCGAAGTCGACGAAGGTATCCTGGGGCCAGACGCGCCGCCGCAATTCCTCCCTGGTGACCAGCTCGCCAGGTCGTTCCGCTAGGGCGGCCAGAACCTGGAGAGGCTGCTCCTGGCAGCGAATCCGAATTCCATTCTTCCGCAGAACCCCGGCATGCAAATCCAATTCAAAATCACCAAAGCGAATACACTCCCGGCCTGGATAGGACCCACCCATGGTGACCTCTGCTTATTTGACGCGAATATGCCCGAAATCGTTATACGCAGGCATGGAAATTCATCTGTCCTCGCCAAAATAACTCTCGAACTCACTTGCAGTTAGCCGGCCACATACAATCTACCCCGAATTCACCCGGAAACGCTTGCGATTCCTTGCCGGGACCCTAACTTGAGCCGCACCGCGATACGGAGGTGCGGCAACATTGAGCGTCAAATTCAAGGGGAAGATCGCCAGCTTACTTCTATTGACCGGAGCTTTTATACCGCCCGGACCCGCACGCGCCTCGGATACCCATGTAATCCCGGGCCGATCCCGCGAGGATGGGCAGCCGCGGAGCATTCCCGTGAGAATCTTCCGTAACTTTTTGGTCGTGGCCCAGGGCAAACTTGGAAGCAGCCCAGAGATCCAGAATTTCCTCTTGGACACCGGTACGGCTCCCAGCATAATAAACGGAAGGTTGGCGAGACAGATTGGACTGGAATCCCTGCCCTCGACATTCCGGGCGCTCGGCAAGACTGTCCCGGCACAAGCCAGCAATCTCCCTGAGGTCGACCTTGGCCCCATTCGCGTCGTCTCTTTGCCGGTCCAGGTGCAGGACCTGTCGCGGCTAGAACGGTATTTGGGCATCCCGATCGCCGGGATTCTTGGAATGGACGTACTCTCAAAATCTAGTTTCCGTCTGGACTACGAGAAAAGAGAACTGCAATTTGGCGGCGTCTCGCACCTGGGCATCCCTGTTCCCTATGATGCGCAGTCTGGCATCGCCGTGGCGGAGGTGAGGATCGAAGGCCAGCATGAGCGCTTCCTGGTCGATACGGCTTCGGACGCCATTGTGCTCTTTGGAGGAAACTTTGCGGAGGCGAGACGGCTGGCGCTGCGGAGCACCAGGCAATGGGGTGCCAGTCTGGGCGACCAGAAAATGAAAGTTCAGGTATTTCCCGCGGCGGACATTCTCCTCGGAGGCCAGCACTTCACCGATGATCGAGCTTACTTCCTTCCCGGGAACGCGGATCCCATATTCGACGGCTTGCTGGGCGTGCGCGCGCTCGGGTTTCGGGCTCTTTCGTACGATCAGGGACGCGCGACCATTTATTTGCAAAGGTAAATCTTTCATCTTCGTTTATCCAAATCTGCGCATTCCGGCGGGATCTCTTTAACTCTACCCTTCAGAGCCTGCGTGGCAAGCAGGGAATCCTTGTTTACGGCACGGTTTCAACCGTGCCGTAAACGCGCCTGAAATGAGTAAGGCTTTAGCCGCCGGCGAATCGAAGCGTTTATTGCTACATAGGCTCTTCCGCCGGTGAGCCAGAACGGAAATCTTTGGAATGCCCGAAAGTATTTTGGATACTCATCCGATATGGCGTCCGCTTGTCGGCAAATACCTTAACGATGAGGGTCTTGGTGTGGGAATTCCTTGTCCGTAACCTTAAAAGGGCGGGACAGCTAAAAATAATCATCCCCAAACTGTACCAACGGTCAGTAGACGCCTGGCGGCGAGCGCGTGAAAATTCATCATGACAAGTTCTAGACTCGGCCATCGGAAGACACGCGGGCCGCATGTCTAGACTTACGAAGGACCTATCGAAAAATTTGCCTGCTCCTATTCAAGATTTCGGCTTCCGCGCGGAGGATTGTGATGGATATTCGGGAAACGTGTGCAAAGGCAAGCGTACGAGCCATGGCAGCGGTTTTCGCGGCGGCGGTTTCATTCGCGGCGTTCGCGCCCTCTTTGCCGGCGCAGAGGATGGTGGAAGTGCCTCGATCGACGACCGAACTTCCCGGCGATCGAGGCGTCCGAGCGCACTCCAATCACCTGATCCTTTTGCGCCCCGAGCGGATACGCGAAGCGCGCTCCCAGACTCCCGTGGGGGACACGCCGGGATCGCTGGCGTGCGTCTATCAGATCTCTTCAGCGAGCCTCAGCACCGGATGCCCCATTACCGGAAATCTGGCCAGCGGCAACAACGGTCTTCCCAACCCCACGGGAGGCTCCGAGACCATCGCTATCGTGGACGCTTACGACTATCCGACGGCGTTGAATGACATCACGGTTTTCTCCAACCAATTCGGTCTTCCGGCCCCCTGCTCCGCGACTGTAACCGCCAATTGCTTTTCGTTTGCGCAGGTCTACGCTGCCGGGACCAAGCCCGCCGCCAATTCCAGTTGGGCGCTTGAGGAGTCCCTGGATATTGAATGGGCGCATGCCATGGCGCCGCACGCAAAAATCGTCCTGGTGGAAGCTTCCTCAAGCAGTTTCACAGCGTTATTTCAGGCGGTGACGGTGGCGAGTGCCCAGGTCACCGAAAATGGCGGGATGGGAGAAGTCTCTATGAGTTGGGGCGGCAGTGAATTCTCGACCGAGGCCTCCTACGACTCCTATTTCAAGACGGCGGGAGTCGTCTATGTCGCTGCTGCCGGCGATACCGGCGGTCAAACCATTTATCCCAGCGTCTCGCCGAACGTCGTCTCGGCCGGCGGCACGTCCGTGAATCGCACCGCGAACGGCCAATTGTCAAGTGAGACGACCTGGACCGACGGCGGCGGCGGGCCCAGCTTCTATGAGCCGGTTCCGTCCTATCAAAAATCCGTCGAGAATCTGGTGGGCAGCAAGCGCGGCTCGCCGGATCTATCCTTCGACGCCAACCCGAATACCGGTGTGTTCATCTACGACTCGACGGCTTACGACGGCTCCGCAGGATGGTGGATCATCGGAGGCACCAGCGTGGCTTCGCCTTCCCTGGCCGGCATCGTGAATTCGGCTGCCTCGTTCTACCATTCCTTTCAATCCGGCAGCGCCGCCGAACTCACCCACATCTACAGCATCTGCGCCAGCGGCCCTTCCACGTCCTGCTTGAACGCCACGGAATTCCGCGACATTACCTCCGGCGTTTCGGGAAGATACAATGCCGCCTTCGGTTGGGATTTTACGACGGGCCTCGGCAGCGTTCAGGGCCTGGCCGGGAAATAGGCTGGCTGGCATCCAAGCAAACAAAAACCTCTACACAGAGAACACCGAGAAATGACGGATAAAGATTCCCTCCAGAATTTCTCCGTGTTCTCTGCGTTAAATTTTTTCCCGGTTGCGCGCCGCCTGACCTCCGTTCCTTCGTCCAAGCATGTTCAGCATTTAAGTCCCGTACATATATGTGGTTGACAGCGGCTCGCCGACAGAGTTAAATCGAGTCAAATCCTGATTCGAGGGAGTTCCGATGGCAGACCATGAATTGGCGGACCCCGGCAGTTCCACTACCGAACCCAATAAAATTTCCAGGCGGGATGTCATCAAGAGCGTGATCGCCACGGGCGTGGTGTCCTCGACGAGCTACTTGTTCCGAGTCTCCAAGGTGTGGGCGCAGGCGTCGGCGCCGGGCGCGGTTGACAGGCTGATTACGCTGAACGTAAACGGCCAGCAGCGCCGCGTGGATGTGATGAAGCAAGAGACGCTGGTGATGACGCTGCGCTATAAACTTGGCCTCACGGGGACGAAGATTGGCTGCGACCAGGCGGAATGCGGGGCTTGCACCGTGCTGATTGACGATGTGCCGTATTACTCATGCTCGGTGTTCACACACACCGTGCGCGGCAAAAAAATCCAGACCGTCGAAGGACTCGCCAAGCCCGATGGCACGCTGCATCCGGTGCAGCAGGGCATCATCGACGAACAAGGTTTTCAGTGCGCGTTTTGCATGTCCGGTTTCATGATGGCCACGGTAGGCTTCCTTAAAACAAATCCCAACCCGACGCGCGCGGAACTCGCGCACGGGATTTCCGGCAATCTGTGCCGCTGCCAGGACTACGACAAGATTCTCACCGCCATGATGCGCGGTGCAGAGAATCTGAGGAAGGCGTAACCATGCCAAACATAACGCCCCCCAACAAGTACAAAGTGATCGGGAAGAATTACACCACGGGCGATCTCTACGCGAAAGTCACAGGCAAGGCCAAATACGCCGAGGATTATCGCGCCGATGGCATGCTCTTCTGCAAGCTGGCGCTCAGCCCCATGCCTCATGCGCGCGTGCGTAGCATCGACGCGCGCGCGGCGCTGGCCATGCCCGGCGTCAAAGCCATTCTCACCGCGGACGAATTGCCACCTCCGGCCAACAGCATCACCGATAATGGCACGGTCATTTTGGCCAACCCCAAAGGATTCCAGGCGCTGACCAACGAGCCACTGTTTCAAGGGCAGCCGATTCTGGCCGTGGCCGCGGTTGACGAACTCACTGCCGCGGAAGCGATTGAAAAAATTAAAATCGATCTCGAGCCTCTGCCGTTCGTCGTCGATCCGCTGGTGAGCCTGCGCCCAGGCGGCCCGAATGCGCGGACGGATGGAAACGTCTGGGTCCGCGTCCCGCCTCCGCCGCCAAAACCGGGGGAACGGCCGGCGCAGACGCCGCCCGAACTGCACACGCTGAAGTGGACCAAGCAAGATTTCGAGGAGGCCAAGGGAGGCCGTTTGCCGCTTGGCAAGGAGACAGAAGAGTGGCATGTCGGCGATGTGGACGGCGGGTTGAAGAATGCGGCGCTGGTCCTGGATGAAACTTTCGTTACGCCCAACACCAGCCACCAATGCCTCGAAACCCGCAGCACGATGGCTTACTGGCAAAACGGGAAAGTCTACGTGCACACCGGGACGCAGAGCACGGCGCAAACCGTCCCCGCGATCGCGCGCTGGCTGGGGATCGACGTCAGCAATGTGGTATTTATCAGTGAGTATACAGGCGGAGGATTTGGCAGCAAGATTACCGGCGATGTCACCTTAGTGATTCCCGCTCTCCTCGCGAAAAAGACCGGCGCCCCGGTGATGATGCGCATCAGCCGCGAAGAAGAGAATGCCATCGGCCGCGCGCGCCCCAGCTTGCACGGCCGAATGAAGGTCGGCTTCACCAAGGAAGGGCGCATCACCGCGCTGGACATGTTCGTGGTTTGCGATAACGGCCCTTATGACATGGTGGGCGATGCGTTTTCCTCGGGACGAATCGTCTCGGTTCTTTACCAGCCGCAAGCGATGCGCTGGCGCGGAGTGACCGTCCTTACCAACACGCCCCCGCGCACCTCGCAAAGTTCGCCCGGCGGAATGCAAGGCATCGCCATCATGGAACCGATCCTCGCCAAAGCCGCGCGGAAGCTCGGCGTGGATCAGGTTGCCATCCGTCGCATGAATTGCCCGGAAGGAAAAGCCCCGTTCGGACCGCTCGTCAACGGAAAACAGCAATATTCCACCAGCGCCTTCATCAAGGAAGCGCTGGACCGCGGCTCCGAACAATTCAAATGGAACGAGAGAAAAACGAGCACTGGAAAGCGGAACGGCTCGAAGGTGCGCGGTGTCGGCGTGTCGATCAGTTGCTACTCCGGCGGCACGACGGGGTTTGACGGCCTGTTCGTCATCAAGCCCGATGGCCACGTCTATATCCAGTCCGGCGTCGGCAATCTGGGAACGGAATCCTGGAGCGACGTGCACCGGGTGGTCGCGGAACTTCTCGGCGTCCCGTGGGAAAAGTGCGAAATCGCTTGGGGCAACACATCAAAGAACTTGCCGTGGACTTGTCCTTCCGGCGGCAGCCAAACGACTCATGCCATGACGCGCGCGGCCAGCGCCGTTACTTCAGACGCCATCGCCAAGCTGCAACAGATCGCCGCCAAGGACCTCGGCGGCAAGCCCGAGGATTATGTCGTCGCGAACGAACGCGTGGCCCGGAAAGGCGGGGGTCCCAGCATGACTCTGGCCCACGCCGCCCAGCGTGCCATCCAACTCGGAGGCGTCTACGACGGGCACGAGCTGCCGCCGGATGTAAACAAATTTACGGTGGTATCGGCCACAGCCCTTGCAGGCCAGGGACTAATGGCCGTCGCGAAAGACAAGTACCCTCACGACGGCAACACATTTTCCTTCGTCGCCACGTTTGCGGAAATTGAAGCCGACATCGAAACCGGCCAGTACCACATTTTGGATTTTCTCGCTTACGCCGACGTTGGCACCGTGCTCCATCCCCGGGCGCTCGGCGGCCAAATTCTTGGACGATCGATTCTGGGCATCGGGCACACACTCGGCCAGAAGTGGGTGTTTGACCAGCAGTATGGCCTCGCCCTGTCCCGGCGTTTTCACCACACCAAGCCGCCGACGATTTTGGATATTCCGGACCAGATGGCCTGGGCAGCCGTGGAAATCCCCGATCCCGAAACACCCATCGGCGCGCGCGGCATCGGCGAGCCGCCCGTTGGCGGCGGTTGCGCCGCGATTTTAAATGCACTCTCCGATGCTCTCGGCGACGAAGTTTTCCGGAGAGCGCCGGTAACTTCGGATGTCATCTTGGCTTCTTTGGAAGCAGGCAGGCCGGCGCAGGATCCTTTGCGGTCCAACATCTAGGGTATCGGCCATGGCGGCTTTGCGGGAGCGGAGCAGTTATTTCTGACATTCCGAGCGAAGTGAGGAATCTCTATTCGGGGTTGCGCCCGCGAAAAAGAAAGAGAGATTCCTCGCTTCGCTCGGAATGACAGAAATGTTGGGGCATGCTTCCGAAGTCTGGCTAGCCTCTGGAGATCTGGCTAGACTCTGGAAACGAGGAGAAACGATATGGCCGTCATTCATGACGTAATCCCGGCGTTCGAACTCTTCCAGCCGACATCGATCGACGATGCACTCGCCTTGCAGTCGCGCTACGGCGGGAAAGGCTGGGTGCTGGCCGGCGGCCTGGACAGCTTTGACTGGTTCAAGGACCGCATCAAGCGTCCCGAGGTGGTCATCGACCTGAGCCAGGTGAAAGAGTTGCGCGGCATTCGAACGGCCGGCGACGGCATCGAGATTGGCGCGATGACCACGCTCACCGAAGTGGTCCGCCATCCGCTGATTCAAGAAAAGTTTGGCATACTGCCGAAGGCGGCGGAAGCAGCCGCCTCGCCGCAGATTCGCAATCAAGGCACGATCGGCGGCAACGTTTCCCAGGATGCCCGTTGCTGGTATTACCGGGGCGGCTGGCCGTGTTATCGGGCTGGCGGCAACATTTGCTATGCGGATACGCCGACGGGCCTGAATCGGGAGCACGCCATCCTCGATGCCAACCGCTGCGTGGCCGTCAATCCTTCGGACACGGCGCCGGCGCTGATCGCTCTCGATGCGAAAATGGTCATTCGAACGCCGAAGGGCGAGCGCATCGTCGACGCCGAAAATTATTTCATCGGTCCCGGTACCGACATTACGCGGATGACAATCTTGCAGCCCGGCGATCTGCTCACGGCCATTCGAATCCCGTCCGCCTGGGCCGGGGCGCAATTTTATTTCGAAAAGGTTCGAGACCGCGCCGTGTGGGATTTTGCATTGGTGAATGTGGCCGCGGCGACGGTGATGGCAGACGGCAGGATCCAACGTATCCGGCTGGCCGTGAACGGTGTGGCCGCGCATCCGGTCCGTTTAATCGACGTCGAGGCCGTGATGATCGGAAGAGCCTGCAACGAAGAAACGGCGGAGATGGCCGGGGACTTCGCCATCCGGGGAGCGCAGCCCTTGCAATATAACGGCTACAAGGTGCCGCTGCTCCGAAACTTGGTGAAGCGCGCGATTCGCAGCACGGCAGCATAGCTATGGTTCGTCCCTTCCTCAAATTATTCGCGTTTGGCGCTCTCACTGCGCTTTTTGGAGGGGCCATTCCGACGGTCTTCGCGGCGCAGACCGCTGGACCGGAAAAGGGATGGCTGATCATCGTCGGCGGCGGCGAAACGCCCGGCGAAGCAACGAAACGCTTCGTGACATTAGCCGGCGGACGGAATTCCAACATCGTATTCATTCCCACTGCCATGTCCGATGAGGATATGGAAAAAGGCGGCTTCGTTCGTGGACAAGGAAAGGGATTATTGGGGAGATGGGGCATAAATCCGGACCACATCACAATGTTACACACTCGGGACAGAGCGCGCGCAAATTCGGAGTACTTTGCCGGAACATTGCGGCATGCTTCGGGTGTTGTGATTTGGGGCGGGCGGCAGTGGAGGCTCGCGGACGCTTATCTGGATACTGCTGTCGAGGATGAAATAAAGAGGCTGCTCGCTCGCGGTGGAGTTGTCCTTGGCACCTCTGCCGGCGCCACGATTCAAGGCTCGTTCCTTGTCCGGGGCGATCCGAGTGGTAACGAAATCATGGTGTCCCCAGGCCATGAAAGAGGATTCGGTTTGCTCTCAAACTCCGCCATCGACCAGCACGTGAACACACGGGGCCGAGAGCACGATCTGGTAAAGGTGATCCAGGATCATCCTGAGCTTCTGGGTCTCGGCATTGATGAGGGCGCGGCGATCGTGGTGCACGGCGATTCCTTTGGGGTGCTCGGCGGCCAGGTCGCTGTCTACGATGGCAAGCAACACGACGGGAACTTGTATTACTTTCTATCGCCGGGCCAGGCCTTCAATCTAAAAGAGCGAACTTGGGTCAGGTAAGCAATCCAGTCGCGTACGAGGAGGGGAATTGAATCTCATTCAATGGGCGCAGAGTCCGTGGGGACAGCAGGTCCCGATTCATATTTCCTGGACGCTCTTGTGGATTTCCGCGATAGGAGCACTGCTCTTTCTGATTGTGCACGCGCTGTACGTGAGCATTTGGGCGAGGCCGGCGCACTCGGGGGCGTCTGCCGGGGTTTCCAGCGGCGTGGACGCGTCGCGAATTCCCGAGCGCGTTCCCCGGCACAATCTCAGCGCGCGGCTGTTTCACGCGATCATGGCGCTGTCCATGCTGGCGTTGCTGTTCACCGCGTTTCTGCCCAAGGTGGGCGTGCAGTTTCCGTGGGTCACGTATCACTGGATCGCGGGAATCGTTCTTTCGATTTCCGTCGTCTATCACATCTTCGATGCGTTCCTGGGCCAGGACTTCTGGTCGATCTGGCCCGATCGGGAAGACATCGAGGATGCAGGCCGGAGAATAAAGCGCGCGCTGGGGCAGGCCGCGCCTGAGCCGCGGAAATTCGCCAAGTATCCGCTGGAGAATAAGCTGTATCACCTGGTGGTGATGCTCGCGGGGCTTTCCGTGATCGGCACGGGCCTCTTCATGATGAAGCGCGTGCGCACGCCTTTCTTCCCGCGCAATCCTTATCTCTTCAGCGATATGACCTGGGGCTGGATGTACGTGCTGCATGGCCTCGCGGGCGTCGGATTCGTGGCGCTGGTCACGGTGCACATCTACATGGCGCTCCGGCCGGAAAAATTCTTCATCACCGAATCGATGATCTTCGGCTGGATGAGCCGCGAAAAATACCTCGAACATCACGATCCGCGCCGCTGGCCCGTGGCGGAAGAAGCCCCGGCCTCCGCCAGGGCGGAATCAAAGAAAGCCCCCGCCTAAATGGGGAAAGAAGACGTAAGTGCTCGCTGCAACGCCATCGAAGAGTGCTACGAGTTCCTGCTGGCCTACGCAGGGCAGGGACTTTCCGGTAAGGAAAACAATCAATCCAATTCGCAAGTGCGCGACTTCCTGAATCGCGCCGTCGAGGCGTTGTCCGATTTGCCGGAAGCCTATGACGAGGCGGTGAGAAAAGAACATCTCAAGCCCGCGGATCGCTACCTCGCGTTTCTCGCCGTCCTGGAAAAGGATGCACGCGATTCGATCGCCACGATTCAACTCGTTCTCGCCCAAGCCACCATCAGCTCGCAGTTGATTGACAATTTGAATGCTTCGATCCATCTGCGCGCTCTCCTCACGGACCTGTTTCTGATCGACGAAATCCTGAAGCCGCAGCCGCTCGCGGCCAAGCCGCCTTCGTAGGACGGGCTTCATCCTGTCTTTCCGGGATGGAATGGCGCGCGGAAAAGCGACAGGCTGAAGCCCGTCCTACCGAAGAATCGCAGCCACTCCTTCTGCTAGGGCGCGGCCCAGCGTTTGGTGCTGGTCGGCGTCTAGGTGAATTCCGTCCACGCGGCTGCTCGAGGTTACGCTGGCTGTGTCGAAGAATTGGCAAGTGAGATCGGTAGAGACCGCGCGATACGCGTCGGCTAGGCCGGCGCATCTTTGTCCCGCGCCGGAAAATTTCGCGGCGAGGACGCCGCGCGGGGATTCGATCGGCGGCGGGCAAACCACGAGAATGGGAGGGACGGGCATTCCCGGCTCGATCGGCGCGGTCCTGATTTGCTGGACCAGCGTGGCGATGCCTTGCGCGGCCGACCACGCGTTGTTGTAGGGATGCGAAAACTGAAAATCGTTCGTTCCCAGCATGAGAATCACGAGCGCCAGCGGAGAATGCTTTTCCATGCACTGCGCCAAACCCTGCAGACCGTTGCGGCCTGGCTTGAAGGGATCGTCCCAGACGGTGCGCCTGCCGTTCACGCAGTCTTCAATGACTCGCACGCGGCAGCCGAGCCCGTTCAACTTATTTTCCAGGATTCCCGGCCAGCGTTCCTCGAAGGGAAATCTCTGGCGCGTGTTGGGAACGATTCCCCAGGTTAGCGAATCGCCGTAGATTAGAATGTGTCGCACGCGGGCTCTCCTTGGCCGGAATTTTAGAAGCCGCTGGGGGGCATTCTACACAAGTTTTAGTAGGACGGGCTTCAGCCTGTCTTTCCGTGGGCGAATTGCGCGCGGAAAAATCGCAGGCTGAAGCCCGCGCCACTTGACATCGTCCCTGGGGCGGGTCAAGAATCCTTGGGCCACCTGAGAGTTCGAGCGGTCGAGGGCGCGGGCATTCCGCGCGCGGGACAAATCCGGCCAGACGAGAGGAAATCGTTATGAAGCGATCCATCCGGGCACTGCTTGGCGGAGCACTTATTTTGTGTTGCATGGCGGCCCCGCGGGCACGCGCGCAGCAAAAAGAGGAGCCGGACAAGCCGCCTGCCGGCTTGGCGATTCAGTTCACCTACGTCTCGAAATGCATGACGTGTCACGCGATGGGCGGTTCCATAGGAAGCGCGGCTCCTCGCGAGACGCTCATGAATCTCACGCCCGAGGCCGTGTACGCGGCCCTGACGACGGGATCGATGGCCGCTCAGTCGAAAGATATGAGCGATCAGGATAAGCGCACCATGGCCGCGTTCCTGGGCGGGCGCGCGCTGGGCAGCACCGAGGCGGGCGATCCGAAAAATATGATGAACCATTGCGCGTCCAATCCGCCGCTGGGCGATCCGGACGCGACCGCCGGATGGAACGGATGGGGCAACGGCGTGGGCAACACGCGCTTCCAGTCCGCGAGCGCCGCGGGCATATCTGCCGAGCAAGTGCCGCGATTGAAACTGAAATGGGCCTTTGGTTTGCCCAATGGTTTGCAGAATTACGGCCAGCCCACCGTCGTGTCAGGCCGCGTCTTTGTGGCCAGCGATGACAGCTATATTTATTCCCTGGACGCGGCGACCGGCTGCGTTTATTGGGGTTTCCAGGCGCAGACCGGCGTGCGCAACGCGATCGCGATCGGCCCGGTAAAGGGGCAAGGCGCCGCGAAATATGCCGCGTATTTCGGCGACGACAGAGCCAATGTGTACGCCGTGAACGCCCAGACGGGCGAGTTGCTCTGGAAGGTGCAAGCGGACGATCTGATTTCCTCGCACATCACGGCCGCGCCGACTGTGTATTCCGGGCGTCTCTACGTCGGTGTGTCCGGCGGCGAAGAAGCGCTCTCGATTGATTTGCGCTATCCCTGCTGCAGATTCCGCGGCAGCGTGGTGGCGCTCGACGCGAATACGGGGAAGCAAATTTGGAAGCAGTACGTCATTCCACAGCCGGCCAAGGCGACCAAGAAAAATTCCGCCGGCACGCAGCTCTATGGTCCGGCCGGCGGCGCGGTCTGGGGTTCGCCCACGGTGGATGCCAAGCGCCACGCCGTCTACGTCGGCACCGGGGACGCCTACACCGAACCGGCGGCGAAGACCACCGACTCCTTCATGGCTTACGACATGGACAGCGGCAAACTGCTCTGGACATTTCAGGACACCAAGAATGACGCCTGGATGCTCGGCTGCGGACCCACCAATACGGCGGAGCCTTGCCCGAAAATTTTAGGGCCGGATTGGGATTACGCCGCTTCCGGGATCCTGCGCGATCTGCCGAATGGGCGCCAAATCTTGGTTGTAGCCGCGAAGAGCGGCAACGTCTTTGGCCTGGACCCGGACAAGAAGGGGGCGCCGGTTTGGAAGACAGCGCTCGCGGAGAAGAAGCCCGGCGCTGCGGGGCTGATCGTGTTTGGAGGATCGGCGGATGAGGGCACCGCTTACTACGGACTCAATCTGGTGGGCGGAATGGTGGCGCTGAATCTGGGCACGGGGGAACGCAAATGGTATACCGCGGTAACTCCCGAGGAAACGCCGGGCCAGCCGCCGAGGCCGGGCCAATCCGCCGCGACGACGACGATTCCGGGTGTTGTTTTTTCCGGAGCGTGGGACGGCAGGATGCGTGCGTTTTCCACTGCGGACGGTCACCTCTTGTGGGATTACAACACGGTTCAGGAGTATCCGACCGTCAACGGCGTGCCTGCCAAGGGCGGCTCGATGGGCGCTCCGGGACCGACGGTTGCTGGGGGAATGCTCTTCGTCGGGACGGGCTACGTCGGAGTGATGGGCGGAATGCCGGGGAATGCATTGCTCGCGTTTGCTCCCGAGTAAGCGCCCGCGCGCACACCATTTTGTCATTCCTAGCGAAGCGAGGAATCTCTCTTGGGTTTGTGCCCGCGAAAAGAAAGAGAGATTCCTCGCTTCGCTCGGAATGACAAAACCTAGCCTTTTTAGAGCCTGTAATGTAATCCTGTAATGTAATGAGGACCGGGGGGAGAGACATGCGGCGAAATCTTTGGATGTTCTGGGGTGTTGGACTTGCGGCGGCTGCGCTATTGGTTTTGCCGTCGCAGGCTGGGGCGCAAGAGCAGACGGCAGCGCCCGCTGCGCCCGCACAGCCCCTGCCCACCGAGATGGGTTACGCGTTCTTTCAGCGAAACTGCATGACTTGCCACGGCAATCCTGACGCCGCCCAGCGCGCTCCTGAAGTGTCCGTGCTCCGGCAGATGTCCGCCGAAGCAATTTATGCAGCGCTCACGACCGGTCCGATGGCCGTCCAGGGCCAGAAGCTGACCGATGAGGAGAAGCGCCGCATCGCGGAGGCGTTGAGCAACCAGCCGCTGGGAATCGGAGACTCGGGCGATGTGAAGAATATGTCGAACCGCTGCGCGTCCAATCCCCCGATGAGCGATCCTGCGGCCGGACCGGGGTGGAACGGTTGGGGCGTGGATGAATTCAACACGCGCTTTCAAGAGGCCAAGGGCGCGGGGATTACAGCAGCGGAAGTTCCTCAATTGAAATTGAAATGGGCGTTTGGGTTTCCGAAAAGTGTGTCGGCCTGGGGCCAGCCGACGATCGCCGGCGGGCGAGTCTTCGTCGTGACCGACATCGGGTACGTCTATTCCTTGGACGCGGCGACAGGATGCGTTTACTGGTCGTTTCGTTCCAAGGGATCGATGCGCAATGCGGCCAGCGTCGGCCCGGTGAAGGGGCAAGGCGCGGCGAAGTATGCAGTGTACTTCGGCGACATGAAGGGGAACGTGTATGCCGTGAACGCGCAAACCGGCGAGCAATTGTGGACCACGCCTGCCGAAACTCATTACACCGCACGGATTACCGGGGCGCCCAGACTTTATGACGGCCGTCTTTACGTTCCCGTCTCGTCTTGGGAGGAATTCTCCGCCAAAGCCGATGGTTACCCCTGCTGTACGTTTCGCGGCAGCATAGTGGCCTTGGATGCCAACACGGGCCGGCAGATCTGGAAAACCTACACGATTGCCGAGGAACCCAAGCCCACCAAAAAGAATTCGCAAGGCATGCAACTGTGGGCTCCGGCGGGCGGGTCGGTGTGGAATACTCCGGCCGTGGACGTGAAACAACATGCGATTTATTTTGGGACGGGCGACTCGGAAACCGAGCCGGCGGCAAAAACCTCCGACGCCTTGATGGCCCTCAATATGGATACAGGGAAGCTCCTTTGGTATTTTCAGGACACGCAAGACGATGCCTTTCTGGTCTTCTGCGACGAAAAACCTACCGAGAATTGCCCAAAGAAACTAGGGCCCGATTGGGACATGGCTTCCGCGCCCATTTTGCGTAATCTCCCTGGCGGCAAGAGAATCATTATCGCGGCGGCGAAAAGCGGGAATGTTTTCGGGCTGGATCCGGATCGCAAGGGGGCTCTGGTGTGGAAAGTGGGGCTGGCGACGACGCCGCCGGACAGCAACGGGATACTCAAGTGGGGCGGGGCGGCGGACATGGAAAATACGTACCTCGCGGTGTCGACCGGCGCCATGGTGGCGCTGCAACTGGCGACGGGGAAGCAGGTGTGGAACACGCCGCTCGTTTCCACGACGGTACCGAATTACCCAGGAGTAACTGCCGCGGTCAGCGCGATTCCCGGCGTTGCGTTTGTGGGCGGGTGGGACGGAGTGCTGCACGCGCTTTCCACCGTGGATGGCCACATTCTATGGGAATACAACACCGCGCAGGGGTTCGCGACGGTCAACGGAGTGCCGGCGAATGGAGGATCGTTCGGTTCGACCGGGCCGACCATTGCGGGCGGGATGTTGTTTACGACTTCGGGGTATGCGTTCTTTAGCGGCATAAAACCTGGGAATGCGCTCTTGGCTTTCGCGGCGAATTAAGAGTGGGCACGCATGCTACACGCGCGCAAAGCTCGTGTGGCCTCTGCGTGTAGCGCCCGCCCTTAGGCGGGCATCCGGTTGGCGGCAAAGTGCCCGCCTAAGGGCGGGCGCTACACGAAGTTCTTGCGCGTATTCCGTGGCGATACGGCGGAAGGAATCCGGGAAGAGAGCGACAATGAAACGATGCGTCTTGATGTTTTTGGGAGCGGGAATCGCCGCGATCTTATCGGTGGCCTGTCCGGCAAGCATGCGAGCTCAAGCGCAGGGAGCAGCGCCGGCGAAGCCGATGGGCACGGAGATGGGCTACGAAATTTTCCAGAAGAATTGCATGATGTGCCATGGAAATCCGGATTCGCCCGCGCATGCGCCCGAAGTCTCGGCGCTCCGGCAAATGTCTCCCGAAGCGATTTACAACGCGATCACGACCGGCTCGATGGCCGTTCAAGGGGCGAAGCTGAGCGAGGAAGAGAAGGTCCGTGTGGCCGAGGCGCTGAGCAACCGGCCGCTGCACGGCGGGGAAGCGGGCGACGCGAAAATGATGCCGAACCGCTGCGCCTCGAATCCCCCGATGAACGATCCCGCCTCCGGCCCGGCGTGGAATGGATGGGGAGTCGACATCATCAATTCGCGCTACCAAAAAGCGGAAGGCGCTGGGATATCAGCAGACCAAGTGCCGCGCTTGAAATTGAAATGGGCATTCGGCTATCCGAATGGAGTTTCGGCCTGGGGACAGCCAACGATTGTTTCCGGGCGCGTCTTCATTAGCGCCGACATCGGCTACGTCTATTCCCTGGACGCGGCTACGGGATGCATTCACTGGTCGTATCAAGCCAAGGGGTCGATGCGCAACGCCGTGAGCGTTGGGCCGGTGAAAGGCCAAGGCTCTGCCAAGTATGCGGTCTATTTCGGCGACATGAAGGGCAATGTGTACGCGGTGAATGCGGACACGGGCGAACAGCTCTGGACCGCGGTCGCCGAATCGCACTTCACGGCGAGAATCACAGGCGCGCCAAAACTGTACGATGGGCGGCTGTACGTCCCCGTTTCTTCCTGGGAGGAATTCGCGGCGGCCGCCGATGATTATCAGTGCTGCACGTCCCGCGGCAGCGTTGTGGCGCTGGACGCCAATACCGGAAAGCAAATCTGGAAAACTTACGCGATTCCGGAAGCCCCGAAGCCGACGCATAAGAATTCGAAAGGCATGCAACAGTATGCTCCCGCGGGAGGTTCCGTGTGGAATACGCCCACCATCGACGTGAAGCGCCGCGCGATTTACTTCGGCACTGGCGACTCCGAAACCGAGCCCGCCGGGAAAACTTCCGACGCTGTGATGGCTCTGAACATGGACACGGGCAAAATGCTGTGGTTTTTTCAGGACACAAAGAATGACGCCTTCCTGCGCCTCTGCAACGTTCCGGATCCTCCCGAAAACTGCCCGAAAGATTTGGGACCGGATTGGGATATGTCCTCGACTACCATTTTGCGCACGTTGCCGGATGGGAAGCGAGTCCTGGTTGCGGCCGCCAAGAGCGGAAACGTTTTTGGTTTGGACCCGGACAAGAAAGGCGCACCGATCTGGAAAGTCTCCCTGGCAAAGACGCCACCCAATGCCGGCGGACTGATCCGTTGGGGCGGCGCGGCGGACGAGGAGAACGTGTACTACGGATTGCAAACGGGAGGCATGGTTGCGTTGCGGCTGAAGGATGGCGGCCAAGTGTGGTTCAGGCCGCTCGTTTCTCCACATAACGATATGCCCGGGTACCCAGGGCAATCCCCCGCGGCCACGTTGATTCCAGGAGTGGCGCTCACCGGAGGCTGGGACGGGCGGCTGCTCGCGCTTTCCACCGAGGATGGCCACGTTATCTGGACGTATGAGACGGCGCGCGATTTCCAGACCGTCAATGGCGTCCCCGCGCATGGAGGCTCGTTCGGCGCGCCCGGTCCCGTCGTGGCCGGAGGGATGCTTTTTGCCAATTCGGGGTACGCGTTTTTCACGGGAGTGAAGCCCGGCAACGTGCTGCTGGCGTTTTCCCCCGAATAAATTTGCGGTACGGCGATGGGTGGTATGTGTAGGCAAAGATTGTAGGTTTTAAACCTTCCGGGACAAGCGCAGAAATTCGAGCGCTGAACGCTGGCGGATTGCCCGCGCTAACGTTTTCCAGCGTGGGTTCTTTACGGCCAGAGGCGATCAAGCACCAAGGCGAGCCTTGCACCGGCCTGCGCGAGACGTTCCCAGACGATCGGAACCGACATGTTCTGATACGTATCTTCCAGGCGCTCGTTGAGCTTCAACCTCCGCGTTGAAACGTGATCGTCATCCGCGCAGGACGCGATCGGGCTCGGGGCTTCCATGGGGATGCGCACCGGCAATTTGCCGTAAACGTTCTTCACCGCTAATCGGTAGCTTTCCCAGGCCCAGGCATCCACGTCGGACGGCCCTTTTTTCCAGCGCGCGATCTTCCCGTGGAACAATTGATCCAAGTCCGAGGCGACCCGATCCACCGTCTTTCCTTCCGTGGCTTTGGCGAGTATGTTCGTGTCCCACACGCCGTGCAGGTTCGGGGAGTAGCTTTCCGTTTGCGGATTTCTCAATTGGGGGAGGGCGTCGAAGAACGATACCGGGACGCAATTGCCGCCTTCGTCGTTATTCGTTGCGGCGTGCAGGGGTTGGTGCAGATCGCCAACGAAGTGGATCAGGAAACGCAGCGCGTCCGCCCGCTTCCGCGGATCGGCTTCCGTGGAACGCAGAATCGCCAGTTGATCTCTGGTCGCGCGTGTGACGCAACTATCCTTTGGATCGCAAAATTTCTCGACGTCGCGGCGCGTCGTGCCGAGAGGGATATCGATGTAGTGCCACGGAGCTGTTTCGGGGCGCGACGAGCGGATGTCGTCGGCCCAGGTGGAGGCGTCGGCCAGAGCGTCGGCGGCGCCCTGTTTGCAATAGCGGCTGAGGCTTGGGTCGATGGGGCCTTCGGTGAGGATTTTTTTTGCCGCGGCCAGAGCGCGTGGGGTGAGATGCTTTTCGGCCAGCAGGGCGATGACTTGGTGTCCTTCGCAGCCCCAGGCGCGCGCTGGCGCGGGCATGCTGATGACGGCAATCACGGAAACGCACGCCACAATTCCGGCGCGCCAGATTTGGAGGGGCGAATACGCGCGGCGTCTCAAAGAAACGGAGAAGGAAGAGCGAGTTGCCGCGCCGCCCGGCATCATTCGTCCTTATCGACAAGCTTTATGGATGCGGAATTGATGCAGTAGCGCTGGCCGGTGGGGTTCGGGCCGTCGGGGAAGACGTGGCCGAGGTGCGCGTCGCAGCGGCTGCACAGGACTTCCTCGCGCGTCATGCCGTGGCTGATGTCTCGATCGATCTCTACCTTGTTTTCATCGACCGGCGCATAGAAGCTTGGCCATCCAGAGCCGGAATGAAATTTCGTTTCGGAAGTGAATAGCGGTTGGCCGCAACAGATGCATACATATACGCCTGGGTCCTCGGTATCTTCATACTCGCCCGTTCCGGGCGGCTCGGTGCCTTTCTGGCGGGTCACGTGATATTGCTGCGGCGTCAGAATTTTGCGCCACTCGGCTTCGGTCTTGCGAATTTTTTCAGTCATATCAGTCCTCGCGGGAACATCTTAACATTGAGCGGTAAGCGGAAGAAATCGCTTGCGTTCGTGCG
>Ga0302326_10003161_pt1 | contig 39029 bp, 47 predicted proteins | sample Palsa_T0_3_FD_202264 | JGI IMG/M metagenome (GOLD analysis project Ga0302326, IMG submission 202264) | Peat permafrost microbial communities from Stordalen Mire near Abisko, Sweden - Palsa_T0_3 | ecosystem: Environmental > Terrestrial > Soil > Palsa > Peat permafrost | place: Sweden: Abisko... | reverse complement strand
GTGACTCACCGCGGTTAGAGGGTGAGAGCAAAGCCCACGCCGCGGGGATGGTCGACGCCGCTGACATCCCGCCGATCATCGTGCACCGAGCGACGATGCGGGTCATTGACGGCATGCACCGGTTGAGAGCGGCCAGCCTGGGCCAGCAGGACATGATCGCGGTCCGGTTCTTCGACGGCACCGCCGAGGAAGCGTTCGTCCTTGGGGTCGCCGCTAACATCACCCACGGACTGAAGCTGACCCGCAAGGACCGCAAAGCCGCCGCCGCCCGCATCCTGGGCATGTATCCGACGTGGTCGGATCGCACGATCGCCGCCACCGCGGGGCTGTCGCATCCCACGGTCGCTGTGATTCGCCGGCGGTGTTCAACTGGTAAAACTTTCCAGTTGAACACTCGCCTGGGCCACGACGGCAAGGCCCGGCCGCTGACCTCCAACAGCGGGCGCCAAGCCGCCGCGGAGCTGATCCTCGCCGATCACAGCACGCCGCTGCGTGAGGTGGCACGCCAAGCGCACGTCTCGGTAGGCACCGCCCACGACGTGCAGACCCGACTCAAACACGGGGTGGACCCGTCGGTGCCCACCACCCGTGGAGCGGGCCTCGACTTCTCCCTGGCCCGGGCTCTGGCGGCCGTCAAGAAGCTGCGCGCCGACCCCGCGGTGTGGTCGCACCAGGACGGCAAAGCCATGCTGCAGCTCCTCTCGCACAGCCTGCAGGTCGCCCACCAGGTCCGATCAACGATCAAAAACGCACCCCAGCACTGCCTAGACACCATCGCCGAGGTCGCCGCAGCACTCGGCGACTATTGGAGCCGGCTGGCCCGCGACCTGCACCTGCAGGCCCACACCGAGACCAGCACAACACCATTGGATGAAAAGACCGAACTGACATGAACCACGACGGCCGACCCCAACACCCCGGACAAACCGCCCACCAAACCGGCGCCGTGGCGACCGCGATCAAAACGAAAGACGGGTTGCGCTGGCAAGTACGCCGTCACCACGACGGCCTGACCCGCACCACCGCATGTTTGGCCCACACCAGCCACTGGAGGCCCTCGTGACGCTGTTTTATCCCGACTGCAGCAACAACAACTGGGCCACCACCCAAGACGCCATCAACTTCCTGCAACAGCTTGTCCCCGAAGGCTTTAGCGGCATCTGCCACAACGTGTCTGAGGGCAGCTACTACGAAGACCCCTACTGGCCCGCCATCCAACAATGGTGCGCCGCCAACTACCTTCCGCTGATCGGCTATCACTACGTCACCACCGACGACGCGGCCGCCCAGGCCCGGACCTGGCTGGCCAACAACGGCGGACCCTCAGCGATGCTGGACTGGGAAACCAACAGCGGCGACCTCACCAACCTGGTCGCCGTCGTCGACGCCTTCAACACCGCCGGCATCACCATCCAACTCGGCTACTACCCCCAGTGGTACTGGAACCAACAAGGCGGCGGAGACCTCTCCGACCTCGCCAACGCCCTGGTGTCCTCGAGCTACCCCGACGGAACCGGCTACGCCTGGACCATCTACACCAACTCCGGCGGCGACACCGGACAGGGATGGTCGCCCTACGGCAACACCACCCCCACCGCATGGCAATACACCGATCGCGCCGACGTGGCTGGCCTGAACGTTGACTGCAACGCCTACCTCGGCACCGACCTCACCGTCTTATTCGGCGTGACGCCAGCGATCACCCCGCCGCCTCCAAACTCAGCGTGAGTACGTCCGCGTTGATGCGATGTTGACAACCCCTCCCCTATTGGGACGCGGCACATCGCTTCGCTCCGCCGGGGGAGGCAAGCAGTCGTTTCCCGGTGAGCGAGACAAGAACTGATCGACCTCAGATCTCGAGAAGCGAGACAACTTGTGGGGCACTTCAACTTCCTCCGCGGCGAAAAGCCTACTAAGAAGGGCCTGCTGACTTTGCGGGCCGTCCTTGTGCTCTTCTGCGCTTTAATCATTGGCACTCTGGCCGGAGGGTGACTTATCTTGGGACCAGGGAACCCGCCAAAGCCGTCCTCGCTGGCGGTGCGGCCTTCGCCGGTGCGGTGATCTGGTTCGACAAAATCATTGCGGCCTGAATGCCGTTCGGGTTCTTCTTTGGATTTGACCGTGGTGCGCGGCGCTAGTCGCGTGTTGTTGACGCGCTGCCCGGGTCGGCGTTAAAAGCCGTCAGCGCATCTAGCAGGGCTTGGCCGTTCGGGCTTCCCAGACCGGTGCGAGGGTCCCATCCCGCGCCGCCAGTGTAGACGCCGTTGTTGCCGTTGGTGAGGTCGTGGAAGCCGGGGCTGCCGATCTGGTAGAAGGCCTGGTGCGGGTCTCCCAGTCGGTTGCCGAGCAGTTGGTTGAGTCGTGCCACGAGAGCGGCCCACAGTGGCGCGACCGCGCTGGTGCCGCCAAGCACCTCATCGACGGGCCACATCAGGCACCCCACGGCCGGCGACACCGTCGGGCGCGGAAGGCACCGCGGCGGTGGCTGCCTCGGGTACCAGGAACTCAGAGCTGATTCCGCCGCCGGTGGCGCCCGCGCCGAGCGCGGTGTCGTTCCACACCGTTTCGCTGCTGATGGTGTCGCCGCCGGCGGTGATCAGCGTGGTACCGCCGCATGCCAGCGCATACGGGCTGGACGCCGGGAAGTCAATGTGGGTGCCGCCGTCGGAGGACCCGTTGTCGCCGGCGGCCACGGTCACCGTGACTCCGAGCAGGGCGGCGTCCTCAAGCGCGGTGTGCATGGCGGTCAGCGCCTGGCTGCTCCAGGCGTTCTCTGGGCCGCCCCAGCTGATCGAGATGACCGTGGGCCTGTGCGTAGTGTGGTGGGCTGCTCGGGAAATAGCTTCTTAGAAGCCCTGGTCGGTGTTGGGCGCGAAATACACCACGATGTCAGCGGCGGGCGCCAGTGCGCCGAGCACCTCGATGTCGAGCATCACCTCGTCATCGGCCAGACTGCCGGGAAAGTTGATGCCGCCGGCCACCGACACCGCGGTCACCGACGGCATCGTCAGCCTAGTGAGGTGAAGTAGGTCTGCAGGTCGCTGGTCCGGTAGCCGCCGCCGAGCTCGATGACGGCCACCGTTTGGCCGTCATCGTCCGCGGGCGGGAAGGCGTACAGCCCGCCGAGCTGGATCGGTGTGTAGTTGCGGCTGGGTTGCGCGTGGGGTTTGCAGGCGGGCGATGGGGCGCCGATCCAGGCCGAGCACCGCGATGGCGCCGTCGGGCAGACTCTGCGCACCAGCACACCCCAGGAATACTGGACCGCCTGCGTCGGGCTGATAGCGGCTCAGCTGCAGCCGAACGCGCGCTGCAGCCCGGCCCCAGTCCCGCGCAGGTGCAGCACCCGGCGGTGTGGCTGGCACCCGATCTCCTGCAGGCCATGGGCGCGGGCGAAACCGCGGAAGCGGGTGATGTCGGTCGGGTCGGCGCCGCAACGGTCAGGAAATTTCGGTGACTGACTGCAGGCGGTTGCGCCCACCCCGGCGCGGCCGGCGCCCCGCCGCGACGACGCAACACCACCGTGACCTCGATGGGTTCCTCACCCTCGTGTGGGCCCATATAGCGGGTCCTCCCCGGCGCCGACCGATCCCGCGCAACACCAAAACCACCGTTCGTCATCATGTGTCCTTTACAGTCAAAAAAAGGGCCTGTCTACCTACGCTGAATATTATTTTTCTGATAGTCCTTCATACGCTCCGGCCTGTCAACAGAACCTTTAACCGGCATTGAAAAATTTAACGCGGAATCTTGACCGATTTTCAAAGTGGAGCGAACCTTGGGATATGACAACTCCAACAACATTCGCAGGCGCTCAAGATTTGTTCAACACCACTATTAACACGTCCGTCACGACCGCTCAAGCGGCGGTAAATCTCGCCGCACCGGGCGCCGTGCAATCCGGCATTGACTTCGACGCACTAGGAACCGCCAGTCTCGACTTCCTACAGGTCGGGGCCGACGCCATCCTCGTGTTCACCAACGTTTTTGAAGCCCCAATTGACGAAGCATTAAATGTCGGCATCCTCGTAACCGGGATTGTCGACGCTGCCTTGGCAGGGTCGAAGTGACCGTCAGCAGTGTCTTGGCGCAAGTGCAGACACAAGACGCCGCGAATCTGACCTTGGTGAACACCGTTTTCACGGATGCGAAAAACCAGCCGGACTCTAATGTTCCAGCCGGCTTTGAAGCCCAACTTCTCGGCGGGCAAATACTGTTTCAGCAAGACATCAGCGCCTTCTTGACTTCTCTTCCGGCAACCGTGTCGGACGCGAACGAGTCGAATGCGATTTTGATTGCCACGCTTCAGAATCTGCTTCTCATCGAACAGGATCTGAATAACACCCTGTCCCAGATCGACACCAATGACAACTATGAGCAATCTATTGCTCTGACCGCTCTCAACGTTGTAGTGGTGGCCGATGACGCGCTTATCCTCACCGATGTCGCCGTCGCCGCCGTTTTCTATGCGGCATTCGCGCTGGAAGGCCTTACAGGAGACCTCGTCACCGTCAGCACCCCCGGCGCCTACTCCGTCACTGTCCCGTCTGGCGCGACATTTGTGGACCTGGTCCTGATCGGCGGCGGCGGTGGCGGCGGCGGTTACAACACCGTTGGCTCCGGCACCGGAGGTGCCGGTGGAGCAACCACGGCAACCCCCACCGGGGGTTCCATGTTGACCGCCGCGGGCGGCACCGGCGGCGCCAACGCCGGCAATGCTGCCGCCACCGCCGGTGTGGCACCGGCCAGCGAATCCTTCGACGGCCAGACTTACACCGGCGGCACCGGTGGCGCAGCGGGTCACAGCAGCGTCGGCGGCAACGGCACCGCCCCCGGCGCGGGCGGTGGAGGCGGCGCCTACGGCAGCACCGGCGGGGTCGGCGGCACCGCCGGCGTATGGGCCGCAGAAACCATCGCCATCACCGCCGGCATGACCACCATCACCGGCACCGTCGGCGCAGGTGGCACAGGCGGCACCTCACTCAGCACCGAAGTCGGCGGGACCGGCGGCACCGGAAAGGCGTTCTTCTACTTCTACAGCTGACCACCACACCAACAAACCCCAGGGTGGCTTACCCCGCACGCTGCGGGGTAAGTCACCCTATTTCGTGGCCCCGCCGACGATTTCGGCGCATGCGATGCCACGGCCTGGCGCCGACCTCAACCCAGGTGATGCTTCGCGAGCCGAACCACGCTCGCGGGCCTTGACGCTTCGTGTGAACCTAAGGGGTAGTTTATTTGAGCGCGCAGCTCCCGAGCTGAGTCCTAAATAACGCCGATCGGCACGGTTGACTAGCACAAACATGACAGCCCAACCCCAGCTTCGCGGCGTACATTGACGAGCGCTGTCGTCGTTACCAACTGCGTTGAAGAACACGTCCATGGCAAACGACATAAATCAATGAATGAAGGACCAGGGAACGTGCGCAACGTGCCGCCAGGCGATCACGCCGCCAACACCGCCACGACTGCCGTCGTGGGGGTGTTGCTCGCCTTATCCCTGGCGGGCGTGCCCATCCCTGCGGAAGCGGCACCCGGCTTTGTCGGCGTGTCGGGCGCACTGGCCTCGATCAGCTATCTCACCGGCGGTCATGATCCGGCACCCCCGCCGCCGCTCCCGGCAGACTGCCAGCCCGACTCCACAGACCCGACCTGCCAACCGCCCCCACCCCCGCCCCATCGTCGAGGCCCGTTCTTCATTTGCTGAGCGTTGTCGAATGTCGAATTCTGTTGCACCGGGCGACGCCGAAGCGCCCGCCCACGAGAACCAGTCGCGAGGCTGGCATTTTCTGACCCGGGTTGCGTTCCGCTTCTGCGTGGTCTACTTCGGGCTCTTCTGTCTGCTCTACGTGCAGATCACGTCAGTGTTCGCCGGGATTTTCGGCGCCGTGTTGCCGGCGGAGGCGGCCTCATGGCAGATGAGCGCGCTCAAGCCGGTGACCGAATGGGTCGGCCGCCACGTCTTGGGCGTCGACGCCGTCCTGCACGAGGATTCCCGCAGTGGCGATCAGACCGACATGTGGGTGTTCATGTTCACCGTGCTGTTCGTCGCGATCATTGCGACCGTGCTTTGGAGCGTCCTGGACCGGCAACGCAGCGACTACTCCCGCCTGCACGCGTGGTTTTTGGCGTTCCTCCGGATGTGTCTGGGCGGGCAGATGCTCTTATACGGGGCGATCAAAGTCATCCCCGTGCAGATGCCCGCCCCGCCGCTGACCGCGCTGCTGCGCCCCTACGGACAACTCAGCCCGACATGGGTGCTGTGGCTGCAGGTCGGCAGCTCCTACCCCTACGAAATCGCGCTCGGCCTCGTCGAAGTCGCCGCCGGAGTGCTGCTGTTTTGGCCCCGCACCGCGACCCTGGGCGCCCTGGTGGCCTTGGCCAGCGTGGCGGACGTGTTTCTGATCAACATGACCTTCGACGTGTCGGTGAAAATCCTGTCGTTTCAGCTACTCGGGCTCGCGCTGGTGCTCCTAGCTCCCCAAGCCAAGCGACTGGCCGCGATGCTGATCCTGGAAAAGCCGTCACCACCGGCCACCCAACCGGCGCTGTTCACCACCCGTCGCGCCATAAAGGCCGCGACCGCGGTCCAGGTCGGTTTGGGGGCCTGGATCCTCGCCGGGGCCATGCTCCTCAGCGGGCTCAATTGGTTTAACGACGGCGGCGGCCGACCCAAACCCGCGCTCTACGGCATCTGGACAGTGACCACGTTCACCCTCGACGGCGCGTCGCTACCGCCGCTGACCACCCAACCACGACGCTGGCAACGACTCATCATCGAGGACCCCGACACGCTGACCTACCAGCGGATGGACGGCGTACTCGTCACCACGCCCGCGGCCATTGACACGCACACGATCACCCTGTCCGATGCGTCGCTGTCGGCGACGCTCACCATCGACCGAACCGCCCCCGACCGGCTACACCTTTCCGGCCAACTCGACGGCCAGCCAGTGACCATGACGCTACGACGCCTCGACCTCGACCGCTTCCTCCTGCGGCGCAACAGCTTTCACTGGGTACAGGAATACCCAGACAACCCCTTGAGACTGTAGGGACTTTGTGATGGGGCAAATTGGTCATGGGACCCTTACCAGCCCCAACCCTCATCCACGGTGTATTTATCGGCCAGCTCGCCGTCGTAACGCACAGTGCTGAGGCACCGATTATGTCAATGAGAAACGAAATACGTTCAGGTGCGGGAAGAAACCCCTTCAGGGCAGGAGATCGCCGAACGCGCGAGGTAATCCGCTCGTCGTGGCTCTCACCCCACCCGGCCTCCGGGTCGAAGACCACCACCAAGTTCACCCGCACCAGCGTCACAACGTTTCCCAGTGCCACGGTCGGGTGGCTCCTCCATCCGGCCAGCGGCGACGATACCCGCGCGTAAACCAGCCATCCCGGAGCACTGGGGCGACAACCGCCGCGAAACCCGCCCCAACCAGCAGCCATTGGACGAGCGGGCCCCAGCGGCTGGCCGGGGTCAGCCTCGTTTCCAGACGTACCGGGCTGTCGAGGTAGGCGGGCTGGTCAAAGCCGGTGTGCGCCAGCTCGTGGCCGTCGGGTGCGATGACCGCACTGATCCCGATGGTGCCCGCCACGACCACGTAGCGGTCGTGCTCTACCGCGCGTGCCTTGGCGACCGCGAGTTGTTGAGAGCTCATCGTCGCATCGAAGGTGGCGTTGTTGGTGGGTACCGCCAGTAGCTGTGCGCCGGCCAGCACCGCGCGGCGCGGTGCCCGGTCGAACAGCACCTCCCAGCAGGTCGCGACTCCGACTCGGATACCTGCTGCGTGCACCACACCGTCGCCCTGCCCGGCGACGAAATGTCCTGCGTCGTGCGCGTGTTGGGACAGGTGCCGGAAGAAACCGGGCCAGGGCAGGTATTCGCCGAACGGCTGGATGATCGCTTTGTCGTGGCGCTCACCCCACCCGGTATGCGGGTCGAAGACCCCCACCGTGTTCATCCACGTCGGGTGCTCACGGGTCGAGCCGGGAGCTGCACGAATCATGCCCACCAGAATGGGCGCCCGGACCGCCAGAGCAGCAGTCGTAATCTGTTGTGCGGCATCGGCGTTGAACAGGGGGTCGATATCTGACGAGTTTTCCGGCCAAATAACCATCCCCGGTTGCTGGGCACGCCCATTCTGGACATCGTCAGCGAGTCGCAGGGTCTCGTGAACGTGGTAGTCAAGCACCGCCCGGCGCAGGGCGTTGAAGTCATACCCCAGCCGGGGGACGTTTCCCTGCACCGCGGCCACCGTGACAGCCGGCTCGTTGCCCGACCCCGCATCGGAGCCTCGGACCTGCGGCCAGACCACGTCGGTGGTCAACAGCACCAGGCAGACACAGACGCCGGGCATCAGCACCGCCCTGTGGCGGTGCGCCCCCGTGTCACCGTCGCGCAGGCAGCGCACGATCGCGGTCGTGATCGCCGTCGTGGTGCACCCCAGCAACACGATCGCCACCGATAACAGCGGAACCCCGCCGAGCGCGACCAGCGGCAGAAACGGGCCGGTGGTTTGACCGAAACCAACTTCCCCCCAGGGGAATCCGCCGAATGGCAAGCTTGACTTTGCCCACTCCTGGGTCCCCCACAGCGCCGCGAACCAGATCGGCCAACCCGGCACGCCACGCACCACGACGGCCAGCAGGCCGAACAGCCCCGGATACACCGCGCACACCACCGCCAACGTCAACCACGGCCACGCCCCGACGAAATCGCTGGTCCAAGCCAGCAGCGGCGTATAGAACGCCAGCCCGAACAGCACGCCATAACCCAGGCCACCGGACACCGTGATATCCGGGCGGTTTAGTACCCAGCCCAGCAACAGGAACGCGACAATAGCGGCCCACCACCAGTCCAGCACCGGAAAACTCGCGAACAACAGCAGACCGGCGACCAATGTCGTGCCGAGCGCGGCCGCCCGGTCGGCCGGCACGACACTCAGCCGCGCCAGCCGGTCGGTGACCACGACGGCCAGCCGGATCAGCTTTTGGTCGGTGGCCGGCACGGCACCGGGTACCGCTTCGGGTCCATCGCTGCCGCCGTGCTCGTCGGCGTGGGGCGGTGGTGTCGCGTCGCAACCATCCACGTCGCTACCCATCGAGCACCGCCCGTCCGTGCCCAGGACGCAGCATCGCAACTGTTTAGCTGAGCACGTCGTCAACCCTATCGTCGCCGATGGGCACGGTGAGGTCCGGCGCTCTCCAGCGGCCCCGGCAGGGTTGCGCCCAGCAGCCGCGCCACGGAGCCAGCCACCCGGCGCGCTTCGCAGCACCAACCGGACTTCGTGATTCCCAAGCGCACTGCCGCCTCCCCGGCCGGTTCGATCAGCCCGCGCGGGTGTCGCTTAGTTTCCGGCGCAACGCGGTCTGTCTCGAATCTAGAGAAACGAGACACCAGCCAGTGCATCGCTCCCCCACCCCATAGCAGCAGGTCGCGGTGTCTTAAATCTTGTCTCATACGGGCGTGTCTCGAATTCTCTCTGTCGGTGAGCAATGAGACAGTCATCGCTAAGGCGGCATACCCATGGGTATGCACGGGTTAGCAGCATCGGCCAGGACCTCGACGCACAGCTGGTGGCGCTGGCTGATGCCGGCGTTGAGCCGGCGCGCATCTTCACCGACAAGCTGTCTGGCTCGGCGATGACCGCTCGTCCTGGCCTGGCGGCGATGCTTGACTATGCCCGCGCCGGCGACACCATTGTCGTCGCCGCTGTTGACCGTCTCGGCCGCTCCGTTGCCGAAGTTACCCGCACCATTGCCGAGTTTGGCGAACGCCGAATCTTGTTGCGGGCCATACGTGAGGGCGTCGATACCGGTACGCCAACTGGTCGTGCTGTGGCCGCAATCATGGCGACACTTGCTGAGCTGGAGCTTGAGCTGGGGCGAGAGCGTCGCTCGGCGTCGCGGGAATCTCGCCGAGTGCGTCAACTGCCAGCTACCAAGCCCCTGAAACTGAACCTAGAACGTAGGGAACAACTTTGGCACTTGGCCGCGTCGGGCGAGCCGGTGTTCTGAGCTGACAGAAGCTTTCGGTATCGGCGGCGCAACTGCCTACCGATGTCTCTCTTGGAGCTACGGCGGTAATCGATCAGATTGTGTGCCAAACAGGTTATTGCAGTTAAATTTTCATAATTTTCCCGCAGTTGCCGCACTTGATGAGTCCGTGCTTCGTGACTCGGACGTTCACGAATGTGAATCGGCAGTACGGGCATGTGAGGGTGGATACGGATGTGGCCATGGCAGGCCCCCTTCTCGTAGTAGGTGGCTTAGTTGCCCGGGTTGGAAGTCACCCGCGTTCGGCGACGGTCGTGTTGGGCTGACGTGCGGCCGTGGCCGCCGTGACGTACCTCCCGGTGATCGCACTTCGGTGATGGGTCCCGCTGCCATGATTGGCGCCACGCTCGGTGACCGTAGTGCGCGGATTGCGCTGTGTGGTGGATGCGTTGACGTAGCGGCCGGTGACCGCGCTACGGCCATGTCCCTTCGCCATAGTTGTTTTCCTTCCAGTCGGTTGGCCCATTGGTAGAACCAGAACACTTTGGTTTACTACTGTCCACTTTAGTGTAACACGGACCGTCTACTTTGGTGTTCGATCGACTACTATGGTGACCGTGACAAGCGGATCTGTTGACATAGAGCTCGGTACGACGTTGCGTCAGCTCCGGGACTTCGCCGGAAAATCGCTGAAAGCTGTGGCCGAGCCGTCGAAGATCAGCAGCGCTTATCTGCAGAAGTTAGAGCGCGGCGAGGTCGCCAGTCCCTCTCCCAACATCTTGTACCGGTTAGCTCAAACGCTGGGGGCGGACTATCTGGAACTCATGCGACGTGCCGGCTATGTCGTGCCCGGTGAATCTGAAAGCGGTAGCACTCTGGCTCATGCGCTCAGTTCGAAAGATCTGACCGACGAAGAGGCGGAAGCGCTCATCACCTACCTCCAAATCATGCGCGAGCGCGAAAGGCGGGGCCATGCTTGAGGACTTAGACAGCGCCCACGACATCGAACAGTGCACAGACGCGCTGCTAAAAGCGGCCAACGCCTACGGCAGGTACCCGACACCCGTGGACGACATCGTGGCCGCGCGAGGTCTGCAGGAATCGCCGGAGTTCACGATAGACGAAGGAATCCTCGCGGCTATGCCTAAGAAAGCGCGAGACCTGGTGCGGCGCGCGGCTCGCGGCCTACGTGGTGCACTGGATCGCCGAGAGCGCATCGTCCACATCAGCGAGAACATCACTCACGAAGGACAAAAGCGGTTCGTCAAACTGCACGAAGCCAGTCACGACAACTTCCCATGGCAACAGCAGCTGATACACGCCGACAACGACGAAACGCTGAGTCGCACAACCAAAATCCTCTTCGAGAAAGAGGCCAACCAGGGAGCCGCTGAGCTGCTGTTTCAGCGCGGCGGCTTCGCCCACGACGCAAAAAGCCTGGCCATCGGCACCGCAGCCGTCGTCCACCTATCCCAACGCTACGGCTCATCGCTCCATGCAGCTTTCCGTCGCTTCGCCGAAACCCACAACGAAGCAGTTCAAGTGATTCGATTAAGCCCCTGCCCCAATGGCGATGGCAGTTACACCCGCTACGAACAGGTCAGATCCGCTAAATGGTCACAGCGCTTCGGGACCTCCGCGCTGTACCCGCGGCGCCTCCACCCAGCAGATCATCCGTTCCTGGCGGCTATCGACCACGCCCTCGAAGAGGCCCCACTTCTCGATCGCAACGGCTTACGCGTCGACGTGCAGATCGAAACTCTCAACACCGGGTACGGGCTCTTTGTGCTGCTCTGGACCAAGCCAGGTCGACGCCTGTTGCGCCCCATCGGAGTTCGGCTGGCCAGCTAAACCGCGGCAACCTCGCACAAAACTGTCCGACGCGCTCAGCGGTACCAGGCGCCAGTGGCACCCAACAAGATCCGAGCGATTGGCTGGCGGGCCGGCAGTCTTCGAAACCCTGGTTATTGGGACTGTGAAATGATCGGCAACAGGACCCTACCCCTGTGCTGGCGGTCATACCCAACGACCAGGCCCTTTGGAAGCGGCGGGGACGCTGGATCCTGACCGCCTGTCGAACCGCCCGCGACGGCGAACAGGTTGAGCGTCGCCATTCGGTTCACAGGATCTTGCGCGTCGAGCGAACTGCTGGGATCTCACCGCTCGGCATCGTCGCCACGCGGGATGAGGAGATACACGTGGTGAAAATCACCGGCGAGGACCGGTCGCCCACTGACGCGCCGCTGCTCCATGGCCCCGTCCTCATCACCAACATCAAGGCCGCGCATGATTCGTCGCGCCGTGAATTAACGACGCTATGTCGTGGAGGCTGACTGTATGGCGCGTCTCGGGGCGACGTCAATGGGGGCTGAGGACTGTTCGTAGCTAACTTCCAGCGATCGTGGATCGGATTGTCGCATGGACCAGCGCGTGGGTATGAGAGTGGGCTGTGCCCGTCCTGAGCGTCGGTTGTGTGTTCACGGCTAGACCGAGAATTTGTGGGCGTAGGTGGCTTGTGGTTACGGAACGACCCCGGTCTTTAGGGTTGATTGTTAATTAGGCACGCGTAGATCTTGAGTGAATCTAAATAATGCAGTTAACTTAACGGCACTGGCTGAGATGCCAAGGGACAACATAGATCTGCGGTTCCCTGCCGTGCCTTCGATCTGGTCACCGAAGATGACCACCTTCTGAGACTGCGTTGTGTGTGACCGCGTGCGGACAAGGGGGTTCGTGATGGATGAGGTCAGTCGGGATCATGACGGGCAGCTGTGGGCGCGTGACTGGCTGGCATCGGAGTCCGCCATCGTGCAGGTGCCGGTGGCGTCGCTGGTACGGGGTGACTCACCGCGGCTTAAAGGATTGAGCAAATCCCACGCCGCGCTGATGGTCGACGCCGCTGACATCCCGCCGATCATCGTGCACCAGCCAACAATGCGGGTCATTGACGGCATGCACCGGTTGACCGCGGCAACCCTGGGCCACCAGGACACCATCGCGGTCCGGTTCTTTGACGGCACCGCCGAGGAAGCATTCGTCCTTGGGGTCGCGGCCAACATCACCCACGGGCTCCTGCTGACGCCCAAGGACCGTAAAGCCGCCGCAGCGCGCATCCTGGGCATGTATCCGACGTGGGCGGACCGCGCGATCGCCGCCACCACAGGCCTGTCGCACCACACGGTGGCGGCCATCCGCCGCAAGTGTCTAACTGGGCAAATTGCCCAGTCGGACAGTCGGCTCGGCCGAGACGGCAAGACTCGGCCGCTCACCGCAGATGAGGGGCGTCGAGTCGCTGCGGAGTTGATTCTCGCTGACCAGAGCAAGTCGCTGCGTGAGATCGCCAAAGACGCGCACGTTTCGCGGAGCACCGTCCAAGATGTTCGGGCTCGACTTAAGCAGGGTGTCGACCCGTTGGTGGCCACAACCCATGCGGCAGGCCCCAACGTCCACCTGGCGCGAGGTGAAGCGGTACTGAAGCGGCTGGGGAACAACCCCGCGGTGCGGTCCCCCGAGAAGGGCAAATTCATGCTGCGACTGTTCGCGCACAGCCTGCAGATCGCCAACCAGGCCCAAGCAGCGAGCAGAAACGCACCTGAGCACTGCCTTGACACTGTCGCCGAGTTCGCATCAGCACTCGGTGATGCCTGGAGCCGTCTGGCCCAGGACCTACGCGCACGAGCCAAAGCTGGCTGAATTACACGGCTCTCACGCCAGTCAGGAAAGGCGGATACGAGATGAACAAGTACGGCCGGCCTATGCGCGCCGGACAGGTGATGCGCCAGGCCGGCGCGGTCGCGACCGCGGTCAAGACGAAGGACGGGCTGCGCTGGCAGGTGCGCCGCGAACGTGACGGCCTCATCCGGCTGACCGCATGTCTGGCGCACACCACCCACTGGGCACCGTCATGACGCTGTTTTATCCCGACTGCAGCAACAACAACGGGGCCAGCACCCAAGACGCCATCAACTTCTTGCAACAGCTTGTCCCGCAAGGCTTTAGCGGGATCTGCCACAAAGTCTCCGAAGGCAACTACTACGAAGACCCCTACTGGCCGGCCATCCAGCAGTGGTGCCAGCAGCACAATCTCCCCCTGATTGGCTACCACTACGTCACCGCCGACGACGCGGCGTCACAGGCCCGCACCTGGCTGGCCAACCAGGGCGGCAGCTTGGCGATGCTGGACTGGGAAGACAACAGCGGCGACCTGGCCAACCTGATCGCCGTCGTCGACGCCTTCAACACCGCCGGCATCACCGCACAACTGGGCTACTACGCGCAGTGGTACTGGAGCGAGCAGGACGGCGGAGACCTCGCGGGCCTCGCCAACGCCCTGGTCTCTTCGGCATACCCCGACGGCACCGGCTACGCCTCGGCGATCTATAGCAACGCCGGCGGTCAAGCCGGCCAGGGGTGGGCGCCTTACGGGAACGCCACCCCGGCCGCGTGGCAGTTCACCGACGACGCGAACATCGGGGCTGTCAGTGTCGGCTGCAACGCCTACCTCAGCACCGACATCTGGGTGCTGTTCGGCAGCGCGCCCACGACCACGCTAGACAGCAGCACCACAGCAGAGCTGAGCACAGCGCAATCGAATGCGACAACCGCGCAACGTCCGGGTAGCCGCCGCCGCACATTGACCAAACGGGGCCTGGCTTTAGCTTGTGTACGATGCAGAACCCGAAGACCGAAGCCCCTTCCGAACATGGCTACCGCCTTCGAGTTAGTGAGCTGGGCCCCAACGTATCGTGGGCAATTGACAGCAGTTTAAGCGCCGCGCTAAAGTCCGCTAGCTGACCGCATCGGGCAATTACTTTTGTGAGTGTTCATTTCTGCCCGGGCAACGCACGGCCCGAGTCGTGTATATGTCCGGGCCCCTGTGAAGTCGCAGGAATCCATCCCTGACGTAATCAACGACAGCATCGCAATCAGATTGTGCATGGCTAGCGTCGCGGCGTTAAATTTACCTAAAGTTGAAGTTCGGCAACGCGGGAGACTTAACGCGGTGCAAGAGTGGGGCAACCTTATGCCGTCCATACGACTCCGTTACTAAAACTGCACTCTCTACTGTGCACATTTTTGACCAGCCAAAACAATTGACATCGAATAGGCTGCGCAGGATTATGAGCTAATGACCACACCGAATTACCCGCAACTCGCAACAGTGCTACAACAACTTGCCAGCAATGCTCAATCTCTTTCCGAAAGCTTCCAGAGCGAAGGCACTGGAGGCACGCCCCAGCTTGTCACCGTCAGCGCCGCCGGCGCCTACTCTGTCGCTCTCCCGTCGGGTGCGACTTCGGTGGATTGTGTCCTTATCGGCGGCGGGGGCGGTGGGGGCGGCTACACCTCGACCGGGTCTGGCACCGCCGGGGGCAACACCACGGCATCCGTCACGGGCGCCTCCACACTGACAGCCGACGGCGGTGTGGGCGGTGCTAACAGCACCGACGGATTTGGCACCAGCCCCTCAACCGCGGACGGCGCATCGGCAGCCAACGAGACGTTCGACAGCCAAACGTATGGCGGCGGTGCAGGGGGCGCCGGCAGCTACACGGGCGCCGGCTTACCCGGAGCAGCGCCCGGCGGCGGCGGGGGCGGCGGCGGGGTGCTTGATGCCTACTGCGGCCGCGGCGGTGCTGCGGGCGTGTGGGCGACCGAAACGCTGACCATCTCCGAGCTGACCGGGCCGATCACCGGCACCGTCGGCGCCGGGGGCGCCGGAGGCCCCGCGTCCGAAGGCACCACCTCGACAGGCGGCAACGGCGCTAACGGCGCCGCTTACTTCTACTTCCACTGATCACCGCAGGAACAAAGGCAGTAGCAACAGCATTGCCGAGAAAAATCCCGGCGCTAGAGCCGCTTTCGATCGATTAGTTGACAATGCAAAGGAAATTGATGAAATGACTTCACCCGCCCCGCCCACTACGTCCGCCGAAGCTTATCAGGACGTGATTACGGCACTCGACGGCCTTGTCGCTGCTATCACCGCGGTACTCACAGATCCAGACTTTATTGCCTCGGCAGGAGATCTTGCCAGCGAGCTTGCTTCGGCCATTCCAGGCATAGTTGAAGATATTGTGGAGATCGCCGAATGCGGCGCAGACATTGCCCTCTTTGTGGCAGGATAGTAAGAGAGAGTCAACGTTATGACTGAGGAAGAATTCCTTATCGCAGTTTACGAATTAGCGGCGACAGTGCTTAATTCGCTTACCACTCTGGTGCAAGACCTCGGATCCTACGCGGGTCCCGCCCTAGAAGTGATCGCAGACCTTTTACTGGCCGCCGACATCACATTGCACTACGTCTCCGAAGGCGTGTGCGCGTTTGCGCCGTGACGCGAATTGACCGCATATGGGAACTACATAGAGTTCGACTCGGAGTAGATCCCGTCCACACGCCTGGAGCCTGGAGGCCCCGCCCTCTTGCCCGTACTCAAGCCGAGAGCGGTGCGAACCCCGCGCCCGGGCCGCCTTTGGCGTTGACATCGTCGACAACTCTGCTGAACTTGAGCAAGTGGGTGAAGTAAAACGGGGGGTTCCCTTGCAGGTCGCCTGGAACGTTCAGGCCCCCATAGACCAAGCCAATGAGCAGGCCGTCCGAAGTGACTGGGCCACCGTCATCGCCGGGCTGAAAGAGCCCAGTCATGGATATACGCGTGCCGCCACCGGGGAGCGAATGGATGTGACCGCAGAAGTTACCGGTGGCCGCGCCTTGCTTGCAGAGCGCTCCGCGGTCCGGGTCGGGTCCGACGCCGTTGATCGCGAAGCCGGCGAAGCTAGCGGTCGGGCTCACCTTGGCCGGATCAAACTTGATCACCCCGTAGTCCGTGCCGTCGCCGACAGCGGCGACAGTGCCGACGGGGCCGTTGTTAGCGCCTTCGGCGACGACCGGCGCGCCGGGTCCACCACAGTGACCGGCGGTGAACCCGACCAACTCGCCAGCGTGATCGTGGCCGATGGTGGTCAGGGTGCAGTAGCTTCCCTCGACGACGATGCCCGCACCGCCGCCGAGGACGACCTTGTCGTCAGCGACCGCCAGGCATGGTCGGCCCACCGCTGCGACCGTGACGGCAACCGCCACCACGGTCGCAGCGGCGAAACGTTGCCTGAGTGCCATGGCGGGCCGGTTTAGAACCCGATGGACGAAAGCACGTCGGCGAAAATGGAGGTGTCAAGACCCGATGCGAGATCGCCACCGGCTGAAATGGGGTCATTACCCGTCAACAGGTCGGCCAAGATGATCGTCACCGAGTTGAGGTCTGGTGCGAGTGCATCGAAGCTCGGCGTTATCAAACCAAGCAAAGCGGTGGATTCGGCCGTCGCCGATCCCGATGCGACCGCAGTCTCCAACGCCTGATCAGCGTTGAGCGCAGCTTCGCTGGCGCTGTACCACCCCTGGTCAACAATGCTAAACCAGGGATTCAGAAGATCCGCCAAAGCTCCGCCGTCGTACGACGAGAGAGAGCTTTCCGCCGAGTCGACGAATCCCAGCGTCTGCAACAAGGTGTCCTGCGTATCAATGGTGGAAGTGACCGACGCGAAGTCGCCGCTGGGAATGTCGCCCAGCAGTTGGTTGGCGTCGGTGTAGTTCGTGGTTGCTTCGCTCAACAAGGTGGCAGGGTCAGTGACGGCGGCGGTGGCCGCGCTGGCCGCAGCGTCGGTCCCGATGTTGGGGTCAAACGCGGCAAGGATGCTATCGCCGATCACGTTGAGCTCGGCCCCCCCGAGTCCGAAATCAGATTCCAGAACTGCCAGGTCCACGCTATTGAAGCCAGTGCTGCTGAGGTCACCGGCTTGGTCAGCGGTGACGAACGCTTGGTCGGCTGACAGCACGCTCTGGGCGGCGGTGACGAGTTGCTCGTCCGCGCCGGCCAGGAAAGTCTGATCGCTTGCGGACGCGAGGTCTTGCTGCGCCCCGATCTGTTCGAGGAAAGAATCTTGATTAGCGTCCTGCGCAAAGAGGAGGAAATCTGCTTGCTGCGTATTGAGGTCAGCAGTGGGCGCCGCGTCCAAGACCGCATTTGCTTGGTTGAGGTCGGTGACCGCTTGGCCTATCACATCGTCCGTGGTGTCGGCGCAGGCCGCCGGCGCGCCGGCCATCCCGACCATCGCCGCACTAACCACAGCACTGGCAGACATACCAATCGTGATGCCCCAGCGGCGACGCTGGTGTGCGGACCGGTTGCTTCTGCTCATCGCAACTCCAACTCCAATACTGCTTCGCGCCGACCCTTATCGTGGCCACAAGATTTACTGAGGTACGCTAAGTTATTGTTAAGGTTTAGGGGCGTCAAGTTATTTGCCGATCTCCCCAGTAAGTTCACAGCCAACCAAATCCGCCGCCGTGGCCCTCAGCGTTACCAGGCGCCAGTGGCACCCAACAAGATCCGAGCGATTGGCTGGCGGGCCGGCAGTCTTCGAAACCCTGGTTATTGGGACTGTGAAATGATCGGCAATAGGACCCTACCCCTGTGCTGGCGGTCATACCCAACGACCAGGCCCTTTGGAAGCGGCGGGGACGCTTGATCCTGACCGCCTGTCGAACCGCCAACCGCCGGAGCGTCCATAAGCCAACCAGCGCCCAATCTCCTGATTGGTGGATAATGATGGTTATCCATCGTTTATTGATAACCAGGATGGCCGCGCGGCTGTCCGACTCGAAGCGTTGTTGTAGATCTGGTTTTTTCGCGACTCCCGTTGGCGTGCAGTCGACGTCAACCAGGCACGCTGAGCGTCGGGCTTGACTCTTCGGGATCGGCGCACGCGGCGCTGCGTGGGCTTTCCGGTCGGCACACCGGGCCGGTTATTGCACATCTGGATGCCACCGGTGGGGCGACCTGATCGCTGCTATCAGTCGGAGCGGCCAGTGTTGGCGCGCCCGCGCAACGAGGCACACGGCAGAACTCGCGAGCGCAGAGACTAGTTACGAACGAAACCACCTCCCGGCGGCGCGCGGTCCAATGACTACAAGCCCGGTGGCCGCGGACACGGAACCGAACCGGCCCCGCCGCACATCTGAATAGGCATCAGGCCGCTTCGGTCTCCCCGCTCCGTCCAAACTGCACCGCGCTGGAAACTTTTCTGGCGTCAGGAAAGTTCTTCTCTGATGATGATCAAGGTTTATCAGGGCACGACAGACATGAGCCAGCAAATGGGCGCCGAGAGGGTGGCGCGCGAGGCGGCAGCCGAGGCCCCGCCGGACAGGCCTGATGTGTGGATCGCATGGGTGTTGGATCCGCCTGGCGGGGACGGTCACCCGTACACCAGCGTGCACTCCACCGAGGCAAGTGCACGCAAGCGATTAGAGGAGAAAGCCGAAGCCTGGGAAATTCCCGTCGAGCACCTGAACGCCGGCATCGCTGCTCACATCGTGCAAAGTTGATTCTGTTTGCCAGGATCGGTTGGTGTCCACCAAGTCGCTATGGGTGTTCGGCGTAGGCTCATATCATGGCCCAGCAGCGCAACATTACCGTCAAGACGGCGCGGGGGGTCGAGTCATTCACCGGTGGCGCCCAGCTGCACACGGCAAACGTGGGCGACGATTTCTACTTCGTCAGCATGCCCGATCCTTCGAGTCCGTCTGGCCGCAAAGTTGTTTGGCAGCAGCGCATTGAAAACAGCTGGCGCGAAGGTGTGGAAATTACAATCGAAGAATCCGACGGCCCCGCCGTATAGGGGATCATCTTAAGGCCAGATCATCGAGGTTTCGATCGCCCCAGTCCTCCGCGAACGCCACGACGTCGGGACTGTTGGCCAGAAACTCACGGTGGGCGGCACAGCGCCGGTGCATGTCGTCGGCGTCAACAGCTTCTTCGCTCCAGGCGTTCATGGTGACATGAGTTTCGGGTCATACCCCCTCAGCGTCAACATGCGACTCGGCATTGGGGCTATCTCTCCACCGACGCGTCTTTCTAGCTCGCCCCATGGTCCACCCGCGATCGAGCGAAGCCGATAATGACCAATTATGTTGGGGCGCTGCGGGCCGTCCCCTCCATGGCGACTGGTTCAATCCCATTATCGCGCATCACGTTTGAAGTGCAGGAACGGCCGGAAAGGGCCTGCTTTGCACCACATATGCACTCAGCCCTCCACACAGTGTCAGTGAGGAGAGCAAAACGATAACCGCAGCAACTAATCCCTCCCCCGGTTCGACCGACTCTCGCGACCTCCGCATCCGGCGGATCAAGGGCGCCGTGAGTCGCGTCCGACCCGAAGACATGACGGACGCCGAGCTGGTAGCGGCGATCGCCATCTTTGACCTCGCCAGCGCCCGCCTCTCCCCCAAGCCGACCTTGTGCGTCAAGATCAATCCGCGTGTCGGTGGATGCCGTTAGCGTCCTGCCCTAATCGAGGGAAGGGGCAACCAATGAGACAAATGCTGTTGGCTACGGTCGCGCTCGGCGGGATCCTCGCCGCGGCACCGGCGTTCGCCGTGCCCCGCTGCGGGTTTCAGGGTGATTGGGGCTGCGAGGGTCCGCCGCAATAGGACGGGCCTTTGTAGGACACTTGGTCGCACGGCTTGACGCAGGATCCGCAGCTCTGCTTGGGCGGCAAACACCGTCCAGCCGTGCGGCTTCTACGTCCCGAGCGGTGAGCCGAAAGCAAAATTCCGATGGGCGGAAACGGCGAGGAGCTGACAGCCGCCCACGCCCGCCCTGGCCGAAGTACTGTTCGAAGCCCACGCTGAAATCGACGAATGGGTCATTCGATGACTGTGCGGCTTGAAGGCCGAAAGTGCTCGCTGCTAAAAGCCATTTGGGAGTTTCTATGGGGCGAGTGGTGGTTCTGGTTCGGGCACCCGAACGGCGGCACGGTCATCTTCTGGCGCGCAGTCCAGATAAGCGTGTTCCCCGTGTACTTGCTGGGATTGTGGCTGCACTCATATCTCGGCGCAGAGTGCCCTCCGTGCCATTTCACGCGGACGGCACTTGAGCACGCGCTCGACACAACGTTGCCTTGGCTCGCAGCGACTTTCGGCGCAATATGGGCTGGGCTATATGCGAGGTTCGCCTCGCAGTGGACTTACCTCGCCGGCGAGTACAACCAGATCAGGCAGATGCTTGCCACCCAGTCAGCCAAGCCGACTGCCGAGAACGAAAAGCATGTCCAGAGGTGGCGAGCTGGTTTCGTTGAGGATGCGCTCGACCTGCACCTCGCGACCAAGCCGATGTTCAGACCGTTCATTAAGCGATTGCTCGACGACCCGAAGCACCAGGAGGTGCGGGATTGCTTCGATGAGGCGGTTGACGGCAAAGAACGCCGAGCGTGGCTGCAAAGGAAACTGCGATGAACCGGAGCGGCGCCGTCGAAGGCAACCGAGGACGAACCGCCCGCCGTGCCGTCGGTGCCACCGAGTACAACGGTCCGGTGACTGGTGATGCTCAGGTGATCGAGGCCTCTACGACTGGCCCGCGGAGGGTTTTCAGGCGTGTCTCTCCGCGGTTGCGGCGGGACGGACGGCGCCGCCAGCTCGGCGCCGCGCTGATCGCCGTCGCTGACGATGCCGACGGAACATTCCCGGGCTAGCCAGCGTCTGGGTGGCTGTTGACGAAGGCGTAGACGCTAGGCGGCATGTCCCACCACCGGCCGCCGTAGTTGTTGGCTGACTCGCGGATCGCTCTTTCATAGGTCGAGACGATCGCGGCGGCGATTTTGGAGTCGTCGATAGCTGGGAATAGCCGGCGTCGAAGGCCGGTGTCGGCGACGATCTTCTGTGCCATCGGCTTGGCGCGGTCCTCGTCGAACGCCGCCGAGGATGGGTAGGCGGCGCTGCGTCCGGTGCCCATAGCCGTGACGACGAAGCAGTAGGCGATGTCGAACTGGCATAGCGAGTTGAGGGCTGCGTCATCCTGATTGACATCGTCGCTGGTGACGTCGCCGTCAGGGAGGTCCGGGCGCATCGCGGGGTGTTCGACCATGAGTTCGCGAGCGGCAGAGAGCAGATAGCCACCCCGTGGATCGGTGGTAAGCCCAGCGCGAGATGCGTAGACCTGCGCAGCGCGTATCCACGATGAATAGACGTAGTCGGGCTCGTAAACGTTGCCGGGCACGGGGCGTAATGCCAGCGATCGCACGGTGTCCCATGCGCTTAGTCGTACGGCGAGGCCGCCCAGGACGTAGACCCGCTCGACGACCATCAGGCGCTTGCGGGTGGCGTCCTCCTCGACGCCGAGGGTCTTGTAGGCCTCGCACAGTTTGTCGATGGCCTCGTCCACCAGGTCAGGGCGTTCGAAGTGCAACGCCTGCGCGCAGAAGATGGTCCAGCGGTCGGCCGCGGCTCGAAATTCGAGCAGGCCGACAGCTTTGCCGGTCGAGCGAGACAGGCTACGAATGAACTGGCGTAGTCGGACGTCATTGCCGGTCTCTAGCAGTCGAATCGCGGTAACAGTGAACGTCGCTTCGTCCATGTCCATCAACAGAGGTACGCCGGCGTCGGAAGGTGTACTACTGCGACTATCGAGCACCTCGCGCAGCATCGTTAGGGCGGCATCGTTTGACTGGTCGCGGATCCCGCGGGCGTAGGCCGACAGCAGGTCAGTCCAATGGGCGTAGCGGATGGGAACGTTCTCGGCGCCCTCGCGAATGAAGATCTCACCCTTGCGGAAGACGGTGATCGTCTTCCCGTCGGAGCCTTGGTACTGGCCGTCTTTGTTGAAAGGTATGGGCAGTCCGTCGGGATTTCGGAGGTAGATCACCACGATCTCGTTGCCGGCGAGTTCGTGGATCTCGACGACGGCATGCACTGATGCTTCGACGTAGCCGCGGATAAGTGCGCCGAGACGAGAGCTGTCGAATCGGGTGCGGTCGGCGATCGTGCCCACGGGCATGCACGGATTACCGGCGTCGTCGACGCCGACCAGGATGTAGCCACCTTCGGGCCGGCTGGCCATCGTCACCGCGTCCTTGGTGAACTTCAATCTGTCGGCGGCGTCGGTGAGGTCGACTCGTGCTTTCAGGTCGAGGTGGGTCTGTTCGGGGTTGCCGAGTAGCTCTTTGAGCTTCTCACGGTCGGTTCGACCATCAGGAACGAGCATCTGGTCCGTCCCCCTCCCATCGGACCCGGTTGGTCGTACCTCACAAGTAAGTTATACGTTATTAGGGTGGCATCAAGGCAACGGTGACATCTGCGAGGGATCAATCAGCCGCGGCGCAGCCGAAAGCGGCGGCGTCGCTCGCCGACTTGAACCCGGCGTTGGCGGTCGAATGGCACCCGACACGAAACGGTCCGCTGAGCCCGGGCGCCATCACACCGGGCAGCAAACGGCACGTCTGGTGGCTATGCCCGAAATGCCAACATGCCTGGGAAGCGCGAGTTAACAGCCGAACCCGCGGGCACGGCTGCCCGAAGTGCGCGCGCCGGCTCAGCGGAAAAGGCCGGAGCGCACCGAGACCCGGTGAGTCGTTGGCCGAGAGATTTCCGACGTTTGCAGCCGAGTGGCATCCCAACCTGAACGGCGACCTGACGCCCTCCGATGTGGGTTACGCCAGCAACAAAAAGATATGGTGGCAGTGCCGCGCCCGCCACCATGAGTGGCAGCGGCAGGTGTGCGGCCGCACCCAACACGGCTCAGGATGCCCAGAATGCAACCGGAACGCGAAAGAAGTTCCTGGCCAAGGGAACTCGCTTGCTGAGCGGTGCCCTCCGATCGCAGCGGAGTGGCATCCCACTCTTAACGGCGACCTGACACCGGCAGATGTCAGCTTTTCCAAAAAGGCGAAAGCCTGGTGGCTGTGCGCTAACTGCCATAAGGCTTGGGAAGCCATCGTTGGAAACCGAGTTCGGTGGCCGGGCTGCCCGCACTGCGGCGTAAACGGGCGCAAGCGCGCCGCCAAAGGCGCATCCACCGCTAACGGCGACGGGCAGAAACCAGCAAGGAAGCGCCCGCCCCTCGCAAAGGTACTTTCGGGGCGTTCGTTCGCGGAGCGGTTCCCCGAGACAGCCGCTCAGTGGCATCCCGTCCTCAACCGCGACCTCAGGCCCGATCAGGTCGGGTACGCCAGCAACCGCAGAGCATGGTGGCTGTGCGCAACATGCGCGCACGAATGGTCAGCGATCATCAATAGCCGCGGGCAAGGTGCCGGATGTCCCGAGTGCAAGCGGCGAACAACAGGCCAGAAGAACGCTATGCCAAGAGCTGGCGGATCCCTGGCGGAGCGATTCCCTGAACTCGCAGCCGAGTGGCACACAGAGCGGAACTATTCCCTGACACCGGAACAGATTTCAGCAAAAAGTGCGCGGCGAGTTTGGTGGCGTTGCCGGACGTACTCCCATGAGTGGGAAGCGCCGATATTCAGCCGCGCCAACGGCAGCGGGTGCAAACAATGCGCCACAATCCTTGCCGCCTCGGTCAACAGCGTCCCGAAACCCGGCCAGTCGCTCGCCGAACGCGATCCCGAAATAGCTGCGCAATGGCATCCCACACATAACGGCTCAGTGACCGCATCCGACGTCACCGGGAGCAGCGGCAAATCGGCCTGGTGGCTATGCGAGCAAGGCCACTCCTGGCAGGCGATGATCAACAACCGGGTCAAAGCGCGGGGCTGTCCCCAATGCACCCTCTGGGGCACAAGCGTCGAAGAAATCCGGCTACGGCACGAACTACAGGCCGCCGGCGTACCGATCGACGCGGCACACGAAGTGATTCAAACCGCCGCAGGCAAACGGCTGCTGTGCGACATGATCTGCCCGGCATGGAAAGTCGTTATCGAATTCGACGGGAACTACTTCCACAGACAACCGGGCAGCCTCGAGAAGGACAAGCGCAAGACTCGGCTGCTCACTGAACTCGGGTGGACAGTTATCAGGGTCCGCGAAGCGATTCCCACAACCAGTGAGCACGACGTCGTGGTGCCCGCATTCTCGAGTGAACTGGTCAGAGCGAAAGCGACACTAGAAAAACTGCGCGCCCTCGGTTTCGAGGCGTCTCACTACGACCGCTACCTTACTGCTCAATCACCCTGGGCGACAAAGGAAGCTGACGCGGAAGTGAAACGGCCAATTAAGCATTCCCTCGCAACCGAGCGTCCAGACTTGGCGGCACAATGGGATGCCATCAAAAATGGCCCACTGACGCCCGCCAACGTCACAGTCGGCAGCGGACGAAAGGTGTGGTGGCTGTGTCCCAGCTCCAACCACAGTTGGGCGGCAGTTATCGCAAGCAGAACCCGCGGTCACGGCTGCCCCGAATGCGCCCGAACGCGACGAACGCGTGTCCGTTGACCGGAGCGGTCAGACGCGGTTAGTCACCTTGCTTGCTACTGCAAATGGACAGCTCCCTCAGCTGAATTTGGCGAAGAGTGAAGCAGGAGCAGGTACCGACTTGCCTGCGTCCCCGTCTGCACGTCGAACGAAGAGTAGAGCGGCGGTCGCAGCTGGTGATGGGCCCGCAGGAGCGGAAGTTTCCGGAATGCCTGGCCGGCGCGGAGGTCACCGACATCGACCTGGCCGAGGGAGAGATCCTCGTCGATGGTGAGCGTTTGCCGATGAGCGCGGCGACGAGATCACGGCTGATGTATCTGAGCTGCACAAACATCGCTCTCAACGCACCGCAACCGCTCGTCAGTGCGTACATCATTCTGCCCCGGCGGCTACCGATAAGCACGGCCTACGTCAGGTAGACGTTGCGGCGTCGATAGTCCCGTCAGGTAGACACACAGCGACGGCGACCTTGTTGGCTTTGGCGTAGTCGATGGTGTACCAAGTGCCGCTATGCGGCCGACGTGGGCCGTCTGGCGTGGCAATCAGCATGTCGCAAGCGTCGACGATGTCGCGGTTGCGGTCGTGGTACGGCTTGGCGCTCAATGCGTGGATTCCGCCCCTGGTCAGCAGCTTTGACAGCGGGACCATCAGCTTTTCGTCGGTGGGCGGATGCAGCCAGATCGTCGGCTGCCCTATGATCGACACGGCGCAGTCGTGGGCGGCGTAGTCACTACCAACGCAGCACCCGTGGTGTAGCGCGTCGGCGTCCCAGATGTGGCGCCGGATGAACCGCTTTTGTTCGTCGGTAGGTTCGTGCCGACTGCCGGTGAATCCAAGGATCATGCGGGCCTCTTTCTCTGCAGCGCCATCAAGGTGGTTCGCCAATTCGATCGAGTATTACGTTCTCTCCCAACCGATCTGCATCCAATTGTGATCGCCGGGTTTCTGTTGAGGCCTCAGCAGGAGTTGGCGATCAATGACGGGCCATACGCGGTCCGGGACTGGTTGAGCAGCGGCGGCGCTCTCGGCCCGGTGTTGCACCTCATTGACCTCAGTGAGTGGGCCAGCAGGTAGAGCGTCTGTGGCATCACCGCTCACGCCAGATACCTTCCGGTTCAGCGTCATTGGATAAAATCGCAAATCCGCTCACCCGATCGCTATATCGGAATGCGTCGCGCAATTTGATAATGACGGGGTCTAGCGTGCGTTTGTTGGCTTCGTGAACTGCCTCGGCGACGTCGGCGATGCGTCGGGCGAGCTCATCCATGTTGTCTCCAATCAGATTTCGGTGATCGAGATGACCCCCGAAGACTGGCGCCAGTGCTCGGTATGGTCAGGGTGGGTCGGGTCGTCGTACCAGAGCAGCGAACTGGATCCGACGCGTGGCCAACGCTCGACACGCGTGATCGCCATCGGTCGGTGGTCGAATGCGAACGCACCGGAGCGGCTTCGGGACCGTGGTCGTCGCGTGTAGGTCATGTGATCGAGATTCCATATGTGTTCGCTGCCTTGGGTTTTCACGATCCAGCTCCCGATCATTTCGGGGGTCAGTGCGTCGACGCGGCAACGGCCGTGGACGATCGGTGGCCGTGGCCGATATGGCTGCACGGTGATCGACGCAACTGGCTGTGGCAGCGACATCCCTGCAGCCAGGTCTCTGGCGGTCGCGACTGCTTCCTTGCGTGTTGTGGCGATCAGTTCAAAGTGGACCGATAGAAGTCCTGTGGCAAGGTCGTATCCCATGTCGCCGTCCAGATCGTCTGCGGCATTAACCAGTTGATCGTTAGTCACGTCCGAGACGGCCCAGACTGCGGTGGCCACCCATTTCATGAGTCATGCCCGAGATTGTTTATCGATGTCACGATCGACACGCTGGCTCCGATCTGCGCGGGCCTCACGTGGTGTTGGCACCTGCGGGCGGGGCGCGGGTGCTGTTGCACGTGCGTGTTGGCAGGTGGTTGTTGCCGTGTCATCGTTTGACTGTGGCGAGTGCGCGGTCATGGGCGGATCTGACCGGGAAGGTGAGCGCCTGCCGGCCGGCGATGGCGATGGACGCGCCGCTATCGTGTTGGGCGTCCATGAGTTGGCCGAAATTGTGTTCAAGCGCGCCGATATCGGGGCTGTCGAGTAAGTCCATCGCCGTGGTGATGGTGACGGCTGTTTGGAGTGCGGACGGTTGAAGCCGCGGGCGTTCTGCAGGTTCGCCGGCCAGTAGGTCGACAATCGGACTCGGCACGTGTCGATATAGCGCCGCGCACTGCTTTTTCGAGAGTACCCATCGTGCAAGAGTTTTGATGTCGTTGAGAATCTGCCGTGGATGCGGTTGTGGTGATGCGCCGTACACGCCCAGTGGGACGGGGCGTCCGGCCAGCAGTTCGATGATGTGGTGTTGTGCGCGCGAGACTGCGGCGGCGTCGCGAAGATCTGGCGTTTTCGCTGCGCTCAGGTCGGCTGCGCACAGCGACGAACTCCCTCTGGCAGCGGTCGGCCGGATTTGTGCGCAGCGGCCGGGCAACGGCATGCGACGTCGAGGATGTGGCCGTTGACGCTGCTGTCCCGAACATTCTGGACAAATGTCGGTGAGCAGGCACCGGTGCTGTATGCAGGCGAACGACCAGTTCAGCCGCCAGTGGCTCAGCCAGCGTCCCCCGTTGGATGCCAGACATTGCGGGCAGAACCGGGATGTCGGTCGACGTTCCCATCCTGAGGAGTTCCCTTGCAGCAGTCCATAGTCCAGTCCAGTAGTTGGCTGGCGATGTGGACCCATCGCGATCGCATGCACGACCTTTGCATCGACTCCGGTGGTCGCGGCAATGCGTCGACAGCTTTCGGCGTCCTGACTGATCAGCCCACTGTCGAGCAGCGCGCTATGCGGTATCTCGCATCGACGCACAATCTCGGCGAACGGCACGTCGTGGCGAGTAGCGACGGCCTCCAGCCACGAATCAAATGCTTCCCCCTCGATGGGTTCGACGACGAATGGGAAGGTTCGAAGACCGACTGGCGCTATCGGGGGGTCCGCGTTCCCCGCGCCGGTGGTGGGGCAATGCCGTAGCCCAGGTCTAGACGCCAAGCGGGCGCGATCATCTGTTCGGCGGGTAGCACCGGGCCCACGCATCCGATCAGCATATGTCGTGTCTTCACGACATGAATTGATGTCGTGAAGACAGTACAGACTTTTAGGTCGGAAAATGGTGATTTGTGTGGTGCCAAAACGACCGAGAATCAACGACCCGGACCGCGAACGATTGTTGGAGCACCGGCGTCAGCTGGTGGGCGCGCGTATCCGTGAACTGCGGTTGGCGCGTGACTTGAGTCAGGAGAGTTTGGCGCTGGAATCAGGCCTTAGTCGTGACCAGGTCATTCAGATGGAGCACGGCCGGCGGGGCTTGATGGTCGAGCTGGTCTACGACATCGCGGGGGTATTGGGCGTCGCGGCGAGCGAGCTCATTCCCGACGAGGGCGGCCGTTAGTCGGGCCCCGAAGTTTTCGCGGCGACGCTCACCGAGCGACGGTACCTAGGCGACGACGTTGTTCCGCGATCCTACGTTTGATGTCGTGAAGATACGACATCGGAAGTAGTATGCGAACTGATCCGGGAGTGGCTGCAAAAGAGTCGGCATTAGAGTGGCAAGCCGGCCGCGTACGGTGCGCTGATGTCTCCGCGGTACAGACGGCACCTAGCGACGTCCCCTCTTGCCCTCCCGGATCCCAGACGTTTCAGGGTGTGCTCAGGCGGGTCCTGCGACGAGTGTGAGCGGCGGTGCTGCGATGACGGGCTCGTCAATCCGTTGTTCGGCAAGGTAGTGACGACCTAAGTCGTCGAGTTGCTGTTGGTGGTCCGGGGCGTCGTGGAGGCGGCGGCACGCGCTAGCGAAGCTCTCATGGTCACGAAACCACGGTGCGCGCCGGATCGGCAGGCCGCTGAGGCGTTCGAACACCACGCACCTCACAACGTCGAGGTCCGCGGTGTCGGCAACGATGGCGCCCTGTTGCCGCGACCGCGAGCCCAGTAGTGCTTCGTAGTTGAGTTGGCGGCGCCGCTGGTAGTCGATGACGGTGGGGTGTGTCGCGATGTGGTCGGCGAGATGAGTCACTGCGAGCGCGACCTGGCTCCACGCACCATCGGATTGCAGGCGCTGCAAAATCTTCCAGATCGATGACGCGCTGGTGGCGATGCCGAGCAGTTTCGCGATCGAGGCGAGCGGGGCCTCGGTTCCGACTAAAGCGACGGCGCACGCCAGTGCGGCGCGGACGATGTCGTCGCCGGCCTCGGCCGGACACAGGGCCTCTGCCCATTGCGGCCACAATTGGCTCGGCAGGGCGCGAGTGACTTTGGCCAGCGTGGCTTCCGGGCGCAAGGGGCGGTGTGGGCACGTGGTGACGACGCGGTAGCGCAGTTGATCACTGGGGCTGAGCCGTTCGCTGATGCCGGCCAGTCGCAGGGCGGCCAGGGTTGGCGTGGTCGAGGGGTTGTCGAACGCTGCGGCGATCGAGTCGGCGCGCACGAGGGCGGGTGGCGCTCCGTCGCTCATGGCTCGCCACGATTGTGCGGCGGCGGTGATGTCGGAGGAGTCGAGAATGCCGACGGCTGCGGTTAACGCCGACGCAGTGGCTTTGGCTCGAAACTGCGGGTCCCCGTAGGAGTTATGGGGCCGGAAAAGTTCAGGTGGGCTGGGGTACACCCGGTAGGTCAAGGCCTGATTACCGATCGCCCGTAGGTCGGCAAGCACAGCCGCGACCGGCGCCGGCCACTGACGATAGGCACCGAAAGACGGTGCGCGGTGGTCAATGACCGCGTTGATGGCGTGTTGTGCGTCGATCATGTCAGCCGTTGCCTGTGTCGCGCTGCGGCGGGCGTCGGAGAGCTCTGTATTGCACCGTTGGCGTCGCCGGCCGCCACGGAGAGGCTGGCCGCAGACACGCAGATCTGGGACCATCGAGGCCGCCGGGGTGGGTCGTTGGGGTGGGCGCTCACATTGCAGGCAGAGGTCGGCGAGCACGCAGTGGTGTGTCTCGCAGGCGAAGGTCCACCCAAGCGACCACCGCAGCTGCCAGCGTCCGCCCGATTCGGAGAGGCAATGCGGGCAATAACGCCACAGGTTCTCACAAGCTCGCAAGGCGCCGAGGTCTTTGCGATGCGGCCGACGGCCCGTGGTGATACCGATCCCGTCGTACCGCGCCAGCGTCATGTCGCGCAGTGTCTGGGCGTCGAGGTCGGTGGCGGCGGCGAGGGCGTCGAGTTCGTGCGGGTGCAACCGGGCGGCCCAGCGCACGTGTTTGGCGTCGCCGCGGTGCCGGTACAGCCCGACGGCGATCAGGATTTGTTGCCACGTCACGGTATTGCGGTGGGCCAGAGCGCACAGCCACGACGTGAGGCTCTCCCCCGGTAGCGGCTCGACGCGAATCGGAAGACTGCGCATCATTTCTTGCGTGGCTTGCGCTGGATGCTCCGCACCTCTGCGGCGGCTGGCTTGCGGGCCTTTTCCGAGGCGGCGTCGAGCTTAACCTCTTCGAGCAATTCTTTGGTCAACTCCTCGGCGCCGCTGCGGATCGCGCGGGCGCACCCACGGGTGATCAGTGTCATCAGTGAGCCGATGTGGCCGGTGGAGCGTTCGAAAAGGTAGTCCAGCAACGAGTCGGCGAGCATGCCGCGACCGTTGTTGGCCAGGACCAGCCGATGCTCGATAGTCAACAGCAGCTCCCGAAAGACCGCACGCTCGACCGCAGTGCGCATCCGGAATCGATCCATCGTCAACGCGGTGGTTCGCCGCCCGGTCTGGGCCAAGACGGCGGTGTTGAACGGTCTGCCTTCTGTCATGAATCCGGCTGTGCTGACGGGCTTTTGATCGGGCTCCCCGACGCGCTTGCCGTCGGACATCAGTCCGCTGCCGGTCAGACCGACCCCGACGTAGACCAGTGTGACGGGAAAGGCGTTGGCGATGAATTTGAAGTGGTTGCTTACCTCAACGCTGTTCGTGGACGGGAAGCGCAGAAAGTGCAGATCGTCGATGATGAGCAGCTTCACTTCACAGGCCAACATGCAGTCGAGCGCGCGATGCAGGTACTGAGCTGCTGTTCCTCGTTCTGAGCCGGGGTGGGCCAGAAACGACAGCATGGAGCGGTTGAAGTCACGCAGGCTGGGGTTGCCGGTGAGGCCTACCCAGACCACGGGCCAGCGTTGGTTGCCGTCATCGGTGCGACTGCCGTAGGCGTTGATTTCTTGACGGTGAAACTGTTTTCCGAACTGCTGCATCGCCGTGGTCTTGCCCAGCCCAGGGAACGAGTCGACCGCGACCGCGCCCTTAGCCCTGTCCCCGTCCTGGACGTTGCTGTCGACGATGGCCCACAGATCGTCGTGCAGTGCTTGGTATTGGGGGGTTTTGAACGGGCCGAGGTTGGCATGCCAGTCGCGCCGTTTGGCGTTATAGCTATCTAGAGCGGCGTCGGATAGCGCACTGATTTCTTTGCGGGACAGAATATCTGGCTTGCTGCGCGGCTTAGCGTTGACGAACTTTGCCCAATCCTCCTTGCGGGTCAGGCTGATATTGTGCAACGCGCTGCGGCGACGGTTTTCCGTGGTAGTCATGATTCCTCGCTTCGTAGAATTTCTGTAATATGTTGTGCGCGAACGTTATTAATAGGCATAGGCGTTATGCGTCCTCCCATGAATTGCCGTAGTAGTCCTCGCTGTCACGGCCGTAGTCGGCGTCGAGTTCCTCGTCGATGTCGTCGTCGCCGACCGCTGCGGCATCGCCGTCGTCTGCGGCATCGTTGATGTCTGTGTCGTCGACCGTGTCGTCGGTGGGCGGCGAGACCGCGGCGACCGAGGGCAACTGGGCGACCTGTTCGGCATCGCTGAGCTGCGTCTTGCCCGACAGTTGAGCGTCTTGTCGAGCCAGCCGCAGCGCCAGTCGCCGCTCGGTGGCACTGGATTTCGCGGTGACCTGCCAACGGGCCAGCAGCTCGTCGAGGACCAGCAGGTCATCGACAAACTCGTAGATGCGTGCGGCCTGGCGGCGCATGTGTCTGAGCGCTTCGTCGCTCAGCGGCGCCGCGAGCGCTTTGGCGTGTTCCCATTCCAGGGTGTGCCAGCTGCGATCCTCGGGATCGCGGATATAGACGTAGCGGATGTCGTCAGGGTCGACGTAGACGGGCCACTTGTTGCGGAACCGGCCGCTATAGGGGCTGTGCAGCTGGCTCAGTTTCGTCAGGCTGGCACCGCTGTAACGACGCTTGCCGACCTCGACGCCGTAGTGCTGGATGGTGCGCGGCACGACCTGCAGGAATTCGTACGCCAGATCGGGGTCGCTGGGCACCTCGACGTAGCCGCTGCGGGCCAAGCCGTGCTCGTACATCATCGCCGGCGACATCCGCGCCGACGGTAGCGTCGGCTCCACGAGTCCGTCGTGTGGCCGGTGGTGGTACACGGTCGCGATCCACTCGCCGATGATGGCGTCGAGTTCGTCGAGGTAGTAGAAGGCGTGCGATTCGGCGTTGAGTCCGCGCGAGTACAGGTCTGGGCCCTTGTAGCCCGGCAGATACTGCAGCAGGCTTTCGCGCAGTGTTCGGAAGAACCGCTCGACGGGCGCTTTGTCGGTGGGTTGTCGTACCCGCGCCGGCTGGATGGAGATGCCGAGACGCGCGCACACGCTGGTGAGATGCTCGGAGACGTAAATCTTGCCGTGATCGACCACGATGGTTTCCGGTACGGTCGCGGGCCCACTGGCCAATGAGCCCTCTCGCTCGATCGCCTCGTGATCGATCAGGACGCACCGCGGGATGCCGTGCTCGGGCCAGACCGCGTAGTCGGGCCAGGTTTTCCCGGCCGGCCTCGGCCGGTAGCAGCGGTAGAGCACTGTGGCGGCATCCACTGCTTTCGTCGACACCGGTGTGAGACAGAAGGCAATCACGCACCGGGAGTAGGCATCGAGTGCAACCGTTAGTTCCAGATTGACCCACCGCAGTGTGGCCGGATCCATGGCGTAGACGTCGAGGCGAGTGGTGTCGAGGTAGAAATATTCGCCCGGGCGCGTAGCCTGTAGCCGGCCGTGAGGCTGGTTGGCCCGCCCGGCGATATCGCGGTTGCGTTTGGTGCTCAACGGATACAGCGGGATCTTCGTGTTCAGCTTCGTGAACGCCCGGTAGGCGGTCGACTTGGGCGGGATCGGCACCACACCGCGTCCGTATCGTTCCTCGCATTGACGAAATGCCGCGCGTATCAACGCCGATCGCGTGGGTCGGGATTGATCGACCGCTGCAGTCATCGCGGACATCAATTCCGCGAGCCACCGCTCGTCGACGTCCATTTGTGGAACGAACCGAGAACTGGCCAGACCTGCCTCGCCGAACCGTTGGTAGTCCGCGCCCCATCGTTCGACGGTGCGACGGGTCAGGCCCAGTTCGGCGGCCTTGGCACTGTAGCGGTCGCCCAGCGGTAATCTCGGATCGAATTGCGGGCGCGGTTCGTCGGGCTGTTTCAATTCCTCGCTGCCCGAACGGAATCCAGTCAGGACCTCACGTACATGGGTGGCCCGCTCCCGGACCGCGTGCCGTTCGGCCTCCGATAACTGCGCCAGGAGCAGCGCCGCGGTCTCGGCTTCCTCGTCGATCCAGTTCGTGTCCTCGAGCGAAGGAATGACCCGCGATCGCGTCTCGTCGAGGAGCATTTTGAGCGACAGGAGGTGCGTGTATCCCCCACCGACGGCGACAACCTCCACACCGTAGGCGGTCGGCGTCATCTTTTCTACGGTGAGAATTTGCCCGTCGTAGATGAACCGGGTACCGACTCCGACCTTGACGTGACCAGAACTCATGACTGCACTCCTTTGTTCAGAATTGTTGATTGACAGAGCGTTTGGGATAGATCGATACGAATCTCCTGGTTCCACAGCATGTGCAGCAGCGCCGCCCGCACACGCGGGGCAGGGCCATCGATGAGATGCTGCGCCTCACCGAACGTCAGGCCGACCAGGTTGTGCGATCGGAGTTCGCCCAGCTGTAGGGGTGAGACGCTCTCGGGCCTACGAAATCCGGCGAAGAATCGAACATTGGCCAGCAGAACCGGATCCGGCTCGCTGTACACCTCAAAGGTCCATCCGGCCGACTCGACCACGTCACGGACCCACCGGAATGTCGCGGCCACCTTCGGGTGGTCGAGCTTCATCTTCGGTTTGACCGCGACAACCGTGAGGCCAGAATCACTGAGCAACAGATAATCTGGGATGTGTGTGCACAAATCACGGCCTATGCGCGTGCAGAGTTGAAACGGCTGCGAGATGCAGCGATTCACCTCGGGCGCAAAGTCAGCGAACAGCGCGCGCGTACCTTCCAGGCGCGATTCGTAGCCGACATGGCGTCGCTCAGTGGCGGAGTAGTACAGCCCGGAATAGTGCCGTTGCCCTCGGTATGACCGAAACGCCCGATACGGATCGGCTGATCCGAGAGCATCTTCGGTCGCACAGTCGAGCGGCATCCCGTCCTGCTCTTTACCGCGCCGAACGCGGACCAGTGTTTGACCGCTTTCCAGTGATCTGACATCGGACGTGGCCATCACGACTGACCCGCCGTCAATGGCGCAGCGTGGGATTGATGTGGTGCAGTGCCGGCGTGACAAAAGCCTTGCGCCGGCATGCCGTTGTGCGTAACCAGGCCGGCACACGAACAACTTTGGGTGTTGACAACAACACCCGCGCAGGGTGAAATAAACATGTCCCCTCCGAGGGATATAAGAGAGTCGCGAAAACTCTTTGAAGCTGGAAGCCGGGACCCACTCCCGGCTTTCAGTGTTTCTAGACGCGCGTCGACCTAGCGATCGAATGCTCTGACGATATGCTTAACGCCTTGGACATCAACCCCTTTCAAGATTGAGCCATGACTCGATGTGAGACGGTGCGTCGGCTGCGTATTGCGCTCGCGGCGTCACTCGTCCACTTCAGCAGTCAAGTCTCAACCATCACTTGAGACAACCACTCAAGTGTGCATACCACTTGCCGAGTCGTCAATAGTGTTGTGCCTCAACAGTTTTATCTTTACCACAGCTGGTAAAGTTATGAAATGCAGATAGCGATACGCTCGTGCGGGTATACCAAGATAGTGTGATCCCAAATAGATTGGCTGATAACAGATTTGGATATCTTCAGCACGAAACCTGTTTCCGCAAAGGCGTCTTCAACTAAGCCAATTGCCGCCGAGCCGTCTAGCATTTCTGCCGTCGAGACCACCCTCGGGCATTAGCCTCGACGACTGCGATAGCCACGGCACGTTTGTTGTCGCATCATTAGCGACGGCCTCGGCCAGGGTGTCTATTGCCGCCATCTACGGGCGGGGTTCTTCTCGGGAAGCATCATTGGTTGTTGGAGGGTGCCGGCTGCGGCCTGAGCGAACCAACCTAGCCAGCGGCTAAGGAATTCTGTCGGGTCACTGCGGTCGATTTCTGGAAATCCCCATGCGATCTGGATGGTGCCGACGATAGGTTCGAATGCGATACGCGCTTTGTCCGCTGGGAGTGCGAACGGGACGACGTCAGGCTGTGATCCAAACGCGTGTTGCATGAAAGCTATCTCGTACCAGGAGAATTCGTCCTCTGCGTATGGATTGCAGTACCACAGGGAGTGGCTGCGTCCGCGGTAGCCGCGCACGCTATTTTGCTGGATAGTTGTGATCTTTGATTCTGAAATCACGGTGAAGGGGGCAGTGCGGGTCGACAGACTTGGTTGTGGTCGATCTATTTCGAGCAGCGCGCCGCGCAACGTCGCGACGAGTAATTTTCCGCTTGTTGTTGGGCCGGTGGTTGCGATAGATGCGGTGGGCGCGTTGTCTTGCACGGCTTCTAGCAGGTCGTTGGCGATCGGTGCGAACAACGTGGTGGCGGCTTGGTGTAGCCGTTCGCGGGTGGCCAGCTGCTCTTGTTCTACCGAGGTTTGGCGAAGTTGTTCGGCCCGCTGCTGTACCTCTTGTGCGTTGACTTCGGCGAGCTGTCTGAATCCCGGGATGGCCGGTTCTTCGGCGATCCGAGCCAACCGTTGCACTAACTGCGCCGGGGTTGGGCGGGCTTGAGGGGCCTTCAACAGGCATTCGGTAAGTAGATCGCGTAGCCGCCGTGTGCCTACGGTGAGGGGCGGTGGCTCAGAGTGGCAGTGCTGGTCGCGAAAACCCGCCGCGTCGGGTCCCGGAAAGGGTCGGGTGCCCGACAGCAGTTCATAGCTGAGGACGCCGAAGGCATAGATGTCGGTCTGTGCGCTGGCATGTTCGGCGCGCCACTGTTCAGGCGCTGCGTATGCGGGGGTCATGTTGTGTTTGCGGGTGTCGGAGGCCGTGGTGGCCTCGGCGTAGCGGGCTATGCCGAAGTCGGCTAGCGTCCATGTCCCGTCTAGCAGCAATACGTTGCCGGGCTTGAGGTCTCGGTGTACTAGCGTGCCGTTGATGTCTGCCAAGCCGGTGGCGATGTCCGTCAGGATGGGAACCAAATCGTCAACGCTGAGCGGGCCGTGCTGTTCGAACCAGTCTTTCAGGCTGATCTGCGCCCGCGGCATGACCAGTACCCAGTTGTTCGCGTGCTCGCCTTGATCGAGTATCGGCATCACGTTGCGGAACTTCGCGGCGCTGATGGATTCGCCTATCAATAGCTCTCGCTGAGCTCCCGCGTCTTTTCCGACCAGCTTGGCGACCGCCTCGCGGCCCTGTGGGTCAGCGGCCACGTAGACCGTGCCAAACCCACCTGAACCACCTGGCAACGGCGCTTTTATCGACCAGCGGCCCTTTTCAAGGGCCAGTTCTGTTCCCTGCGCTAACATCGGCTCATTGGACCACGACGTTTTGACAGCCCGACTCCATTCCGCGTGGTTCTCGACCCGACAACCGTGGCCGCCGGCTAAGAGCTGGCAGACTGCGGCCATGGCGGGAATGAGTAGCCATGATCAGTTTGAGAACTCATACACGGCGCAGTTTGAGGCGTTGCTCAGCGAGCAGGGCATCATCGTGGAGTACCGGCGCGACCGGGCCGGCATTGATACGGGTCTGCACCTGTTTAGCTCCGCCGCCGAGCCGCCGGCATCGACCAGTTCGACGGTGGGCGCAATCGGCTATCCCTTCGCCAGCCGCGTGTGGTTCCAGCTCAAGGGCAAACGCGCATCGACAGTGACCGCGCAAGAATTCGCCAGCTCGGCGCACATTTCAGTCTCCGTCGACATCGATCATTTGAAGCACTGGTTCGCTGCTCCCGAGGCGATCTACCTGGTCGTCTATGTCGAGTCCGTCGACACTTTCATTGGGGCAGATGTACGCGAAATCGTCGAACGACGTTGGGGTTCCGGATTTTACCCAGCTCTGAACGCCCACCAGGGTGCCACCGTGACACTGCAGGTACCCACGAACGCGGTCATCGACTCCGCACGCGTAGCGGCGATGACGACCCATCGCAGCATGCGTATTGATGGGCCGGCCCACCGCGGTCGCCCGCTTGGACATCGCTTCGACCCGCTGCGGTCCGTGCTGCGCTCTCCACCGCCTGAGATCTGGCTCGACGTAATCAGCAGCTTGCTAGCAGCCCACGATTTCATCGAATTCACCCGTGATGAAGTCGGCGAGTTGGTCATTCTGCATGGCGTCCTCCATCAAACGCTGCTATGGCAATCTCCAGCTTTTACCGTGCACGGCTGGGCTCCTGGAGATCTGGTTCGCCACGAGGCACCCCCCGAATACCTAGTCGGACCCGTCTGCATCGTTCTGGACACCGCCACCTCGCGCCGCGCTCTTACCAACGAAGAACGAACCGCCTTTGGAGCACTCCCACATCCCGTCAGCCGCACTCACGAGAGCAATCGCTATATCGACCTAGAGGCGGATATTGATGGTGCTGTTACTGGTGCTGCCATGGTGGCCGTCCTGTTTCGCGCTAACGACCTCAGCAGCACCGGCGGATTGTGGCGAAGCACCGCCTCCGCGGCTGCCAAGCCCCACCGACAGATTGGGCTAGAGGCGCTGTCCTATCTGTTACTCGTTTCCACCCTGGTTTATCTGCAGCACTCACCAGATCTGGACTGGAGTTACGTCAGCTATCTGTATGGACCCACCTGAGTCCACACACTCGGCCCGGCGGTCCAGGGTTAGAGGTTGCGTTCGGTGAGTGTGGTGATGATGACCGTGAAAAGGGCGCCAGCGCGGGCAGCGTCGGTGATTCCGTTGCTGTACGCGAGGCCAAATCGACGTAAGGCCAGCTCAGGCGCATTCTTACCTTTAACTCAGCTTCGTGGAACAGATGACATCGGGATGACACGCGTGATGGGAAAATGACATCGCCGATGGGAACCTACAGCGGCCGCGGTGACCGGGAATGACACTCGCCACATGGCGGTTCTAGCACTTGAGACTGTAGAGTGCTAAGCGTTTAGACCATTCAGGGGGTTTGTGTGCCGACCTATAGCTACGCCTGTACCGAGTGCGGCGATCGCTTCGATAAGGTCCAGTCGTTTTCCGAGGATTCGCTGACCACCTGCGAGAAGTGCTCGGGCCGGCTGCGCAAGCTGTACAACTCCGTCGGGGTGGTCTTCAAGGGCAGCGGTTTCTATCGCACCGACAGCCGCGAGTCGACGAAGACTTCAGCGGGCAACGGTTCGTCGTCGGACTCCTCGGCAAGCAGCGACAGCTCGAGTTCGAGCGAGAAGTCCGGCGCGTCCGAGAAGACGGGTTCGTCTGAGAAGTCCGGATCGTCTGAGAAGTCCGGATCGTCCGAGAAGTCGAGCAGCTCGAGTTCATCGAGCGACAGTTCGAGCTCGTCGACGTCCAAGTCGACCGCGACCACCTCCAGCTAGTTATCCACAACCGGCCGCTCG
>Ga0302326_10003160_pt1 | contig 39034 bp, 44 predicted proteins | sample Palsa_T0_3_FD_202264 | JGI IMG/M metagenome (GOLD analysis project Ga0302326, IMG submission 202264) | Peat permafrost microbial communities from Stordalen Mire near Abisko, Sweden - Palsa_T0_3 | ecosystem: Environmental > Terrestrial > Soil > Palsa > Peat permafrost | place: Sweden: Abisko... | reverse complement strand
TAATGCGCGAAGTTCATCGATGACAAGCGCGGAGACACCGATCTCAGCCGCCAGGGCCGAGGTCGTCGGTTCACGCTCACCGCGCGCGGAGAGTTCCTCGTAAGCTTGCGCGTACCGGCGTTCGAGCGCGCGTAGTTGGCGCGGTGTGCGGACAAGACGCTCGTGATCCCGGACGAAGTGCATCAACTCGCCGACGATGATCAGCCATGCGTATGCCTCGAACGGGGTTTGATAGGCGCCACTGTAGCGTTGCGCGGCTTTTATGAGGCCGATGGCCGCAACTTGCTCGAGATCGGCTCGGTCGATCGTGCCGCGGAAGAACTTCCGCCCGCCCCTGCGGCACAAGTGGTGATGCGCGGCAACGAGGGCGTTCCGATTCGCAATCGACGGATCGGAGACGTAACGCTCAACCAGATGCTGGCGTATTTCAGCTGTCATGTTATCGATCCAATCAGTCCGTAGAGAGGGAGAAAAATTGAAAAGACGATCAACCCTACGACGAAGCCGACGACCCCTATGAGCGCCGGTTCCAGAACCGAAACCAGCGCAGCAATCGCCGCCTCGACCTCGACGTCAAGATAATTGGCAGCCGCGAGCAGCATCGCGTCGAGCGCGCCGCTTTCCTCACCGACACCGACGAGTGCGAGCGTCAGCGGATCGAACAGCACGGTCTGCTGCAGGGCGCGGTACATTCCCTCACCGCGACGTAATGCATCGGCCACGCTCGCGAGTCCACGCCGGTACGTAGTGCTTCCGGAGACAGGCGCGACGACATCGATTGCGGTCAATAGTCCTACCCCTGATCGCAAGAGAGCCGCCAACATGCGCGTGATTCGTGCGACGATGGCGTGACGGATCACGACGCCGACCAGCGGTGCACCGAGCTTGAGCCGGTCGAACCGCGCAATGCGTTCGACCTTGACCAGCCGTGAAAGCAATGCGATGGTAGCGATCAGGACGCCGAGGACCGGTACCACGTTCAGCGAGCCAATCACGCTGCCAAGTCCGAGAAGCATTCGCGTTGGCCACGGCAACGGCACGGAAAACCGCGCGAACATCGATGCGAACATCGGAACGATGTGCACCATAAGAAATAGAATCAGGAGCATCGCCGCGGCTGCGACCAGGGCCGGATAAATCAGTGCCGCTTGTAACTTCTTGCGGACCGTGTGCTCGCGCTCGAGGACGTCCGCGATACGGTCGAGCACATCGTCGAGTACCCCACCGGCCTCGCCCGCACCGATCATTGCAGTTTGCAAGGGCGAGAAATCCGCCGGCCGCCGGGCGAATGCTGCGGAGAGCGTACTTCCGTGCTCGACATCTGCGACGACGGCTCGCAACGCTTCGCGCAAGCTTCGCTCGCTGCAATGCGAGACGGAGACTTCGAGCGCGCGACGGATCGGAACGCCGGCACGAACCAAGACGGAAAGCGCGCGAAAGAAGGCAAGTACCGCCCGGCGCCGTCGACCCGCGATCTCCGGTAACGTAATGCGCGGCTTCTCGTTGCCGGGCGTCAAGGAGGTGACGAAGAGAGCGCGTCGCTGAAGATCTATTGCGGCGGCGCGCACCGACTCGGCGCGCAAGATGCCAGCGACCGCCTCGCCCTCACGACTACGCGCCTTATAGCGATACACGCTGACGCTCACGGTCGACGGACCTGCGCGAGATCTGCGGGACGTTGTGCCGCTGCAAGCGCGGCTTCATCAGTGATTTCACCCCGCTCGACGAGCGCAGCGAGGTGCATTTCCAGCGTTTGCATCCCGGAAGAGCGTCCCGTCTGCATTACCGAACGGAGTTGATGCGTCTTGCCCTCGCGGATGAGGTTGCGCACCGCGTCCGTCGCTACGAGAATTTCAGCCGCTACACGGCGGCCTTTTCCGCGCGCTCGTGGGACGAGACGCAGTGCCAAGACGGCGGACAGCGTCTGCGCGACTTGAATTCGAATTTGCTCGCGTCCATCCACGGGAAAAGCGTCGATCAATCGCTCGAGCGCCCCCGGGGCATCGACCGTGTGAAGCGACGCCAGAACAAGGTGTCCGGTCTCAGCCGCGATGAGCGCGCTGCGCATCGCTTCGGGATCACGCAGTTCGCCAATAACGATGACATCCGGATCGGCGCGCAAGATCGACCGAATAACTTCAGCCAAGTCGGTCGAATCCGATCCGACCTCGCATTGCGCGATAACACACCGATCGTCGCGGTGCACGTACTCGATCGGATCTTCGAGCGTAACGATATGCCGGGAATGGCTGCGGTTCAGCCCGTCGATCATTGCCGCCAGCAACGTTGTCTTTCCGCTTCCCGTGGGTCCAACGACCAAAATCAATCCTGCTTTTCGGAGCGCAAGCTGTTCGACGAAGGCAGGAAGATCAAAGTCTTCGATCCGCGGTACTGCGGACGGAAACAAGCGCACCGCGCAGCGCAGACCGTCGCGCGCCCGAAAGACGTGCAAACGAATCGCACCGAGGTCTCCTCCCTGCGAGGCAACGTCGGAATGTCCGCGCTCGGCGAGCTGCGCCTGAGCGCGTTCATCAAGCTGCGCCTGGACGAAGGCGTGCAACTCAGCTGCATCGACAACGTCATCGCCGCGTCGAACCAGCTCTCCATCAATGCGCAGAACCGCACCGCGTCGAATAGCGATGTGAACATCGGACGCTCCGCGTTCGCGCGCAGCACGGACGACTTCTAAAACTCGCATTGCACCCAGGGCAGTCGTGTTCACGCTGCTGCTCCTAGGACGCGACGCAACTCTTCACGCGACGTTTCACCCGATGTGATCTTTGCGGAGCCGTCCGTAGCAAGAGGCTCGTAGCCGGTACGTGCCGCCAGTTTCCGAATCGTCACAACGGACGCACCCGAAGTGATTGCCTCACGAATCTCGTCGTCGACTTCGAGCAGCTCGAAGAGACCCGTACGGCCGCAGTAACCGCCATGTCCACACTTTCCACATCCGACGGCCACGAATGAGCGCGAATTCGAATCGAATGCGCGGCAATCTGGACAAAGGCGCCGCACCAGCCGTTGTGAGAGGACGCCAAATAGCGCGGCGCCGATCGTGTGCCGATCGAGTCCCAGCTCGAGAAGCCGGTCGATCGATCGCGGCGCATCGTTGCTGTGAAGCGTCGTCAGCACGAGTTGCCCCGAAAGTGCAGCTGAGATTGCAATCGACGCGGTGGCAGCATCGCGCATTTCGCCGACCATAATCACGTTCGGATCCTGACGCAAGAACGAGCGCAAAACAACCGAAAAATCGAGACCGGCACGCGCGTTCACATTGACTTGAGCGATACCGTCTAGACGCATCTCGACGGGGTCCTCGACAGTGCACACGCTCCGGGTCCGATCCGCGATCTCGCGCACAGAACTGTACAGCGTCGTTGTCTTGCCGCTGCCGGTTGGCCCGGTCACGATCAAGAACCCATAGGGCGACGCGATCATGCGGCGGTATTGCGTCAACGTCACGGCACGCATCCCAAGCTCGTTGAGCTTCGGACTCTTCGCGTGTACGTCCAAAAGGCGTATTACGACCTTCTCACCGTCGATCGTTGGTATCGATGAGACGCGCGCGTCGACCTCACCCTTCGGCGATCGTATCGCATATCGGCCGTCCTGTGGCTGACGGCGGTCAGCGATATCCATGCCCGCGAGCAGCTTGACGCGCGATATCAGCGGGAGATACAACGCCGTTTCAAGCGTCTCGCAATCCCGCAACATGCCGTCAACGCGGAGACGGACCCGTCCACCGGAGGACGTGGGTTCGAAATGTAGGTCCGAAGCGTTTGCAGCGAGCGCGCGTTCTTGTAACGCACGCAGTGCGCGTACGGCGGGTGCTTCTTCTACGGCAAAAGCGTTTTGCATGGCGCGGACGATTCGCGCGGCGCTGCATTTCGCGCCTGCGTTGTGCGCACTCTAAAATTGTTTAGTAAAAGGGAGATTGGCGTGACGGACGAACGGACGGCGCATGTATCGGGTGTGGTATATCGCCGGTGCACTTGTGCTATGGCTCATCGTGTATCAAAGCTTCTTCCGTTACGAATACACGATGGTCGATGGCAATGCGGTCAAACGTTACGACCGGCTCTCCGGCACGACGTGCGGCATTCCGGATTGCTTACCGCCAACACCCACACCGGTTCCGAAGCCAACTGTCTTTGATCCGGACCTCTCGTATCACGAGTGGCAGCTGCGCTTCAATCACGAGGAACGACTTGCCGTGCTGATGGTCAAAAGGACCGAATTCGGTGAAGAGTTAGCGCATTCGCCCGATGCAAAGAAGTTTGTGTGGATTGTTGATTGGTCGGACTCGGTCGACAGCAGTCTCTTCGTTCTCCACGATCCGAAAAGCGACCATCCGCTTCCGATGGATCCTGCTTACAGCGAGTCACTACACGATCCCAAGTTTAACGTCGAGCTTGTGTGCTTTTGCGATAGCAAGGGTTCGGGATACCGCTGGGAAGTCGACCTGAATAAGAAGACGATTACGTACGTCAACGACGATCCAACCCTCGAGAAAAAATACGGTCTCGTCGACTCGAAATAGCTACGCCGTATCTTTTTGTTCGATCGCCTCGCCGTCGAGCACCAGCACGCCGTTTTGATTGACGACAGTCGTTCTACAGCGTAAGCGCCGTCGCTCTGTGATAATTTCAACAACTTCGCTTGTCGCGGTCAGCGTATCGCCGGGGTAGACCGGCGCTTTCCAGTGCAACGTCTGCGCAACGGAGATTCCGCCCGGACGTTGCAAGAGTGCTCCGTTAACCGCTGAAATGAGACTCGCGGTCAACATGCCGTGCGCAATCCGCTTGCCAAAGCGTGTCGTCTTTGCATACTCCTCGTCGACATGCACTTCGTACTGATCGCCGCTAACGGCAACAAACATCAGAAGATCGGCATCCGTGATCGTTTTCGAAAACGTCGCTTTGTCGCCGACCTTGAACTCTTCGAAGGTCTTCCAGCCGCTCAGCGCTTTGCTCCGTCCATGAATGCGGCGATGCCGGCTTGGCAGACCTGATAGTCCTCGTCGGACGTTCCCGATGAGACGCCGATCGCACCGATAACCTGATCGTCGACGATGATCGGGACGCCGCCCTTGATCCCCGTGAGGCGGCTCGAGCGCGCAGCCAAGGCAAGGCGCACCGAGCTGAGCGCATCGCCACCGCCTTCTTCTTCGGTCGGTCGCTTGCGTGTTGCCGCGGACGTCGCTTTTGTAATCGAGATCTGAACCGAGCCGATGCGCGCGCCGTCCATCCGCGAGAACGCCAGGAGATAGCCACCCTCATCCACGACCGCTATGCATTGCGGGACCCCCAAGCGGGCCGCTTCTTTCTCAGCAGCGTGTAATATAACGTGCGAGCCTTTTGTGCTTAGCTTGACGTTGTTGCGAATAACGAACGATTCGTCTATCATTGCGCCCGCGATTCGAGAGAGGACCCATGCCTGCCTTGACCCCCGATATTGCCTTCGAACAGGCTGCGAACGCCGCCGCTGCCGCCTGGGCTGCGCGGCCAGCGTACGTCACGTACGTGACGCATACTCATATTGAGGTGCAGTCAGCGCGTCAGTCGCTTAACGTCGATCGCCTTGTCGCAGTTCGGTCGGCTGACGACGTCGCAATTCTCAAGGACTTGCCGAACGGCGGCCAATCAATGGCACCCGCCTTTCCGATCAGCCCGACGTTTGATGCACTTGCTTACTTTCGGCTGAACACAAACGCCAATTGGCACAAACAGATCTTCGCCAGCATCACGGGACCCAATGGAACGGGCCCGATCGTTCCAATCACCTTCAAAGATCCAAAGCCGAGCGACAACGAAGTCGTCGTCACCTCACTGCGTTTCTATTATCCGAAGTTCGCTTCCGATTCATCGGATGCGCCCGACGGGCATATGCACCTGACGATGACGGCGCTGCCGACGCTGACCAATGGCAACGGCTCGGACTTCTATATCAACGATGTCGTCATCGACAACGCGACGATGTTACCGCTCTCGGTCACCTACATCGGGAAAGACGACCGTAAGTTCCAAATCGACTATGGTTTCGTCGGCAAGACCTGGATCGTCAAACACGCGTTTTTCGAGCAAACGAGGTACGCAGTGCTGAAAGTCGGCCGCGTGCACTACACCGCAGATGCAACGTTCGAGGATTACCAGTTTTCCGACACGTCGCCCGACCCGCGCATCCCGCCGCTAGCGACTCCGGCGCCTACCGCGTCGCCTTCGGCCTAGACCTTTTCGGCTTGTCCGCACTGGCAAAGAATAAGTCGAATCAAAGGTCGTACTTGTAACGATTCCGGAAACTGTGTCTAGCCGGTAAGCCGTAACACAATCTTCATCGGCCCTCCGCAAGCGTCGGGCTTGCGGTGAGAGCCTAGGGCCGGCCGGTTTCCGCGCTATGAGCGCGTTATTGCCGGTAGGAACTCGGAGAGGGAGAGATTCGAACTCTCGAGACGCTCATCACGTCTGTCCGCTTTCGAGGCGGGTGCCATCAACCACTCGACCACCTCTCCGCGGTCTGCGCGCAACGAAGAAGTCACGCAACTGGCGGGCAGACTCTTGTTCGAGAACCCCCCCGATCACCTGCACTCGGTGGTGAACCGCCGCTGAACCAAACACGTCGATTACCGAACCCGCGGCGCCCCCTTTCGGGTCGCTTGCGCCGTAGACGAGTCGTGAAATGCGGGCTGCGACGATCGCGCCGGCGCACATCACGCACGGTTCTTTGCTGACGTAAAGCGTCGCTTCGCCAAGCCGCCAAGCGCCGATCCTGCGCGACGCTTCCGCGATTGCAAGCATCTCCGCATGCGCGGTCGGATCAGCGCGACGTTCACGCTCGTTTTGCGCTTCCACCACGACGTCGCCTGACACGAAAACGGCGCCGACCGGAACGTCGCCGGCGGTTTCCGCTTCTGCCGCAAGTTCGAGCGCACGACGCATGTATGTCTCGTCGACCGAGTCATGGTGCGGTCGGCGGGAATCGAACCCACAACCCTCAGCTTCGGAGGCTGATACTCTATCCAATTGAGCTACGACCGCGCTGCTTGCAGCGGTACGAGTTGCGATGCTACCCGCGCGGCTCCTGCGGATTCAGGCGCTGCTGCGAAGGAACGTGCTTGAATAAATCAAGCTTGTGATCGACGAGCCCGCGATAGAATTTTCGCACGCAATCCGGATGTCCAAAAAAGTACGTGCGCGCGTATGCCAGATCGTCGCCCGACGAATCCGGAACATAGTGCGAGATTTCGATTTCTTCCATCTGGCCGCGGTCGACCGGGTGGGGGCAGAAATCGCAGGGAATTGTCGACATCACGTACCTCTTTAACGGCTCTGGAGCTACAACCCCGTGTCGCTCACTCAAGATTCACCGCCTACGGCGTGCTGCCCCCCAAAACAAGCGTGACCGGCGGCGCTTTACACCGCGCAAACAAAATAGGCTGCGCTTTTTGCGCAACCTATTTGCAAAATTGACTCGGGCAGGATTTGAACCTGCGACCTAGGGCTTATGAGTCCCCCGCTCTACCACTGAGCTACCGAGCCGTTTTGCAACGTTCAGTTTTATTGTTGTCGTAAAATCGCGGTCGGAGGGACTCGAACCCCCAACCTACAAGTTCGTAGCCTGTTGCTCTATCCAATTGAGCTACGACCGCGCGTTGTAGTTTTTTTTGTTTTTTGCAGTCCATCGGAGAGAGAGGGATTCGAACCCTCGATACGGTTTAATCCGTATAACGGTTTAGCAAACCGCCGCCTTCAGCCACTCGGCCACCTCTCCAATTGAACTCGCCTCGGTTCGCGCCTGCCGCGCGCCACGCCTGCGCCACGCTACTGCGCACTGCGAGTTTCCTAGTGGTTGTGTACGACTACTCTGTACGACGCCACATCGCGCCCAGAGAGAGTCCCCGTTGCCGTGCCAAGCGCTACGGTGGACTGGTGGCTGGCCAATGTTACGCTCTGGGTGTCGTCCGTTATCGCGGAACGAGCGTGTCCGCCCGAACAGTCAGGATTTTTCATGAACGTTCCTTCGACTTTCGCCGCTCCGTAAAACCAATCGATTACGGGCTTCGCATAATCGCCGTTAAAGACGTAGTGCGCTCCCGGTTTAATGAATCGCGCGGTGTTGGCCGCGCCCGTAATCCAGTGGAAGGAACCGTGCTTCGGCCCGACCGCCACGGAAACCCATACACAGGTCGTAGAGTCATTCTGTACCGTAACGCGCATATGACAACAAAGAGGCAACATAGGCCCTTGAGCGCGTACGGTTCCGGGCATGAAGGACGCAAGAATGGCGATGATTGCGGAACAAATGAAAGTGCGTCGCATGAGAGCGGCGCGAAAATCGTTTAACATACGCGTTCCGCTTGCGTTAGGAGGTCGGAACTCCTTTACGCAAGCGCCCGCGCTCCCAGATCTTGGCCCACCAGCTGTCGCACGATCTGTGCCACATCTGCAGCCGCTTCGGGCCTACGCAACGCTTCCGCGCGTGAAAACAGCCGCTCGAGGTCGTGTGGTTGCGCATCCAAGAGTCGCTCGACCGCGCGCGTAACGTCGTCGCGCGTGTAGGCACGCAGCGCCGCCCGTTGCTTGAGAAAGTGTCGCGTGTTGCGCTCTTCCTGTCCGCCGAGCGGCTTCACCAGCACCATCGGGATACGCGCGACGAGCGCTTCCGAGATCGTTAATCCGCCGGGTTTGGTGAGCAAAAGATCGGAGGCGTGCATGTAGTCATACACGTTCTCTTCGAAGCCGCGCACGAGCACGGGATACGGCAAACGCGAAACCCACTCGCGCAAGCGCGCCTCACGCCGGGCGTTCTTTCCCGTCAAGACAACTGCCGCGACCGAGTGCGAAACATCTTCCAAGCCGCGCAACATCATCTCGAGCGGGCCGATCCCGAGTCCGCCTGCCATCACGAGCACGAGGCGTCTTTGGCCGAGTGTTCCTAAGCCCAAGTCGAGACGTGCTTGCGCCTTTGATGACGTCATTCCGAATCGCGGATCGACTGGAATCCCGGTCGTTTGCACGCGCGCGGGATTGATGCCGCGCGCGATCAGCGTATCGCGCATCTGCGGCGTCGCGACCGCATAGGCATCGATGTTGCGATAGATCCAAAATGGATGCACGACGTAGTCGGTTACGATGCCGAGGACCGGGAGCGTCGGGTCGATCGTGCTCTTGTAATCCGCCATGATGCCGCACGGAAACGCGTGCGTGCACACCACGCAGCTGGGCTGAATGGCATCGATCAGCGCGTGGAGATTCTGCGCGCCCAGACGACTGAGCCATTTGCGTGAGGAGCCCACCTTGCGCGCGCGCTCGACGCGATCGTAGAGAAATCCGTACATCCACGGCGCGATCTTGACCATGCGGATGTAGCCGTCGGCCGCGATCTTCGAAAAGAACGGGACGGCGTGTTGGTACGCGTCGACGATGCGGACGTCGACGTCGTGCTCGCTCAGCGCGGCTTCGACAGCCTTTGCTGCCGAGGTGTGGCCGACGCCCACGCTCGCCGAGAGAAACAGAACCGGACCCGGCTTAGCTACGGCTTCTCCTCCGTTTCGTCTCCATCGGCTTCTTCAGCCAAGGCAAAGAAATCGTCGAGGATCTCTTGCGCCAACGCCTCGTTCGAGAGCAAATTGCCGGTCGCATCGGAGACGACGAACTCGTCCTCGCCTTCGCTGTAGCAGATTGCGTACGTCGTCTTATCCTCGTCCTCGACGATCCCGACGACCTCGAACTCGATCTCACGGCCGTCCGTCGTCTCCACGACGAACGTCTCGCGCAGCTCGAGCGCTTCGCCATCGGCCGGCGCATGGGCCTCACCGTTCCCGTTAGTCGAGCTTATGGCGCCCTCCAATCTCAGTGTAGATAGCGTTCGACGTTTGCGTTATGTTCCCCGAGCGTCCGCGCGAATGCGTGATGACCGTTCCCTTTATAGACGTAGTAATAGTAATCCGTCCGCTGTGGATGCAGTGCCCCGAGCAACGAGGGAAGGCCGGGGTTGGCAATCGGCGTCGGTGGCAGACCGACGTGCAGATAGGTGTTGTAGGGCGTATCCGTCCGCAAATCGGCACTCGTGATCTCGGTGTGATGATTCGGGAACGCGTACTCGAGCGAGGCATCGACCTGCAGCGGCATGCCTTTGCGCAAACGGTTGTAGATGACCCCGGCGATCAGGGCGCGCTCGTCATCGGCTTTTGCTTCGCGCTCGACGAGCGATGCAACGGTGACAACTTGCGGGAGCGTATATCCCAAGCAGCGTGCCTGCTGCTCGGCGTCGCCCGGCAGCTCCTTGCGGAATTGGTCGACCAGAATATCGGCTGCAAGTTCCGGACTCACTGCAAGCGGAAAGAGATAGGTGCTGGGAAAGAGATAGCCTTCGAGGCTCTTCGTACGCACGCCGCCGAGCACGATCGTCTGGTGCTCGAAATAGGCCTGAAACGCGCTTTGCGAGCCCAGCTTGCGATCTGCAAGCGTGTCCGCAATCTGCACCGCGGTGAAGCCTTCCGGAAGCGTCACCCAGGTTGCGACCCGCGCGCGTCCGACCAAAAGCAATTGCAAGATTTGATCGATCGTTTGATGCGGGGGGAAAACGTACTCGCCCGCCTCCAAATCGCGATCGACGCGCCGAACTCGTGCCACGATCCGGAAGATAATCGGGTCGGAGATCACCTTACGCCGCGCGAGCAGCTCGGCGACGTCTCCTGAGGTCGCGCCGTGCGGAACGACGACGTCGGTCGCCGCATTCGGCCGGCTTCGGTCCGCAAAGATCATATACCAGAACTGCCCTGCCGCCACGAGGACGATCAGCACAAGGACCGCTGCGAGACGCTTCACGGCCGGCGTCGCGCCAGATACGTATCGAGAATCAAGGCGGCGGCTAACTTATCGACGACTTGTTTGCGCTTCTTGCGCGAGACGTCGGCCGCGATCAGCGATTTCGTCGCCTGCGCCGTCGTTAGGCGTTCATCGACGCGTTCGATTTGACCATTCCACGCGCGTGCAAGCTCGGCCACAAATCGGTCGATCTTCTCCGACGCCAAGCCGCGCTCGCCGCCCAAACGCACCGGGTCCCCAACGACGATCACTTCAGCGCTGCGCTCCGTCGCGATCTCGACGATGCGCTTGATGTCCTCGCGAAGTGCGGTGCGCTCGATGACGTCGACCGGCATCGAAAACGTCTGGCTCGGATCCGATACTGCGACACCGATGCGTTTCTCACCGACGTCGAGCGCAAGTATGCTCATCGGTGATGGGCCAGCTCTTCGAGAAACGCCGAGGCCTTCGCGCGCTTTCCGAGATGGTAGACGAGCAGCGCATCGACCGCACGCGCGACCGCCGGCAATGCCGAGAGCGTCGCGCCACGCTGCGCACGCGGTGCGGCAAGCGCGCGAAGGTTCTCGATCTCTTCGCCCTCGAGCTTTCCGGCGTCGCCGGCTGAATGGCATGCACCGCATACGAGGCCGCCCGCCGATGGATCGAGCCACACGTCGCGCGCATCCTCGAGCAATTCTCCGCACCGTACGCACGCATCGAGACTGGGTAAAACGCCGAGCACGTCGAGCAGGCGAAGCTCGAAACGCGGCAAGAGCGCAGAGGGTCGCTCGGCAGTCGCAAGCGCGTGAACGACGCCGCGCAACAGCTCGTAAATCTCCGGCTGCGCCAAATCCGGCTCGCAGAATGCGTCGACCAGCTCGGCGACGACATTCGCGGCCACGAACGTTCCCGGCTGGACGATCCCTTCCCACTCCGAGCGCACGATGGTCGCACCGGTAATAACGTCGAGCGAACGGCCGGCGTGCATCGTGAGCGAAGCTTCGGTGAGAAACTCTAAGCGGCCGGCGTTCTGGCTCTTGATGCGGCGCACGCCTTTCGCAACCGCGTCGACTTTGCCGCGCGCGCGCGTGAACAGCGTGAAAATCTTGTCTGCTTCGCCGAGATTGCGTCCACGCAGGACGAAAGCGTCGGTCTTATACGCCCGTTCGTGCAAGATGCCGCGGACCGAACGCGTCCGGTAAGAGATCGCGCAATGGCACGTCGTCCTGTCGTTCGCGAATGACGCGCAAGTCACCGAACTCCGAAAGCGCCTGACGGCACGCGCCGCAAGGCGTCAGCGCAACTCCCTCGGGCCCAACGATCGCAATCGCCTCAAAGCTGCGATGTCCGTGCGCCACTGCCGCATAAAGCGCGGTCCGCTCAGCACACATCCCGACCGGATACGACGCATTCTCGACGTTGGCGCCGGTGATCACATCGCCGGTTTTGGTCAAGAGTGCGGCGCCGACGGTGAAATTTGAATACGGCGCGTAGGCGTGCCGTCGCGCCTCGCGCGCGGCCTCGAGCAGATCAGATGCTATGGGCATCGGCCTCCAGCTCTTCTTCGGCATGCGCTCGTCCGTTGAGCTTGATGCGAATCGAAAGGATGCGCCGATGCCGCATTCGCTCGACGCGCATTTTTACGCCGTCATCCGTCATCAACTCTTCGCCTTCGTGCGGGAAATGCCCGAGACTGCCGACGAGATACCCGCCGATCGTTTCAAACTCTTCGTGCGGTAAGTGCGTCCCAAGCTCCGCGTTGACGTCCTCGATATTGACGCGTGCGTCGACGATCGCTTCGCTTGGATCCAACACGTGAATCGGCTCTTCTTCACCGGTATCGTGCTCGTCGCGAATCTCACCGACGATCTCCTCGAGAATGTCTTCCGTCGTAACGAGACCGGCCGTTCCGCCGTATTCATCGAGCACGATGGCGAGCGAAAACTGATCGCGCTTCATATCCCGAAGCAGATCCGCGACCTTCTTGTTCTCGGGAACAACCTCGACCTTACGCATGATCGACCGAATCGAGACGGTCGCGATGCTGCCGTTGGCGAGTGCGATGAGCAGCTCGCGTTCGTAGACGGCACCGATGATGTTGTCGATCGTCTCCTCGTAAACGGGCAGCTTCGAATAACCCTCGGAGATGACGAGCTCCAGCGCCTTGCGCGGCGTATCGTTGACGCCGACGCAGACCATCGTCGGCCGCGGCTGCATGACCTCACGCACGATCGTGTCCCCGAACTGGATGACCGAATGAATCATCTCGCGCTCTTCTTCTTCGAGGACGTTCTGTTCGGCGCCGACGTTGACGATCGTGCGAATATCTTCTTCCGTAATGAACGGCCCTTGCATGCTCGGCCGAATCCCGAACGGCCGAACGAACACATAGGTGAGGCCGACGAAAATCCGATTGATCGGACGGAGCACAAAGGCAACGCGTTCAAGAAAGGGCGCCAGGCGTATCGCCCATCGCTCGGAATTCGCGACCGCGACCGTTTTTGGAATGATCTCGCCGAACAGCAAGATCAGGCAGGTCATGAGAATCGTCGACCAGATAGCCGCGTGACGGATCCCCTCGCGAATGAAAATCCACGTCGCGAGAGAGTCGGCGGCCAACAGCACGACGGTGTTGCCGATCAAGATGGTGGCGAGGAGGCGGCTGCGATCGTCGAGCAAGTGCAGGGCTGAACGGCTCCCGCGAACGTTCTGCTCGACCATCTGCCGAACGCGCAAGCGCGAAACGGAGATCAAAGCCGCCTCAGACGCGGCGAAAAACGCCGCTCCTCCGATGAGAAGAACGAGTGCGAGGATCTCCCAGGCTAAGTTGGCCGGCATCGCTTCCGTAACCGCTGCCTACGGTGTGGGCGCCGGCTCGGGACTACCCGGTAGTGGGTCCGTACTCAAGCAGTGCATACTATACCACGCGTCTCGGCAGTGTCCCTTAATGCGGCCAAAAGGCAAGCACGAGGAGGATCCCGACGGCCAGCGCGCCCAGCGCCGCGATCAACACGGCACCCGCTGCAGCGTCCTTCGCCGCCTTGGCGAGCGCGTGCCGCTGGGGCGATACCAGGTCGACCAGCGCTTCGAGCGCTGTGTTCATCGCCTCGAGGGCGAGTACGAATGCGATCGTGAGCGCGAGAATTGCGAACGCCAGCACCGATGCGTGCAGTGCCGCAAACACCGCGACCGCAACGATGGCCAGCGCGATCTCAAGCCGAAAATTGCGCTGCGTACGCCAGGCCAGCACAACGCCCTCGAGCGCGTACTTTAGTACGGCCACGGCATGCCGATCGCGCGCGCCAAGCGCCGTTCCTCTCGTTCCATGCGCAGGCGCTCGTCGCGCTTGTGATGATCGTGACCCAAAAGATGCAGGATGCCGTGGATGAGTAGACGCTCCAGCTCGCGCTCGAGCGTCGCATCGTATTCGGCAGCCTGCCGTTTCGCAGTCGCGACGCTGATTACGACGTCGCCTAAGAGCTGCTGCTGCGAGCCATCCCCCAATGGAAAGCTCAGCACGTCGGTCGGACGATCTTTGCGACGGTACTCGCGATTGAGTTTGCGAATCGTGGCGTCGCCGACGAGGGTGATCGAGAGTGACGCCTTCGGGTAGCCGACGGCATCGAGCAGCCGCTGTGCGGTGCGTCGCAATTTCGTCGGCCGCAGGTCGCGGTTACGAACGCGGCTTACGAGCGCGACGGGCATATGCGCGAACGATCTCCGACACGAGCGGATGCCGAACGATGTCCGTGTCGTCGAGCTCGACGATCTCGATCCCCTCGATACCTTCGAAGAGGCCCGGCGCTTCGAGCAATCCGCTGCGCACGCCCGAAGGCAAGTCGATTTGCGTGACGTCACCGTTGACGACCATCCTCGAACCGTTACCCAGACGCGTCAAGAACATCTTCAGCTGCTCGTTTGTCGCATTTTGTGCTTCATCGAGAATGATGAACGCATCGGAAAGCGTCCGGCCGCGCATGTATGCGAGCGGCGCAACTTCGATTGTCCCACGCTCGAGATTCTTAACGACGACGCCCTCATCGAGAAGCTCGTCGAGCGAATCGTAAAGCGGCCGCAAATAGGGATCGACTTTTTCGCGCAAATCGCCCGGAAGAAAACCAAGCTTCTCACCGGCTTCGACTGCCGGACGCGAGAGAATCAGGCGCGAGACTTCGCGTGCGCGCATCGCCCGCACGGCCATTGCCACCGCGAGAAACGTTTTCCCGGTTCCGGCCGGTCCGATCCCGAACGTAAGCGGCGAACGCTCGATCGCTTCCACGAATCGGGCTTGTCCCGGACTCTTGGGACGAATCTCGCGTCCGCGATGCGTCGTGTACAGCGTTGACGGAATGCGTTGCGCGCCGGCGTTGTCGATCTCGCGAATGGCGAGCTTAACGTCATCGGGCGTGAGCGAGCTGCCGCTCTGCGCGGCTGCGTTCATTTGCTCGAGCACGCGCTTTGCACGTGCCACGGCGGGTTGCTCTCCGCTGACGAACACACGATTTCCGTCCAGCCGCACGACGACCGGAATCAGCGCTTCAAGCGCCGTCAGGTTCTGATCGTACTGACCGAAAACGCGCAACGGATCGACAGCTCGTCCGAGCTCGAAAATCTCTTCGCTGCTGATTTGCTTGACGGTTAAGCCTCGTCGCGGGTAGCGGTCACAAACTCCTAAACGCCTGGAGTGTCCCAGGGGTTCTGCTGCCGCAGAGCGATCGGAGGGCCGAGAATCTCGGCGCTGAGGACGAGGCGGATAAGGCTGTCCGGCCCGTCGATTAGCCGCTGGAGGGCTATACGCGGGGCTGGAGGGGCCTCCGCGACGACCGGGCGAGGCGGCGCCACCGCCGGAGCGGGCTTGGGCGGCGGGGGAGCTGCCGGCTGTGCCGCGGGCGGCTGGGCTTTCGTGAAGCGGCGGACCAAATAGGCCGGAGCTGGGGCCGTACTACGTGCCTTCGCTGTCGCTCTCGCCGCTATCACGCTCTCGATGATCGAGATGAGGGCGTCGCTCATGACGTCGGCGTTGTTGCCGAGGGCGGTGGTTGTTCGGGTGCGACACCGCCGGAGATGGCCGAGCGCATCTCGGTGTCAGCCTTGATGTTGTTCATCCGGTAATAGTCCATGATGCCGAGATTCCCCGAGCGGAACGCTTCAGCGACCGCCAGCGGCACCGACGCTTCGGCTTCCACGACGCGTGCGCGCATGCGCTGTGTCTCCGCCTTTTGTTCTTGCTCGCCGGCTTGCGCCGCGTATTGACGCTCGGCGGCCTTCGCTTGTGCGATGCGCCGGTCGGCCTCGGCTTGCGAAATCTGCAGCTCTGCGCCGATATTCTTGCCGACGTCGACGTCGGCGATGTCGATCGAGACGATCTCGAATGCGGTACCCGCATCGAGACCTTTCGAGAGAACCGCTTTCGAGATGCGATCCGGATATTCCAGGACTTCTTTATGATCGATCGCCGCACCGACCGCTGATACGACGCCTTCACCGACGCGCGCGACGATCGTTGGTTCGCCTGCACCGCCGACGTAACGATCGAGATTGCTGCGCACCGTTATACGCGCCTTAACGTTAAGCTGAATGCCGTTTTGCGCGACGCCTTGGAATGTTGGCGTCTCGATCACTTTCGGAACGACGGACGTCTGCAACGCTTCGAGAACGTTGCGGCCGGCGAGATCGATCGCCGCGGCGCGCTGCCATTCGAGCGGAATTTGCGCGCGCTGTGCCGCGATCATCGCGAGCGTGACGTTGTCGATGTTGCCGCCTGCCAGAAGGTGCGACTGCAGTTGATCGATCGTTAGTGACAGCCCCGCTTTGCGTGCACGAACCAAGTTGGTCACGATTGTGCCCGGCGGAATTCCGATCAGTCGCATGCGGATTAGGGAGAGAATCGAAAGCGGGACGCCCGCAGCGAGCGTCCTGATCCACATCCCGAGCGGGAAGTAGTACAGGAAGATCATCAACCCGACGATGACCGCAAGCGCGATCAGGCCGATGCCAAAATCCATGGTCATGTCATGCTCTTTCTGTTTGAACTTCGATAGCGGGGCGCACGAAGATTCGAGCGCCCTCGACTCGCGTCACGGTGACGGCGGTTCCCGCTCCGACGAAATCGCCCTCGGTCAAAACGGGAATTCGTTTCCCGTCGATTGTTGCAACGCCGGCCGGACGCAGATAGGACGTTGCAAGTCCCGTCTTTCCGACGAGCATATGATAGTCAGCCGATGCAACGTAATCCGGCCCTTGTTCGGCAGCAAAAACAATGCGCCGCATCCACGCGTTTTCCGGGAAAACGCGCGACGTTCCCCAAAATGCAAGCGCCGAAAGTACGATCGCGATCGCGAGCGCTTGCGCGGTGACGAAGACGAACGGGAGCCCGCCGAACGCCAGGAAGACGGCCGCAATCAGCGCGACTGCACCTGCAATCCCCGAGATGCCGTGACCCGGAAAGACGTGCAGCTCGAGCATGATCAAAACGATGCCGGCGACACCGAGCAAGATGACGAGCGTATTGCTGAAGCCCGCATAGACGTGCGAACCGAAGAACAGCCCGAGCGCAGCCGCGCCGATCGCACCGGCGATCCCGTGCAATGTTTGCAACTCGATCAGAAAGCCGAGAAATCCGAGTGACAGGAGCATTCCGCTCACCTCCGGATTCGTGGCGAAGCGCGCGAGGCGCTCGCCGAATGTATATGCCGGCGTCACGATCGTCGCGCCGGATAAGCCAAACTCTTTGAGCGCGTCTGCTTGCGTCAGCGCGATCCCGTCGGCGAAGTGCGCGCGTACGGCATCATTCGCCGTCAAACTAAGGATCGCGCCAGGCTTCTTATATGGAGGGACGGCGAGATTTGCATCGACCATCCCGCCCGCAATAATCGGATCGCGGTGCGCGCGCTCGGCCGTTGACTCGAATTCGGCGCGCAATGCCGAGACGGTCTTTGGCGTCTTCGGAATCGGCTCCGCTGCGCCGATGCTCGAGCCCGGCGCCATTGCGATCTTGCCGGCGGCAAGCGAGATCAGCGCCCCGGCCGACCATGCGCGTTCCGAGATGTACGCGTCGACCGGAATTCCCGAGGAATAGAGCGCGTCGCGAATGTTGGTCGCCGCTTCGACCAAGCCGCCGAACGTGTTGACGTCGAGGACGATTGCTTTCGCGTGGTCGTCGTGCGCCTGGTTGACCGCGCGCTCGACGAGATGTTCCATTCCGGTATCGATCGTACCGTGGATCGGAATCACGACGACGCTCGAATTCCCCTCGCCGAATGCTAAGAGCGGGGCGAACGAAAGCAGCGAGCCGAGAACGATCAGTACAAGCGAGAAACGTCGCACGGTAGCTCCTACCCGACCTCCCCCCGCTTAGTTTCCGGTTGAAAAGGCGCTCCGCCCTAGGCTGCGCGCCCCCCATGCTGCGCATGGGGCCCCCAAAACGCTCGGCCCATCACCGTTTTTGCGCACGCCAACACGACTTCGCCGGCCTCGCAACAACGCCGTTGCCGCGGCCTCGAGGGTGAATCGCGGCTACTCTTTGAGTTCCTCGGTGACGATTTGGGCGACGAGTTTGCCGTCGGCGAGGCCCTTCATCGCGGGCATAACTGCCTTCATCACGGCGCCTTGGTTGCGCGTGGTCCCAGCCGCGAGTATCTCGCGCACCGCGGTCCGGATTTCTTCTGGCGTCTTCTGCTTGGGAAGGTAAGCGAGCAAAATCTCGCGCTCGCGCGCCTCTTTGTCGGCCAGATCGGTCCGGCCGGCCTTGGTGAATTCCTCGATCGAGTCACCGCGCTGCTTAACGGCCTTTCCGACGACCTCGAGCTCCTCGCTCTCGGAAAGATCGTGTCCAGCCTCGATCCGTCGATACGAAAAGCCGGAGAGCGCTGACCGCAACGTATCGCGGCGCAAAGCATCTCCGGCTTTCATGGCATCTTTCAGATCGGCGCTAATCCGATCTTTTAGGCTCAAGCGCGACGCTTGCGAGCGGCCGCAGACTTCTTCTTGCGGCGCACACTCGGCTTTTCGTAATGCTCGTGCTTGCGTGCCTCAGCGAGAACGCCGGCCTTCTGGGTGGCTTTCTTGAAACGACGCAACGCGCTTTCGATCGTCTCTCCCGGCGCAACGCGAACTTCCATAGAACAACCCTCCCTTCCAATCGGCGCGGCGAAGCCGTCGCACAAAATTTTTGGGCTCAAACGAGCCCAAACCGAAACTATACGTTATCCCGGCGGCCAGGTCAAATGCCGTCCGGCCAGGACGTGCAGATGCAGGTGACCCACGGTTTGACCACCGTCAGGTCCCTCGTTGATAACGACGCGATAGCCTTGCCCATCGCGCTGAAAGCGACCCCCAATGTCAGCCGCGGCCGCGAACAGCTTAGCCTTGAGTTCGGGCGGCGCTTTTGCATTGAATTCCGAGAGATGATCCGCGTGCAGGGTCGGGACAACCAAGATGTGCGTTGGGGCTTGCGGATTCAAGTCGTGAAACGCAACGACGTCGGCGTCGCGCTGCACTTCCCGAGCGGGTATCTCGCGCCGGATGATCTTACAAAAGATGCAGTCCTCGGGGTCGCTCACGACTTCGGTTTCATGTACTGGAACCAGATGACGTTGGTCGGATTCGGGACGACGCCGCCGATATTCGATTTCATTGCGAACGGAACGGTCGTGTGCACGAGCGGAACTGCCGGAACCTCATCGTGAACCATCTGCAGCGCTTGTGCGTAGATCTTCGCGCGCTGGCTTTCAACGATCGTCGTTTGTCCCTCAATCATCAGCTTGTGAAAGCTCTCGTCACGCCAGAACGCATAATTCTGACCGCCCTTCACAGCTGAATCTTTGTCGAGCAACGGATAGAGAAAATTATCGGGATCCCCGTTGTCGCCCGTCCATCCGATCAAGCACATCGGATGCTCGCCATTTTTGATTTTGCTGAGATAGACTGCCCACTCGAACGGCTGCAGCGTTACGTTGATGCCGATCTGCCGCAAGTCGGCTTGAAGCGCTTCAGCGACACGTCCCGGCTCAGGCATGTACGGACGCGGCGCAGTTCCGTAGTAGAGCTCCGTGCTAAAGCCCTTGCTCATCCCCGCGGCTGCCATCAGCGCTTTCGCCTTGGCGATGTCGTGCGGGTAGGCTTTTAGGGCTGGATTGTCTCCGAGCATTCCAGGCGGATTCCATTCGTCGGCGACGACACCACCGACCGGATAGAATGCGTGCACGATCGAGGGGATGTCGATTGCGTACGCAATCGCCTGACGGATGCGGCGATCCCCGAACGGCTTCTTGTCCATATTCATCGCGAGGTATGAGACGTTGTTCGAAGGCTGACGGTAGATCGTGATGCCTTTGAATTTCGCAAGATTTGCCGCATCGTCGGGACGCATATCGGAAAGTCCGTCGATATCGCCCTTCTGCAATTCGAGCACGCTAGTGGCCTGATCCGGAATGTCCCGGATGACGACCGTCGCGTACGCGGGCGCGGGACGAAAGTCCGGATTCGCGCGCAGCGTGATGTGATCGTCCTTAACCCACTCGCTCAGCTGGTACGGCCCGCTGCCGATCGGATGATGATCGAACGCGATAATGTCGGCCTTGATCGCCGCCGGCGAACCGATTGCGAACGACGGCATCGTCAAATTGCGTAAGAACGGTCCGTACGGATGCGTTAGCTCGAACGTCACCCGGAGCGGCCCGTCGACGTGCACATCGGATATCAGGCCGGGAAACCCGCCGAACTCCGAGACGTAGTACGAAAACTGATAGTTGCCGCGATACGGGTTGCTCGTCAGACGCCAACGGTCGAAATTGAATTTGACCGCTTGCGCATCAAGCACCGTGCCGTCCGTGAACTTCACGTTTGGGCGAAGTGTGAATGTCCAAGTCTTGCCGTCTTTGCTCGTCGTCCACTTTTCGGCGAGATCCGGAACCACATCGAACGTACCGGGACGAAAAGCGACGAGGCCTTGCAAGATCACATTATCGACGTTGAGCGAGAGCCCATCGGTCGCGACCGCCGGATCGAGGTCGACAGCGTCCTTCACCCGCGCGAAGATCATCGGTGCCGGCGCCGCCGCCGTTACCGGACGCGTCAGCGTCACGGAGGTCAAGATCACAAAAGCGCCGAGCGCGCACAACAGTCGTTTCATCGTGTTTGAACCGTGAACGTCCAGGATCTGGACGCTTCATTCCCTGCGAAGTCGGCGACCGCTATCGAGACGTTCACTTGACCGTCGGGAAGCGGTACGCCGGATGTGTACGTAACGAACGATGAGGTTCTCGTTACCGAACTCGTGACATCCTTGCCGTTGACTTTGAGGGTGACCGACTGCGGGTCGATGCCGAGGTCCGTCGGTGCCGCGAACGTCGCATAAATGCTCGGCCTGTTGTTGTTGACAACTTGCCCGCTGGACGGCGCGATATCGGTGATCTGCGGCGCAATCGTCGCGGCCGAGATCTTGTTCACCGCTTCCTGCGTCGTCGCCACCCCGCCGAGGCTCAAGTGTCCGTAGACCGGCATCTGCGCAAAATTCATCCCTACGGGGACGGAGAGGCTACCGCTGTATACGCCCGGCGACTCTTCACGCATGGCGACTCCGGTCATATACGAGCCGAGATCGAACGTTGCGCGTCCGCCCGGCGTGCCGCGCAAGACGAACGCAAACTTCTCACCGAGCCGCAGCGGGCGCAGCGGTTCAGCCGTAAAGCTGATGATGTTCACGCTGGTCGTCGCTTGCGTCGATTCTGCGGGAGACGGCGCGGTAGAGGGAGGACTGATCGCGATCAGCTCGCGCGTTTCTCCGGTTTGCGGATTCATCCGCTGCGTCACCGTATCGCCGACGTGGAGATCCGAAAGCGCCGCCGCTTTTTCGTCGAGCATGATCGTCGTCGTGCGACCCGGCGTTACGACACGTCCGCTGTCAAGAACGATTGAGGTTGCCGAAACGGCTGCGATCGTTCCGGTGCGCGAGCCATACAGGTCTTCGATCAGCGCGACGGTCCCGTCTGAATTCACCGTTACGGAAACGGCGTCGCCGACATGCAGATCGGTCAGCTCGGCACGCTGTTCGGTTCGCGCGACAACGTCGCTTAGAACGATCTGGGCCTTCGAGTTGATTGCGATCGTTCGGACCGAATCTTGATATGTCACCGTTAACGAGGGAGGCTCCGAGACGGTGTCAATCGCCGTCAGATTGCCGCTGATGCGTACCCTGCCCGCACCGACATTTTGCGACGGCGTCAAGCGCGAAACCGACGTCGAACCAATCACGACACGCTCGCTGCGCGAATCATAGGCCGCGTTTGCGCCGAGCACATCCAACAAATCGAGCGGTACGTACGTCGTCGCGTCGATCTCCATCGGTGCAACGTCGAGGAGAATCTCACGTCGTCCGACGTACGCGTGACGGCTCCCGTGCGTAAGACGAATCGTCTGATCCGGCGCTTCGGCGACAAGCACGTTGCCTCGCCGGGAAATGGGGATTGCCAGCGCGCTGAAGATGCGAACGATCGGGACCATGATGCGCCCGGCGATAATGCGTGGACCCGGATGGGGCGCGAGCTGCTGGCCATTGACGACGATAGCAATATTTCGCTCGGGGAAGCGATCGTGTTTGTGTTTGGAATTGGGCGCTGCGAGCGCGACGCCGAGGCTCAGGACGACCACAAGGGCGGCACCCGCAAGAGCGACACTCTTGCGCTGTTTCACGTTTTCGGTACGTCCTCCAAAGCTTCGCGATAGACGGCTGCGACGCGCGTCGCGAACCGGTCCCACGTATACTCGCGCGCGACTTCTTGACCTTCCATTGCGAGCGAACGAAGGCGATCAGGATGCGAGACGACCTCTTCGAGGAGTGCGGTGAGCGCGACTTGATCGAGTGCCGGAAATCGTCCGACGAATGCTTTCAGAAAGCCCGGATACGCGTCCTCGGATGCGATCACGGGTATGCGGCGCACCATCGCCTCGAGAACCGGCAGTCCGAAGCCCTCGGCGAGCGACGGTTGAACGAGTGCAGTCGCGCCGCGAATCGCCGCCGCCGTGTCTTCCGGCGTGAGATCGCCGAGAAAGATCAGTCGTCTACCACTGCGCATCCGAGGCAGCTCGAAGTCTTTGTCCCCCGTCAGCGCGAGGTCGATGTCGAGCTCCGCCGGCAACGCGTCCCATGCGGCAATGAGCGTCTCGAGATTCTTGTGCCCGCGATGGTTGCCGACGTATAGCAGGTACGGCTTCGCTATCTTGGGCTGAACATCAAGGAGTGCCGGATCGTAACCGAGCGCGACCACGCTGATTTGGTCGCGGCCAACATTGAAGAACTTTTCGAGATCGTCGCGCGTCCGCCAATCGCCAACCAACAACCGCGCCGCGCCTTTGATGAGCCTGCCGACGAAGATCGAGTAATACGCACCCGTCGTTCGCGAGAACATCTGCGGATATCTGATGTGGATCAGATCGTGAATCGTAACGACGTATGCTTTCGGGAGAACGATCGGTGCGAAGATCGTCGGAAAATGAACCAGATCTGAATTCCGCGATGCGAACGGAATCTCGACTTGTTCGGTAAACGAAAAATTCTCGCCGCGTTCGACGGTCCGAAGCGTGATGTCCGGGGCGACGACCGGCAAGCGCGTCGCGAGCTCACGAACGTACGAACGCATCCCCACCGACATGCGACGCGTTTCGCGCGCGTCGAGCAAGACGTTCATAAGAAGCGCCGGTAAACGTCTGCCGTCAGTGCGGCGCAGCGGTCCCAGGTCAGAGCCGCGGTCTCGCGCTGGGCGCGCTCAGCTCGCTCGCGTAGCTCGCCGCGCAGCGTGCGCTCGATCGCGCGAGCAAGCGACGCCGAATCGCCCGGAGCGAACGTCTCTACGTGCTCGCGCAGGATGCTCGGTACCGACGTCTCTGCGCAAATCACGGGAGTTCCCATGCGTACCGCCTCCAAGAGCGGTAAGCCGAATCCTTCTCGCAGCGCCGCGTGAACCAGTGCGCGCGCGCCTTTAATCCACCGCAACACGTCCGAGTGCGCCAGGTCACCCGTGAAGATGAGTCCGCCCCGCTCGCGCGCGCCGTGCAGACCACCTTCGTCCGTGCCGGTCATCACCAGATCCAGCTCGGTCCGCGCATCGAGTGCACGCCACCCCTCGACGATCGTCCGCAGATCTTTGTGCGGACGCCTGTTTCCGGCGTAGATCACATACGGCACCGTCCGCTGGATCGGCTCGATGTCCGGAACGTCGACACCGAGCGGCACGACCGCAATACGCTGCGGATCCAGGCCATAGAAACGAACGAGATCGTCGGCCGTCGCACCATCATCGGTGATGACGCAGCGCGCATGCCGCGCAGCGTGACGCACGGCGCCGCGAAAGTACCAACGTGCCTTTGGTTTCGTCCACTGTGGAAAATTGAGATCGATCAAATCGTGAATCGTGATGACGTAGGGTGCCGGTATGACGAAGGGTGCGAATTGCGAAGGAATGTGGACGAGGCGCGGACGCGAGCGGGCGATCTCGAGCGGCATCGCAACGTGCTCGCCCCAATCGAAATTGTCCCCGCTTCCAAAGGTCGTAAACTTCAGATCGGGCGCGACGCGCGGGATTCGCCGCGCCAGTTCCGAGACGTACTGGCGCATGCCGACCGACATGTGTGACGTCTCGCGCGTGTCGAAAGCAACGTCGATCATCCGCTGCGCCGAAGCGCCTTCCATTGAACGATCGTTTGATAGAGCGCCGACCAGAATGCGATGTACACGCCTCGCCGGCCGAGGCGAATCCCTCCGCGCGGCCCGAGCAGCCACGCGAAGCGCACCGGTGCGACGAGGGCGCTCGCGATCAGCTGCATGAGGCTCGGTGACAAGCCTTCGGCTTCGATCGACGTGTAACGCGCGTACTTTCGCTCGTACACGCTTTGCTCCGGATACGAATCGTGCAACAGTACGCCGTCTAGATCGGCGACATTTCCGGGAACGCTCCAGCGCTCGTGCAACGCAGCGCTTCCGCCTGCGACCGGATGTCCTGTGACGACGCCACGATCCGTGCGGAACATGCGCAAGATCATCTCGCTATCCCATCCGAAGGCCCGCACGATTTCGCCGCAAAAGCGCGTCGCGCGCCGGACCCGATAACCTTCGATTTCCTCGGTTTCCGGTTCGATCCGAAAGATCGCATCGCGCATCTCATCATCGAGCGATTCATCCGCATCGAGCATGAACGTCCACGGAGAGCGCACGTTGTCGAGCGCAAAGGTACGGGCGTCGACGAAGTTGGTCCAGGGGCGTTCGAGCACCGTTGCGCCGGCACGTCGAGCGACCGCCACGGTGTCGTCTTTGGAGTTCCCGTCGAGCACGAGAACGCGTGCACCCGGAGGCAATGAGGCAAGCGTGTCTGGCAACGTCTCGCTTGCGTCGAGCGTCAGGATGACGAACGTGATCCGGCCGGGATTCAGGAGCGGGTCAGTTGTGCGCTGGGTGCCGTTGCGGCTTGCTCGCGACTGCGCGCGAGCGCCGCTCCGACGAAATCGCGATACAACGGCGACGGACGCGTCGGGCGCGACTTGAACTCCGGATGAGCCTGCGTACCGACGAACCAGGGATGAATGCTTTGCGGCAGCTCGATGAGTTCGACGAGCGTCGTGCGGCCCACAACGTGATGTCCCGAAAAGATCATGCGATGCTCTTCGAAGAGCGCTTTATATTTGTTGTTGAACTCGTAGCGATGGCGATGGCGCTCGCTGATCTCGAGCGAGCCGTAGGCACGCGCTGCCAACGAACCCGCTTCCAAGACGCAATCGTACGCGCCCAGGCGCATCGTGCCGCCCTTGAGATCGAGATTGCGCTGCTCGGGCAGGAAGTCAATGACGTTGTTGGTTGTCGTTTCGTCGACTTCGGTCGTCATCGCGTCATCGAGACCGCAGACGTTGCGCGCGAACTCGACGCACGCCAGCTGCATCCCGTAGCAGATGCCGAGGAACGGCACTTTGCTTTCGCGCGCGTACTGAATCGCGCGCAGCTTGCCTTTCACGCCGCGCGCTCCAAAACCGGGCGCGACCAAGATTCCTTCGGCGCCGTCGAGGACGCCCACACCCTGTTCCTCGATCGTCTCCGAATCGACGCGAACGATCTCGATCGATGCATCGTGATAGATGCCTGCGTGGTACAGCGCTTCATTGATTGAGATGTACGCGTCTTTCAGCTCGACGTACTTGCCAACCAGTGCGATGCGAAGCCGGTGCGCCGGACGGTCGATGCGCTCGACGAGCGCCGCCCACTCCTCGAGCTGGGCCGGGTGCCGCGGATGCAGGCCGAGCTTTTGAATCACTGCTTCGGCCAGTCCCTCGGCCTCGAGGTTGAGTGGTACCTTGTAGATGCTCGATGCGTCGAAATTACCGACGACCGCGTGGGCCGGTACACCGCAAAAGAGCGCGATTTTTTCCTTTAAGTCTTGGGTGATGCGACGGTGCGAGCCCGTCCGGACCACGATCGCGTCCGGCGAGATGCCGATCCCGCGCAGCTCGCGCACTGAGTGCTGCGTCGGCTTCGTTTTGAGCTCGTCGGCTGCGCCCAGGTGCGGAACCAGCGTGAGATGGACATACATGACGTTCTCATCGCCGACGTCGTGTTTAATTTGGCGGATCGCCTCGAGGAACGGCAGCGATTCGATGTCGCCGACCGTCCCGCCGACCTCGATGATGTAGACATCGGCGGCTTGCATCTCCGCGACGCGCGTCACTGTCGCTTTGATTTCGTTCGTAATGTGCGGAACGACTTGAACGGTCGCGCCTAGATAATCGCCACGCCGCTCTTTCTGGATAACCGATGCATAGATCTGACCGGTCGTGACGTTGTTACGACGGGTCAGGTTTTCGTCGATGAAGCGCTCGTAGTGTCCGAGATCGAGATCCGTCTCGGCGCCGTCCTCGGTGACGAAGACCTCGCCGTGCTGGTACGGATTCATCGTACCAGCGTCGACGTTGATGTACGGATCCAGCTTCTGGATCGAGACGGTCAGCCCACGGGCCACAAGCAGGCGCCCAAGTGAAGCTGCCGTTATCCCCTTTCCAAGCGAACTTACAACGCCGCCGGTAAAGAAGATGTATTTCGCCATTACGGGTTGCTAATGTTCGCGGGGAAGCGGCCTCGCGCCTCTCCTCGCAGAAGTGCCGCCGAATGCGACGACCGTATCCTACCACGATCGCCGGCAGCCTGCCGAAACCGTCCTGGCTCGCCGAGACTGAGCGCCTCTGGCCTGCTTGGCGGCTCGAGGGAGCCGACCTGGACGCGGCAATCCGCGACGCTACGCGCATTGCAATTTTCGAGCAGATGCGCGCGGGGATCGATCTCGTCACGGACGGCGAGCAATCGCGACAGCATTTCGTTCACGGTTTTCTTGCCGGCATCGACGGAATCGATTTCGACAAGAAGGTCAAGCGCGGCATTCGCGCCGATCGCTACGAGGCCGAATGTCCGAGCGTCGTCGGTCCGGTCAGCCGCCGCGTCCCCGTTTTTCTCGACGACGTGCGCTTTGCAAAATCGCTCGGCCAGCCGGTGAAAATAACGATTCCCGGCCCGATGACGATCGTCGATACGCTGTACGACGCGCACTACCCGGATCGCAAGGCGGCCGCGCTCGCGTTTGCGCGTGTGATTCGCGAGGAGTGCGAAGAGCTCGTTGCGGCCGGCGTCGATGCGATCCAGCTCGACGAACCCGCCTTCAACGTGTACTTCGAGGAAGTCGAGGATTGGGGCATCGCCGCGCTCGACGCAGCGCTTGGTGGTCTGGGCGTCATCAAAGCCGTTCACGTCTGCTACGGCTACGGCATCGAGGCCAACAACAACTGGAAGAAAACACTCGGTACCGAGTGGGACCAGTACGCGCAGCTCTTTCCGTTCCTCTCGCAAAGCTGCGTCGATCAGGTTTCGATCGAGCTGGCCGGCTCGCGCGTCCCGCCCGAAGTCCTCTCACTCCTCCGCAACAAAGATGCTGCGATCGGCGTGATCGACGTCGCATCCGATCGCGTCGAAACCGCACAAGACGTGCTGGCTACGATTCGCCTTGCTGAAAAGTATCTGCCGATGGAACGCATCTGGTGCTCGACCAACTGCGGTATGGCGCCGATGCGCCGCGAGATTGCGTACGCGAAGCTGCAAGCCATCGGCGCCGGTGCCGAGCTTGCGCGCGATCACGCGATGCTCGCCACAATGAAGCGCTCCAGCCCGGCGTAATCCGTCCCGATCTCGATCCGGGCGCCGCGCAGTGACTCTTTGACGAGCTGCGCGAGCGAATAAATCGTCGCGGGCGCGGCCTCGAGTACGAGACTGCCGCGCGGCGCAAGCAGATCGTCAAGACGCGATGCCAATTTGCGATACACATCCAGGCCGTCGGCTCCGCCGTCGAGGGCGACCGGCGGTTCGTACGCGACCGGATCGGGCGGGAGCGGAATCTGCGCTGCCGGCACGTAGGGCAGATTCGCGACGATGCAGTCGAAGCGTTGCACCGGCGTGCCTATGAAGATGTCGCATTGAACGAAGTCAACAAGCTCCATGACTTGGTGCACGCGAACGTTTCGATACGCCACGTCAAGCGCGTCTCGGCTGATGTCGGTCGCGGTCACGTGCAGTCCCGAGACTTCGAGCGCGAGCGTAATCCCGAGCACGCCGCTTCCGGTGCCGACGTCGAGGGCATGCGTGCCGCTCGATGCGCGCAATGCCTCAATTGCTGCGGTCGCTACGTGCTCGGTTTCAGGGCGCGGCACGAGAACGCGTTCGTCGATGTAGAATTCACGCCCGTAGAATCCCGCGATATGCGTCAGATACGGAACCGGCACGCCGCGCATTCGCTCGTCGAGCAATATTCCGAATTCGTCCAGGTTCTCGCGTGTCAGCTCATCATCGCCGTGCGCTAGCATCCAGACATGATCGGCGCCGAGAAGGTGTCCGAGCAGCAGCTGCGCATCGGTGCGCGCGGACTCACGGACGTTTTCGGCCGCCTGCCCCGAACGCAAACGCATGATGCCGACGGCCAGCGCCGAGGCGACAGTCACGCGACCGCGGTGCCTGCTAAGAGCCTCGCTTTTTCGTCCTTCTGCAGCTCGCCGACGAGCCGGTCCATGTCGCCGTCGAGAATTCCGCGAATGTTCCCGAAGTTCTGATTGATGCGATGATCGGTGATGCGATCTTGCGGGAAGTTATAGGTTCGGATCTTCTCGCTGCGATCGCCCGTCCCGACTTGTGAGCGCCGCAAACTGCCGACGGCTTCTTGTGCTTCACGCTGTTTACGATCGTAAATCATCGCGCGCAGCATCTGCATCGCGCGATCCTTGTTTTGCAGCTGCGAGCGCTCCTCACTGCACGCGACAATCGTTCCCGTCGGAACGTGCGTGATGCGCACCGCGGACTCGGTCTTGTTAACGTGCTGTCCGCCGGCGCCGCTGGCTTTAAACGTATCGATCTGCAGGTCGCTCGGACGAATCTCGACGTCGACTTCTTCAACTTCCGGAAGGACTGCGACGGTCGCGGTACTGGTGTGCACGCGGCCTTGCGCTTCGGTTACCGGGACACGCTGCACGCGATGGACGCCGCTCTCATATTTGAAATGACGGTATGGCTCGCCGCCGACGACGTGAACGACGACTTCTTTGTAGCCGCCCGCTTCATTCTCACTCGACGAAACGATCTCGGCGCGCATGGCGTGATCTTCGGCATAGCGCAGATACATGCGCAGCAAGTCGGCAGCAAAAATTCCGGCCTCATCGCCGCCCGCGCCGGCGCGAATCTCGATGAAGACGTCTTTGTCGTCGTTGGGGTCGGTCGGGATAAGCAGCTCTTGCAAGCGCCCCTCGAGTACTTTGCGACGCTCGCGCAGCGTTTGGGCCTCTTCTTCGGCCAGCGCGTGCATCTCCGCATCGCTGCGGTCGGCGAGCAGCTCTTCGTTGGAAGCAAGGTCGTCGAGCAGACGCATGTACGAACGATAGGCCTCGACCGGCTCCACCAGCTTGGAGCGCTCGCGCGTCAACGCCATATAGCGCTCCTGATCGAACGGCCGGCTGGTGTCAGCCAAAGCCGCATCGATCTCATGGAAGCGCTTGGACATCTGTTCCAACCGGTCGTAGATCGAGCTCATACCGAAGCCTTCCGCTCCGGGCAGCTAGGCTTCGGCGGCTTTTGCAGCCTCACGCGAGCGCTGGCGCAGGGCGGCTTCTTCCTTCTTCTTACCGGCAGCAGCAAGCCGTTGGTTGTACTTGTCGACACGGCCGGCCGTATCGACCAGCTTTTGCGTTCCGGTAAAGAACGGGTGACACGCGGCGCAGATCTCGATGTGGATCTCCGGCAGCGTTGAACCGGTCGTAAAGGTGCTCCCGCAGTTGCAGACGACTTTGGCCTCGGGATGCCATTTTGGATGGATCTTGTCTTTCACAGCCCAAACATTCTAACACCCGTGGCAAGGCTGAGCCGCCGCGCCGTTAAACAGTAGCGGGTCATGAAACTCCCGCTGCTCGCTTTTGCCGGCGTCCTTCTGATCTCGCTACTCTCGCTCGCCGACGCAGGCGCGCAGCAACAGCAGCAGCAGAGCGTCCCGCCAACCCCCGCCCCCGCGCTGCCCAGCCCGAGCGCGGCGCCCTCGATCAATCCGACCGTCAGCCCAGCGCCACGGGGCCGCAATCGACCCGCCTCATCACCGTCACCGGCTGCCTCGGCGTCCGAGACCCCGGCACCGCCCCAGTTCCAGTCGCTCGACGGCATCTGGGAGATCGAGCTGCAGACGCGCGCACACACCTATTACTCGCACTTGACGCTCCGTCAAAGCGGCGCGCAAGGTTCCGACGTCTCCGGCATTTGGGATCAGGGCGGTTATCCCGACAAGAAAATTCCGCTGACCGGAACCTTCGATGGGCGCCTCTTCAAGTTCACGGCGTCGTTCAAGGAAAACGAGTATACGTTCAGCGGCTACGTCGAGAACTACAGCGACATCGTCGGAATGGTGAGCGACGGAAAGAACGATTTGCCGTTCACTGCGCAGCATCGCAAGAAAGAGAAGTTCTTCAACAACGTCACGCCCGGTATCTAAGACGATGCAAGACCACGCGTTTGGTTTTCGAACCCGCGCACTCCATGCCGGTACGCCGCCGGATCCGGCCACCGGCGCGCGCGCGCTCCCGCTCTATATGAGCACGAGCTTCGTGTTCGATTCGACCGAGCACGCTGCCGAGCTGTTCGCGTTGCGTACGTACGGCAATATCTACACGCGCATCGGAAACCCAACGGTCGCCGCTTTCGAGGAACGCATGGCCAGCCTCGAGGGTGGTCTCGGCGCACTGGCGACCGCAAGCGGTATGTCCGCGCAGCTGTGCACGGTGCTGTCGCTCGCACAAAGCGGCGATCACATCGTCGCCTCCGCGAATCTCTATGGCGGCACGGTGACCCAGTTCACCGTGACCCTTAAACGAATGGGCATCGAAGCGACGCTCGTCCCCGGTGGCGAACCGGGACCGCTCGCGGCTGCGATCCGTCCGAACACGCGATTGATGTTTACGGAAACGATCGGCAACCCAGCCGGAAACGTCGCCGATCTCGCGTCGCTTTCGAGTGTCGCGCACGAGCACGGTATCCCACTCGTCGTCGACAACACGTTTGCGTCACCCTATCTATGCCGTCCGATCGAGTGGGGCGCCGACATCGTCATCCATTCAGCGACAAAATTCATCGGTGGTCACGGGACCGCGCTGGGTGGCGTCATCGTTGAAAGCGGCACGTTCAATTGGTCGGCTGGGCGTCATCCACTGCTTTCGGAGCCGAGCCCCGGCTATCACGACATGAACTTCGCCGAAACGTTCGGCGAGTATGCGTTCTTGATGCGTGCGCGGGCCGAAGTCTTACGTGACGTCGGCGCCGCGATGTCGCCGATGAACGCTTGGTTGATGGTGCAGGGACTCGAAACGCTCGCGTTCCGGATGCAAGGTCACTGTGCGAACGCGGTCACGATCGCGAAGTGGCTGAAAGCTCGCGAAGAAGTCGCTTGGGTCTCGTACGCCGGGCTCGATGATGCACAGGCCGAGCGCGTGCGCAAATACCTTCCGAACGGCGCCGGTTCGATCTTCACGTTTGGACTTCGCGGTGGACGCGAAGCGGGACGCGCGTTCATCGAGGCGCTCGAGCTGTGGAGCCATCTCGCAAACGTCGGCGACGCGAAGAGTTTGGTGATCCATCCGGCGACGACGACGCATCAGCAGCTCACCGACGAAGAGCTTGTTGCGTCCGGCGTAACGCCCGAGATGATCCGTCTTTCCGTTGGCCTGGAAGATCCCGAAGATCTCATTTGGGATCTTGAAAACGGATTACGTGCGGCGCGTAGCGTCGGAGCGGCGGCAGCGAAGTGATCCTTACGACGATCGCACAACGCCGGGAACTTCTGGATCGCTCGAAGAGTGTCGCGATGGTCGGCGCCTCACCGAACGCGACGCGGCCCAGCTATTTCGTTTTTTCATACCTGCGCACGCGCGGACGCTACGATGTCTCGCCGATCAATCCGACCGCCCCTGCGATTGACGGCGTCAAATCCTATCCCTCATTAACCGAATACGCCGCGGAGCGCGGCGTGCCGGACATCGTCGACGTCTTCCGCCGGCCGGATCAACTCATGCCGATCGTCGAGGAAACGATTGCGATCGGAGCACGGGCGATCTGGTTTCAGTACGGCGTCATCAACGAAGAGGCGATCAAACGCGCCGACGAGGCCGGCCTCGAGGTCGTCGTCGATCGCTGCATCAAAGTCGAATCGGCGCGATTTGACGGCGGCCTGGCTGTTGGCGGATTAAACACACACCTGATTACGTCACGCCGGCGTCAGGCGTTGCGCTGAGCCGACTTCACGAAGCGGCCGAGCTGGATGCTCGCATCTATCACGCGATGAGCGAGATTGCGTTGACCGAGCACGAATTCAACCATCTCGCACGCGACGTCTTCGCACACCAGCTCCGTTACAACGCACCGTACTCTGCATTCGCGCGCAGCCTCGGATTCGGCGAGCAGCGTCTTCCGCAAACTTGGCATGAGATACCGGCCGTCCCGACGACTGCATTCAAAGACGCGACGCTCGCAACGTTCGACGTCGCCGAGGCGCGTATCGTCTTCGAGACGAGCGGGACGACCGCGGCTGAGACCGGGCGTCACTATTTTGAAGAGAGTTCGCTGGCACTCTACGATGCATCGCTGCTCGCGGGATTCGATCACTTCATGCTCGACCGCGAACGGGAACTTCCGCTACGCTATCTGCTCCTTGTTCCGGACCGCAAGAATAGCTCGCTCGGATACATGATGCGTCACGTTGCCGAGCAACGCGGCGACGGCAAAGGCGCAACGTTCGTCGACGCGCAAGGCGACCATTTGGACGTCGATTCGTTGATCGCCGCGCTCGCGCAAGCGGTCGAAGATCACGCTGCCGTCTGCATCGCCGGAACGGCTTTTGCATTTGCCGCGCTGCTCGAACAACTCGATGGCAAGATACTTCCGACACGCCCGGGTTCGCGCATCATGGAGACCGGAGGCTTCAAGGGACGTACGCGTGTCCTCGAACGCACCGATCTCTACGCGCAGCTGGCACGCTGCTTCGATCTGGCGCCCGAACACATCGTCGCCGAGTACAGCATGACCGAGCTGACGAGCCAGTACTATGACGCGCCGTGGTCGCGAACGCTCGGCGAGCGGGTCAAGATCGGACCGCAATGGCTGCGTCCGTCGATCGTCGATGCGAGCGGCAATCCGGTCGCCGATGGTGAGATCGGCGTCTTACGCCACGTCGACCTTGCAAATCGCGGCTCGGCCGTGGCGATTCAAACCGAAGATTTGGCGTTGCGAATCGGCGAAGCCGCATTCGTCCTGCTCGGTCGCGACCCCGATGCGCGCATGCGCGGTTGCTCTCTGGATGTCGAAGACTTACTCGCTCGACGCAGCTAGCGTCATCAACGCGGTCAGCGATGCAGCACAGCGTTGGAGTGACGCTGATTTTCCTCCGCGCGTGCGAACGACCGAGGCGATTGCAAAGCGCACCGGTTATACGATCCCCGTCGTCGATTATGGGCTCGACCGCTTGTTCGTTCCGCTGCGCGCCGAAGCACTCGAGAACGCGATCGCACAAGAGCTCGGCTCGGTCGAGGCGCTCGACCGCTTTGTCGAGCGCGACGGCGTGCAGTCGCGCGCGTATCCTATCGGCAGCATCGTCATCGTTTCCAGCCAGACGACGATCGGCGTCGCCATCGTGCCGGCGGTCTTTGCGCTGTGCGCGAAGTGTCCGGTGCTTGTGAAAGATCGCGAGGATGGACTCGCCCGAGCCTTTTTTGAAACACTGGCGCAAGAACATCCGGAGCTTGAACAGCGCGCGCAGGCGCGCGCATGGAAAGGCGGCGATCCGCAAGAGGATCGCGACCTGCGCGTTGCCGATGCCGTCGTCGCATTCGGGCGCGACGATTCGCTGGCGGCGATCCGGCGGGCGTTGCGTCCGGGAGCGCGATTCGTCGGGTACGGACATCGTGCCAGCATCGGCTACGTGAGCCGGGAAGCGCTGGCAAACGAAATCTCCGCGCGCGCGGCCGCCGAAGGCGCGGCACGCGATCTCGTCCTCTACGACGGTGAAGGCTGCATGTCGCTGCACGCGCTCTTCGTCGAACGCGACGGCGCAATCGCACCGCTCGAGTTCGCGCGCATGTTAATCGACGCGGCGGCGGTTACTTCGGTCGAATTCCCGGCTGGAAAGCTCGACCCACGCGTGGTGACGTATTGCACCGGCGCTAATTTTCGCCAGGCTCTTGGGCGCGGCAGCGTGTTGCGAACGCCCTCGGCCGATACGACGCTCGTTCTCGATCCGCCGCAGCACGAAGCACCACCGCTCTTGCCGCGGATTCTTCCGGTTTACTCGATCGACACACCCGACGAGTGCGAAGAATACGTGCGCAGCCACGGTCTGCCGCTGGAAGCCTTTGCGCTTGCCGCGCCAAGCGAGACGCTCGCGGACCTCGGAGCACGGCTCGGCGCTGCGCGCATCGCGCGTCTCGGCGAGATGCAATCACCGGGCCCCGGCTTACATCACGGCGGCCGCGCGCGCATCAGCGATTTCATTCGATGGGCGGACGTCGCTTGAAAGAGATCCCGGGTCCACGTTCACGCGAGCTCGCCGAGCGGCTGCGCGCGCACGAGTCGCGTGGCGTTACGTTTCTCGCTGACGACTTCCCGATTTTTTGGGAATCGGCAGAGGGCGCGCTCGTCACCGACGTCGACGGTAATCAGTTCATCGATCTGACGTCCGCCTTCGGTGTCGCGACGGCCGGGCACACGAATCCGCACGTGCACGACGCGATCGTCGCGCAATCCGCAAAGCTCGTCCATGGACTCGGTGACGTCCATCCCAGTCGCGTCCGCGTCGAGCTGCTCGAGAAGCTTGCTGCGCTCGCACCCGGCGAGCTCTCCGTGAGCTTTCTGTGCAATAGCGGCTCGGAAGCCATCGACTTCGCGCTGAAGACCGCGTACTTGCGCAACAAGCGCCCCGGCATTCTCGCATTCACGGGCGCGTATCACGGTCTAACCTCGAGCGCGCTTGCCGTCACGGGCATCGAGAAGTTTCGCGAGCCGTTCGCGCCGTTCGTGCGCGGTGACGTCCGTTTCGGGCCGTTTCCGACACCGCTGCACACGATGGAGATGGAATTTCGGGCTTGGAAGATCGGCACGGTTATCGTCGAGCCGATCCAGGGGCGTGCGGGCGTCATCGTGCCGCCGCGCGGCTGGCTTGCCGGCGTGCGCGCGCTCTGCGATCTCTACGGCGCTACGCTGATATTCGATGAAATCTACACCGGATTCGGCCGGACGGGCAAAATGTTTGCCTGCGAATATGAGGGCGTCGTCCCCGACTTGATGTGCGTCGGTAAAGCGATCGCGAACGGCGTACCTCTCGCTGCGGTCATCGGGACGCGTAAAGCGATGGACGCGTGGGAACCCTCGCGCGGCGAAGCGCTCCACACTTCGACGTATCTCGGCAATCCGCTCGCATGCGCTGCGGCTCTCGCGAACATCGCGCAAATTGAAGAACTCGGACTTGTGGAACGAGCCGCGAGGGTCGGCGCAAAACTCGGTGCGCGTTTGCGCGAGCTGCCGGAACGCACGCCGCTCGTCTCTGCCGTTCGTGGACGCGGGATGCTGTGGGGAATTACGCTTCCCAGCCCCGAGCTTACATTTGCGATCACGAAAGCCGCACTGCGCCTTGGGACGATCGTCCTTCCATCGGGCGTACGCGGCGACGTCATCACGCTCGCGCCACCGGTCACAATTGATGAAGGACAGCTCATGCACGCAGTCGATTTGCTCGAAGAAGCAATACAAAAGAGCGCATAGAGAGACATAATGGCGAAAATCAGAATTGGTATTGTCGGATCGGGTTTCGGTGGAATCGTTCACGCGCCGGCGTTTCACGCGCACGAGGCGTTCGAGCTGGTCGCGATTGCGTCCCCAAATCGCGCCGACGTGGTCGCCAAGGAACGTGACATCCCGAATGCTTTTTCTTCGCTCGAAGCGATGCTCGACGGAATCGAGCTCGACGCCGTCTCGATCTCATCGCCGCCGTTTGCGCACCACGACGCAGTCCTGCTTGCGCTTGCACGCGGCAAACACGTGCTGTGCGAAAAGCCGCTCGCGCGAACCGTCGCCGAAGCCGAAGAGATGGTTGCAGCTGCCAGCAAATCCGGGAAGGCGACCGGTATCGGATTCGAGTTTCGCTTCGATGCATCGCGTCAGGCCCTCAAGGAGCTGGTCACCAACAACCATTTAGGCCCCCTGCGCGAGATCGAGTTCACACATCTCACGACGATGCTGCGCCGCGATAGTGACCGTAAGCGCGGCTGGTGGTTCGACTATGCGCGCGGGGGCGGCATCATTCAAGCCGTCGGCTCGCACATGATCGACAGCGTAACGTGGCTGGCCGGACGTCCGCCGCGTTCCTACACCGGCTTCTCGCGGACAGCGAACACCACACGCAACGACGATCAAGGCTCGTTCACGAGCAACGTTGCGGACGGAATGTTCGTGGTCTTGGATTACGGCGACGGCCTGGCCGGACGGATCACGCTCGATGCAACCAACGTCGTCAACAGCTCGACACTCGCAGTCTACGGCGAAGATCGTACTGCCGCTGCAAGTGGCGAAAACCTCGCCTGGTCGAAGCTTTTTACGGTCGACGCAAACGAAACGTCCGAGCTCGAGCTGGCGTCATCACCCTACGATCACTACAAGGCCGCGCAAGCGAACGTCCCGCTCGTTCTCAAAATGCTCGATCAGTTCGTTGCTAAGATTGAAGGGAAGCCCAACACGATGCCGACCTTCGAAGACGGACTACTCGTGCAACGCGTCATGGCTGCGGTAGGGTATGAGGCTTGAGTTGTCATCCCGAGCGAAGCCTGTGCCCACAACGTGGGTATCGAGGGACAGCTAGTAGATAGTTTCGAAGTCGCCCTGCGTGCCGTGCGTCTCTTCCAGAATCGTCATCCACGCAATATTGTAGCCGCGCGGGTGGAGCAGCTGGGTCGGATCGCCGAGCGGTATCTTCTGCAGCATGTCGTTGATCGATTCGAGGACCGTCACCGACGGGGTAAAACCCAGACGCGAGGTCATCTTGGTGTTGGTCATGCGGTAATCGCGCACGATCTTCGGAAGGCCCGTCTCTTGGAGCTCGACGCGATGGCTCGCGAGCTTCATCTCGAGTGAACCCTTGACCAGCATCGCGAGCTCGCGAATCTGATAATTCTCTTGCATGACGTTGAAGATCTCGGCATGGACCTGGTCGCGCTTGCCAAGATAGCACGCAATGTGGGCGCGCGCGACGTCGGTAACGTCGACCAGCGGGCGCCACTGCCATCCGCCGCCGTGCAGGAACAGTTTTCCGAACACCGCCGCATCTTTGACAAACGTGTTCACGACCAAATCGAATCGCATGCGCGGACTGAATCCGTAAACGGTACCTTGCCGTAGGATGACCGGCGAGAAGTTTGCATCGGCCGCTTCGAGCAGTTTCTCTTCAGCAAATTTCTTCGAGAGCGAATAGGCTCCGCGCGGCTTGACGTCGGCGGTTTCGTCGTACGTTCCGGCGCCGATTCCGTCGTAGATCGACGCGCTCGAGCCGAAGATCAAGCGCGGTACGCCGGCCTTCTTGCAGGCGCGCGCAAGCGATTCGGTTGCAACCGCGTTCATCTCCCAATTCGCTTCGGTATTATATTCCGCGGTCGGATCGTTCGAAAGCCCGGCCAAGTGACTTACGACCTCGACGCCGTCGAGCCAATGCGGATCGAACGTGCGAATGTCCCCCGGAATGAATTCGACCTTCTCGAGCTCCGGCAGCACGGAGCGGCCAAAGAAAAACCGGTCGACGACGCGCACGTCATCGCCGCGCGCGACAAGCTGACGGCAAAGCTCGAGGCCGATATAGCCGGCGCCGCCGGTGACGAGTACTTTCAGCGGCGAGCCTCGGACATGAAGGGCGTAATCGGCACGCTCGTATCGGCGCGCTCGAGGTATCGCCAAATTGCGGAGAGACCGGCCATCGTCGCACGCGTGCGAATGTCGTTACGATCGCCCGGAAACGTCGCGCGATACGTGCGCGGTTCCCCGTCCGCGACGAGCGCAAACCACACGAGACCAACCGGTTTCTCTTCGGTCCCGCCCGTTGGGCCTGCAATCCCCGTTGTTGCAATCGCGACGTCGGCGCCCAAGCGGCGCCGCGCGCCACGTGCCATGGCAATTGCGGTTTCGACGCTGACCGCGCCGTGTTCGCGCAGAATGTCGGCGGGAACATCGAGCATCGAGCGTTTTACGTCGTTTGTGTACGCGACAACTCCACCGCGAAAGACATCGGATGCGCCCGGCACGCGCACGAGGGCATCTGCGATTGCGCCGCCCGTGCACGATTCTGCGGTTGCGATCGTTTGCCGCCGCCGCCGGAGCGAATCGACGATCTGACTCTCGACGGTTTGCGCGTCAACGCCGTAGATGCCGTATCCGATCCGCTCGCGTATCTCGGCTTCGATCGGAGCGATCATCGCCTTTGCGGCTTCGGTGGTGTCGGCTTTCGCCATGATCTTCACGTCGCAACGTCCACCATGCGCGAGCACCGCGATCTTCGGGTTCTCGGAGGTGCGAAAGAGATCTTCGATGCGCCGGTCAAGCTCGGACTCCGGGATCCCGATCGTATGAATCGTGCGCGTCGTGATCGTCTGATGGAGCG
>Ga0302326_10003159_pt1 | contig 39049 bp, 35 predicted proteins | sample Palsa_T0_3_FD_202264 | JGI IMG/M metagenome (GOLD analysis project Ga0302326, IMG submission 202264) | Peat permafrost microbial communities from Stordalen Mire near Abisko, Sweden - Palsa_T0_3 | ecosystem: Environmental > Terrestrial > Soil > Palsa > Peat permafrost | place: Sweden: Abisko... | reverse complement strand
AGACCGCCATCCACGAACTGAAGCCGCTGGCGATCGGCATGGACCCGTTCCAGGTGGAAACCATTTCGCAGCGCTTGGTGCGCGATGTCTATTCGGAAGGCGCGCAGATCCACATGTGCGCCGTGGCGTCCATCGAGATCGCCCTTTGGGACATCATCGGCAAAGCCTGCAATCAGCCGATTTACAACCTGTGGGGCGGGCAGTGCCACGAAAAACTGCGCGTCTATGCCAACGGCTGGTATCGCGGCCCGCGCACCCCGGAGAGCTTCGGCGCCAAGGCCAAACAAGTCGCGGCGCGCGGCTATACGGCCCTCAAGTTCGATCCATTCGGCACCAGCTGGCGCTTCCTTTCGCGCCACGATTTCGACCTCTCGGTGGACATCATACGCGCCGTGCGCGATGCCGTGGGCCCGTCCGTCGACCTGTTGATCGAGGCGCATTGCCGCTTCAACGTGGCCACCGCCGTCGAGTTCGCCGAAGCCATCCACCAGTTCCGGCCGGCGTGGTTCGAAGAGCCGGTGCCGCATACCAATATCCAGGCGATGGTTGAAGTGGCGCGGCGCAGTCCCGTGCCTATCGCCACCGGAGAAAGCCTGTCGAGCAAGCAGCAATTCGCGGAGCTGTTGAAGCACGACGTGGTGAGTATTCTGCAGCCGGAGCCGCTGAACCTGGGCGGACTTTTCGCCGCGCGCAAAATCGCGGACATGGTCGATGCGCATTTCGGCATGATCGCGCCGCACAGCGCGCAGGGGCCGGTTTGCTCGGCGGCCTGCGTACAGCTCAACGCCTCTATTCCGAATTTTTTCATCCATGAGCTGTTCGACGAATTCAACGAGCCTTGGGAGCGGGAGATCGTGACCCACGCCGTGCACCAGGTGGATGGCTATCTCGAAATACCCAACCGTCCGGGGCTGGGCATCGATCTGAACATCGAAGAGATTCTGAAGCATCCTCATCAGCAGGAGAATTATCTGCCGCTGTTCAAGCCCGGTTGGGAAAGGCGAGAGCGGCAGACCGCCGCGCATTGATTAAACATAAACGCGCCGCACGCGCGCGCTGATGCTGGACAGAATGTTATAGGAAATGGTCCCCGCCACGCGGGCGATCTGTTGGGCGTCGAGCGTCACGTCTCCCTCGGTCCCTAGCAGCGTCACCGCATCGCCCGGTTGCAGGCCCATGGCGTGACTCACGTCGATGGTAGTCAGGTCCATCGAGACCGTCCCCAGAATGGGTGTGAGCTGGCCGGCCGCGATGACCTTGCCGCGATTCGATAGCCGGTGGAACACGCCGTCCGCATAGCCCGCGGCCAGAATGGCGATGCGCATGGCGTGCGGCGCGCGGAACGTGCCGCCATAGCCCACCAGCGTCCCCTCCGGAATATCTTTCACCGCCAGAATTTTCGCCTTCCATGCCAGCGCCGGCTGCACATCCAGGATCTGCTTTCGCGCGGCGCCCCTCGGGGGAGAAACGTAGCCGTACAGGGCATGCCCGGCACGCACCATGTTGTGCCACGCATCCGTGCGCGCGTACCCGATGGCGTTGGTGCTCGACAAATGCGCGTAGTCGATCGCCATGCCGGCCTCGCGCAGCGCTGTGTAGCATGCATTGAAGCGGGCCACCTGCTGGTCCGTCTGCGGCGAAGTGAAATCCGCCGCCGAGGCAAAATGGGTCATCAGGCCTTCCATGCGGGCGAGACGCAATGCGCGCAACGCCGCCACGATCTCCCCCGGCTGCGCCCGCGTGCCAAGCCGCCCCATCCCGCTATCGATCTTCAAATGGAATGCCAGCGGATGTCCCGAACGCTGCGCCATGCGGTCGAGTTCCGCCACGTCTTCGAGCGAATGCGCGGTGGGCGTGAGATGGTATTCGACCAGAGCTTCCCGTTCCGACGGCAGGAAGCCGGCCATTACCAGCAGGCGCGCTGCGATTCCCGCGCATCTGAGCGCCACGCCTTCATCCACCGAGCTGACTGCCAGCCACTTGGCGCCCTCGCCGATCAGGGTGCGCGAAACCTCCAGTGCCCCGTGCCCGTAGGCGTCCGCTTTCACCACCGCCATCACCTCGACGCCCGGGCCCACCGCCGCGCGCACGTTGCGGTAGTTGCGGGCGATCTGATCGAGCGAAACCAGCACGTAAGAGCGATAGGGCGGAGACATCATTTCATTATCGAATTGAATAGGCGCTCATATTCGAAAGCCACCGCATCCCAGCAATAGTGCTGCCGCACCCGTTCGAGCGCGCGCCGGCGCAGTTCGTTGCGCTCTTCCTCGCGCATGGCCAACGCCAGCTCGATCTTGTCTTTAAGATCGTCGAGATCGTCCTCAAACGGGATGCCGGCATCGCCCATAACTTCGCTATTCTCCGCGTTGACGCGGTAGAGCACCAGCGCGCCCCGGCCCATGGCCTCGATCAACGCGGGATGCGTGCCGCCCACTTCGGTAGCGTGAATATAAGCGAAACAATGCGAGCCCAGCTCATGATATCCCTGCCCGTAGATGGCGCCGGGCATCACCACGCGCGGATCTTTCGTATTGCGGACCTGCTGGATGTAATCCCGCGCATAGGGCGCGTCGCCGATCAACGCCAGCCGCATGTCCGTGCGCACGCGCTCGAATGCCTGCCGGACTTCCAGTGGATGGTTCTCCGGCTCCATGCGGCTCACATAGAGGAAATAGCGGCCCGGCTCCAGACCCAAGCGGGCCACGGCCGCCGTCGATTCCACTTTGCCCGTTTCTGCCCCATAGGGAATGAACGTGGTGCGCTTGTGGTAGCGCCGCCGATAGTAATCTTGGATGGCGCGGGCGTCCGTCACCACCTCGCTCGGAAAAAGCGTCGCCAGCCATTCCGAAACGAGATACCAGGCTTTCGCCGCGCGGTTCCACTTTTTGCGAAGGCGCTCCACCCCGTCCACATTCAGCGCCACCGGCATTCCCACCAGGCGCGGCAGGACAGTAAAAACGGTGTTGGCGCCATTGCAGTAGAGCGCCACATCGGCGCGATGAGCTAACAGGTGCGCGGTCGAGACCAACGTGTGCGCGATCGTATCGAAGTATTTGTGGCGAATGGTAGGCAGGTATTGCAGGCGGACGCCGCGATAAACCGGCTCGCCGTGACGCTGGCGGCAATAGACAGTTACAGCATGGCCGCGCGCCGCGAGCCTTACGGAAAGCTCTTCCGCGAAGGTTTCGAATCCGCCGTAGCTGGCCGGAATTCCACGCGTACCGAGGATGGCAATGCGCATCTCCCCGGTATTCTAAATCCCCGCGAGCGTCATGATGTCTTGGCCGCCTGCGAACGGGAAACCAGAGCCGGCGCCTTCTTCGGAGCCCGCACGCTCACCGGGCTGTACTTGAACCAATTGGCGATGTACTCGTGATCCACACGCCGCCGTTTCTGGATCTCGGCGCGCTTGGCCACCACGCGCCGCCAGTTCCTGGCCAGAAACCAGAAGGCCCTCAGCGAGCTGTGCTCCCACAACAGGCAGCACATCACCACCTGTATGTCCCGCGCCGTAATCGAAAACCAGTTGCGCCAGTAAAGGTTCGGGGAGATGTTCTTGATGCGCATCAGGAACCGGTTCTTGACCGAGTGCATATTGATCTCGGGCGGCAGCGCCCGGCGATTTCCCGGCAAAACCTTGCGCACGTGATACCCGCGCGCGTACGGCACGTAGATGCATTTCCAGCCCATCAACTGCGACCGCCAGGCCACGTCGGCGTCTTCGCGGTAAACAAAAAAATCGGAGTCGAAGAACTCTCCGTCGAGCGAGATGTCGTCGATCGTCTCGCGGCGGTAGAGCGCGGCGGCGGCGGTCGCCCCAAACACGTACTCGTATTGCAGGTAGTGGCCGTTGTCCACTTCCTGGCTGCCGCGGTCCAGGTGCCGGAGCATGGGGTTGAAATAGATCCCGGTCGAGTCCACCACCGGCTTGGCGGGAATCTCAAAGGTGGACGACATGGTCAGCAGTTTGCCGCAAACCGCGCCGATGCTGGGATCGAAATTGCCCGCGTCCACCAGCGCCTGGATGAAGTTCGGCAGCAGCAACACGTCCGGATTCAGGGTCAGGACCCAGTCGCCGCCGGAGAGCCGGATGGCCTGGTTCTGAGCGGCCGCGAAGCCGGCGTTCTCCTCGTTATAGACGATCTGGCAGCGGCTCTCGAACTGTTCCAGGATGTCGATGGTACCGTCAGTCGAAGCATTGTCGATGACAATGACTTCCCTATTCGGGTACCTCTGCGCGAGCACCGAATCCAGGCATCTTTTGATAAAGCGGCCGCTGTTGTAGGTTACGATCGTGACGGATACGAAGTCGTTATGGGCCATGAACTCGAACCTGAATAAACGCCGATCATTTGTACATCCGTTCGCCCCAGATCAGGGAAAGACAACAATACTGCTCAGCCCGCCGGCCGGACGAATTGTCTGCCGGCCAGCGCCATCACTTTGCCGTACACTGCGATGGGCGTCAGGCTCCGAAAAGTTGCCATCCTCAGAAACATCCTGAAAATGGAGCCGAGAAAAACAGCCAAGCATATCATTCTATACGTACCAGAACGGTAGTGCTTCGCCGCAAACCGCAGTAAACTACGATACCAGTAAAGCTGGCGATTCTCCAGAGAAATCTTCGCAAGGCTATGACCGCCTGTATGTTTAGCCACTGCCAGCGGGGTATAGTACATCCGGTAACCCCTCTCCCTGGCTCTCCAGCAATAGTCTACGTCTTCGAACCAAAGCGGATAAAATTGTTCGTCAAATCCGCCGAGTTCCTCCCAGACCGAGCGGCGGAGCATCAGGAACGCGCCCGCGGGTTGTTCGACCTCGGCGGCCTCGGAAAACTGAAACCCTAAGCAACGATAGTGCCAATTGATCGGGTTGCGCGGCCACCATCGATTGACCAGCAACGCCTCACAGATCAGCGCGGCCGGCGAGGGCAGGCTGCGAACCGCAAACCCGACTTGGGGGCGCTCCGCAGCGTCCACCAGTTTACCGCAGGCGCCTGCCACATGTTCGTCCCGGAAGCACTGGCACAGAGCTCCCAGGCCGGTCTCCAGACGCGCATCCGGATTGAGCAGCAGCACCAGGGGCGTTTCGAGCGACCGGATGCCTTGATTCACGGCCGCCGCAAATCCCCGGTTCTCCCGATTGGCAATCAGCCTCACGCCGCGCGCGGTCACTTCGCGGCAGGTCTGGTCCCCGGAGGCGTTATCCACAACCACGATCTCCAGGCCTGTTGCAGACGCCGCGGCATCCAGGCACGCGCCGATCTCGCTCCCGGATTCGTGCGTCACGATCACGATGCCCGCCTTAGGCATGTGTCACTTTGCCCCACCCGCGGTGAGCAGAAAATACAGGGTCCAGTAAAGATCGGAGCCCGACTGGCGTTGCACGCGGTGGATCTCCCGCTCGCTCGCATACAATGTTTCTGCGACGCCTTTGTGGGCGGGCACGTTACGCAATTCTCCAAACCGGCGGAATCCCTCCACTTTACCCAGCACCCACGGCCAGCCGGCTCCGTGCCGCAAAGCCACCAGCCCCCATAGCGCCTGCGCTACCAGAATGGGCCACGCGTATCGCCACAACAGGCGACCCGAATAATGTTTAGCGACCAGGAAAACCTGGTTCCGCGCCATGCGCCTGGTGGATTCCTGATGCCAGCGGCCCAGGGTAGCGCTGCCCTGGTGCCAGGCTACCGCATCCGGCGCATAGCGCCCCGCGCAACCGGCCAGCGCACAGCGCAGTCCGAAATCGACGTCTTCCAGATACGATTCGAAGCGCTCATCGAGCATACCGGCCTGTTGGAACAACGCGGCGCGAAACAGGGCGGCGGTAAACGGCGCGGACCAGATCTGGCGCGGCTCGCGAAACGCGGGCCCATCCTGGCGCCCATGCCCCAGGCGCCACGGCGTGCCTCCCCGGCAAAGCGCATCGTAAGTAGCGTCGATGCGGTCTGGCGCGGCCGCCTGTAGAATTCTGCCGGTCGCAAACCAGACGCCGGGTTCGATCGCTGCCGCCAGCTTTTCAAGCCAGTCCGGGGCCAGATCGACATCGTTGTTCACGATGGCTACGAGCGGCGTGCGGCTCTCGCGGATTCCGCGGTTCACGGCTTTCGCAAAACCGCCATGCGCGCCCATGCGGACGACCCTCGAGCCCAGACTCTCGGCCAGTTCGGCCGAGCCATCCAGCGAGCCGTCGTCCACCACCACGGCTTCGGCGATCGGATAAGTTTGCGCGCGCAGCCCGCCCAGAAAACGCGCCAGCAGATCGCGCCGGTTCCATACCGGCACAATTACGGTTACGCCGCCGCTCATGCGCTCATCTGGCCGTCCACCCGCCGTCGATCAACAGGGTGTGGCCCGTAATCAGAGACGCGGCCGGAGACGTCAGGAACACCACCGCGCCGGCCACGTCCATGGGCTCTCCGATGCGATGCAGCGCCGCGATGCGTTCGATCACGTCGGCGCGAAACGCCGGGTCGGCCAGCGCTTCCTGGGTGCCCGGCGTGTGTATGAACGTAGGCGCCACGGCGTTCACGATGATGTTGTATTTACCCCATTCCACCGCAAGACATTTGGTCAAGTGCGCAATGGCGGCCTTGGTCATGCAGTAGACCGATTCCTCCGGCAGCGCCGCAAAACCCGCCTGAGAACTCATATTGACGATGCGGCCGCCATTCTGCCGGATCATCGCCCGGCCGGCCGCCTGGCTGGCAAAGAAAGTTCCTTTCAAATTCACCGCCAGCGTCAGATCGAAGTCATCCTCACGCACGTTTTCGGCCAGGTTCCCCGGCGCGATGCCGGCGTTGTTGACCAGAATATCGAGCCGCCCGAAATGCGCCACGGTGTCGTCCACCGCGCGCCGAATCTCGGCGATACGTGTCATGTCCATCTGCAGCGGCAGCGCCCGCCGGCCCAGCGCTTCAATCTCGCGCGGCAGGTCGCCATGCGCATGCACATCGCGCAAGCCCAGAGCCACGTCCGCGCCGGCATGTGCGAGCGCCAGCGAAATCGCCCGCCCCAACCCGCGGGCAGCGCCGGTTACCAGGGCCGTCTGCCCCGCCAGATCGAACCGGGGGAAGGCATCCGTCATGAGAGTCCGGGCAGCCGGCTCGAAGCATGTACGCGCGCCAGATGTACGAAGGCTTCCGCGGCGCCGCAGCCGGCTTCGCGACCGCGATAGTTTTCCATCACTTCATGGTAGTCCCGATAGATGCGCTCACCATCCTGGCTCTTGTGCGCGAACAGCGCCGCCTTTTTCTTTTCCCGCACCGCTCCGATATCGATGTAGTCGGTCGGATGAAAGCCCATGGTCTGCGCTCCCAGATCGACCTCGTAGTAATAAAGCTCAAATCGCCCCCGCGCGGCCAGCCAGGCGCGAAATGTGAGGGTGCTGGCAGCCTGATGATCCAGGTGCGTGTCGATCGGCCATTGAGTGAATACCAGATCGGGATCCTCCGCTTCGATCAGCTTTCCAAATGACTCGACGGCGCTCTTATCCACCACCGTGGCGCCATCGATCTGGCCGGCGAAGACCGGTTTGGCTCCCAGAATCTTGCAGGCTCCCGCGCACTCGGCCGAACGAATGGCGGCGGCCTCTTCGTGAGACTTGCCTGGAATGCCCGCTTCGCCGCGCGTCAGATAAATAATGGTGACGTGGTGCCCCAACTCGGCGTAGCGCGCCAGGGTGCCGCCGCAACCGGATTCCGGGTCGTCCGGATGACCGCCTGCGCAAACGATTTTCAGCGCGTGGCCGGAGGATGGCTGGCCGGCGGCAAGTGCGGCCAGCGGCAGCGGGAGGATTTGACGTCGCGACAGGTTCATGGCGCTAAGCTTCACGAATTCAGCTATGGCTAAGCAGAGATTCAGGGTATCACTCGGAAGGGCCCGTTGCTCAAAAGCGTGCCGGTCGGTGTTACCACCTGGACCGTTCCGCTGGTCGCGCCGGCGGGTACGGTGGTCGAGATCGCTGAGTTGGTCGAGTTGACGGTGAACGCGGTGGCCGGTATGCCATTGAACGTAACGCTGGTGGCGCCGCTTGAGGTCATTTTGAAGACTGTGCCGCCGCCATGGGAGCCGCCGGCGTAAGTTGTCCCGTAGAGGTCCCCGTTGATGCCCTGGATCAACGACGCGTAGGGCAGTTCTCCGTTCGCACCATCGAAGCTCAACAGTGTGATGAAAGTATGCGCGGGTAGAGCGACCGCCACAGCTGCGCACAGCGCGAAGATAGCCGATGCTCGCTTCGCGAAATTACCAATTCGTTTCATAGATGCGGCCCCTCCTTTATGCGGGCCTTACGCGGGTCGCCGCTCGTGCTTCCCGCGGCTAATCTGAAACCGGGTTATACCTACCTGCCGCATCCAGCGGCAGATCCCAGCGGCAAATGCAGCGTCGCAGTCGGGCCGTCCATCCGGATCAGCGCGACCACAAGGAATGGCTTTACGGCTGCACTCTGAACGACACGTTGCTGGAAAGCGTGCGGCTGGGTATCACCACCCGCACTTTTCCGGTGGTCGCGCCAGCGGGCACGGTGGTGGTGATTAAGTACCTCGATGCCACGGTGAAAGCAGCTGCCGTGCCGTTAAAGCTGACGCCGGTAGCGCCGGTCAGATCGCTTCCCAGGATCTCAACGGCCGCTCCCACCGCGCCGGAGGTGGGCCGTGTTTCCACAAACGGGCCAAGACCGACAGACAGGCTGAAGACCGTGCCAACGCCGTTGGCCCCGCCAGCGTAGGTTGTCCCGTAGAAGGTCCCATTGGTGTCCTGGACCAGCCCAGCGTAAGGGGTAGCGCCGTCCGTGCACCCGCTTTGGGAGCAGAAGCTGTATAGTGTCGTCAGCGCGCCACTCGGAGTCATTTTGAAGACCGTGCCTTGCCCATTGGCTCCGCCAGCCGAAGTTGTTCCGTAAAAGTTCCCGTCAGTGGCCTCGACGAGCGCAGCAGCCGAGGGGTTTGCGCCGTCCGCGCACCCGTTTTGGGTGCAAAAACTGTACAGTGTCGTCAGCGTACCGCTCGGGGTGATTTTGAAAATGGTGCCGCCGTCGTAAGCGCCGAGAGCGGACGTTGTACCATATAGGTCCCCATTGATTGCTTCGATCAGCCCCGCATTCGGGTTTGCGCCGTCCGCGCAGCCGCTCTGCGTGCAGAAGCTGTATAGTGTCGTTAGCGTGCCGCTTGGAGTGATTCTGAAGAGCGTGCCACAACCTTGGCAAAATGGGCTACTGCCACCCAGGTACGTTGTCCCGTAGAGGTCCCCGTTTGTTGCCTGGAGCAGCCCTCCCCAGGGGAAATAGCCGTCCGTGCAACCGCTTTGGGAACAGAAGCTGTATAGCGTCGTCAGCGTGCCGTTCGGGGTGATCTTAAAAACCGTGCCGTAGCGTAGGCCATAGGTCCCGCCGGGGTTGGCCCCGCCAGCCACGGTCGTGCCATACAGGTCACTATTCCTAGCCTGGATCAACGGTGCCCATGGTTCGTCACCATCTGCGCAGCCAGCCTGCAAGCAGAAGCTGTATAGCGTCGTTAGCGTGCCGCTCGGGTTGATTTTGAAGACCGTGCCGCCGTCAAAGTTCCCCCCTAGCTGAATGTTCGTTCCATAGAGATCCCCATCGGTGGCCTGTACGAGCCCCGCATAGGGGGTCGCGCCGTCCGTGCACACGTTATTAGCGCAGAAACTATATAACGTCGTCAGTGCGCCGCGCGGTGTGATTTTGAAAATCGTGCCACACCCGTCGGGGGCACAGCTGGGACCGCCAGAACTTGTTGTCCCGTACAAATCCCCGTTGGTGGCCTGGACGAGCCCCGCATAGGGGTTTGCTCCGTCCGTGCCGTCAAAACTGTGCAGCGTGGTGAAAGTCTGCGCAGATAATGCAATCTGCGTCGTTGCGAGTAGCGCAAAAACAGCGGATGCCCGCTTCGCGAAATTAACGATTCGTTTCATTGATGTGTTCCTCCTCATGCGGGTAGCGCTCGTGGCATTTCCCCGCAGCCTGTTGTAACCATTAGCCCCAACCGCGTCTCCCTCGGCAGCGGCAGAGCTTCAGGGCAGCACCCGGTAGGGTACGTTGCTCGAAAGTGTGCGGCTGGGTATTACCACCTGTACTTTTCCGGTGGTCGCGCCAGCGGGTACTGTGGTCGTGATTAAGTATCTCGATACCAGGGCGAACGTAGCCGCGGTGCCGTTAAAGCTGACGCTGGCTGCGCCGGTCAGATCGCTTCCCAGAATCTCGACGGTCTCTCCCACCTTACCGGAGGTGGGCAGCGTTTTCACAAACGGGCCCAGACCTACAGCCAGGCTGAAGACCGTCCCCAAGTCGGCCCCGCCAAAGACCGTTGTCCCGTAGAAGGTCCCATTGGTGGCCTGGACCAGCCCCGCGTAGGGGTATTCGCCGTCCGTGCACCCGCTTTGGGAGCAGAAGCTGTAAAGCGTCGTCAGCGTGCCACTCGGGGTGATTTTGAAGACCGTCCCACCGTTGTTGGCCCCGCCAAGGTACGCTGTCCCGTAGAAGTCCCCATTGGCGGCCTGGACCAGCGCCGCGCGGGGGTTTTCGCCGTCCGTGCAGCCGCTTTGGGAGCAGAAGCTGTATAGCGTCGTCAACATGCCATCCGGGGTGATTCTAAAGACCGTCCCAACGAAGTTGGCCCCACCAGACTGGGTTGTCCCGTAGAAGTCCCCATTGGTGGCCTGGACCAGCCCCGCGTAGGGCTCTTCGCCGTCCGCACAGCTTTGGGAGCAGAAGCTGTATAGGGTCGTCAGCGTGCCACTCGGGGTGATTTTGAAGACCGTCCCCTGGTCGTTGGCCCCGCCCGCCAACGTCGTCCCGTATAAATCCCCATTGGTGGCCTGGACCAGCCCCGCGAGGGGGTATTCGCCGTCCGTGCATCCGCTTTGGGCGCAGAAGCTGTACAGGGTCGTTAGCGTGCCACTCGGGGTGATTTTGAAGACCGTCCCACCGTCGTTGGCCCCGCCAGCCTCCGTTGTCCCGTAGAAGTCCCCATTGGTGGCCTGGACCAGCCCCGCGTAGGGCTCTTCGCCGTCCGTACACCCGCTTTGGGAACAGAAGCTATATAGCGTCGTTAGCGTGCCACTCGGGGTGATTTTGAAGACTGTCCCATCATTGCTGGCCCCACCACCATACGTTGTCCCGTAGAAGTCCCCATTGGTGGCCTGGACCAGCCCGTTGGGAGAGTTGCCGTCGGTCCCCTCGAAGGTGTGCAGAGTCGTCAGCGTGCCACTCAGAGTGATTTTGAAGACCGTCCCGTAGCCGCTGGCCGCGCCAGAGGCCGTTGTCCCGTAGAGGTCCCCATTGGTGGCCTGGACCAGCCCCGCGTAGGGGTATGCGCCGTCCGTGTAGTCAAAGGTGTCCAGCGTGGTGAGAGTCTGTGCAGGTAGTGCAATCGCCGTCGCTGCACACAGCGTAAGGACAGCGGATGCTCTCTTCGCGAGACTAACGATTCGTTTCATTGATGTGCTCCTCCTTTATACGGGCTGGTGCTCACGGCGCTCCGGCGGCGTATTGTCAGGCCGCAAAATGCGGCGTTGCGACGGGCGGCCCGAACACAGACCATACCGTTCTCATCTTCAGTACGGACGGAAAATGCGAATGCGGGAAGAAAATTTATGGCTCGAAGCTTTCAGAGATCAACTTCCCAAGGAGGACTTTCGGAGAAACCAGCGACGGCCTTTTCAAAGATAGCCGCCAAGTCGTCATCGGACAATTCCGCCGCCAGATCCTTATACAGACCCAGACGCTCGGCCGGATCCTTCGAAGAGATGTAGCGCGCGTGGTGGCCCAGCGCGGATGCCACAGCCAGGTGGTAGAGCAATGTAGCAGCGGCTTTCTGAGGCGCGGCTTCGGCTGCGACGGCCAGACGTTTGGCAGTGCTCTTGATTGCCACCAGAGCGTCCACCGGCGTGGCCGGGGAACAGACTGCCCGCAGAAGCGCGCCGGCGGACTGCCCAATGCGGGAGCACATGTCCGTGAGCAGGTACTCCAATTGCTCCAGGTCACCGACCTCCAGGAGCCAATTCCAAGTCGTTTTCGCGTCAGTGGAGGCTAACGCGAGCAGTTCCTTGAGCTGGCGGCCCGTACAATGGTCCAACATCGAAATCTCTATATCCGGCATGAGTCAGTCCCGCAGCGGTGAAAGCAGCGCCTTAATCTCTTCATCGATCGCCGCCTCGGCGATTTGCCCGCTGCCGCCTGGAGCTGTGATCTCGCTGCGGAGCATGCGCCGCAGAACCAGGCGGAAATGGCGCGCTACCGTATCGGCGCGGTCGCGTGCAGTCTTCTGATCCATGCCATAGCGGGCGCCCAGTTCTTCCCAAGAAGGCGCAAGGTCCGTCTCGCCGAGATAGCGCGCTTCGAACAGTTCCAGATGTACCTCCTGTTTTCGCTTGAGGCAGAGAGCGCGTACCCGGACCAAAGCCTCCGCCAGCGTGACCTTGACCCACGCATAATGAAACGCGGCTTCCGCGGCGGGGAAGCCGGGCAGTTCCATAACATCCCAACTTCCCGCGCTCGCCTGATCGGGATGCGTCTCGAAGGTCTCACGGCGGTTGCGCCGTTGACAATCGATCACCAAGTTCCTTAACGCTCGCTGCAGATAATTGCGGAAGGCCCCTCTTTCAGGACGCGCGTGCTCCAAAACCCCGCCCGGCCCGCTGAGCCGGGCGAAGAACTCTTGCGCCAGATCTTGCGCCTGGTCGGCGTCCTGCACGAGGATCAGAAGAAACTCATGGACCGGCCGATAGTATCTTTGCGCGAAGTTTTCTCTCGCGCGGGCTCCGTTGTCGCCCTGCTCGCGAGCCTTTGCCAGTAGCGTCCAGGACGTCTCCGGGAACCGCTCACCCACCCCCATCCCTCGCTCCAAGCCCTACGTTGGACTAAGCAGCATAGCGCCACCAGAGGATGGAAGCAACGTTGAGTTACAATATTGGCCGCACAAGGAGGCGCTTGAGGGATGTCGCCTCAGCAATCCAAAGCGAACGATCAGCGCGATCCGGCCGCCGAAGGCCCGAGCGTCGATATTTCTGCATTATCCGGCGAACCGCCGACCTATTTGCCGCAAGCGGCGGCCTGGCAGGCGAAGGAGTCGATCGGCCCTTATCGGTTGCTCCAGCGCATCGGCTCGGGAGGCATGGGCGAGGTGTGGCTGGCCGAGCAAACGCAGCCCGTGTACCGCCGCGTCGCCCTCAAGCTGATCAAGGCCGGCATGGATACCGGCGAAGTGGTGGCGCGGTTCCAGTCTGAGCGGCAGGCGCTGGCCCTGATGGACCACCCCGGCATCGCCAAAGTCTTCGATGCCGGCTCGACACTGCAAGGCCGGCCCTACTTCGTAATGGAATACATCAGCGGTGTTCCAATCACGGAATACTGTGACCAGCATCGCATGACTGTGCGCCAGCGCTTGGTGTTATTCGTCCAAGTCTGCGAAGGCGTACAGCATGCGCACCAAAAAGCGATCATCCATCGCGATTTGAAGCCCTCGAACATACTGGTGAGCGAGGTGGACGGTAAGCCGCTGCCGCGTATCATCGACTTCGGCGTGGCCAAAGCGATGTCGCACGGTCTGATGGCCGAAACGCTGTTCACGCAGACAGGGGTCATTCTAGGGACGCCAGCCTACATGAGCCCCGAGCAGGCCGACTCGACCGGCATGGATGTGGACACGCGCACCGACGTGTACTCGCTGGGGGTAGTGCTATATGAGTTACTGGTGGGGGTACGGCCGTTCGATTTTCACAACCTGGCTTTCGAAGAGATGCTGCGGCGCATGCGTGAGGAAGAAGCGCCGCGTCCCAGCACGAAGTTGCGCATGCTGGGCGACCAGTCCGGCGCCACGGCTGCAGATCGCGGCTCCGATGCACCCACGTTGGCGCGACAACTGCATGGCGATCTGGATGCGATCACGCTCAAGGCTCTGGAAAAAGACCGGTCGCGGCGCTACGGTTCGCCCTCCGATCTGGCGGCGGACATTGGGCGGTACCTGGACAACGAAGCCGTCCTCGCGGTTCCGGCTTCCGCTGCATACCGCGCTCGCAAATTCACGCGCCGCTACCGGGGACCGCTGGCTGCGATTAGTGCTTGCATCGTCGTGCTCATGGTGGCAGCCGCTATCAGCATCCGGCAGAGCATTCGCGCTAACCGGGAAGCGGCCGTGGCCCAGGCGGTCAACGATTTTCTCCAGAACGATCTGCTGGCACAGGCCAGCGCTGCTAACCAGTCGGGTGCGGCGTCCAAACCCGATCTGCACCTAGAGGTGCGCACGGCGCTAGATCGGGCAGCGGCCAGGATCGGGGGGAAGTTCAACAAGCAACCCGAAGTGGAGGGCGCCATTCGGGACACCATCGGGCAGACCTATATGGAACTGGGCTTGTACCAGGACGCACAGAAACAATTGGAGCGGGCGCTGGAATTGCACCGCCGGGTACTGGGGACAGAGAATCCAAAGACCCTCATGACGATGGGTCGCCTTGGGCATCTTCTCCAACTTCAAGGCAAGCTCGCACAAGCCGAGGGGGTTCTCGGACAGACCGTGCAAATCAGCCGCCGCGTATTGGGGCCGGAACATCCAGGCGCGCTGGCATCTATGTACAATCTGGCCCTCATCTACGTCGAGGAAGGCAAGAACACGCAGGCCGAGTCGCTCCAGCGACAGACCCTGGAGATCCAACGCCGTGTGTTGGGTCCCGAGCATCGCGACACGCTGAGTTCCATGAATAGTCTGGCCAATATCTACAACGAGCAGAGCAAATACGCCCAGGCTAAGGACCTCTACACCCAGACGCTGGAGATCCGGCGCCGTGTGTTGGGTCCGGAGCATCCCGATACGCTGGCATCAATGCACAATTTGGCCCTCATCCTCGAGTACTACGGCGGATACAGACAGGCCGAGGTGCTATTGAGCCAGGTTCTACGGACGGAGCGGCGCGTGCTAGGTCCCGAGCATCCCAACACGCTGAAATGCATGAACAATCTGGCCAACGCCTACGCCGCGCAGGGCAAGTACTCGCAGGCAGAGGCCCTCTACGCCGAGGCTGTCGAGATCCGGCGCCGCGTGCTTGGTCCGGAGCATCCCGACACACTGGTGTCCATGAATCACCTGGCTAAGCTCTACCAGCAGCAGCGCAGGTACGCGGAGGCCGAGACGCTCTATCGCCAGACGGTGCAAACGGGCCTCCGCACTTTGGGGCCCGAGCATCCTCTCACGCTCTCCTTCCTTGCAAATCTTGGATACATGTACCAACAAAAGGGAGAGTACGCCTTAGCGGAGACTTATGCCGCTCGACGTTTGGCAGCGTACCGGCACACTTTGGGATCGGAAGACACGGCCACCATGCAAGCGGCGGCCGACTTGGCACTGGCCTGCCTGTCGCAGGGGAAGTTCGCCCAAAGCGAGCCCCTGGCGCGCGGAGTCGTGGAGTTTGACCAAAAGAAGCAGCCGGATGACTGGCAACGATTCCGCGCTGAGAGCCTGCTGGGCGCCAGCCTGGCTGGACAGAAGAAATACGCAGAAGCCGAACCGCTGCTGCTGGAAGGCTATCAGGGAATGCTGGCGCGGAAAGGCCGGATGGAAGTGCGGGACTGGTATCATTTGGACCGCGCCCGCGAATGGATCGTCCAACTGTATCGGGCGTGGGGCAAGCCCGAGAGAGCCGCCGAGTGGAAGAAAAAGTGACATCTACACGACATCCACACAAGGATGCGTCACCGGGCGTCGGCAGGAGCTCCGATCAATTCATAAACCGTAATCTCCGGCGGAGCGCCGATGCGCATGGGCACCCCAATCGTCCCAATCCCTCGGTTCACATAAAGCTGGCCGCCCGGCTTTTCGAACCAGCCGGCCACGTAGGGTGTCACCAGGCGGCTGGGGGCGATTTCCGGACTTACAAATTCGAGCGCCACCTGGCCGCCGTGGGTGTGTCCGGCCAGGCTCAGGTCAATGCCTAGCTCGGCAGCCCGATCGAACGTATCGGGATTGTGGCTCATCAGAATGTTGACCGTGTCTGGCGCCACCAGGCTTTCCACGCCTTCAAGGTATCTCCGCACAAAGCGCTCGTTGCCCGGCGTCGGCGTGTGCCGCCGCGTCGAGTAATCGACTCCCATCAGATTCAGGCTTTCGCCGGCGGTCGAGATGGGCACACGGGCCTGGCGCAAAATCCGTATACCGGCCTGCGCAAACAGAAGCGTGATCGAATCTTCAGTGCCCGACCAGGCCTCATGATTCCCCAGGCAGCCGAAAATGCCGAACGGCGCTTTGAGCCCCGCCAGCGCCCCGACCACTGCCCGCTGGGTCGATGGATCCCAAGTGACGAAGTCGCCGGTCAGCGCCACCAGGTCCGGCTTCAGCGCGTTGGCGATCCCGACGTACTTGCGGATCTCAGCCTCGGTCATGAAAGGTCCGATGTGGATGTCGGAAAGCTGTGCGATCCGGAAACCAGCAAACGCCTTGGGCAAATGCGGCAGGCGGATACGTTGCGTGGGGGTCTGCAGGTTAAGCCTGCCGTAGAATAGACCGTAAGCGCCAGCCACAAACGGCGCGGCGACGATGGCGGTGGTGGTGCGCTCGAGAAATTGCCGGCGGCCGGGTGAAGTGATCGCGCGGGAGGCGCGGCGCACGGGCCACAGGAGAATCACCAGGAGGAAAGCCACCACTGAGCTGGCCAGCCACCACTCAAAGGGAGCTTCCACCAGTGCGTCATAAGCCGTCAATCGGATGGAAGTCGGGCGGCGCCCAAACGCGCCGAAGTTGAGTGCGAAGAATACCAGCAACGCGGCGAGGCAGACCAGCTCCATTACCCGGCGCGTGGTCTTGTGTGGAATCCATCCGCGGAACAAAACGCGCGCCCGGCCAAACCAGTAAACCTGGCTCACCGCGAAGAGCAACAAAATAGTGCCCAGAATCCACGCGAAAGGCATATCTGATTAGTTTACTGGTTCAGACGGATGAGGCTGAGCTCCAGAACATTCGGATTCGCCGCGCGGATCTGATCGAGCAGCTCCGTCGTCGCCGGGCTCTCCAGATGGATGCGCGCCACGGCCGCCTGCGCTCCGTCGAACACAATGTTCTCCATCTCCTGCACGTTGATGCGGGCGGCGCTGATCAGGTCCAGCACGCTCGCCAGCACTCCGGGCCGATCCAAATGGCGGACTACCAGGGCGCAGGTGGCGGGCGTTGCCTTGGCGATATTGACTACATTAGGAACCTTGCCGGTTTCCTTAAATGTCCGCACGATCCGGACGGTTTCGAGCGCAATGGCTTCCTGCGCCTGGCCGGTGGATGCGCCGATGTGATGCGTTCCGTAAACCGCATTCAACTTGACGATTTCATCCTCGAACTTACCCGCGCCGCCGGCCGGTTCTTTGGTGAATACATCCAGGCCGGCGCGCAGCTTCTTGTCGCGAATGGCCCACTCGAGCGCCACCGAATCGACCAGCTCCGCCCGCGACGTATTGATGAAAAAAGCGCCTTCCCGCATGGCCTCGAAAAACTCAGCGTCGATGCGTCCGCGCGTCTCCGCGTTCAAGGCCAGGTGTACGCTCACGATATCGGCGCGCCTGGCGACTTCGACCGGCGTAGCGGCGTACTCCACGCCGAGCTCCCGCGCCTCTGCCGGAGTCAGGCTGCGGCTCCAGGCCACCACGGGCATGCTGAAGCCCTTCGCGCGCGGGATCATCTCGCGTCCGATGCGCCCCACGCCGATCAGCCCCAGAGTGCGTCCGTAGAGCCCGCGGGCCTTGGAGTACTCTGTCTTATTCCATTGACCCTGGCGCAACGAGATGACGTTGTCCGCGATGCGCCGGTCGAGCGCCAGAATCAGCCCGAATGCCAGCTCCGCCACTGCGATGGAATTCTTGCCCGGGCAGTTGGAGACATAGATGCCGCGCCGGGACGCGGACGCCACATCGATGGTGTTGTAACCGGCGCCCGCGCGCACGACGAGCTTCAGCGCACCGGCGTTAAGGATCGCGTCGGTAACTTTCGCCGACCGCACCACGAGAACGTCCGGCTGAAACCGCCCGACTTCCCGCGCCAACTCGTCTTCGGTGAGACCGGGCTTATAGTCAACCTCGCAACCCGCCGACCGTAGCCCGTCCTGGCCGGATTGTTCGAACTTGTCTGCAATGAGCACACGCACACCGAAATCATAACGCAAGCGTTACTGAGCCGCGAGCGTAAGCGACCGGGTGCATCCCAAAACGCGCCGTGTGATATCTTTGATAACCCGGAAGCGACCACCTATGATTCAATTCGACGAAACCATTTGCCGGGACTTGGATTCCGCATCGAGACGCGAATGGCTGGAGACTAACGGACTGGGCGGTTTCGCCTCATCGACCGTCGCAGGCATCCATACCAGGCGATATCATGGTCTGCTCGTCGCCGCTACCAAGCCTCCTGTAGGCCGCATGGTCCTGCTGTCGAAGCTGGAAGAAACGCTGACTATAGACGGAAGGAGTTACCAGCTCTCCGCCAACCGGTACACGGGCGCCGTGCAGCCCCAAGGCTACGTCTATCTGAAACAGTTCCGGCTGGATCCGTTTCCAGTCTTCGTGTACCAGATCGAGTCAGTCCAACTTGAAAAGTCAGTCTTCATGGTGCATGGCGAAAACACTACCGTAATTCAGTACGAATTGCGCGGCCAAGCCGGAAGCTGCACACTCGATCTTAGTGCTCTCATCGCGTTCCGGGACTATCACAGCACCACGCACGAGAACAACGCGATCAACCCCGCGTTGGCGATCGAAGGTGGCAACGTCAGGATTACTCCGTATCGCGACTTACCTTCACTCTATCTGTCGCATCAAGGCGGTGAAGTGCGGGAGACCGGAGTGTGGTACCGCAATTTTGAGTATGACCGGGAGCGTGAGCGCGGCCTGGATTACCTGGAGGACTTATTCAATCCATTCACGCTGGTGCTGGATTTGAGCCGCCTGCCGGACCAGGCTGTGATCGCGTCCACGGAAGCTCATGCCATCGAGTCAGCCAGCCAGTTGCGGCGATCCGAGGTCGACCGCCGGAAAGCGATTCTGACCTCGGCACCCGCCGATCCGCCGCTGGTTCCGAGCTTCGCACTCGCGGCCGACCAATTCATCGTCAAGCGAGGCGAGCATGCTACAGTCATCGCGGGCTATCATTGGTTCAGCGATTGGGGCCGCGACACCATGATCGCGCTCCCGGGGCTTACGCTTTGCAGGCGGCGGCCCGAGCTGGCCCGAAGCATCCTGCTGGCTTTCGCCGGCTGCGTGGATCGCGGCATGTTGCCGAACCGCTTCCCTGACGTAGGCGAAACACCGGAGTACAACACCGTGGATGCCACGCTGTGGTTCTTCGAGGCCGCGCGGGCGTACCTGGCGCACACCGGCGATCTTGACTTCATCCGCACCAGTCTCTACGGCGTGCTTGCCGATATTGTCTCGTGGCATGAGCGGGGCACACGGTACGGGATTCACGTGGACCACGATGGGCTCCTGCTGGCGGGTGAGCCCGGCATCCAACTGACATGGATGGACGCGAAGATCGGGGATTGGGTGGTGACGCCGAGGCAAGGCAAGCCAGTCGAGATACAGGCGCTTTGGTACAACGCGCTGCGCGTTATGGAAGACATGGCGCGGCGCCTCGGCGCCGTGGCCGGGAGCGCCCATTACAAAGAGCTGGCGGAGCGCGCGCAGTCCAATTTCGCCAAGCTGTTTTGGAACCCCGCGGAAGACTGCCTTTACGACGTGGTGAACGGCGACGCGAGTGACGCTTCCATTCGCCCGAATCAGATTCTGGCCGTGAGCTTGTTCCACAATATGCTATCGCCGGATCTCGCGGCCCGGGTGGTGGAGACGGTTCAGCGCCACCTGCTGACGCCTTTCGGCCTGCGTACTCTGTCGCCTTCCGATCCGCAATACCGGGGCCGCTATCAGGGCGACCCACGCAGCCGCGACAGCGCCTATCACCAGGGGACGGTCTGGCCGTGGCTCATGGGGCCATTCCTGAAGGCATATGTCGAGGTCAACGGGCGTTCGCCCGAGGCGCACGAGCAGGCCGGGAAATGGCTTTCGGAATTGAGTCGCTACATCGAGGACGAAGGCGTGGGACAACTCCCGGAGGTCTTCGACGGAGACGCTCCGCATCGGGCAGGCGGATGTATTGCCCAGGCCTGGACGGTTGCGGAATTGCTGCGCACCTCTTGCGAGCGTGTTGTCAATCGTTACTCTTGACTGTCCGCGGCATGCTACGATAGTCGACTCAGGCTCTTCAGGAACACCCAATGTCACGTCTGTCAGCCGCAACGGTGCTTTCTGCCGTCTCCATCGGGCACGCTCAGAACTGTGTGCCGATCGCACCGTGATCTACGAAGATCAGGACGTCCGCGTATCCGGGAGGTGATGCCGGACGCGAGATAATGTCGAGGTCATCATGATCGAATCTTCTGATTTGCGGATTAAGAGAGTGCCGCTCAACCACGGGGCCGGCCATATGCCCGTGCTCGGGTTTGGCACCCTGATTCCCGATGCAGCCGCTACGATAAGTGCTACCAGAGACGCGCTGGAAGCTGGATTTCGACACTTCGATTGCGCGGAACGATACCGGAATGAGCGTGAGGTGGGAGAAGCCTTGCAAGCAGGACTTGCCGTCGGGGGGATTGCGCGGGAAGACATCTTTGTTACCACAAAGTTGTGGAACACCAATCATCGGCCCCAGCGTGTCGAACCGGCGTTCGAGGCGAGTCGGGACAGACTCGGGCTCAACTATCTGGATCTCTATCTCATTCACACTCCATTTGCGTTTCAACCGGGGGACGAGCAGGATCCGCGAGATCAAAACCGCAATATCCTTTACGACCGCGGCGTGACTTTGCTCGATACCTGGGGGGCGATGGAGACTCTCGTGGACCGTGGCAGATGCCGGGCCATCGGACTGTCTGACATCAGCTTGAACGGACTGTTGCCCATCTACGAATCTGCGAGAATCAAGCCAGCCGTGGTTCAGGTCGAAGCCCATCCGTACCTGCCGGAAACGGAGCTTCTGGAATTCTGCAAGGAGAAGGACATTGTGTTTTTGGCTTTTGCGCCACTGGGTCACGGAATAATGCCGGGGCCGCTCGAAGATCCAGTCATTTCGGCAATTGCCGCACGAGTTGGAAAGACGCCAGCACAGGTGTTGTTGGCTTGGGCGGTGCAGCGTGGCACGGCGTTGCTTACCACGCCCAGGACTGCGACTCGCGCCCGGGAGAATCTCAACATCTCCGCCCTTCCGGAAGACGCGCTCGGCGAAATCAATCGAATTCAGACTCGACAGAGGTTCAATGAAGTGGTGAAGACCGGCAGCCCGGGTTTCATTCCACAAGGTAGATGATCATGCAAGACGAACAGATACGTGAAGCTCTGAATGAACACTGGCAGGCGTCGGCAGCCGGCGATGCAAACGCGGAACACGATATTTACGATGACGATGCCATTTGTGATTATCCTCAGTCAGGTGAACGAATCCTCGGGCGAAGCAATTTGCAGGCCTTGCGGAGTCATCATCCAGGCAAGCCGTCAGGTTTCAACGTCAAGCGAATTCTCGGAAAAGGTGATCTTTGGATCACGGAGTACACCATCACCTACCAGGGGCGACCAGCATACACAGTGAGCATTATGGAGTTCCGCAACGGTAAGGTTGTGCACGAGACACAGTATTTCGCGGATCCCTTCGAGGCGCCGGCTTGGCGGAGCCAATGGGTTCAGCGGATCGCGTGACGCCCCATTGAGGCGGAAGTGATAAAGGTCTGCGACAACGCTGATTCGGACAATAGAGCGGTGGCGACGAATAGCACTTCACTAAAAATCTTCTGATACGCGTCCTATCTAGCTTCAATACCGTTCACTTAGTAAGACAGGCCTCCCGGCCTGTAGGTCATGGCCCTACGGGCCACCAAAGCGGATGAAAACCCGCTCGAGCGGCGAGTCTGAATCCTCGATGCATCCTATTAGATGGCGCCCTACCGGTGGTAGATAAGGGCAACCGGGTGATGCGTCGGGTACTCAATCAGGCGGCCAATGCCGCGGTGAAGACCAAGGGTAGTATCTTTCAGTCACTGTACCGCCGTTTAGTCCCTCGCCTCGGGCATAGCAAGGCGATCTGGGCGATTGCTCACCGGTTGTGCCGGTTGGCGTGGAAGATCCTGCATGCGGGTGTGGAGTACATCGAATATGGGCTGACACGCGATGCCAAAGCTCTTCGACGCCACACTGCCAGGTTAGTACTCGAACTTCGTTCCCTCGGGTATCAGGTAACGCCGCCAGCTGCTACGACGCAGGTGTGAGAGGTTTTCGACGGTGTCTTTCTAGTCGCATTTGCACTAAGAAGAAGGACAGGCCAGGAGGCCCGTCCCACCTAAGTGAACAGTATTGAGTTTAGCATCTGTGCGGTAGAAGTGAAGCTCTTCAAAATCGCCGTATCACTCATCGAGAACCGATTAGTACCGAGAACTCGGCTGGCTTCCGGTGGCGATGTGCGTCATGATCCCTGCTCCGGCTCGCTGTGCTCTATTCGACGGCAGTGCCTTTTCACGGCAAAGCCGCCAGTTAAGCCGGTCGATGACGTAGCCGACGTTGTCGGACCGGATCGGGCTGAGGTGGCCGTGCTCCCGGTACCGTTGGAGCATCACGCGTAGCACGAAGGGGTTGGCGATTTCTGCCTCGCACTGCGCGTTGCGCACCGCCGTAAGGAACGCGTCCGGGTCAGCACCGTGTTTGGCCGGCGTACGCTTTGATGTCCATCTCGTCGAAATCGAGGAGATGGTACGCCGTCAGCCCGGTTGGTAGCGTGTCGGGATACCTTGCCGCGTATGCTGGTCGTGACGTGAGGACGATCTTTGCGTTCTTGTCGTTCGCCATGAGGTGGATGACGTGGTAGATGACTGCTTGTGCCGTGGTTGACTTGCCGGCGCGGGGTTCGCCTAGCATGAGGACGTGCTGATGCTCGAGTACGGCCGCGAGGTCGGGTTCATACTCACGGAACACGCCAACGTAGCGGGTCCCTTCTGTGGTTGCCTTTGTCCAACTCTCGTCGGGGATGAAACGGCGCGCGAGCAGTAACGCGCGCGGCGTCGCCGCGAGCCGCTCGCGGCATTCCTCTACACGCTCGGCGAAAGGCATGGCAAGGAATCAATTGCTTGAGGTCGTGCCGCGCCGCTGGTTGGAAAAAAGAGCGGAGTGACCCCACCAGTACTCTGTGCCGGTTCGTTTGAAAGTATAAGGCCAACTTGAGCCGACCGGGTTTTCTGCACCAGGCGCAAAGTTAATCCTCATTGCTGGCTAAGTTTGTCCCGGCTGCGTTCCGGACCGCGTAATCACGGTCGAATTCGTTTGGCGCCGCTTCATTCTCCTCGAACGCCGGGCCAACTTCCGAGTGACCGACCAACTGGACACATCAGCAAACATCCCGGGCGTAGCTGGATTGCAAACCTCGCGTCGTCCAATCTTTGCTCCCATTCGCCGTCTCCTAAGATTTTGCAGGACACTCCCCCCAACGGAATACCGCAACATCGACGCCAGTTGAAGAAAAGCCATCGAAGCAGGTCGTCGAATTCTGACGCACGGACGAATTATTGGTATCTCAGAGCGACCATCGGATCCACTCGCATGGCACGGCGAGCGGGAATATAACAGGCAATCACCGCGACGCCGAGCAGAATGATGGCCACGGCGCCAAATGTCAGTGGATCCGTCGCGGAGACGCTATAAAGCAGGCTCGCGATCAACCGCGTGAGCAGAAACGCTAAGACGACGCCAATGCCCAAGCCCAGCAGGGCAAGCTTCGCTCCTTGTCCCAAAATCATATGCAAAACGTCGCGCCGCTGCGCCCCGAGGGCCATGCGAATTCCGATTTCATGCGTGCGCTGCGAGGCCGAGTACGAAATCACGCCAAAAATTCCGACCGCGGCGAGCACAAGAGCAATCGCGCTGAACGAACCTAGAAGGAACGTGCGAAATCGTTCCCGCGAGATGGAGTGGCCGAGCATGTCCGGGAAGGATGCGACATCCGTCACGGGGAGGTCCTTGTCAATGGAGTGAACCGCCTGGCGAATGGCGGCAGCCACGCTCGATGCGCTCAACGAAGTTCTTACAACGACCTCCCCTCCATAAAGAGGCGCTTGAGCGAAGGGTACGTACATCATTGGGCCGGGTTTTTGGCTAAGCGCCACGTCCCGCACGTCGCCGACGACGCCGACGATCTCGCGCGACACATGGCCGTTTGGCGGAAATCCAAATCTCATTTGCCTTCCGATCGGGTCCTGGTTCGCGAAATAACGCCGTGCCAGCGTTTCGCTAATGATCGCTACGTTCGGATTGGACGGCGAATCTTGCTCGGAGAAAAAACGGCCCCGCAGCAGCGGAATTCGCATCACGTGAAAATACCCGGGACTCACCGTGGCGTAATCGGCGGTAGTGGATTTGCCGGGAGGAAGCGGGGGATTTCCTACAATGCTGAACGCGAAGGTGGCTTGGCCTTGGCGGTCCATCGGCAGCGGAGCGGCCAGAGCGAAATCCTGCAAACCAGGCTGCGCGTAGAGGCGCGCCAGCAATTCCTTGGAGAAAGCCGTCCATTGCTGCGGCGTCGAGTATTGAAATTGCGGAAGCGAAACCTCGGCTTCCGTGACGTTGTTCGGATCGAAGCCAGGATTGACCGACGTGACCAGCGCAAAGCTGCGGATCAGGAGGCCGCCTGCAACCAGGAGCACCATGGCCAGCGATATTTCCGCGATCGCCAGGAAACTTCGCACATGCTGGCCGCCACGCTGGCCAGTACGCTCGCCGCCCTCTTTGAGGTTCGTCTGCAAGTTGGACGGGGTCGCGAGGAGCGCGGGCGCCAGTCCAAACGACAACGCGGCAGCAAGAGACAACAACAGCGCGAACACCAGAACCGGTCCTCCGACATGAATCGAACTGATCTGGACCACTTCGGACGGCAAGAAAGGCTGGAGACTCCAGACAGCCCCCACCGCAAGAAGCAGGCCGGCAACTCCGCCGAGCAACCCTAGCATAGCGCTCTCGGTCAGTAATTGCCGGACAATGCGGGCGCGCGACGCCCCAAGCGCGATTCGCACAGCCATTTCTCTCCCGCGAGACGTGGCCTTGGACAGAAGCAGGTTCGCGATATTGGCACAGGCGATCAATAGGAGCAGGCCAACCGCACTCAGCAAAATAAGTAGCGCGGGTTTCAAGTTCCCAACCACCACCTGCCGATAGGGCTGAATCCGGATCGTCAAGCCGGAATCTTCCGCACGAAACTCCTTCGCGAGCCGGGCGCCTAGGGTGTTCATCTCGGCCTGAGCTTTCGCCAGGGAAACGCCTGGCTTGAGCCGGCCGATCACACCCACCAAACGCACGCCGGGCTGCGACGTCAAAGGCCCGAACAGCGGGTCCTGCATGATAGAAATCCACACGTCCTGATGGGGAGCGCCCTCAGGATAGCGAAAGCTTGCCGGCAGGATTCCGACTACGGTAAATGAACGCATGTCCAGAGCGATAGATTGGCCAATAAGATCCGGATTGGAGCCGAAGCGGCTGTGCCAGAGATTTTCGCTCAGAACAGCCACGGCCGCCGCGCCTGGCTTGCCATCCTCGGGCAACAGCGTGCGGCCCAGCAGAGGCTTTGCGTTCAGCAGAGGAAATATTTCCGGCGTCACGCCCGCGGTGTTCACAATGGCTGGCTCGCCTGCCCTGGTCAATGTGAGATCGTGAAATGCATTTCCCGCCATCTGACTAAACACGCCGCCCTCGGCGCGGCACTCGGTGAAGTCCCTGTAGGAGATGCTTGACAGCGCGTCTGGCCGATTCAGTGGAACATCGAACATCACGACGAGTTGATTGGGATCCCGATACGGAAGCGATCGCAAAAGCACTGCATCGACAATGCTGAAAATCGCGGTGTTGGCGCCGATGCCCAAGGCGAGAGTGATTACGGCGATGGCGGTGAAGGCGGGCGACTGTCGCAACATACGAACGCCGTAGCGTAAGTCCTGGACGAAATCTTGAATCCAGCTCACGCGGCGAGTGTCGCGGCACCTTTCTTTGATTTGATCTATGGGTCCAAATTCCCGCACCGCCATGCCCCGAGCTTCGACCTCAGTCTTACCCGCAGCCATGGCCTCGTTCGTCAGCTGCTGGATATGAATCTCAATCTCGCGTTGAAGTTCCGCTTCGGCGCTGGAACGATGCAGCAATGAATGAACACGTCGTTTGATGATCCGAATAGTCCGCATAAATATCCCGCATCAGGCGTTTTGGATGAGAAGGTGGACGGCGGAAGAGAGGCGGTTCCAACTTTTGAGTTCGCGCTCCAGTTGTTTCCGGCCCTCCGGAGTTACAGAATAGACCTTGGCAGGCCGTCCGAGATCCGACTCCTCCCAATCCGCGCAAATCCAGCCTTGATTTTCGAGCCGGTGCAGCGCCGGGTACAGAGAGCCTTGGCCCACTGACAGAGTGTCGCCCGAGAGTGTTTGTATCCGCTTCGCTATACCCCAACCATGAAGGGGCTTACGGGCGATGGTCTTCAAAATCAAAAGATCGAGTGTTCCTTGCAACAAATCTGATGGTTTGGGCATATTTGTGATGCCTCGACTATCGACAATGATACCCTGACTATCGACAATTGCGCAAGGGAATGCTCTCCTTGTCTCTGGAGCGCGCCTCGCTGCCTTCGGCTGGCTGCTAACCAAATCCTTGGTAGATCGTCTACCCGGTTTGGCCGATTTCTGGGTAGAATATCTGCTATCGCCATGCCGAATGAATCCTCCGACCGAATCCAATTGCTGCAAGGGACGCTGGACATGTTGATCTTGCGAACGTTGCTATTCGGACCCGCTCACGGGCATCAAATAGCAAAGCACATCCAACGAACCACAGAGGACCTGCTGCAAGTCGAGCACGGATCACTCTACCCGGCACTGCACCGCCTGGAACGCAAAGGGTGGATTGCCGCCAAATGGGAGCCCGCGGGGAAAGACCTGGTCCGGGAATTCAAGTACTACAGGCTTACCGCGGCTGGAAAGAAGCAACTCGTCGCGGAAGAGTCGAAGTGGAAGAAGCTGACCGGCGCGGTTGCACGGATCATGTGGCCTGCCGAGGAGAGTTGAGATGGGCTGGTGGAGGAGTAGAGAACGCGAGCAGGATCTGGAGCGCGAACTGCATTCGGATCTGGAACTCGAGGCTGCGGAGCAGCGCGAGAGGGGCCTTTCGGCGGCAGAAGCCCACGCTGCCGCCCGCCGAGCCTTCGGCAATACAACCTTGTTGAAGGAAGAGGTGCAAGAGATGTGGGGTTGGCGATCGATCGAACAACTGGCGCGGGATGTCCGCTTTTCCTTGCGAACGTTGCGTAAGAGTCCCGGCTTCGTGCTCTTCGCGGTGCTTGCTCTGGCACTCGGCCTGGGTGCCAACTCGGCCATCTTCAGCGTGGTCGATGGGGTCCTGCTGCGGCCCCTGCCATTCCGCAATGCTGGCCGGCTGGTGGAAATCTGGGAGGACGCCTCGCACGTGGGTTTTCCTCTCGCCCCTCTGGAGCCGGCCAACTTTGCGGATTTGAAACACCGGAATCATGTCTTTCAAGACATGGCCGCTCTCAAAAATGATCTGTACGCGCTCACTGGTGAAGGCACGCCAGAGCAGGTGGAAGGTAGCCCGATCACGGCCAATCTCTTTCCGCTGCTGGGCGTCTCGCCCATGCTCGGACGGAATTTCTCGGGGGAAGAAGACCGGCCCGGAGGCCCTCGAGTAGTGCTGATGAGCTACGGCCTATGGCAGCGCCGCTTTGGCGGCGATCGCGCGATTGTAGGACGCGAGATCTGGCTTGACAATCAGAAATATCAGGTCCTCGGCGTGCTGCCGCGCGGCATCACGTTTCCCGAGCGATCACAGATCTGGGTACCTCTCGCGCTCAGCCCGCGCCAGTTAGCGAGGCGTGACGACCATTACCTCCGCGTGTTCGCGCGCCTCAAATCGGGCGTCACGATGGTCGAAGCGCGCCGCGAGATGACTGGCCTGGCTGCGCAACTCGCCCGGGAATACCCCGCATCGAACACCAACATCGGAGCCGTGGTGGTGAGCCTGCGGGATCAGCTCGTCGGCAATCTGAAGCCGGCCCTGTGGGCGGTAGCGGCCGGGGTCGGGTGCGTACTGCTGATTGCATGTGCGAACCTGGCCGGTCTGCTGCTGGCGCGTGCGGCTGGCCGTCAGCGCGAGTTCGCGGTGCGCGCAGCGCTCGGAGCCTCGGAGTAGTAAAGGACTCTCTTTACGGTGGCTCACGCGAACAACCACGGCCAGTGTTGTACCGGCCGCTATTTCAGAGCGCTGGAGGCACGGACCCGAGCCACTGGGTGGGCGTGGGTTCTGTTTCCTTCGAAGTCCGGTACCAATCAAGTGCCAGCCTCGTGGACGGGGTGCGTCGAGCCGTTGCTTCGGTGGACCGCAACGTGCCGATTTTCCGGGTGAAGACCTTGCGAGCCCAAACCGAGGACTCGTTCTTGCGCGAGCGTCTCCTCGCCACAATTTCCACCTTCTTCGGCGGGCTTGCGCTGCTGCTCGCCTCCCTGGGATTGTATGGTTTGATGGCGTACGCTGTCGCGCGTCGCACTACCGAGATTGGAATCCGCATGGCTTTGGGCGCACGCTCGGAGCGTATCATTTGGCTGGTGCTGCGCCAGACGCTGTTGCTGGTTTTGGCCGGTGTTGCAGCGGGAGTCCCTCTGGCCATATGGCTCTCGCGCTTTACAAAATCGCTTCTCTTCGGAGTAGCCCCAGCCGATCCGCTGATCATCGCAGGCTCGGTTGCCTTGCTGATCAGCATCGCGATTTTAGCCGGTTTTTTGCCGGCGCGCCGTGCTTCACGGATCGATCCGATGGTGGCCCTGAGATACGAGTGATGGGAGCGTGATATACACTGGCCGCGTCGAGGGCAACGGGAACAGAATTTGGAGCGCGAGTTGCGCTCCGATCTGGAAAAGGAGCTGAAGGCCCCTATTTGGCGCCTTGCCCTGGCCGCAAGGACGGAGCCGCGCCGGCCAGGCGGTCGACCGCTGGTGAGACGATCCGCCCCACCGCGGCGTCGCCCCACTCGAACAGCGCGGCCGCCCAGGTGAGTCCGGCGCCAAAACCGGCTAACAGCACGTGGTCGCCGGGCTTGGCCAGCTTGCGGTCCAGCAACTCTCCCAGCGCCAGCAGGACCGAAGCGGAGCAGGTATTGCCAATGCCCACCATATTGACGATCCACTTCTCCGGCGCGATTCCGGTACGCTCCTGCAGTTGTTCGACGATACGGATATTGGCCTGATGCACCAGTACCCAATCCAAATCGTCAGGCTTGATGCCGGCTTGCGCGCAGGTTTCGAGCAGCATTTCGGTTCCCCGCTGGGACGCAAAGCGGAAAAGCGGCCGGCCCTGCATGGAGACCGTCGCGCCGCGGGCATCTCCGTTGCCAGGCGCCTGCCAGGGGGCCGCCGAGCCGCCATGCGGCACATGAAACAGCTTGGCGCCGGAGCCGTCCGACCCCATCACCCAGGCACGCAAAGCGATGCCCGTTCCCGGACAAGCTTCGATGAGGAAGGCCGCCGCGCCATCGCCAAACAGGATGCGCGTTTGGGCGTCGTCATCCGACAGATGGTGCGTGACAGTATCGCTGGCGATCAGCAGCACGCGCTGGGCCGTGCCGGCGGAGATGAAACTGAGCGCGGTGATCAGGCCCAGAACGCCGCCTGAGCAGGCTGCGTTGAGATCGAAGGCGGGCACGGGCCCCAACTCCAGCGCATGCGCCATCGCCGGAGCGCAGGGGCAAAGCGGGTAATCCGGCGTAAATGTAGCGCAAATCAGGCAGTCCGGCCGGAAGGATGGTGAATTCCAGAGCGCCTGGCGAGCTGCCCGTACCCCCAGGGTAGTGGTGGTTTCGCCGGGTCCTGAAATGAACCGGGAATGAACGCCACAGCGGGCTCGAATCCACTCCGGATCGACACCCAACTGCATGGCTAATTCGCGATTTTTCAGAACCGTCGACGGAAACGCCTGGGCGAAGGCGACGATCCGGAATCGGGTACGCTGCAGCGGCAGCGGTCCCTGTTGCTCCATTCCTTACCCCCGGAGTGCTCTACTCAAAGGTACCTCGAATCGTGCCAGAACAACCGCCCAGATTGGGGCAATAGTACTACGTTCTGGTTAAGCTTAGCAATTTCCGCGTTCAATAGTGTTGAATCTGACGCTTACAGGAGCCTGTGGCGCCTCCGCCGGTACGCGATCAGGCTGGTGACACCAGCCAGCATGAGGAGCATAGAGGCAGGTTCGGGAGTGGCAATGCTGGATGTCGTCGTAAAGCCGGTGACCAGTCCGCCGGTATTGCTTGGGCTGTTGAACGTGCCAAAATATACGTCGCTGGTCTGGGTTTCCGTGGAAGACTGATTCAGAAACAGCGTCGGCGTACGGTCGGAAGGATCAGCCACCGTGACGGTCAGCAAAAGGTAACCGAGGGCCGGATTGTAGACAAACGGCGTTCCCACAAAGTCGAGCGTGTTTTGGGAAATAAGGGGTAGCGAATCGGCGAAAAAGACCTGGCTGCCGGAACTGATATTACTATTCGGATTCGACGTGTTGAGGTCGCCCGGGGCGTCATTGGAGTAGGACAAGGTTAGCGTGTAAGTTCCGCCGGCGGGTTCTGCCCCGTTCGGCACTTGCTCGTTGTAGAACGTGAGTCCCGTAATGGTGCTCTCGCCCGCAAACGGCATATTCGTATAAACCTGCTGATACGTTCCAAGGCCAAAGAACTCCGGGCATCCAAACGGATCGCAATTGCCGGTCGCTATCAGAGGCGGTTCGCCAATGATGATGTCGCTGGCCTGTAGACTGAAACCCAAACTGAGGAAAGCGGAGCCTAGAATCCACCTGGCTAGTGCGTCTCTGCTCATAATGGCCTCCGTGGTCTCACCTGAGAGGATAAGGCTGTTTACTCCTGTTTGCAAGGGGGTACTAGAATTCCTAGTTTCTTGGGTCCATTTCGCACACCTTTCGGTTTTTTGCCAAAAGCCCCCGCTAAACCCCTGCCGCGACCTCCTTGCGGCACTCCCGGGCTTCGTCGGAGAACCACATGTCGAGGAATTGGGACAGAGTGGCGCGATCCCCCGGCCCATCGTCCGCGCCGCTCAACTCGCGGAGGGAGCGTTTGATCTCCCGGTAGGCAATCGGGGGTCTGGCGGCCAGAAATCTGGCGCAGGCGATGGCCCGGCCGCGCACCTGTTCGGCCGGAGCGAGCTCCCTGACCAAGCCGATTTCGTGCGCGCGGACCGGACTGAGAGGTTCGCCGAAGAGGAGCACTTCGCGCGCACGGGCCACTCCGACGGCATCCACTAACATGCGGCGGATGCCGGGAGACAGCGCCAGGCCCAGGTTGACCTCGTTCAGCGCAAAGCCGAAATCGCCCATGGCCATGATGCGGAAATCGCAGGCAATCGCGAGAATCGCTCCTCCGGCGAAAGTGTGCCCGCTCAGGGCCGCGACTACGGGCTTGGGAAAACGGTACAGACTCTCATATAGATCCATGAAGCGGCCGAAGAACGCAGCCATCCCGTCGCGATCGTACTGAAACACCTCGCGGATGTCGAAGCCGCTCGAAAAGAATCGCGGCCGATCGCTTCCCAGCACCAGCCCGCGCACGGAGCCGTCGGCAGCCGCGGCCGACACGGCGGTACAGAGCTCGTCGACCAGCGCGTGATTCAGCGCGTTGGCCTTACCGCGGGCCAGGCTGAGGATCAACAGGTTCTCATCCCGCTCGGACCGAATATGTTCCACTTGGCGCTACTGTATCACGCCGGAAAGCGCGGCCGGTAATGGTGCTTGCAGACCTGTAAGCTGGCGTTTCCCCACATAAAGATTTATACTCGCCATGGAGAAATGAACCAATGACGCTGCTGTTTCAAAAAACCTGTTCCGCTGCCCTGGCGGCGGTGGTGGTGAGCTGTCTGGCGGCCTCGGAAAGCGTGGCTGCCGCGCCAAACGTCACCTACGCGGCCTCCGGAACATTCAGCAGTCCTCCAATTTCCGGGAAAGACGTGTTTCAGTTACAGGGCCAACCCTTCAGCATCAGTGTGGTGGCCAACGAGGCGATGGTCCCGGCAAACCACGGCTCCCAGTGGGCGCTCTATAACACGCTGAAAATGACGGGGACGGTGCAGTCCGGCCTGCTGCCGGCACCCATCAACATCGGCGACAGCAGCAGTAGCATCCTGTTGCAGGCGGGCAGTCCGACTCAGGATACATTCATGCTCAGCTCCCCGGTAAAGATACTTGACACCGTAATTACGGTGACGGCGAACGTGGTCATGCCGAAGGGCACCCTCACCAACGCTCACGTCCTTCCGTTCACAGCGCCGGTTACGCTGACGCCGGCGAACGCGACCATGACGTATTCGAATGGGACGTATACCACCACGCTGGGAATCAATGGGACCCTGACGGCCACGGTTCCGGGAGGTACGGTGGATGTGGATGTGATGCTGCATGGCGACGGCGCGCAAGCTATCACGATGCACGCGGATGGGACACAATCGGTGCAGTCGATTGGCGCGAGGGCAGTGGAGCTGGGAGCGCCTTCCGACGTAGTGGTGCTGCAATTCTACGCGTCGGGAATACGGAACGCCGGAGAGGTCCGCGTGCGAATCGACGGGGAAGAGGTGGCGGTGCTGTATTCGGGAGCCGCCGACCGCTTCTCGGGATTAGATCAGGTTAGCGTGCAAGTGCCACGAAGCCTGGCCGGAAGGGGCGAGGTGGAAGTGCTGTTGACGAAGGATGGGCAAACGGCCGGCCCGGTGCGGTTGCAGATCCAGTAACAAGGGCCCCGGCGCGCGCGCCCGTGCGTAGAATAGGGGAATGCAACGCAGGGCTTTTTTGGCCGGCGCCGGTGCGCTATGGGCGCGTCCGGCGGATGAGCGGAGTATCTTGCGCCCAGCGGTGCTGCGCGAGGGCGACCTGGTGGGGCTGATCACCCCTTCCGCATATGTCTCGGATCCGGACCGGCTGGCGCTGGCCGGGGCCACCCTGAAGTATTTCGGACTCCGCGCGCGCATGGGCAAAAACGTCGGCAAGCGCACCGGTTATCTGGCCGGATCGGTCGAGGAGCGCCTCGAAGACCTGCACGAAATGTTTCGCGATCCGGAAGTGAAGGCGGTCTTTGCCGTGCGCGGCGGCTATGGGGCCGCGCAACTGCTGGACCGCATCGACTACGACCTGATCCGGCTCCATCCGAAGATTTTTTTGGGATTCAGCGATATCACGGCGCTACATCTGGCGATCGGCAAGCGCACGGGGCTGGTGACATTCCACGGTCCGGTCGTGCTATCCGGGTTTTCGAGCTACACGCAGGCATGGTTTAAGAAGGCTATGTTTTCGGCCGAACCGCTGGGAGTGGTCACCAATCCGGTGGAGGCGAACCAACTGCGGCCGGTCCACACGCTGCGCACGGTGCGTGCGGGGCGCGGGCGCGGGCGGCTGGTGGGCGGCAACCTGACGCTGATCTCGACGACCATGGGCACGCCCTTCGAGATCGAGACGCGCGGGCGCATCCTGTTTGTTGAGGATGTTGGCGAGGAACCTTACCGGATCGATCGCATGTTGACGCAATTACGGCTGGCGGGCAAGTTCGACGGCGTGGCCGGGGTGGTTTTCGGCGAGTGCCACGAGTGCACGCCGCGCGAGTTTGAGCCGTCGTTCGAATCCACGTTTTCTCTCGGCGAGATCCTGGACCGGATTCTGGGCAAGCTGGATGCGCCGGTGCTGGCGGGCCTGACCTTCGGCCACACCGACGACCAGGTGACGCTGCCGGAAGGCGTCCTGGCCAGCCTCGATGCCGACAAGCAGGAACTGGTGATTGAGGAAGCGGCGGCGGTAGCAGGTTAGCAGGACCGGCCAGGAGGCCCATCCTATTTATTAACGTTACACTGGAGCAATGGGAGCCGCCAAACAGAGTGAAATCCTGCAACCCGGCCAGCGCGCCCCGGATTTCAATCTGGCGCGGTTGGAGAATGGCAGCCGGACACTGGGAGAGTTACTCGCGGACGGTCCGGTTCTTTTGGCGTTTTTCAAGAGCACCTGTCCGGTATGCCAGATGACGCTTCCTTACCTCGAACGCATCCATCGCGGGCGGGCCCCGGGGTCGTTTGCCATTTGCGGCGTCTCGCAGGACGACGCGGAGACCACGCGAGAGTTTACCGCGGAGTTCGGCATCGGCTTTCCTATGCTGCGCGACACGGAGGAAAGCGGCTATCCCGCCAGCAACGCCTATAGCATCTCGCACGTGCCTTCGCTGTTCCTGGTAGCTCGCGACGGAACCATCGCATGGAGCCTGGAAGGTTTCAACAAGTGGGAGTTCGAGGCGATTGCCGGCCAGGCCGGTGTACATCCATTCCGCGCGGACGAAAAAGTGCCGGAATGGAAATCGGGTTGAGGCTCCAAAAACTAAGCTCCCGGCGGGAGATCCAGTAAGAAAGACAGTTCACGCCGCACGAAACACGGCCAACATTTTCCCATTGACAATGACGAAGACCTTCGTCATAATGCGGTCATGCAATCCAAACGGCGCAAACCGACTGAGGCAGAACTGGCGATTCTGCGGGTCCTATGGGAAGGCCAAGCCCAATCCGTGCGCGCGATTCAGCAGGTGCTCAACCAGGCGCGGCCCACCGGGTACACCACGGTCCTTAAGCTAATGCAGATCATGACCGAGAAAGGACTGGTGGAGCGCGACGAGAGTTGCCGCCCGCAGTTGTACCGGGCGCGCTACTCGCGGCAGCAGACGCAACGGCAATTGCTCGGCGACCTGATGAACCGCGCCTTTGGCGGATCGTTGAAGGCGCTGGTGCTGCAGGCGCTGGCGGCAAAGAAGTCTTCCCCGGAGGAGTTGGAGGCCATGGAGAAGCTTTTGGATCGAATCGAAGGAGACAAGAGATGACAGCGATGGCTCAAGCGCTCACTGCGGCGCTACTCGAATTCGTGTGGCAGGGATTGTTGGCAGCCTTTCTATTGTGGACGGCTCTCTTCGTTTTGCGGAACCGTTCGGCGCGCGCCCGCTATCTGGCAAGCTGCGTAGCGCTGGCCGTGATGGCGACGCTTCCGGTGGTCACCGCGTGCCTGGTGTACACGGCGCCGGCGGGGTCGCAGACGCCGGTGGGATGGGCCAGCGCGGCTCCGCAAACGATTCGCGCGGCAATGCAAGATCCCGCCGGGTCGTTTCGCTGGAGTAGCGACTGGGGTGGCAACTGGGCCGGCCAGCTCGCGCGTTGGGCGCTGCCTGTATGGTCCTTGGGCGTGCTGATGTTCGCGCTGCGCCTGGTGTGGGCTTCCAGGCAGATATCCGCTCTGCGGCGGCAGGCGCAGCCGGCTGAAGCGGCCGTGCTCGCCATCGTCGGCGGCCTCCAGGAGCGCATGAAGCTGGCGCGGCCCGTGCGCGTGCTGATTTCCGCCGTCGCCGATTGTCCCAGTGTGGTTGGCTGGATCAGGCCCGTCGTGCTGCTGCCGGCCGCCACGGTTTTGGGACTGACTCCGCAACAATTGGAGGCAGTGCTGGCGCACGAGCTCGCGCATATCCTGCGCTATGACTATTTGGTCAACATGCTGCAGACGGTGGCGGAAACGCTGTTGTTCTACCACCCCGCGGTTTGGTGGGCGTCGGCGCGCATCCGGCAGGAGCGCGAGTTGTGTTGCGACGATCTGGCGGTGGGTACCTGTGGCGACGCCCTGTGCTACGCGCGGGCTCTTACCCGGCTAGAAAGGCTGCGGGTGACGACGCCGAGTCTGGCGCTGGGCAGCGCGGGCGGACCGTTGCTGTATCGCATTCAGCGGCTCGCCGGCGATGCGGGCTGGCAGCGGGGGCCTTCCAAACTGCCGGGCATTCTGGCGCTCTCGCTGGGCCTGATGTGTTTCGCGCTGAATATGCAGTGGGCGCGCGGCCAGCAGCAGGACGCGCCCGCGCAAGAACCGGCGGCCGTGGAAAGCGTCATGCCGGAGGAACCGGGCGTGCGCGTCGATCTGGGCGGCGCCGGCATCATCCACCGGGACGAAGTGGAATACCCGGAGGCGGCGATCCAGAAAGGCGTTCAGGGAACCGTGGTTGTGGAAGCGACGCTCGATGCGGCCGGAGTGGTCAGCGATGCGCGTGTGTTGAGCGGGCCGCCGGAACTGCGCAAGGCGGCGCTCCAATCGGTTTTGCAGTGGCACTTCACGCACGACGCGGCTGGGAGCACACGGCAGGTCCGCATCGCGTTCCAGTTAGCGGTTGCAAGTAACGCCGCGCCACGTTCTGCGAACCAACGCAGCCTTAGGGAGGAAGCTCGGGCGATGGTGGATGCGAAACGGGAGCAGGATATGGTGGACGCCCTGGTACAAAAACAATTGGCTGAGAGCATGGCGGAGGCGCGCACTCGGCAAAGCCGGCAAGCGGTCGACGCATCCGAGCTGCAGACCGAGGCGAAGAAACTGGCCGAACTGCTGGACACAGCGCGAGTCGAGCATGAATTGGCGTCCGCCAAGCTTGCTGACTCCGTCGCGCAGCAGGATCGCGCCAGTCAACTCCAATGGGACGCGCAGGCCGCCGCGCTGGCAGCGAGCGCTTCCGCACTAACGAATGCCCGCATGGCTCAAATGGCAGCCCTCGAAAAAAGCTTGGCCGAACTGCATGGCGCCGCGATGTTTGCGGGACGCAGGTTGAAGACCATCGACATTCAAGGTCTCGGCAGTGCCGTGCGCGATGAGCTGCTCGCGAAACTGCCTGTGCACGTGGGCGATACTCTAGCTGAAGATTCTATGGAAAAGGTCGCAGCGGCGGTGAAGCAGTTCGATGAACACCTCGGATTTTCGATGCTCACCACTCCCGACGGCCAGGCGCAAATTCGTATCACCGCGCCGGGTTCCGGCCACGCCTCCGAACTTCAGTGACCGAACTCCACGCTTGGTGGTATCCTTCGTTGCATGACAGCCATTGACAATCTGTTCGGGACTACTCAACTGAGCTCGACCCGGGCCGAGACCATCAAGAAAACCTACATGCTGCTTGGCCTCAGTGTGGCCGGCGCGGTCTGCGGCGGGTACCTCGGCGCGCAATCGGACACCTTGGCTAAGCTCTTCACCGGCTGGCTGGGTTGGATCCTGGCGATGGTGTTGCTCAACGTGATCCCGCGTGTAGCGATTGCGGCCCGCCACGATCCGGTGTTGGGCGTCACCGCGCTACTGGCCGATGGATTCGTTTCAGGACTGGTTCTGGCCCCCATCCTCCACATTGCGAGCCTCTATGCGCCCGGTACCATTCAGATTGCGATGCTGATGACCCTGATCGTGTTTGGCGCGGTCACGGTGTTCGTGATGTCATCGAGGCGGACTTTTTCCGCGCCGCGAGGACTGATGCTGGGGATCTCTGTCAGCATCATCGGCGCGATGGTGCTCAATGCGTTTCTCAACATCGGTCTGCTGGGGATGCTGATTGCCGCCGGAATCGGCATCCTGGGCGTCTGTATCCTGGTGTATGCCACCAGTGATGTCCTCAACAACCCCGACGCTGACAGCCCGATCCCTGGCGCGCTATTTCTGTTCGCGGGCCTGTTCAATGTGTTCGTGGCGATTTTGAATATTCTGCTGCGGCTGGACCGCAGGCGCTAGGGCGGCCGGCGCTCCGCCTCACCATTGGAGTTTCAGCTTGGCTTCCCATTTCTCCGTGGACGCCATCATCTCATCCCATGTAACCGTGCCGCCGCGGTACGCCGCCATGCGGCCCAAGATGCCGGTGAAGTTGCTCTCCACGGCGGTGGGCGCGTTATTGATCGGCTTGCCGGCGCGAATGCTTTCGATGAAATCCTTTATGTTGGCCACGCATCCGCCGGTGAATGTGTCGTCCTTCTGCGCTCCGGTCCAGGTCTTCGCCGGATCGTCGCTCATTATGCGGACCAGACCGCCATAGTGCGTGTCCGCGGATCCGTGAAGGCCGAAGCAGCGCACGCACAGGTCGGAGAAGGTCCCGGTAAGCTGGTGCGAGCTGAATGTGGCATGCACTTCGTTGGGATACCAGAAAGTCACGACGAAGTGGTCCCAGGCATCGCCGGTATCGCTCTTCGTTCCGGCCCAACTGGTTCGCCCGCCGGTCCCGTCTGCCTTCAGGGGATGGCCGCCGAGGTACCAGTTCGCCATGTCGAGCACGTGAATGTTCTGCTCGACGATGACGTCGCCGCTGAGGACGCGGTCGCCGATCCAGTTCACCATCCGCTTCAACCCGGTGTCCATGTCTGGCGTGGAACGGTCGATCCACGGACGGTTGGCATAATAAAACACCTGGGCCATGGCGATGTTCCCGATGTCCCCGCGCCGCAGGCGCTCGACCGCTTCCTGAAACACGGGACGGGCGCGGCTCTGGAAATCCACCCAAAAGCTCAGCCCCTTGCTCTGCGCCTTCAGTCCAGTGGCGAGAAAGCTCTGGCTCTCTGGCACGTCAACGGCCACCGGTTTCGCGCAGTAGACGTGCCTGCCGGCCTCCACGGCCGCGGCTGCGTGCATCGGGTGATAATAGGGCGGCGTCTCGATGACTACCGCATCGAGCTTGGAAGCGGCCAGTTCCCGGTACGCCTCCGGTCCCCAATACGCCCGGCCGGCATCCACGCGCAGTTTCTCGCGCGTGGCGTCGAGATTCTTCCGGATGACGTCGGCCACCGCCACCACGCGCGCCCCGGTGTGTTCCGGAAAGAAGGGCGCGATCCAGTTGCCGCGTCCTCCACAGCCCACCAACCCGACCTCGACGGTCGAGTTGGCCTGATACCCGAAGACCGTTTGCGGCTTCAAAAGAAGCACGCTTCCCGCGGCGTGCAGAAACTGGCGGCGCCCAGCGCCCGATGGATCGGCCATGAAATCCTCCTGCTCTCCGGATATCCGGTCTGGTTTACCATAGCAAGCCTTTCGGGTTTCGGACAAGCGTCAGTCTTATCTCATGCAAGATGAGCCTGGAGCGGGCGTTCGTTTCTCATACAAGATGAGCCTGGAGGGGCGATCCGTCATGCTGGGAATTGATCAT
>Ga0302326_10003158_pt1 | contig 39054 bp, 35 predicted proteins | sample Palsa_T0_3_FD_202264 | JGI IMG/M metagenome (GOLD analysis project Ga0302326, IMG submission 202264) | Peat permafrost microbial communities from Stordalen Mire near Abisko, Sweden - Palsa_T0_3 | ecosystem: Environmental > Terrestrial > Soil > Palsa > Peat permafrost | place: Sweden: Abisko... | reverse complement strand
CGGTATGGTGGGATGAGTATGATCGGTGCGGTTCTTTGACAATCCGCCGTTGCTGAAACTGTGTAGGACAATCCGGCACACGGGCGGGACGCCCGCGCCACTAGGGAAATTGCGAAACGAACCCAAATCGGCCGGTTGTGTGCGGTGGAGCTTAGTGGTTGGATGGGAGGGTGTTGGAATGGGTTTTGTGGTGAGGAGGTGTGTCGGGTCGCCGGAGTGAAAGGTGGGAAAACGGGGCAGAGAAACGGCGGGAGATCCGTATTTTTAACGACCGGCGGTCATAGACCGCCGCTACAGTTCCGAAACTGCCACCACTGCTGCCAATCGCCTACTTCTTGATGGCCAGTACGAGGCCGACTGCGAGGAGGCCAACGGGGATGGCGATGGCGAAGACGGGTTCGTCTTTCACCCAATTGCCGAACAGATCGTGGCCGGCGGCGCTGAACGTCGTATTGGCGACAGTCACGCTACGCTTGTTGGTGTAGTCGTAGCGGGCGTAGGCGAAGCTGAGAATCGCGAGCACAATCGCGACGGAGAGGACGTTGAATCGTTTACGCATATTGACCTCCTGAGTGTTGCGTTACAGCGATGGCTTTACCATGTTCCAACCGTCCCCCTCACCTTAATCCTCTCCCCCGGAGGGGAGAGGAAACCGGCTGGCGCAGATCAAAGGAGGATCTCCTCTCCCCTTGGGGGACAGGACGGGTGAGGGGTATGTCTTTCCGTCTCATGACTGAGACCTGTTCATGACATTCCAACTAATAGGCGGCTTGCACGCCGCCGAGTTTCCGTTTCTGCATCCAGGGGAAATTGGCGCGAATTTGTTCGCCCAGTTTCTCGATGGGGTGTTCCGCGCCACGCTTCATCAACGCGTTGTAGACGGGACGGCCCGCCTGGTTTTCGGTGATCCATTCCTTGGCGAACACGCCGCTTTGGATTTCGCCGAGGATCTTCTTCATCTCCGCGCGGGTCTGGTCGGTGATGATGCGTTTGCCGCGGGTGATGTCGCCATATTTCGCCGTGTCGCTGATGGAGAACCGCATACCACTGATGCCCGCCTCGTAGATGAGATCCACGATGAGTTTCATTTCATGCAGACATTCAAAATAGGCCATCTCGGGAGCGTAGCCGGCTTCGACGAGTGTCTCGAAGCCTGCGAGAATCAATTCCGAGCAGCCGCCGCAGAGCACCGCCTGCTCGCCGAAGAGGTCGGTTTCCGTCTCTTCGCGGATCGTCGTTTCAAACACCGCGGCGCGCGTGGCGCCGATGCCCTTGGCCCACGCCAGGGCGATCTGCTTGGCGTTGCCGGTGGCGTCCTGGTGGACGGCCACGAGCGAGGGAACGCCTTTGCCTTCCGTGTACATGCGGCGAACCAGATGGCCCGGGCCTTTCGGCGCGACGAGAAACACATCAACATCATCAGGAGGAATGATCTGGCCAAAATGCAACGAGAACCCGTGCGCGACGCCCAGCGCTTTGCCCTTTTTCAGGTGCGGCGCGATTTCGCGGCGATACGTCTCGCCGTGGCGCGTGTCGGGAATCGTGATCATGATCACGTCGGCGGCTTTGGCGGCATCGGCGACACTGCGGACGTCAATGCCCTGTTTCTTCGCCACGTCGACGGACTTGCTGCCTTCGTAAAGGCCGACGACGACGTTCACGCCGCTATCTTTGAGATTCAGCGCGTGGGCGTGGCCCTGCGAGCCGTAACCGATGACGGCGCAGGTCTTGCCCTTGAGGTATTTCAGGTCTGCATCTTTGTCGTGGTAAATTTTGGCTGCCATGATTCTCTCCTAACGATTCCTCCCACTGTGTCACCCTGAGCGGAGCGAAGGGTCTGGCTCGCATCCGGGCTAAATTCTTCGCTTCGCTCAGAATGACAGCAATGGGAAATTAACGGTCGCTATTTCCTCGGCATCGCCACTTTTCCCGTACGCGTGATGTCGCGGATGCCGAACGGTTCCATCAAATCCAAAAACTTGGCAATTTTCGATTCGTTGCCCGTGATCTCGATGGTCAACGCCTTGTGGGCGACATCGACGATCTTCGCGCGAAAAATATCGCAAATCTGCATGATTTCGGAGCGCGTCTTGTTGTCGGCGCCGACCTTGATGAGGACGAGTTCGCGGTCGACGTACTCGCCTTCCTTGAAATCCTGCACCTTGATGATGTCTACGAGCTTGTTGAGTTGTTTCGTGACCTGTTCGAGAACGGTGTCGTCGCCTTTCACCACAATGGTCATGCGGGACTGGGTCGGGTCCTGCGTCGGGGCAACGTTGAGTGTGTCGATGTTGAACCCGCGGCCGCTGAACAGCCCCGAAATGCGGGTCAACACGCCAAATTTGTTTTCGACCAGAACTGACAGGGTATGCCTCATAAAGCGCCCCGCTTATACGGCAAACCCCGCCGTCAAGCAACCCCCATTTGTCTTGCGATAGTCGTGTCATTGCCCCTACGATACGCCATGCCTTTCAAACAGCTTGGACTTTCTGAAGATGTGCTGCGCGGCGTACAGGCTGCGGGATACACCCAGCCGACACCAATTCAACTGCGCGCCATCCCGCTTATTTTGGCCGGCAAGGACATCATCGGCTCGGCGCAAACCGGAACCGGCAAGACGGCCGCCTTCGCCCTGCCGATTCTCACGCTCCTGAAAACGCACGGCAAATGCCGCTGTCTCGTGCTCGAACCCACCCGCGAACTGGCTGCACAGGTCGAGACCGCGTTCCATGAATATGGGCGCTTCGGCAATATGAGGACGGCGGTTGTCTTTGGCGGGGTCGGTTACGGCGAACAGAAGCAGGAGTTGCAGCGCGGTGTGGATATCGTTGTGGCGACGCCGGGGCGGCTGCTGGATTTGTTGGGGCAGGGGACGCTGCACTTGCGCGACGTGGGCCTGCTGGTGCTCGATGAAGTGGATCGCATGCTCGACATGGGCTTTCTGCCCGACGTGCGCAAGATCATCGACCGCTGTCCGAAACAGCGGCAGACGTTGCTGTTTTCCGCAACTGTCCCGCCTGAGATCGAACGGCTTGCCGCATGGGTGCTTCACGAGCCCGAGAAGGTTGAGATTGGCGCAGGCCGATCGCCCGCCGAGACGGTCACGCATGCCTGCTATCCCGTCGCGACCAGCCAGAAGTTTCAACTACTTGCAGCCTTGTTGGAACGCACGAATTTCGAGAGCGTGCTCATTTTCTCGCGGACCAAACACGGCGCTGACAAGATTGCGACCCGGTTGCGGGCCGAGCGGCACTCGGTGGCGGCGTTGCACTCGAATCGCACGCAACGCGAGCGGGTCGAGGCGCTGGAGGGATTCAAGTCCGGCAAGTACGAGGTCATGGTCGCGACCGACATCGCCGCGCGTGGACTGGACGTGGAAGGCGTCACACACGTGATCAACTACGACGTGCCGCAGCATCCGGAAGATTACGTTCACCGTATTGGCCGGACCGGCCGCGCACAGAAAATTGGCGATGCATTTACGCTGGTGACCATTGAGGAACTCGAATACCTCCGCGCCATCGAGCGGTTCATCGGCCAAAAGATCGCGCAGCTCAAACTGGAGAATTTCAATTACGTCCTGACGCCGATGTTTGAAGAGAAGCAAATCTCCGGCGACCGCCGCAGCGTCCGCGCCGTGCGCACGATGAAAGGTTATTCCTTCAGCCCAAGCCGTCGCCGCAGGTAGGGCGCGACCGCCGGGCTCGCCGTTGGTGTTGTAGAGGCGCTTCTGTGAAGCGCCGAATGTGTTTCCTTCGCGAAGAACTTCGGCGGCTCAGAGAGCTCGTCATTGAGCCAGCCAGCCTACCATAATTCATTCGGCCCGGCGGGTACCTTAACCACGGACGCGGGTTCGGCGGCCAAACCTAGCGGATGCGGTTCGTATTGCGGTAGCAGATCGCCGTTTCCATCGAGAAATTGCTCACGCCAGGCCCGATACGCCGCGATAATATCGTCAAATTCGGCGCGGGTGCTCAGGCGGACGACGAGTTTGTGGAATTCCTTGGCCGGGCCGAGGCTACGGGAATATTGCAGTGCGACCTTGCGGAACATGCGGCAACCCTGCCTCTCGCCGAAGATTTCCACCATGAAATCAAGATGATGCTTCATCACGGCGACGTGCTCCTCGAAACTTGGTTCGGGTGGCAATTCTCCAGTCGTTAGATAATGCGCCACATGCCGGAAAATCCACGGATTGTAGAATGCGCCGCGACCGATGCTGATCGCGGCGCAGCCGGTTTGGTCGAACATCATCTTCGCGGTCTGTGGGGTCGTAATATCGCCGTTGCCGATAACGGGCACGCGCTGCACGGCTTCCACGACGGCGCGAATGCCGGCGAGATTCACGGAGCCGCTGAAGCCTTGTTGCCGTGTGCGTCCGTGTACGGCGATGGCGGCGACACCGACGTCTTCCAAGGCGCGGGCGAGACCGGGCGCGGTGAGATTTTCGTCGTCCCAGCCGAGCCGCATCTTCGCGGTAACAGGGATCTTCACGGCGTTGACCATTGTGTTGACGATGCGCGCGGCTTTGGCGTGATCGGCCATCATCGAAGAGCCGCCGCCGTTCTTGCAAATCTTGCGGACCGGGCAGCCCATGTTGATGTCCACGGAACTCACGCCGAGCGATTCGAGCAACACGGCGGCATCGCGCATTTCCTCGGGTTGAATGCCGTAAAGCTGGACCGCCAGCGGACGATCTTGCAGTCGGGTCTGAATGAGCTGGAGCGCCTTGCGGTTCTTCTCGAGTAGCGAACGGGCGTTGACCAAATCGGTGGTGCAGAGTCCGGCGCCGCCAATTTCGCGGATGATGAGGCGAAAGGGCAGGTTGGTGTACCCCGCCAGCGGCGAGAGGAACAGATTCGATTCGAGTGTGAGTTGGCCCAAGGCGAACGACATTGCCCAATCCATACGGCTTTTCGGGAGGATTTGCAATCTAACGCACATGGGGTTAGCTTTACCGTTGGGTGCAGAATATTCGTCAGTGGATAGCCGCAGGGCTGATGTGTGGGCTGTGCGGTTGCGCGGCCTCGCCGCCCTACACCGCCGAGAGTGTGATCCGGGCGCAGCAGACAACCGCGCCGCAGAATCCTGTCTCTCCGCCGCAGCAAAGCGCAGTGTTTACACCGCCCGTCCAAGCCCCGACCGACGCCACGCCGCAAGACTATCACGGCATCAATTTAGAGCACTGGATTACCAAACTTTCCGATGGTGGGAAAATCGTGACGTTGGAGGACGGTTCCGTTTGGGAAATCAGCCCGGCGTATTTGGGAAGGACGATGGTCTGGGCTCTCGCGCAGAGAATCGTGGTGAGCAGGGGCGTGAACCCCGGATACCCCTACCAGATTGCCAACGACACAAACAAAGATGTCGTGCTGGGCCGATTAGCAGGGGGCGCAAGTCCGCAGTAGGCAGGAGCCAAAAAAGGTTGTCGCTTTCTTTATGAAGATAGGTAATACTGGAACAGTCGTGAAGGAGGAGGTGTTGGCCAACCCAGTGCTCGGAGAAGTCCGTGCGTCACAGACGGGCTTCGCAACGCCGTTATTTCGGGATGATGATGGCCGAAACCAGAAGTTGCACCGTGGGTTTTGACGTGCCAGGCTGATTACCCATGCCATTACAAGCTGTCACATCGCTGGTCACATTTGGAACGGAGCTGCTGAACAACCCGCGGCCAATGGGCTCTGCCGTGCCGAGTTCCCGCTTTCTGGCGAAGCGTATGGCTCGTTTCCTTCCCCGGTCGCCACGCGGTTACGTCATCGAATTGGGAGCCGGAACCGGCGCCATCACCGCCGCCCTGTTGGGACGAGGAATTCCGCCCGAGCGCATCCTCTCAATCGAGCGTTCCGAGACGATGGTGAAACTACTGAAACGGCGCTTCCCACACTTGAATATTGCGTTGGGCGATGCAGCCGAGCTTCGTTCCCTCCTCAAGGCGCACCTCGGCGCGGGTGAGATTGACGTGAGTTATGTCGTCTCCAGCCTTCCCTTGCGGTCACTCCCGGAACCGGTTGTGACGCGCATTCTACAGGAGGTGGAACATGTCTTGCATAAGGACGGCAAACTGCTCCAGTACACATACGACCTCCGCAAAACCCCGCATCCGGCCCTGTCGGCCTTCAAGCGCCGCTGCACCACTGTCGTCTGGGCCAATTTCCCGCCCGCCCGATTGGATGTCTTTCAAAAGAACGGGCATTCTGTATAGAACCTCCAGCCCGATTCCCTGATTGCATCTAGTCCGCCCTGACCAAGGTCTGTAGTTGGGAGGAGACCGCATCCAGGGCGTGTTGCACCTCGGGCGTGCGAATACCTTCCGCGTCCTTGAGCGGGGTGGTTACCAAGGTGATCCTGGCACGGATGATTCTGTCCCGCGGCACATATTCAAGATCCTGAAGGATCTCGCTGAAGAGTGCGTCGGCGGACCGTCCCGTCTCATTTGTCTCTGCGATCACACTGTCTAATTTCGCGCGCAACTGGGTCTTCTCTTCCGGCGTGGCCTTGCGATAATCCGCGCGGATCTGGTTGGCAACCGAGTCAAACTCCTGTTGCAGTGAATCGAGTTTGACCACGTCCTTTTTCCAGGCGTCGATCTTTTGGACGCACCGGGACGCCGCATCACGATTGATGGCGGAGGATCTCGCGACGGGTCCGGAGCACGAGGCCGCCAGCCACGCCAAAATACCGGCCAGCGCACAACGCGCCCAGCAATTATTGATCATTCTCACGGCTTCTTTTCGATGCGTCCCCATCTCTCAAACAGTCCTTTCAGGCGGGAATGATTTAGCAATTGTTGCGCCAATTCCTGGAGCAATACGGATCGGGTCGGTATGTGTCGCTTTGGACATGACCAAATGACGGGCATACCCTATAATCGCTCTCACGAGCGGATCTGAAGCCTTTGGCGTGGTTGCTGGCATCAGCGGGTTCTTGTCGGATGGCAAAGCGAGGACATCGAGCAATGAAGAAATGGGCGGCCGGGATCGGCATCGCCTTGGCGCTTTACACCATTCTTGGCTTTCTCGTTCTCCCCGCCATCATCAAATCGCAGATGCTCAAACGCCTGCCCGCGTTGACCCATCGTCGCGTCGCGGTGCAGGAGGTGAAGTTGAATCCGTACGCGCTTTCATTCACATTACGCGGGTTTTCGCTCACGGAAACAAACGGTGATGAGTTCGCTTCGCTCGGCGAGTTGTACGTGAACTTCCGGTCCATTTCACTCCTGAAGCGCGGGTTTATCTTCAAGGAGATCAGCCTCAAGCGACCCTCCGCAAACATCATTTTATTGGCCGACGGCACATTCAATTTCTCAGACCTGCTTACGAATCAGATACCGGTCACGGCCCCGGCCCCGCCATCGCCCACACAAGAATTACCCCTCGTGATGGTTGACGAGTTGAAAATCGAAGACGGCCGGTTCGACTTCACGGACCTGGGCCGGAAGAAGCCGTTTCATCGGCGAGTCGGTCCGATCAACGTCCGCCTCACCAAATTCACCACGCGGCCAAAGGAAGGTAGTTCGTATTCCGTTACGGTCAGCACGGAAGATGGCGAGACGATCGCCTGGTCGGGTGATCTTAGCTTCACACCACTCCACTCCGCGGGCACGTTTCAACTGGCCGGGCTGCAGGTCAAGAAATACGCCGCGTATGCCGAAGATGCCGCGCCCGTCCAGATTCTCGGTGGGCGCGTGGACTTGCAGACGGACTATCGATTTGAGCTGGCCGGTGGTGCCGCCAGTCTCGCGGTTTCCAATCTCGTATTGGACCTGGCCGGCGTGGAGGCCACGACGACACAGCCACGGCCCGCGCGGGCGAGCATCGACAAGCTGCGTCTCTCGATCAGCGGGGTGACGTTCGACACCGCGTCAAGGAGTCTTGGCGTCGCGGAAATTCGTCTGGCTGATCTTCAGACAGGTGTGACATTTTTGCCGGGGATCGCGGCCACGCAAACAGTTGTCGCAGCCACGGCGCCGCGCCCATCAGTATCGAAAGCGCCAAGCACGCAAGCCAATAATTTCCAGGTCCAAATTGGCGAGCTTGCGCTCGACAACGCATCGTTTCATTTCACCGATGAATCGATTGATCCGCACGTCGAATCATCGGTCGAGGAATTCAAAGGTAGTGTGAAAGGGCTGAGCTCCGACGTCAATGCGGTGGCCGTGGTGGGCTTCAAGGGCAAGGTGAACAAGTATGCGCCATTCTCGATCACGGGCAAGATCAACCCGCTGGCGTCGGACTTGTTTGTCGACGTGGCGATTTCGTTGAAGGAAGATGCCCTGAAGCCCGCGTCGCCGTACGCGGCGAAGTACGTCGGCTATCCCTTTGACAATGGCGCGCTCTCGCTGGATCTGCGCTATTACGTTACGCAGAAGGAATTGAAATCGGAAAACAAAGTCCGCGTGGACCAATTGCAACTCGGAGAGGCCAGTAACAGTCGTGATGCGATCAAACTGCCGGTCAAACTCGGCGTTGCGCTCTTGCAGGATCGCCACGGCGTGATCGCGCTCGACCTGCCCGTCAATGGACGCCTCGACGATCCGAAGTTCAAGCTTGGCCCCGTCATCATGCAGGTGTTCATGAACGTCATGACCAAGGCGATGACCAAACCGTTCGCGCTCCTGGGGTCGGTCTTCGGCGGTGGTGAGGACCTTGACCACATTGTCTTCGAGCCGGGCGGGGCGGACTTTACCGCCGGTGAGGCTGGCAAACTTGATACGTTGGCGACCGCACTGTACGAACGGCCCGGCTTGAAACTCGGTATTGTTGCCTCTATCGATCCTGTCGCGGATCGAGCGGCACTGGCGCGGCAGAAACTGGAGCGAAAACTTGCCGAACTGCGCGCCAAGGAACTTCAGGCCGCTGGGCAGAAGGTGACATCGGTGGACGCGGTTCGTTTGACTCCCGAAGATCGACAGCGATTGCTCAAGCTGGCGTACGCGCAGGCCATGGGACTCGTCGATACCAAGGCCTCATCCGGCCGTGCTGCGACGGTCGTTGCCCATCTGACGACGAGGCAAAACTTCGAGCCATTGCGCCAGGCACAGACGGCAGAACAGACCAACAGCACCCCGGCAATTAAGACGCCCAGTCTCGCAGATATGGAGGCGAAGCTGATCGAAGTCGCGGAGGTGACTCCTGACGATTATAAGAAGCTCACGGATCACCGCGCCGCCGCCGTGGAGAGCTATTTGTTGCAAAGTGGCAAAGTCACCACCGAACGGATTACCATCGCCGCCTCCAAACCGGTGAGTGCATCGTCCCCCGGTGCGAGCCGTGCGGATTTGACGCTGCAGTAACAACCCGCTGGCTGGTCACATCACGACACGGGACTCGGGCGTGACGGATGTTGCGTAACGGCTGTTCTTGTTCTGTAGATGCACTGATGCCCCGAACGCACGGCTCAGCGACGCCGACGTCAGCACGTCGGTCTTCCGGCCTTGGGCAAGCACGCAACCGCCTTTCAGCAGCAGCGCGTGCGAAAACACCGGCATGATTTCCTCCACGTGGTGCGTGACCAAGATGAGTGTCGGCGCGGCCTTGCGTCGGCCCAGTTTTTCCAGAAACTGCAAAAAATGCTCGCGCGCGACGGGATCGAGTCCCGCGCACGGTTCGTCAAGAATCAGCAGCGGCGGTTTGGCCATCAAGGCGCGGCCAATGAGCACACGCTGGCGTTCGCCTTGCGACAAGACGCGCCACGGGCGCGCGGCAAGATGCGAGCATTCGATACTCTTCAGGATCTGAGTGGCGGCTTTGCGATCTATGGCGGATGGTTCGCCCCAGTAATCAATCATCGCATATTTGCCGCTGACAACGGTCTCCAGCGCAGGCTCATTGTCCGCCATCATCTGGCGAACGGATGAACTGACCAACCCGACGCGCTTGCGCAGTTCCCGCCAGTCCGTCTCGCCATACCGCTCGCCGAGCACCTCAATCGTACCGCCGGTCGGTGTGAGGTAGGCCGTCAACGCACTAAGGAGCGAAGTCTTGCCTGAACCATTCGCGCCGAGAATGGCCCAGTGCTCCCCGCGGTCCACGCGCCAGGACACATCGTCAAGAATGACCGTCGTGTCGCGCTCGACGCGCAGGTTGTGGACATGCAAAACCGCTGATTCTCTCCGTCTTGACATCGTGTAAATCGTAACACAAAAGTTTCCGCAGCGCTTGTCCGTAGCGTGCTTGCGTCTTGCCAGCGGGTTTCCGGTTCGGCTATGGTAAAACCCGTTATGGCGACGACGATTTTAGTGGGCGCGCAGTGGGGCGATGAAGGCAAGGGCAAGATCATCGACGTGCTGACCGAGCAGGCCGACGTAGTGGTGCGGTACCAGGGCGGCAACAACGCGGGCCACACGGTTGAGGTCGGCGACCAGAAGTACGTGTTGCATCTGATCCCGTCGGGCATCCTGCATTCAGGCAAAGTCAGCGTGATTGGCAACGGCGTCGTGGTGGATCCGATCGCGCTGCTCGGCGAGATCGAGCACCTGCGCGGCCGCGGCGTGACCATCGACGGCAATCTGTACGTCAGCGAGACGGCGCATCTCGTATTCCCGTACCACAAGTTGCTCGACGAAATTCGCGAAGAGCAGAAGGGAAAACGCAAGATCGGCACGACGAAACGCGGCATTGGGCCCGCATATGCCGACAAAGTGGCGCGCACCGGTTTGCGGCTCGTCGATTTACTTTCGCCTGAACGTTTTTCCGAGAAACTGCGTCGAAAGGTTCGGGAAAACAATGAGATATTCAAAGCGTTCCGCGTGAAGCCGTTGAGCTTTGCGAGGATCAACGAGGAGTATCTTGCGTGTGCCCGCAAATTGCGGCCCTTCATCACGGACACGGTGACGCTGCTGAATCGCGCCGTGCATGATGGACGAAATATCCTGTTCGAGGGTGCCCAAGGGACGCTGCTCGATATCGATTTCGGGACGTACCCGTTCGTGACCAGTTCGAATGCGACGGCGGGCGGCGCCTGTGTCGGTACGGGCGTTCCACCGAACAAGGTTGAGCGCGTGGTCGGCGTTATGAAGGCCTATACGACACGGGTGGGCGAGGGGCCGTTCCCGACGGAATTGCTCGACGATCAGGGTGCACAACTGCGCGAGACCGGGCGCGAATTCGGGGCGACCACGGGCCGGCCCCGGCGCTGTGGCTGGTTCGACGCGGTGGCAACACGTTATTCGGTCATGGTCAACGGCATTGACGAACTGGCCGTCACAAAACTCGACGTGCTCGACGCCTTGCCGAAGATCAAAGTGTGCGTCGCATACAAAGTAGGCGGCAAGGTCTACGACACCGTGCCGAACGACATCGATTTGTTGAAACGGTGCACGCCCATGTACCAGGAATTTGAAGGTTGGCAGACTTCCACGAAACTCGCGCAGGATTCTGACCAATTGCCGAAGCGCGCGCGCATCTACCTGCAGAAGCTCGCCCAACTCAGCGGCGCGAAACTGAGCATCGTGTCCGTCGGAGCGCGTCGCGAGGAGACGATGTTTTTGTAAGCCTTTTTGTGGGAGCGACATTCTTGTCGCTCCCACGAATTGAAACGGATGATACAACATCCCAAAAACCTTCCCCGCCACGTGGCCATCATCATGGATGGCAACGGCCGGTGGGCGCGCGAGCGGGGGTTGCCGCGGATCGAGGGGCATCGGCGCGGCGCGGAAAGCGTGCGCGAGATTGTCCGCGTCTCGGGTGAATTGGGCGTCGATTATCTGACGTTGTACGCGTTTTCGATTGAGAACTGGAACCGTCCGAAGGCCGAAGTGTCCGCGTTGATGCGCCTGCTGGAGTTTTATCTGAAGCAGGAGATTGCCGAATTGGACAAGAGCAACGTGCGGCTGGCATCCATTGGCCGGGTGCACGAATTGCCCGACAGCGCCCAACGACAATTGAGTAAATCCATCGATGCGCTGAAGAAAAACACGGGTCTGACGCTCGTGCTGGCGTTGAGTTACGGCGGCCGCGCGGAGATTGTCGACGCCGTGCGGTCGATCTGCCGCGAAGTGAAGGGCGGCCGTCTCGACGTGGAGGGCGTCGACGAGAAGGTCATCTCGCAGCATCTGTACACGCGCACGATCCCCGATCCGGATTTATTGATTCGGACCAGTGGCGAAATGCGGGTGAGCAACTTTCTGCTCTGGCAGATCTCTTATGCGGAGATTTACGTCACGGAAACGCTCTGGCCGGACTTCCGCAGGGCGGCGTACCTGAAAGCACTCGAAGATTATGGCGGACGAAGCCGTCGCTTCGGCCGCGTCGGTCCGAACGAGACCACGTGAGCGGCACGCCCGACAATTCTGGCATCGTAGCGCCCGCGCCGGGCGCGAATCCCAGTGCCGCCGTGGCTGCGGCCACCACACTACCTCCGTCGCGTAGCGGCTTCCGTTGGCGATTGATCAGCTCCATCGTGCTCTGGGGAATCATGCTGGCGGTCATCTTCTGGCTGCCCCCGACCGCGCTGTATATTTTCGTGAATGTGGTCACGGCGCGGGCGGTGTGGGAGTTCTACAAAATCTGTGAGGCCAAGGGACTGCGCACCTACAAGGTCTGGGGTGTCATCGGCACCATCGCGTTGCTTTCGGGAAGCTGGTTCGTGTTTGGCATGAGAGAGTTTCATTCGACCGCCGATTTCGCGCCGCTATCCTATGACTTCGACATTTTTATCCTGCTGGTATTTGCGATCGGTGTTTTCATCCGCCAGTTCCCGCAAAAGTTGAATCCGCAAGGCATCGAGACCATGGCGGTAACGCTCTTCGGATTGATGTACGTGGCCTGGCTGGCGAATTTCATCACCCGCGTCAATTTCGCCACGGCCAACGGGCGATACTGGGTCATGTACCTCGTTGCTGTGACGAAGTTCACCGACATCGGTGCGTACATCGTGGGTTCGACACTCGGTCGCCACAAGATGACCCCGCGCATCAGCCCGAAGAAAACGTGGGAAGGGACTGTCGGTGGTCTGTTGTTCGCGGTGGTCACCAGCGTGCTGTGTTTTCACTACATGCCGGATAAACTGGAAGCGGATGGGATGAAAATGTCACATGCGATAGTGCTCGGTCTCCTCCTCGGCTTCGCCGCCGTGATCGGCGATCTGGCGGAATCCCTCGTCAAGCGCGAGGCCGGCGTCAAAGACTCCAGCACGATCCTCCCCGGACACGGCGGTTGCCTCGACATGATCGATAGCCTCTTATTCACCGCCCCGCTGCTCTACGTGTACATGCGGCTGGTGCTGCGCTGATGGGATTCAGCGGCGATGCGCCGTCGCTATTTCACAGGCAGTCCGCAGTCTGCCAGAATCGCAATATCCAACGGACTTACAGAGTACCGCTGGCCGTGCTGCAAGCCAATTCCGTTCATGACATCGCTTTTGAGGACGGGATCCACGTTAAGAACATCGTCGCCGACGTGGAAATAATTGCTGCTTTTGGTGGCAAGCGGAATCGGCTTCCCGTACTTGCCGACGGCGGTCGGGCCGCTGAACGAGAAGTCAAAACCATTCGATGCTACCCATCGATCATAGGTGCTTATGTAGGTTCCGCCCACGTTCCCAGTTACGGGGTTGATGAAACCGTTGAATGCCAGCGCGTGGCCGAGTTCGCGCAGGATGATGGAAAGCCCATCGAGCTTGTCGCCGGGCATGGGAGAGTTGCGCGTCTGCAGGTCGGGATCCCACCACAGGGTCTTGAAATATGCAGGGTCAATGACGATTTCCACATCCGGTCCCTGGCCACCAGGGGCTTTGCCGGTTCGAAGTTTGTAAGCCATGCCTTCCTCCATGACGATCTTGCCGTTGTACGTCTCGTTGTTGAATGGGGCGTTACGGAGGCTGCGACCAGATGCTGGTGTCGGCGATTTCTGGATCCGAAACTCAATCGCAATCGCGCAATTGGTCTCACAATTGACGGCATTAATGTGCTGTCCCCACATCCCTGCCGCTCTCAGAATATGGTTGGACACGGTGGATTCGAGGCCCGCGAATTCCGCAGGGAACGGCTCGACAACAACCTGAAACTGGATTTGTGATTCGGAGGCCGATGCCGTACCAATCAACAAGGCGGCTGCCGCGGCGCAACAAAGGCGTGAAATGATTAGATTCTTGGACACGTTCGTACTATCCCCGTCCCGACGGAAAGTGTCAAACCGAACATCCGCCGCAGGACGCAGCCAGCCTGTTGATGCGGGCACGAAACGCTTGAGGTGGGACGCTAAGAACAGTATGCTGACACACCGCATCGGATGAAACCCAAGAATATTGTTCTGCTTGGCTGCACCGGCTCCATCGGCGTTTCGACGCAGAAGGTGGCGGCCGATTTGCCGGATCAGATTCGCATCGTGGGGATGGCGTCGCGCGAGAGCGTGGATGGGATGGAGCAGGCGATACGGCAGTTCAAACCGCTCGCGGTGGGGATGACGAATCCGGAGAAGGCGAGAGATCTCGAAAAACGACTCGGCACGCCCGGTGGGCGCGCCCGACCACGGATTTGCTCTGGCGAGCGGGGGTTGATCGAATTGGCGACGATGCCGGAGGCGGACATTGTGTTAGTGGCGATCGTGGGCACGGCGGGGTTGGAACCGGCGCTGGCGGCGATTCGGGCGGGGAAGGATCTAGCGGTCGCGTCGAAGGAGATCCTCGTAATGGCAGGCGAACTCGTGATGAGCGAGGCGCGCAAGTACGGGGTTAAAGTATTGCCAGTGGACAGCGAGCACAGCGCGATTTTTCAATGTCTCGAAGGCCGTGAGCCGCAAGACGTGAAGCGGCTGATTCTGACGGCGTCAGGTGGGCCGTTTCGCCAGACGCCACGCGAGCAGTTTGCGAAGATCACGGTGGCGCAGGCGTTGAAGCATCCGAGCTGGAACATGGGCCAGAAGATCACCATCGACTCGGCCACGCTGTTCAACAAGGGGTTGGAGATGATCGAGGCGCGGTGGCTGTTCGACATCGAGGTGGACCGCGTCGATGTGGTGATCCATCCCCAAAGCGTGGTGCATTCGATGGTGGAGTTCCGGGACGGATCGATCTTGGCGCAATTGAGCGTGCCCGACATGCGCTACCCGATTCAGTACGCCCTCACATGGCCAAGGCGATTGCCGAATTCAATGCCGCCAACAGATTTCGCGAAGATCGGGACGCTCACATTCGAAAGCCCGGATCGCGAAAAATTCCCATCGTTGCGGCTGGCACATGAGGCGGGACGCGTAGGCGGGACGATGCCGGCGGTGTTTAATGCGGCCAACGAAGTAGCAGTCGCGCGGTTCGTAGACAGGAAAATTGGGTTTTTGCAGATTTTTGAGACCGTGGAGAGGGTAATGCACGCGCACCATAAGGGCGGCAGCGCAGGGGCCTCATGGGTTGCATCGCCGACATTGGATGTTATACTGGAAGCTGACCTCTGGGCCAGAAAGGAAGCCGAACGTGTCGCTTGATACCGTATTACGCGTGATCACCGACTGGATTTATCCAGCGGTCATGGTCCTTTTCTTTTTCGGAATGACGATTTTCTTTCACGAACTAGGCCATTTTTTGGTCGCCAAGAGGTGTGGCATGGTGATCGAGCGATTTTCGGTCGGGTTTGGACCGAAAATCTTCGGCTGGGTGAAGGACGGGATCGACTACCGCGTGGCGTGGTTGCCGTTCGGGGGATACGTCGCCCTGCCGCAAATGTCTCCGATGGAAACCATCGAGGGTAAGACCGACGCAAAACAGGAAGACCTGCCGGTTGCTTCTCCTTCGTCCAGGATACAGGTAGCGCTCGCCGGTCCGGCCATGAACATCCTGTTGGCTTTGGCCCTGGCCACAATTTTGTGGAGAGTGGGCATGCCGACGAATCTGGCCGTTGTCGGCTGGGTTGATTCCGGCAGCCCGGAGGAACTGGCCGGGGTGCGTCCTGGTGACCGCATCGTCGAAATCAACGACCAGAAGGTCAAGACCTGGGGTGAGTTCATGGAAGTCGTGGCGTTTAGCCGCGAGCCGACGGTACGCGTGGCTGTCCAGCGAGACGGAGAGCAGAAGGAATTTCTGCTCGAGACGAAACTCAACGAGCAGTTTGGCGTAAAGATGCTGGAACACTTGTGGCCGCGCGGGCATCCGTTCGCTGAGAGAGTATTTTCGGGTACACCAGCCGAGCGCGCCGGGCTGCTGCCGGGCGACCAGTTCATATCGATTGGGGGAGTTCCTATTTACAGTTCCGACCAACTGCGGGAGTTGATTGGCCGGCGGGTAGACCAGCCGACGGAAGTCAAGGTGCGTCGTGGCGAGGTGATGCAGTCGTTGACGGTGTCTCCCGAAATGAGCGCCGAGGAAAAAGTCGGGCGGATTGGGGTTCAATTGGGCGATCACATGGAAATTGAGAAACCCGGCCCGACACCAGTGGAGCAATTCGAGGATGTCCTTGTTTCCATGGGACGCATGGTCAAAGGGATGGCCCATTCCAAGGAGACGGGCGTCAGCGCGCGGAGCATGAGCGGTCCGTTGGGAATCGTGACGATTTGGTGGTACGCCATCGTCAGTGGCGGCTTGCGCCAGGGGCTGCATATCGCTGTGTTGCTGAATATCAATCTGGCGATCATCAACCTCTTGCCCATGCCGATTCTTGACGGTGGGCACATCGTCTTCGCGCTGCTGGAAGCAGTCCGCCGCAAACCCCTGAGCGCACGTCTCGTGCATGCAGCTTCCATGATGTTTGCGGTCTTGTTGATCACGTTCATGCTGTACATTACTTTTTTTGACATTCAGCGATTGGCGCTGGGCTTCTCCAAGGCGCCGACCAAACCCAAGATCGAAGAACAAGCACCAGCCCCACAACCTGTCCCCCAGCCATGAACTACTGCACGAATCCATTTTTCTGGCAACGGCGCATCACGCGCGAAGTGAAAGTCGGCACCGTTGGCGTCGGCGGCGACAATCCGATCCGTGTCCAGACGATGCTGATCTCCGACACGATGAAGACGGAGGCCTGCGTCACCGAAGCGATTCCGATCATCGAGGCCGGCTGCGAAATCCTGCGCATCACCGCGCCCAGTATCAACGACGCCAAGAACCTCAAAAACATCGTCAGCGAGTTGCGCAAACGCGGTTATGCCACGCCCATTGTTGCCGACATTCATTTTGTTCCCGCCGCGGCCATGGAGGCGGCGCTCTGGTCTGAAAAAGTCCGCATCAATCCCGGCAATTACGCCGACCGCAAGAAATTTGCGACGCGCGAATACTCGGACGATCAATACGCGGACGAGTTGGAACGGCTGGAGAAAGCGCTCACGCCGTTGGTGCTCAAGTGCCGGGAGTTGGGACGCGCCATGCGCATTGGCACGAACCACGGCTCGCTGTCCGACCGCATCATGAACCGCTACGGCGACACGCCGTTGGGCATGGTGGAAAGCGCGCTGGAATTCGTCCGCGTTTGCCGCAAACACAACTACCATGAGATCATCCTGTCGATGAAGGCCAGCAACCCGAAGGTGATGGTGGAAGCCTACCGCTTGCTGGTCGCGCGCCTGAATGAAGAGGGGCCGGACTGGAATTACCCGCTGCATCTCGGCGTCACGGAAGCCGGGGAAGGGGAGGACGGTCGCATCAAATCCGCCATCGGCATTGGCGCGCTGTTGGAAGACGGCATCGGCGATACGGTGCGCGTGTCGCTCACGGAAGACAGCGTACACGAGATTCCGGTGTGCCAGGAAGTGGTCAAGAAGTACAACGAGTTGTGGGAGCAGCAGCGGGCCGGAAAGCTGGCGGCCCACGCGCCCTTGTCTGTGGTCGAGAGGCGCGACCCGTTCGTGTACACGCGACGGCCAACGCCGGAGTACTTCATCGGCGACTTGCGGCTGCGTCTGGGCAAAGATCACCCGCAACGCGTTGAATTGCCCGTGCCGCTGACCGCGCGCATCGGAGACATCCAGCGCATCACGACGGCCGAGCCGGATACGTTCGCCGAGATCCTGCAGTTCCATGTCAAGACGATGGCCGATATCGGCAAGATCGCTGCGCTGAAGCCGGAATTGCGCAAACGGCACATCCACACGCCGATCGCGGTGCAGCTAGACAGCGCAGAGGTGACCCTGCCGGTGACCGATGTGGCGGAGAAAATCAACGTTCCGTACAACGGCAAAGAGGACGTCACCGCATTGCTGACGGATGCGGCCAAAGTGACCGTGCAGTTCGACGTTGCCGGCGATTCTCCCGAACAATTCGCCAATAATTGTACGACGCTCACGGGTGTCTTGAAAATGTTTCCGAAGAACCAGGTGATACTGGCTGTCGGACATGCTGGTGGACTTGATTTGGTCGCGGCCTATCGCATTGTGGCGGCGACTCTCGACAATCAGGGTCTGACTCTGCCGATTTTGATTCGTGATCGGGTCAGTTCCACGCGCGCCCATCATGTCCAACAGAATGCGCTGATCTCGGCGAGCACGCATATCGGCTCACTGATCTGCGACGGCATCGGTGACGCAGTGGAAGTCACGGGCGAGGACGATTTGCTCAACTCAGTCAAGCTGGCGTACAACATCTTGCAGGCGGCTGGGGCGCGGACGTTCAAGACCGACTATGTTGCTTGTCCGAGTTGCGGGCGGACACTGTTCGATTTGCAGATGGTGACGGCGCGGATCAAATCGCGCACCTCGCATCTCAAAGGCGTGAAGATTGCCGTGATGGGTTGCATCGTCAATGGGCCCGGCGAGATGGCGGACGCGGATTTCGGCTACGTTGGCACGGCACCGGGAAAGATTTCGCTGTGGGTGGGCAAGACGCAGGTGAAGCTGCACATTCCCGAAGATCAGGCCGTGGACGAATTGATCGCGCTTATCAAGGGGCACGGCAAATGGATCGACCCGCCGGCAAAGACGGAGCCGAAGGAAGTTGTCCTGAGCGCCCATTGAATTGAGGGGACGTGATGCGACGAGTTGCCACATTGACACTTTTGGCGGTGCTCACCGTTTGTGTCAGCGCGCGGGCGGCTGTGGAGTGGCAACGTAATTATAAGGCCGCTTTGCAAAAAGCAAAGAGCGAGAACAAGTTGGTCATGCTGGACATCTACGCGGAATGGTGCGGCCCCTGCAAGATGCTCGATAAGAATACCTTCAGTAACAAGGACGTCGAGGCGAGGCTGTCCAACGAGTTCATTGCCGTCAAAATCGATCTCGATAAGAGTCCGGAAGCCATGGAGTTGGCCAAAAAGTTTGACGTGAATGCCATCCCGCACATCGTTTTCCTTGATGCCGACGGGAAGAAGCTTTCGGACATCGTCGGGTATATTCCTCCGGACGAGTTTCTCAAGGAGTTGGACAGCGCAGCCAAAAAAGCGGCGAAGAAGTGACGCGTGGCCAGCCACAACCTTGGCGCATCGAATCCTCCGAAGTCATTGCCGATTGCCGCATCTTCAAAGTGCGCAAGGATGTGACCGTCAGCCCGCGCACTGGCGCGTCGCATGAAATCTTCGTGCTGGAACAGCCGAATTGGGTAAATATCATCCCCCTCACGCCCGACGAACAAGTCGTCATGGTCGAGCAGTGGCGTCATGGCACGCGCTCGGTTCATTTGGAGACGCCCGGCGGTTTGATGGAAGAGGGTGAAAGCCCGGAACAGTGCGCCCGTCGTGAGTTACTGGAGGAAACAGGCTATGAGGCGCGCGAGATCGTCACACTGGGCACGGTCCATCCAAATCCGGCGATTCAGAATAATCTGCAGCACTACATGCTCGCCAAGGATTGTCGGAAGATTGCGGAGCTGAAACTCGACCACGCCGAAGACATCAACGTAAGGCTCGTGCCATTGGCCGACGTGACGCGGATGATCGGAGCAGGCGAGATTACCCACGGGATTGTCATTGGCGGATTTTATTGGCTATGCCAGTATCGTGAAGCGCAAAGACAAGGTGCACGATGAAGAGAAACACTCGGCGTGAATTTTTGCGACATGGTCTGTTTGGCGCAGCCGCGTTGTGGGCGGGATTGAAATCGCCGGGAGTCGTGTCCGCGGTTCCCGATGCCAAACGAACCGTTGACCGCCGCCGGCTCGGACGGATTAATACCGAAGTGTCCATCCTCGGACTAGGACTGGGCACCGGCATGTTCTGGCGTCCGGAGCCGGGCAGTCAGACGCAGGAAGAGTTTCTTCATCGCGGGCTGGACCTGGGTATCAACTATTGGGACACGTGCCGGTCCTATCCGCGCAGCGAGGTAACGATTGGCCCGGTCGTGAAACAATTTCGCGACCGCATTTTCCTGGTCTCGAAGGGCAACGAACGTGATTACGACGGTTTCCACCGCGAGATCGATGCCAGCCTCAAGGCCCTCCAGACGGACCACATCGACCTGTATCATCTTCACGACTTACGGCCAACCGGGGATGCCGACCTTGATGAGATGGAGAAGGGTGCTGTGCGCGCCGCGCGCAAGGCGAAGGAAGAAGGAATCATTCGCAACTTCGGCGTGACGGGCCATTCGGGATCCAGAATTCTGATTGATGCCATGCGGCGGTTTGATCCTGACGCTGTGCTGACGATTTTTCCGTGTACCCGTCCCGACAACGGTCGTTACGAAGACGAACTCCTGCCGCTGGCCGTGGAGCGCAACATGGGCATGATTGCGATGAAGACGGTGAAGCAGGCCAAGCAAGCCAAACTGCAGGGCCCGGAGCTGCTCCGGTATGCGCTTAGCCTGAGGGGCGTTCACTGTGTCATCACCGGTATGAATTCAATGCAAGAATTGGAAGAGAACAGCACGATGGCGATGGGCTTTCAGCCGCTGACCAAAGAGCGGCGGGCTGAGATACACGAACACGCCCGCGTCGCTCTCGCGGATACGGTCGCGCCGTGGGATCAACCCGGCTATCGCGACGGCGTGCCGGTCTGACCCCGAGATTTTGCCGTGAGCCGCCTCGTCAATCAACTGAACGAAATCCTCGCGGATGAATGGGCGTGTGTCCGCACCCTCCGCCGCGCCGAGTCACTCTGTGACGACCCCGGCCAGCGCGAGGTCATCAAACGCGTCCGCAAAGATTGCAGCGTCAACTGCGCCAACCTCGCCAATACCGTCCGCGCCTTGGGTGGCGGCCCGACGGACATTCCGAGCGCGCGCTTTTCGTTGAAGCTTACCGACGAATCCTTGATCGACAGCCTTGGCCTCGCCCAGTCAACGCAAGAGCACGTCATCGCCGAGATCGACGCCGTGATTGATGAGCCAGAAATCAAGTCCTACCGCGACGCGCTATCGCTCGTCCGCGAACTCCATGCCGTAGACATCCGGTGGCTAAAGTCGGCGATGCAAGGCTAGGCAATTACGGCGGCCAAGATGGTCGCCCTATAGCTCGCCTCAATACACAATTGCGGCGAAGAGAGGGAACTCTTTGAGACGTTCGCGGCCTTTCAGAAAACTGAGCTCGATCAGAAAATCGATCTCGACGATGTTGGCGCCGAGCTGTTTGACGAGCGTGGCGGCGGCCATGGCGGTGCCGCCGGTGGCGAGCAGATCGTCCACGATGATGACGTTGTCGCCTTTCTTGATGGAATCGACGTGCATCTCACTGGTCTCGCTGCCGTATTCGAGCGTGTAGCTGGTGACGACCGTTTTGTAGGGCAGCTTGCCCTTCTTGCGCACGGGAACGAACCCGATGCCGAGCTTGTACGCCACCGCGCCGGCAAAGATGAAGCCGCGCGCGTCGATGCCCACCACGCCGTCCACATTCTTGCCTTTGAACCGGTCGGCGAAGGCGTCAACGGCGATATGAAAGAGCTTTCCGTCCTGGAGAATCGGGGTGATGTCTTTGAACAGGATTCCCTTGATCGGAAAATCCGGCACATCACGGACAGCCGCTTTCAATTCGTCATACATGGTGATCGCCCCAATGAGTTGCGCGGTGTTTCTACCGGATTCGGCGCGGAAAGGGAAGCCCCAAGATGTGGGCGGGCTAATTCCGCGAAACCGACTGCGGACGGTCCTGCTTATCCATCACCCGGCGGAGTTTCGTGAGGGCAATGTTCTGGATCTGGCGCACGCGTTCTCGTGTGACCTTGAACTTCTTGCCCACTTCTTCGAGCGTCTTTGGCTTGTTGCCATCGAGGCCAAAGCGCAGAGTCAGGATCTCGGCCTCGCGAGGCTCGAGTTCCTCCAAAATGTCGCGCACTTCCTGGCGCAGCGTCTTGTCGCGCAGTAATTCGAACGGAGTCAGCGCCGCATCATCACCCACGATCTCACTGAATTCCGTGGCGTCATCATCGCCAATCGGCGCGTCGAGGCTGGCGGGTCGGATACTGATCGTGCGGAGTTGCGCGACCTTGGCCCGCGACACCCCGAGCACGTCGGCCAACTCCTGGTCGGTTGGCTCGCGTCCGAGCTTTTCGCTGAGTTTATGGCCGGCCCGCTTCATCTTGCTGATTTTATCCACGAGATGCACGGGCAGACGAATGGTCTTGGCCTGGTTCGCCAAGGCGCGTTTGATGGACTGTTTGATCCACCACGCCGCGTAGGTGGAAAGCTTGCCGCCCTTCTTGGGATCGAAGCGTTCGACGGCCTTCATCAATCCGATGTTGCCCTCGCTGATGAGGTCGAGCAACGGCAGTCCGAAATTGGAATAGTCGTGTGCGATTTTGACCACGAGGCGGAGGTTGGCCTTGATCATCTGGGCGCGCGCCTGTCGGTCGCCCTTCTTGATGCGGGCGGCAAGACGGACCTCGTCCTTGGGAGTCAACAGAGGAATCTGCCCGATCTCGCGCAGATAGATCTTGATCCCATTCTCACTCTCGTTGTCGCGTCCAAACACCATGTTCTTCTCACGATGCGCCGAAACACCCGAACATTTCGACTCTACCGCAGGCTATGCCCTGACTTCATGCTACGCAAGAACTTTCAAACCGGTTTGCAGCCGCAACACCCTCCTACTATTGGATGCTGCGATGCTGCCTTTGGTTCAAAAGCAGTAGCCGCGCCAAAAAAACGCGGCCGAGGATAACCTCAGCCCTGCGATGATTTTCGGCTGGTTTTCGAGGGCTTCGGCAGATTTAGCGGCCCTTGCCGGCCTTCACTTCCTTGAGAACGGCTTGCGCCGCGGCCAGACGTGCCACGGGGACGCGGAACGGACTGCAGCTTACATAGGTGAGACCAAGGCGATGGCAGAACTCCACCGACGATGGCTCGCCGCCGTGTTCGCCGCAGATGCCGAGCTTGATGTCGGGCCGGGTCTTACGGCCTTTCTCGATGGCGATCTGCATGAGTTGACCGACGCCGGTTTGGTCAATCGCCTCAAACGGATTGCGTTTGACGATCTCCTGTTCCTGATAATGCGGCAGGAACGAACCGCTGTCGTCGCGGCTCATGCCGAGCGTGGTCTGCGTGAGATCGTTGGTGCCGAAGCTGAAAAACTGCGCGGTCTCGGCAATTTCGTTGGCCGTCAATGCGCCGCGCGGCACTTCGATCATGGTACCGACGAGGTACTTCAACTTCACATTTTTTTCCTTCTGCACCTCGGCTGCGACGCGATGCACGACCGCGACCTGTAGGTCGAGTTCCTTCTTGAACCCGACCAACGGAATCATGATTTCCGGATTCACCTTGATGCCCTTCTTCTGCACGATCGCGGCGGCTTCGAACACCGCGCGCGATTGCATCTCGCTGATTTCCGAATGAACGATGCCGAGCCGGCACCCGCGGAAGCCGAGCATCGGATTGAACTCATGGAGTTCCTTCACGCGCTGCTGGATGCGCTGGACGGGAACGCCCATTTTCTTCGCCAGATCGTTTTGCGAAGCCTCGTCATTCGGTAGGAATTCGTGCAACGGCGGATCGAGGAACCGAATCGTGGCCGGCAAGCCCTTCAGCTCCGTGAACATGCCGACGAAGTCTTCGCGTTGGTACGGGAGGATTTTTGCCAGCGCTGCTTTCCGTTCCTCGACGTTGTTGGCGAGGATCATCTCGCGCATTGCGTCGATGCGATTGCCCTCGAAGAACATGTGCTCCGTGCGGCACAGGCCGATGCCCGTGGCGCCGAACGCGACGGCGTTGGCGGTCTGCTCCGGGTTGTCGGCATTGGTCCGCACCTGCAACCGCGTGACCTTGCTGCACCAATCCATCAGCTTCTGGAAGTTCTGGTACGTGCGGCTTTCCTTGCCGTCGAGCGATTTCTCGACGAGGACCTGCACCACTTCCGATGCGGCGGTGTCGATCAGCCCGGCATACACTTCGCCGGCCGTGCCGTTGATCGACAGCGCATCGCCTTCCTTGTACGTCGCGCCGCCGACCGTCACGGTCTTTGCGGCGTAATCGATCTGTAGCGCCGCCGCGCCGCACACGCAAACCTTGCCCATTTGGCGGGCGACCAACGCGGCATGAGAGCTGACGCCACCTTTCGCGGTGAGAATGCCCTCGGCGGCGATCATGCCGCGTAAATCTTCCGGCGAGGTCTCATTGCGCACGAGCAACACCTTCTCGCCGCGCGCCGCGGCTTCCACGACGCGGTCGGCATTCAGGTACAATTTGCCGGAGGCCGCGCCCGGTCCCGCCGGCAGACCTTTCGCGATGACTTTGGCGGCTTTCACGGCGTTGCGGTCGAAGATCGGCGCGAGTACCTGATCCAACTGCTCGGCGGGCACGCGCGTGATGGCCGTTTTCCAGTCGATCAACTTTTCTTTCTCCATCTCGATGGCGAACCGCACGGCGGCGATGCCGGTCCGTTTACCATTGCGGGTCTGGAGCATGAACACCTTGCCGTCCTCGATGGTGAACTCGAAGTCCTGCACGTCCTTGAAATGTTTCTCCAGCGTCTGGCGGATGCCTTCCAATTCCTTGAATGCGGCGGGCATGTGCTTGTTGAGTTGGGCGACGGGTTCGGGCGTGCGCACGCCGGCGACGACGTCTTCGCCCTGCGCGTTGATCAGGAATTCGCCGTAGAAAACTTTCTCGCCGGTCGCGGGGTCGCGGGTAAACGCTACGCCGGACCCGGAGTTCTCGCCCGTGTTCCCGTACACCATGGCCTGCACGTTGACGGCCGTACCCCACTCGGCGGGGATATTGTATTTGCGGCGATAGACGATGGCCCGGTCATTCATCCAGGAACCAAACACGGCCCCGACCGCGCCCCACAACTGTTTCCACGGGTCCTGCGGAAATTCCTTGCCTGTGCGTTCGACGATCAGCTTCTTGAAGCGCGCGACGAGTTCTTGCAGGTCCTGGGCCGACAATTTCGTGTCTTCGATATCGGCGTGATGCCGCTCGTGTTTGAGCTTTTCAATGACGATCTCGAATGGCTCGTGGTCTTCGCCGGCGCGTTTCTGGACGCCCATCACCACGTCGCCGTACATCTGCACGAAGCGCCGATAACAATCCCACGCGAAGCGTTCGTTGTTGCTGTAGCGGGCGAGAGCGAGGACCGTCTTGTCGTTCAGGCCGAGATTCAGGATCGTGTCCATCATGCCCGGCATCGAATCTCGCGCGCCGGAGCGGACGGAGACGAGCAAGGGCTTGTCCAGGCTGTTGAACTTCTTGCCCAACTGGTTTTCGAGGAAGGTCACCCCGTTCTTCACCTGCGCTTCCAACGCCTTCGGGTACGACTTCCGGTTGTCGTAGTAGTACGTGCAGACCTCGGTCGTGATCGTGAATCCCGGCGGGACGGGCAGCCCGATGCGCGTCATTTCCGCGAGATTGGCGCCCTTGCCGCCCAGCAACGGTTTCTGCGTGCCATTGCCATCCGCCTTACCGCCGCCGAAGAGGTACACATACTTCGACGATTTGCCCGAACTTTTCGATTTTGTAGCCATGTTGTTGAACATCCTCGTGAATTTGTACTGCCCAATCAAAGGCAGGGACCGACCTCCAACGAACGGGGGAAACTTCGCGCCCGAAGTCTAGCAAACCCGCCCCCCCTGTCAACGACGCTTTCGGAGCATACGGTAGGGACGAGCTGCCGCTCGTCCGTCGTAGCCCGCCGCCAACCGAAATTGGGTTCGTTTCGCAAAAACCGCTTCTTGCACAGCCCGTAGTCCTGGGGATAAGCGCCCCGGTAGGGACGCGCTGCCGCGCGTCCGTCTGCCGCTTGCCGTTGTTTGGACTGCGGCGACTCGTCGCCGCCTTGCCCTTCGCCGCTTCCTGACACCATCCGTTTTCCACTGTGCCTATCCATATTCTACGCGCCAATTGTATCCCAAAAACAAAAACCCCATTATCGAGGTTTGGAAGGTCTGGAAGGTTTGGAAGCTTTATTCCACAAAGCATGAATAATGGGGCCGAAAAAACAAGGATTCACCCGACGCAAATTGCGTCTCATTTTGAGAGAGCCACCTTGCGATGTAGCCGCGCTAGTGCGAAGCGTAGGCCGTTAATTCCCCGAGGAACTTTGCTAACTCCGAGCCCGCTGCACAGCGGCTTCCACCAATCGCCTGGCTACGATTGCGCGGACACGGTCTGCCTCAATTAGACGGACGGTTTACGCTATCCCTCTCTGTTCGATCAATCATAAGGGACTTCGGCTTGGCCAACTCACAGAATTCCTGTGCGGAGTATTTCATGACCAGCGCTACGACGCCGGACGCCACCAATGGAACCCGGCATGGATATTCAACATCCAAAGAAGCAAACGCCTACCTGACAATTCATGCAACTGCTCCAATTTGGAGAGCCACTTGGAGAATGCGTGTCTAGATCTCAGTAAGCAAGTAGAAATTAAGGCCCACTGCCCATTCACTCGACACTTTCACTGAGTTCTGGTAAGCAATTGTTGCTCTCATGAAACTCCGCAAGGAAATACTCGGGAAGGTGAACCGCATCGTGATCAAGCTCGGGACGGGCTTGCTGACGGATGCGCAGAACCATCTGGCGCGGGCGCACATTGAGCGACTGGTGGCGCAGGTCGCGGCACTGCATCAGCAGAAGAAACAGATTCTGGTGGTCTCGTCGGGGGCCATCGGCGCGGGGATGGCGGAACTCGGCCTCAAGCAGCGGCCGAAACGGCTCGACGAATTGCAAGCCGCCGCCGCCATTGGACAGAGCAAGTTGATGGCGGTGTACGACGAGTTGTTTGGGAAGTTCAGCATCACGGTCGCGCAGGTGTTACTGACGCATGACGATTTGAAGAACCGCACACGCCATCTCAACGCGCACAATACGCTGGCGACGTTGCTCGGGCACGGTGCGGTGCCGATCATCAACGAGAACGACACGGTGTCCGTCGATGAAATCAAGTTCGGCGACAACGACCGGCTCGGCGCCCTGACCGCGACGCTCATCGACGCGGACTTGTTGATCATCTTGTCGCACGTCGACGGGTTGCTCGACAAAAAGGAGCAGGTGATTGCGACGGTGCCGGAGATCACGCGCGAAATCGAAGCATTGGCTGGCGGCACGGACCGGCTCACGAGCGTCGGCGGGATGAAGTCGAAGATCGACGCGGCGAAGATCGTGACTCGCGCCGGCATCCCGCTGGTCATCGCGAACGGCGACCGTGCGAATGTCGTGCGGGACGTTCTCGCAGGCGAGGAGGTCGGGACGATCTTCCTGCCGCACGCCGACAAACTGGCGAGCCGAAAGCGTTGGATTGCGTTCTTTCAGCGGCCGGCGGGGACAGTTGTGGTCGACGACGGCGCAAAAAAGGCACTGAGCGCCAATGGTAAGAGCTTGCTGGCCAAAGGGATCGTTTCGACGGACGGGAAGTTTGAAGAAGGCGATGTGGTCAGTATTTGCGACCAAAAACAGGTTGAATTTGCGCGCGGCCTGGCGAAGGTTGGCTGCATCCAAATGAAATCAGCCACAGGTGTGGTCATTCATCGGGATGACATGGTGATTTTGTAATAATGATGTAACCCTCACCCCAACCCTCTCCCCTCGGTAGGGAGAGGGGAGTCTCCTCTCCCCTTGGGGGAGAGGATTAAGGTGAGGGGTTGGGATGAGTGTATGGACCTGAAACAACAGATGCGGTTGCTGGCCGAACGCTCGCGCGATGCGTCGCGGGCGCTGGCGAAGCTCGACAGCCATGCGAAGAATTCGTTCTTGCGCGCGATGGCCGATGGGCTTGAAAAATCCGCCGTCCGAATCAAAGCGGCGAACGCAAAAGACATCGGAGCGGGGAAGCAGGCCGGGCTTTCGTCAGCCATGCTTGACCGCTTAACGCTCACCGATAAGCGCATCACCGAAATGGCCTGGGGTGTGCGTGAAGTGGCCGAGTTGCCGGATCCCGTCGGCACGACGATCAGTGAGTGGACACGTCCAAACGGCATGCGCATCCAGAAGGTGCGGGTGCCGATTGGTGTGATCCTGATCATTTATGAATCGCGTCCCAACGTAACAGCCGACGCAGGCTGTCTGTGTTTCAAGACAGGTAATGCCGTGATCCTGCGCGGCGGGTCTGAGGCGATTCATAGCAATCTGGCAATCGCGGAGGCGATGAACGTCCCTGGGTTGCCTCTGAACAGCATCACGGTTGTGCCAACTACAGAGCGTGCGGCCATCGACGAACTGCTCAAGCTCGACGACTTGATCAACCTCTGCATCCCGCGGGGTGGGGAGGGGCTGATTCGCGCCGTCGCCGAGAAATCGCGCATCCCCGTCATCAAACATTACAAGGGCGTTTGCCATGTGTATGTGGACCGGGACGCGGATTTCGACATGGCGGAGAAAATCGTCATCAACGCCAAGTGCCAGCGACCCGGCGTCTGCAATGCGATTGAAACGGTGCTAATCGACGAAAACATCGCTGACAAGTTTCTGCCGCGTGTGGCGAAGGCTCTGACGGACAAGAAGGTCGAGTTGCGAGGTGATGAACGCACGCGAAAGCTTGTGCCGAACGCGAAGCCTGCCAACGAAGACGATTGGTACGCAGAGTATCTTGACCTGATTCTGGCGGTGCGCGTCGTCAAGGGCGTGGACGAGGCCATTGACCACATCACGAAATACGGTTCGGCGCATAGCGATGCCATCGTCACGCGCGACAAGGCGACGGCGGAGAAATTCCTGCGTGAAGTGGACAGCTCCAGCGTATTCTGGAACGCGAGTACGCGCTTGGCGGACGGCGGGCAGTATGGTTTCGGCGCGGAGATCGGCATTTCCACCGACAAACTGCACGCGCGTGGCCCGATGGGGTTGGAAGAATTGACCAGCTACAAGTTCGTGGTGGTCGGCGACGGCCAGTTGCGCGAATGACGACGGACGCCACAGCGTCGCAGCGGGCGCAGTACGTCTGCGACCAGATGCCGGCGGGCGGATTGTTTGCCGGCGCAACGTGGCGCATTTCCCCGGAAGCGTTTCCTCTCCCGAAAGAACTTGTGGCGAAGCTGGAAGCGCTGGGGCCGCAACTGCTCGCTTTCTATCGCGCCTGCAACGTCATGTACCGTCACAGCGTGGACGGCAAGTTACCGCGCTGGATTGCGGATTATCTCGACGCGGGCAAGCCGAAGGAACTCGTCGAGTTTTCTCGGCTCGGACGTTTCAAGGGCCATGTTCCCCGCGTGATTCGCCCCGATGTGATTCTGGCCAATGGCAATTTTTTTATTACCGAACTCGATTCCGTGCCGGGCGGAATCGGGCTGACGGGTTGGCTCGGGAAAACATACGGAGAGTTGGGTGACCAAATCGTCGGTGGCCCGCATGGGATGATGGAAGGGTTCGATGCTGCGTTGCGAGCCGAAGCGAAGGCCGAGGAACCACTCGCTGTGGTGGTCGTCTCCGACGAGGCCGCAACGTATCGCCCGGAAATGGAATGGCTCGGGCGGCAGATCGGATTTCGTGTCGTAAGGCCGGAAGAGTTGACGACGTTTGACAAGACTGCGGTCGTGTATCGCTTCTTTGAACTATTCGATCTTCCCAACGTCCCGAACGCGCGGTTGCTGCTGGACGCCGCAGCGCAGGGGCAGATCGCCCTGACGCCACCGGTCAAGCCGCAACTTGAAGAGAAAATGCTCTTCGCCTTCCTGTGGATGGATCAACTCCACGCATTCTGGCGGGAACAGCTCGGCGACAAAACGCTGGCGGCGTTGCGTGAAGTGCTTCCATACACATGGATCGTCGATCCGACACCATTGCCGCCGCATGCGGTCATTCCCGAATTGAGCATTCACGACTGGCGCGAGATGGCGAAGTTTTCGCAGAAGCAGCGTGAGCTGGTGTTGAAGATTTCCGGTTTCAGCGAACAAGCGTGGGGTAGTCGCGGCGTATCTGTGGGACATGATTTGGCGGCGAATGAATGGGAAGAAGCAATCGACCTCGCCCTGGATGGATTCGCGCAGCACCCGTATATCCTGCAACGATTTGAGAAATCGAATCTGTTCGATGCGCAGTATTTCGATTTCGACGCCAACGAGGTACGCCCGTTCTCGTCGCGGGTGCGGTTATGTCCTTATTACTTCGTGGTCGGCGACACGACGCGGCTCGGTGGCATCCTGGCCACGATTTGCCCGGCCAATAAAAAAATTCTCCATGGGATGCCGGACGCAGTGATGGCCCCATGCCGTACGCAGTAGGGCAGGGCGGTCTTGCGCTTGACGCTCAGGCAAGCGCTGGTGTACGGTGGCGCGTTCGGCGGGATGCCGACGGTCGAGGCGCGGGCGTAGCATAGTGGTAATGCGCCAGCCTTCCAAGCTGGTTTTTGGCACTTCTCGCTTTCCCGTTATTTCATTGGCGATAACGATGTAACCCTTGTATTTATTGGTCTACATAGACTTTTACAACTATGCAACAAGACGCAAGCAGATGCGCCTAATTGAGAGAAAAAGTCACGCAAAGTCACGCACGCCGGGCGGAGGCTGTGTTTTAGGCTGGTGTTGTTGTCATCACGCAAAGTCACGCACACCGGACGAAGGCCGTGTTTGAGACTGGTGTTATCGTTCTGCTCTCGTCACGCACGTCACGCACGCGGCAACTCTGTCGCCGTGATGATCGTGGCTAGAATCGCAACCGGTCAAACAATGCGGGGCCGTGCAGCGGCTCAGGTGGACGTGCTGCAACTGGCTGGTGTTGCCGTCAACGCGATGCCGCCGGCGGAGTTGGCTACTTCGTGGCCGGCTCCGGTGTGATACGCTGCATCCGATGTTTGCGCTTTGGTGCCTCGCTGATGGGCGCGATGCGGTAGCGGTCAAGCGCCGCCTGGATGTCCTCTACGGAAAAAAGGATCGTGCGACCGACGCGGCGGAAACCGATAACGCGGGTGGACTGCCACGACGCCAGTGTGCGTCGCGAAACGCCAATCGCCAGCGCAGCTTCATCGGGCCGAAGATAAAGTCGTGGCAGCGGTGCCCCGGTATCCTTGTCGCCAATTGTTGCAGGATCGTTCATGCCATCACGGACACCGTCGCACTTCGTGGGCTTGGAATTGTTTGAAACTGTGCGCCATCGTGGCTCCGTCGTGTTCGCCTTGTGCCTCATGCACGGCGATGCTCGTGATCCAAGCGTGATCGTCATCCGACTGTGAGCCGTAGCGACCGGGCAATTCCCTCACCCAATCCACGGCAGATTTCTGAAGTGCCAACGCCACTTCCCGTAGATGTTTCCCGGTTATGTGAATCTCGTGGGTGTCTAGGACTACGCGTAGCGTGTCGTGATCGTTTCCGGACTCGAACCGTACAAAGGAGAGGCGACGGTAAGGAAACACATAGAGGCTTCCGTCAGCCAAGTCCACTCGCAGAGCCTGCGCTTGATAGTCTTTATTCCAGCAAGGGCGACTCGGACGATTCTGGTCCTGGCCGGGTTTCGTAATCATACCTTGACCCCTCTGGTTTGTTGTTCCACGCCCGGCCCCTGTAGCACGCCGTAGTGGTTTAGCCTGTGGAGATGGCGTTGCTCTACCAAATCAATCGCCAATTCGCGGTTCCCGGAACGCAGAATGTTCTCCCGCAGTTGCACCTTGTCGCTGGTGAAAATCTGAATCCCCTTGCGACCCCGGGAAATGGTCACATACCACTGTTGCTGGTTCGTGGCCGCTTTGATGGCGGAATCGGAGAACAAGACGTGATCGACCGTCTTGCCCTGCGAGGCATAGGACGTGATGGCAAAGCCGCGTACGAATTGCCGGTAATCTTTCTGCAGAACCCGTCCGTCCGTCAGTCTGATTCGCCCGTCGGGGCCAACCTTCTTCACCGTGACCAGTTCGCCATTGGCAAGGCGCTGGCCGGCTCGTGCCTTCGCATTGGCCTTTAGTTGCAGACGGTCGCCGGCCGCCAACACGAGTTCCTTGGGCTGACACACGGTGAGCCTGTCCGCAAACCGGTACGGGACGGTGCGAGTCTTGTCCGCACTTTTCAGAAGAAAGCCCTTGTCGGTGAATTCCACGAGTTGACAAACCTGGCCTCTGTCCAATCCGGCCGCGCTACGGTTCAACACGATCACCGTATCCACTTTGTAGAACCGCCGATCCCGTTTTTGAGCTTCGGTCAAATCGACCGTCTCCAGCGTGGGCACAGCCCGGTCTTCGGCACCGAGGAGACCACGCGATTTCAGAGCGGCGCGCACTTGCTCATTCACGCGGTGGATCTCCGACCAGGTCTGTGAGACCACGACCACAGACGAACACTGCTCAGCCAACGTGAGGTAGCTTTGAGCAAGATGCTGTTCCTGGTCGGACGGCGAACACACCACGATGGCTCCCTGTCGATCCAACCGATTGAAGGATGCATCGAGATTGCCTGTTGACGCCTCTTTGACGGCTTCCTTGTACTGCGCAATTTGCTCGCGTTCGGCGCGTGTCTTCGCCCGGGCCGGGTCTTGGCGCCGAATCTCGGTGAGTTCGATGGCCCGCAATGTTGAATACTTCTCGATGGCGCGCAACGCATCAGAGGCTTCCACCGCGCCGTGCTGGCGGGTGTCGCCGGAGAGGATCACCCGGCCCTGGTTGGCTCGCGCCAAGCTCAAGAGCTGGTGCATTTGCCGACCACCGATCTGTCCGGATTCATCGACCAGCACTACGCCGCCTCGGGAGAGGACTCCGCGCGCCAAAAAGCCGCTGACAGTCTGTGCACCATGAAAGCCGTCCTTTTCCAAGTCCATGACCTGTTGCCGTTGCGGGGCGATGACGGTGACTGTGCGCCCCGCTTGTTGAAGAGCGCCGTACACTTCCCGCAACGTGTAACTCTTGCCCGTGCCGGCCCCGCCGCGAAACAGGGTGACAAAGTCACGCGACCGGAGGATTCGCTCGACGGCCTGGCGTTGCTCAGCATCCAGATTTGCATTGTGGATCGAATGGCTGGAGCAGTACGGGCCGAACCGGCCAATGCCGTCTTTGGCCATGCACACGATGTCCCATTCCCGTCGCAGCAGTTCCTTCGTTGTGACCTTGCCCGGATGCCTTTCATCGCGCAGATAGCCACGTTGGCGGGTCGCGGCCTGAACATCGGCCAGGCCGATGCTCTGCCCGCGCACATGCTCCAGCGCGTGCCGCCACAATTCGTGCTCACGCACCACTGACCGGCGTTCCAGCAAGTGTTCCTCAGCCCAGGAGACAGCCTGCTTGGCGAGAATCTCGCTGGATACGGCCGGTGCGGTGTGTCCGGTAGTCAAATGACGCAGGGATGTTTTCTCCTGTGGAGTCAATTGCGTGTCCCAAGCGGCTTGGAGTTCAGGCAGACTGATGTTCCGAATCTTGCGGGCGCGGTCTTTGTGGGCGATGTTCTCGCGGATCGCCGCGATGTTGCCGTTGGCCTTCTGCGGTTCCCGTTCCAACAGTTCGCGCGTCTTCTGGTCGATCTCCCGGTGCCGTTTGGAAAACTTCTCGACCAATGAGGGGGCAACCCCCTTGATTTCAAAGTCCCCCCGAGGCTTGTTGTCGATCTCGTAGCCAAACCGGTGCAGCGCCCGGGCCAACTCGTGGTAGTACAAACCCTCGATGAACTTGATGGCCACCAACATCTCGTAATTCTCCAGGGCCTTCCACTGGTTCTCGACCGGGTCATGGGTGGCATTGAACAGGATGCAGTGACTGTGCAAATGCGGGTCCAGGGCGCGAGAGGTCTCGTGCCGGAACACCGCGGCGACGATATTTCCCGTGGTGCGGGCGGTGCACTGCCCGTTTTTGCGTACGCGCGTGGCGGCGAACGACTCCAATTGGCTGAGCGCGGCAGCGACCGCTTGCTCGTGCGCCTCGACAATGCGCCGATCATGGCCCACCAAAGCGGCAATGGACACAGACTTGGGCGGCGAGAATGTGAAATCGTAGAACACGCGGCGATTGGCGCTTTGATGTTCGGCGCCATCCGCCCCAACCTCGCGGCGGGTGGTTTTGTGCCGCAATGTGAGTCGCTGTCCGGTCTGCGGATGGAGATTCTCGCACAGGCGCACGAACTCGTCTTTGTGGGTGTCTCCAGACAATTCGAGCGCCTGCGCGCCTTTGCCGATCCATTGCCCCGCGACTGCCTGATTCTCCGAGTAGTAATCGCCAACGGAAAGATGCTCTTGGAAATACCGCTCGGCATCCTGCAAACTGTATTGTGCTTTGGCAGCGAGCATGACGGCGAGATTACAATGGCCGGGGCAGACTGCGTTAGCGAGTAGCGGGCGAGAACGACCGTGGTACGCGCAAATAGTGTGCAGTCCAAAGCAGGCGATGAGAGGGCCAGCGTGACTCTTAAGCGCCGACCGATGGCGAAGCGAGCAGCGGTCACAGGTGGAAGCGTAAGGGCAACAGGGACGCTCTTACCTTGACGGCGCGAGCGAAGCCATACAATCGAGGCGCAAAGGCACGCCGCCCATTCCGTTGACAGCGGGTAGCGCGGCTTCGCCGATGATCGCGCGGATGTGAGCGCCAACCGATGTGCAAGAGCGGTCGGTGCCGGTGGACGGAGCGGCAGGCGGAACGGACGCATAGTTGTTCCCGCTGGACGCGACGGAAGACGGCACGGACCGCCGGTGAATCACCAACGTCGCGGCGCGTGCCAGGAGCGGCGTAACGAAATGAGTGGAGCCGGCCACTGGCACGGGCCAGCGCGGCGACCGAGTCGGTCAATGGGCGGTGCGCATACCGAGCACAATCCCGAATGTAAATACCGCAGCCAGTATCAGGATAACGCAGAACCATTCCTGTTGCGTGTACCCGTTCCTGATCTCGATAACTTTTTCCACCAGCCGGTCGCGTTCGGTCATGAAGTCAGTCCGCGCTTTTTGCCACTCGGCGACTCCGGCTTCCAACTGATTTTGGATGCGCTTGGCGGCCGCTTCTGTGTGCGTCAATTCGACGCGCATTTCGGCCACGATCTTCCTTGCGGTCTCGGTGTGCCTGACAACGATCTGTTCCAGCGTCCCGATACGGATGGCCATGTCGTCGATGTGGTTGTCAAAGGCTAGGGTCGTTTGGCGTTGATGTTCGGCGAACGCCTGATCTAGTTGCTGACGCGCCGCAGCCAATTGCTGCGGCATTCGTGCTGCCACGCGCCACTGCGCACGGGTCAGCAAGGTGAGTTGAACGGGAAACGAATCCTCGTCTCCATGGCACCATTCGGACAGGATCTTTCGCAGTTGTTTGGCTTCCTCGGGTGAAGCTCCTTCACAGAGCGCATCGAAATTCGTCTCGTCCATGACTAATCTCCAAAGTTGAGTTCCGGACTCGGTTCCGCCACAAGGGACGCCACCGTCGGCGCGGATTTGTGTTTGGGAATCAACGCCGTGGGCAATAGCAGGTTGGCAATCGCGTCGTATTGTTGGAACATCCGCATCATGGCCCACTCCATCTCGCCGGCGAGCAACCGTTCCAGATGACCACCGTCCACGCGCGACAGTTCGGCAAAGCTCAGGCCGCGCTTGGCGATGGCCTCCGCCTTTTCCGCCGCCAGCAGTGTGGTGGGCGTCAAGGTCGGCAGAGTGATGGAGTGCGCACCGAAGGCGATCATCTCCTTTTCCAGTTGTGACGCATGGAACAAATCGCCCCGCGCTTTCGCCGGGTTGTGGACGATGATGTAATCCGCACGGTCACCAGCCCGGAGGAATATCTGCCCGACGTTGGTCATGCTCTCGGTATCGTCGGTGGGAAACAGAAGGAACGTCAGCCGCGCACCTTGTTCAGCGCAAACTTCCAGGACTTGCAGTTCCTCCAGTGCACTGAGGATGAGGGCATCGGCTTGGGCGCGAGTGTCGATAATGTGGACGGGGGCAGTGTCCTTGAGCACGCGGCGGAACAAGCGGAGCAACTCCGTCTTGCTCTCTTGCTGGTTGCCCAGTGGATACGACCGGACAGCCTCGGGGTGGCGGCTGGCAAAGGTATGATGACGATCATCGAGATCGGAGCCGTTCCACGCGATGCCGAGGCGATCAAGCCAGGCGGTACGGAATTCGGCCTCGAAGCTCTTGCCAAGGTTGCCTTTGGATTGAGGATTCAAGTGAATGCGTTGAGCGATGTTCATAGAGTCGAGGGATCGTTGAGGTTGATGTTGTCGGGGTTCGGTTGCCGAAACGGACGCGCCACCGGAGTGGCTGCGAGCAGAGGTTTCCGTTGCGCTGTGGTTCCCGGTCGCGGAGAAACCTGCGTCTTTGGAGAAGGCGCGTCTCTTTCCCAATGGGGCCGGACGCAGCGTCTCAAATATCGGCGATAGAACCCGTGTACGCCCTGGAACGTAATGGGGCAGCTTTTCTCGTTGCGAAGCTGTTCGGCGATTTGCCTCCAGGTTTTGCGTTGCCGCCGTTCCTGGCGGATGAATTCAACGTGGGGATTGAGCCGGCTGTGAAACGCCGGGCCGCCGCCGGTTCTTACGCGCCTCTCCTGGTTCGGGCTGGGTGTGGCTTCCGAATTCATCGGCAACGAGAGTACGGCAGATCGTGCTCCATGCATTAGCGAGCGGTGGGCGAGTTACGCCCGGCGGTGGCGGAGTTGCTGCGAGTGGCCAGCGAATCACGCCGCGTTGACAGGCGTTGACGTTGTCCAAACGTGTCAACAGATTCTGTAGTTGTCGAAGTCATGACCGGTAATGGAGCGTCGGCACCCGTTTTCCGGGCGTTCTTGTATCGCCAATGCTCGACAATGGCATCGGACGCGCGGGTCAACCAGTTCACGTCCTGGTGCAACTCCGTCAGTGTCGTAGTGCAGAAGTATTTGAGCCCATTGGCGGGTGGGTGACCGAGCGGGTTGAGCAATCCTTTGGCGACCAGAATGGGAATCTCATGGGGGCCGAATCCCAGGTACCAGGCCGCTTCCTCGGCAGTCAGCCGTGCGGGAGTCGCCTTCAGGTTCAGAAATTGTTCCCGTTGCGGGTTCATGGTCTCAAACCCCAATGCCCCGCGCATGACGGGTCGTTTGACGTACCGGCTCCATTACCGTCAGCGACTCGCCCACCGCCAGCAGGCAGCGCTCGGAGATCGCCCGCACAACCCTGCCCGGATTGTGTTGGGGGAATTGGTCAAACGCCACGCATTGCGCATGGGCCACGAGGTTGCTGGCCATGAAGCGCAGGGTCTGTTGCGCCCAGCCAGCGTATTCGCTCACCAAATGCCCTGCGTCGGCGCTTTTGAGCAGAATCTCACCCTGGCCGTTCGTCTTGGCATACGCGGACTCCGCTGGGAACCGCTGAATGATGGCGAACTCGTTCTCCGTTGGGTGGCGACACAGGAGGATGGCGCTCTTTGGCAACGTCAGCAATTGGGCCTGCCACTGCCATTCAATCTCCTCGGCAGTGATGGTGGTAGCTGTGTCAGGTGAGCTGGACGGTTGCTCCAAGATGGTGTGCGGGAGTTTGTCCACCTGCCGCTGCATCTGCCGCAACTCGTCGAACTCGGGCGAGATGGCCGCAAACGCTGTGGTGTACGCGTTCAGTTGCCCGGGGGTCAACCGCACGGTCGAGCCGGGCACCATGGACCCAACAACTTGACCCTTGCGTTTAAGCATGGATTACCGGCCTTTCTCTATCAGCCTGATCAACTCGCCTTTCGGCACCATGATCTCACCCGAGGGCGAGCGCACGGGTTTCAATTTGCCGCGCTGGATGAGGCCCAGGATTGTGAACGAGTCCACACCAATTGCGTAGGCAGCCTCGTTGACGGTCAATTGGACTGATGTCGATGCCATCGTGTTGCCGGTAGATGGCTGATTCGGTTGCCGTTCTTCATTCATGACTGGCGGCGATGATGCCATGGCTTCCTTTGCGGGCTGTTCGCCAGCGCGTACAATTTCCTGGGAATCATTGATGTCACCCGCGAAGTCGGTTTGGGTCCTTCGTCCATCATGGGCGACAGGAATACCACAGGTTCTCTTCCTAATTGTTCCCAAATGGGAACGACTTTTTGGAGCTGCTGTGCGGGTAGAAAAGTGTTGAGTGGTGTTGACTTAGTCAACGCATGTCGCCAGTTGTCAACAGTTTGCGGGAGATGGCCCTGCGCATTGTGCGCGGAACCCTAACCTCGTTAGGAGTTGGGCGTCCGTGCGAAAATCACACGCATAGAGTTGAACTGTCATGAGCTCCGTGTCCCTCGACAGCGGCGGCGAGCGGTGCAAGTTGAGCGAGCAAGTCGGCCCATGGCTTCCCCTCTGGGGTGACACTGGCGCTGGAAACACTATCGGGCAAGGACGCGGGCGCCGCTGGAACGATGAGTAGTTGAACTCTTCTGCCACTAGCAAGGAATTGCGATAAACCTAACGAAAGCGGCAACAAGCTCTCCCGTCTAAGGGAGGTCAAACACACACGGTATTTGCAGGAAATAGCAGCTACCGGCTCAAAAAACTCGTGTTTCAAGCTATCAGGCATGCCTTCAGAACGGACTTGGAGACAAATATCTTTTAGTCGCGTCATTTTGATACTTGGATCATTTGGCGCAGATGGGTGGGGCATTCGCCGTTCTGCGGCAGCAGAAATATGACTTGAACGAAGTCACTATTCGACGCTTCAGAAAATCCAGCTTCTTTTGGCATACGCTCCTCCGCCTGGATAACAACAGGGCGTTCCGGAACAAAAACCATTGCGGTTCGCAACGCAGCCTTGATAATGCAGTGTGCCTTCGGTTCCTGCAAGCTTGAATGAGAAACCGGTGTCCAAAGAGACCATGCGGTCTTTGGTCAAACGGGGCACGCCCAAAGCTGGGGGCGCTCATTGCAACGCGCTGGGATGTGCTTAACATCTAGCGGCGGCGGTGTTGCGGGCGGTCACAGACCTGATTCACGGCGGGAGCGGCCTATGGCCCGCCG